>JADMIO011482817.1_pt1 | contig 38442 bp, 27 predicted proteins | sample 8958161 | NCBI WGS metagenome assembly JADMIO01 (sample SAMN16585339, study PRJNA669376) | soil metagenome | isolation source: Crop rotation soil | place: USA: Cullars Rotation, Alabama | collected 2011 | reverse complement strand
AGGTGAGCCAGTGTGATTACATTTGCGGCCTAACTGTGGCCAGTCCAGTTACGCTGGAGTCACTAGTATTTAGGTGACACTATAGAAGCGGCCGCGACAACTTGTCCACGTGGAATTCTAAGCTTAGGATCCCAATGTGCTGGAAAGTCGCAACGGTGTGATCACCATTTCCGCTGCGATTTCACCCTATCGTAAGGTTCGCGCGGAAGTACGTGAGCTTATCGAGAGCAACAGCGATGGCTTCGTGGAGGTTTACACGCGCTGTTCGCTCGATGAACTGGTGCGCCGCGATGTCAAAGGGCTTTACAAAAAGGCGCTGTCCGGCGAAATTCAAAACTTTACCGGCGTTTCCGACCCCTACGAAGAACCGGAAAACCCCGAAGTACTCATCGAGAGCGACACCGAATCGGTGCAGGTCGGTTTCGCGCGCATCATTCAATACCTCGAAGAAAAAGAACTGATCGGCAAAGGCGACTGAGGGGCGCAAAACCAGAGGGGAGGCACGAAACATTTTTCGCGCCTCCCCTTTTGCGTTCGTAGAACCTCGTGGTTTTTCCCTGTCTAACTTTGAAGAACCTGCGGAGAGAAGAAAACCTGTGATAAAGCATATTAAAACGGCGTTGCTCGGTCTTTTGGCGATGGCTGGTGGGGCGCACGCGCAAAACGATTTCGTGTGGGTCGAAAGTCAGGATACGGCTTCGATCAACGTTAAAAACGACAAAATCAAGACCGAAGTGGGCGGCTGGGGCCACAAGGAATTCCTCTCTGGCGATAGCTGGTTTCAGGTCAAAGTCGATAACGGTGGCGACGTCGATAAAGTGGTGCCCGACGACGGCATCGTGCTTTCCTACAAGATCAACACGCCCAAAGACGCCAAATACGAAGTCTGGAATCGCATCGGCTACGAGTTCGTGCGCTCGCCCTTCGAATGGCGCATCGACGGCGGCGAGTGGGCGCGCAAAACGCCCGACGACCTTACGACCGACTTGATGGAATTAGCGGTCTGGACGGAAGTGGCATGGCTCAAACTCGGCGAGGCGCAACTGGGAGTCGGGGCGCATACGCTGGAAATCCGCCTGCCGAAAACCAAGAACGCCAAGAACGAAACGCAGCGCATTCTCTACGCCAGCGACGCTCTGCTGCTGAGTGCTACGCCGTTCGCTCCCAACGGCAAATACAAGCCGGGCGAAAATTTCCGCGAGGCCGCCGACGAGGCTGCCACCAAAAACGTCTTCGCGTTGCCCGCCCCCAAGGCGCCGGGCGAACGTGCGGCGGTAGAACTGAAAGGTGACTGGGACGTGACGCGCGCCGATGAAGAGCTGCCCAAAGACCCCGACGCGCCGATGACCGATTTTCCGGCAACGCCGCACTGGAAAGCGATTGCCGTGCCCTCCGACAAAAACCAGTCGCGCCCCGATTTACAATATGCGCACCGCATCTGGTACCGCACCCGCGTCGATGTTCCGGCGGCGCTGGCGGGACGCGGCTTCTATCTGACGTTTCCACACAATAGCCTGATGACGACCGTAGTGGTCAATGGCCAGATGTGCGGCTTCAACCGCACACCGTTCGCGCGCTTTGACGTGGACGTTTCCAAAGCGATCAAGCCGGGTGTCAACGAGATTCGCGTCGGTATTAAGGACGCTTGGTATGGTTTCGGGCGCAATCCCAACAACCCGATGAAACTGCGCCGCATGTTCAACTATCCCTTCGGCGAGGGCTGGTTCGGGCGCGGTTTTATGGATTTGGCTTACCCGATCTGGAGCAACCCGCAGTCGGGCCTGCTCGAAGCCCCTATCTTCACCGCCGCCGGGCCGGTCTATGCCTCCGATGTCTTCGTGAAGCCGAGCGTCGCGAAAAAAGAGCTCGCGGCCGAAGTGACGCTGCGCAATACCACCGCACAGCCGCAAAGCGGCGAAATCCGCTGGCAGGCCATCAACGATAAAACGGGCGCCGTCGAAAAGACGTTTGCCGCCAAACCCTTCACGCTGGCAGCGAACGCCGAACAGGTGCTCAATATCGCCGACGCATGGCCGAACCCCGCGCTGTGGTGGCCGGACACGCCAAACCTGTATCGTTTGCGCGCCAGCATTGCGCTCAATAATCAAGTGGTAGACGGCAGCGAAACGACCTTCGGCTTTCGCGAATGGACGACGCGCGGCACCGACTTTCTGCTTAACGGCGTGCGCTGGCAGATGTGGGCCGACCTCACGCCGCTGGGCGCAAAGACGCCCGAAGAGTTTTTGAAGCTCTATCACGGCACCAACCAGCGCACCTTTCGCCTGATGATGCCGGGGCAGGGCGCCGGGCAGTGGCATTACCTCGGCATGCCGCTGGATAAAACGCTGGAATTCTTCGACCGCAATGGTGTAAACGTGCGCCGCAACGGTCTGCTCGATGGCGAGGCCATCGGCTACGCCTTCAGCGAAAACGACGCCGAATTGCAAAAACTGCGCGGCACCAATATGAAAGTCGATTTGATGAACAACTGGCGCGACCAGATGATTCAGCAAATCAAAGGCGAGCGCAACCATCCTTCGATTCATATCTGGACGCTGGAAAACGAGTTCGCCTATATCAACCTGATCAACCTGCTGGGCAACGGCCCGCTGATGGACGAATACGAGCGCGAAATCTCGAAAACTGCCGCCATTATACAGGCGCTTGACCCGACGCGCCCGTTGATGATTGACGGAGGCGGCGCCACTAAAGCACAAACGCTGCCGGTGCACGGCAACCATTACGTGTTCGACGAAAAAGACCCACGCTATCCTGACTTGGCCTACGAATCCAACCCCAAAGGCGGCGGTCGGGGCCGCTGGGAGTGGGACATGCAGCGCCCACGCTTCATCGGCGAGGATTTCTTCGCCACCGGCATCAACCCCGCCGATTACGCAATGTGGGGCGGCGAAGGTGCCTTTACTGGAAAAACCCAGACCAAAGGCGCGGTGAGCCTGATTTTTCGGATGCTCACCGAGGGCTACCGCTGGTCGGGGCAGGGCGGTTGGCAGTTCTGGATGGGGCAGGGCGATACCGTTGGCAATCCGTATATCTCGCAGTCGCCGCGCGCCGCCTTCGTGCGTCAGTGGGACTGGACGTTTGCCAGTGGCCAGCAGGTCAAGCGTACCTTCGGCGTCTTCAACGAAACACAGTACGTTGATCCATTCACCTTCACGCGCACGCTGCTGGTGGGCAACAAGGTGGTGTGGACGAAGAAAAGCGAGCACAAAGTCGCGCCGGGCATGAGCGAAAAGTTCGACGAAACGATTACGCTGCCCGCCGTGACCGAGCGTACCGAGGCGCAGTTGGTGCTGAAGCTCGAAGCGGGTGGTAAGGAAGTTTTCCGCGACAGCAAGGCCGTTTCGATTTTGCCGGATGGTGCACTGCTGGGCATGATTAAATCGCCACCGACGGCAATCGCCGCCGCGAAACCTGCCACTAAGATAGGCTATACAAAATACAGTTACGTCGATTATCAAATGCGGCGACCGAACGGCAAAATTGTCGTATTCGACCCCTCCGGCAAAGTCGCGCCCTTCCTGACGGCGCAAAAGATTCCCTTTGCTGCGCTGAACTCGCTGGAAAACTTGCCACAAGATGCCAAAGTGCTGATAATCGGGCCGGATGCGCTCAGCGTGGAAGAGAGCACTTCGTCGCGCCTCGCGGCGTTTGCGTCCGGTGGGCACAGCATCGTGGTGCTGGAGCAAAAGAATCCGCTCAAATATCAGGGTTTGCCCGCCGAAATGGAACCGGCGAGCGATAGAACATCCGGCAGCGTTGGCTTCATCGAAGACGAAAATCATCCGGCTTTCGTGAACCTCAAGCAAAAGGATTTCTTCGCGTGGGGTCCGGATGGCGGCGTTTATCGCAACATCTACGGCAAGCCGACGCGCGGCGCGAAATCGCTGCTGCAAGCCGGGCCGCGCCTCAGCCAGTCGGCGCTGGTCGAAGTGCCGGTAGGTAGTGGGCTGGTATTACTGTCGCAGCTTACCATCGGCGAAAAACTCGGCTCCAACGTTGTTGCTCGGCAGTTGCTGCAAAACCTGCTCAATTACGCGGCGAGCTATAAGCAGGAGTTTCGCCCCGTCGCGGTCGCCAGCGACAGCACGCCGCTGCTGAAAGTGATCGATGCGACCGGCCTGCAATACCAAAAAACTGCCGACCCAGTGGCCGCGCTCGGCGATACCAATATTAAGCTGTTGCTGGTTTCGGCCACGCCGCAGAATTTAAAAGCGTTGACCGCGGCGCAGGCCAAAGTGGATGCTTTCATGGCACGAGGCGGCTACATCGTGTTTTACGGCCTCACGCCTGATGGCCTCGCCGATTACAACAAACTGGTCGGCTTCGAGCACATGATTCGGCCCTTCAAGCGCGAACGAGTTACCTTCCCGGCGGTGCGCAATCCGTTGACCTCCGGCCTCACGCTCGGCGACATCGTGATGTTGTCCGGCGAGCGCATTTTCGGCTGGACAGCGGACGAATATGTGGCGAACGACGTGTTCTCTTACGTGGTCGATTACGAGGACGTGGCGCCCTTCGCCAAATCGGGCAGCTTTCTTTTCGATAACGCCACCAACAACTTCTTTCAGGCCGACGGCTGGAAGCTGATCAATAACTTCCCGGCGCCCAAAACCGGCTCCACCGATATCGCGATGGAATTCCCCAAGCCGGTAACGATCAGCGAATTGACCTGGGTGGGCAATACGCTATACAATCCGCAGACCAAAGTCGGCCTGCTTTTCGACGGCAAAGATCAGGTGGCTTTCAAAACCGCACCCAACGCCGAGCCGCAAACCTTCGCCGTCGAACCGGCGCGCACTGGCAAGGGCATCACGCTGCAAATTCTGGAATGGGAAGACAACCCCGGAAAGAACCAGACCATCGGCATCGACAACTTCTTTCTGAAGGCGGCGCGCCCGGCGGACTTTTACACCAAGGTGAAGCCGCTGCTCAATATCGGCGGTATGATGCAGTATCCGCGTGGCGCCGGGGGCATGGTGCTGTGCAACTTGAACTTCAAAGACAGCGAAGCGGTGCCGGTGAACGCGACCAAGAAGCGCACTATTTTGGCGGCGCTGCTGCGCAACCTGAAAGCGCCTTTCGCCGGTAAAACCATCATTGCCGGTGCCAACCTGCAATATGCCACCGTCGAAATCGGCAAGCAGGCCACACAGTATCGCAACGAGCGCGGCTGGTTCGGCGACAAGAACTTCACGTTCGCGGGCCTGCCGACCGGCAAGCAAATCTTCGCCAACGTGCCGTTTGAAATTTTCGACTTCCCCACCTCGCCCGTCCCGACGGCGATCATGCTCGGCGGCAACGGTATTCCCAACAACCCCCCACAGAGCGTGAAGGGCGTGCCGGTCAATCGCAGAGCCGATGCGCTGTTCTTCTTGCAGAGCGCGCGCATCGATCAAAAAATGAGCGACGACGACCGCAAGAAAGGCCGCAAGTTCGAGATGGCGCGCTACATAGTGCACTACGCCGACGGCTCGACCGAAAACGTGCCGGTCTACTCGCAAATCGACGTTGAGAACTACCGCCAGCCAGCAGCGACCGCCATCCCCGGCGCGCAAATCGGCTGGACGAAGCCCTATGAGAACGGTGAATTCGCAGTGGCCTACGTCAAGCAGTGGACGAATCCCAAACCGGATAGCGAGATCCAAAGCATCGACGTGGAATATGGCCCCGACAAGCGCGGCGTGCCCGTGCTGCTCGGCATCACGGCCGCCACGGCGGTGAAGTGAGTTTGAGAAGCATGGTTCCTCCCCTGTGGGGGAGGTTAGGTGGGGGGACGGCGGTATAACCGCCGGCTCAGCTTTCCAGCGACTTAATGTCATGGAGAATTACTGAGTTTTTGAACTTGAAAAGCTAAAAAACCACAAGCGTTAAGTTTCGAGAGAAGTAAACGGCGGCTAAACCGCCGTCCCCCCACCTAACCTCCCCCACAGGGGCTTACAAGGGTAGGTTTTCTGGTTTCGTCGCAATAAACCTAATTTAGAGGCAATTAATGGCGTTAAAATACTGTTTTTGGGGGCTAAATCTGGCCTCGCAGAGCCTCTTGGTTGAATTAATTGCGAATCCACCAGAAAACCTACCCTTGTAAGCCCCACAGGGGAGGAACCACTCTTCCCCGTTTGTGGACTGAAAACCGCCGAAGCATTATGCTATCAGTGGGTCACCCCTCTTCGAAATAAACTCGGCTCAAAGCCGTCGTGCCCAAAAAGGATTGAACGTCTCATGTCACTTTTGAATTTCATCCGGCAGGAACTGATCGACATCATCGAATGGACCGATGATTCGCGCGATACGCTCAGCTTTCGCTGGCCCGACGAAGACAAGGAAATCAAGAACAACGCGCAACTCATCGTGCGCGAGTCGCAGGTGGCGCAGTTCGTGTATCTCGGCCAGTTCGGCGATACCTTCGGGCCGGGCAAACACACGCTCTCGACCGAAAATATTCCCATCCTGACCACGCTCAAGGGCTGGAAATACGGCTTCAATTCGCCCTTCAAAGCCGATGTCTATTACGTCAACACTCGCCTCTTCACTGGCAACAAGTGGGGCACTTCTAACCCGGTGATGATGCGTGACGCCGATTTCGGCATCGTGCGCGTTCGCGCCTTCGGCATTTACGATTTTCGCATCGTGGACATACCGCTCTTCCTCAAGGAAGTCGCCGGCAGCGACCAGCATTTCCGCCTCGACGAATTCGCCGATACCATGCGTTCGCGCATCGTGTCGCTGTTTAGCGAGGCGTTGGCCGAAGCGAAGATTCCGGTGCTGGATGTCGCCACCCGCTTCAGCGAACTGGGCGAGGCGCTGCTGCCGCTTATCAATCCGGTCACTATCGCCAAATACGGCATCGAGTTCACCGGCTTCGTGGTCGAAAACGTCAGCGTGCCGCCGGAAGTAGAGCAGGCTATCGACAAGCGCTCTTCGATGGCGGCGGTCGGCAACCTCAACGACTATGTGAAGTATCAAATGGCGCAGGGCATGGGACAGCCGGGCGGCGGTGGCGCCGGCGGTTTCGCCACCGAAATGGCCGTCGGTATGGCGATGGCGCAGCAGATGATGCAGCAGCCGGGCGGCCCGCTCGGTGCGCAGACCACGCCGGGTATTCAGGCTGCACCGCCCGCCGCCCCCGCAGCGGCTACCGTCAGCCTGCTGTCCGCCGCCGAAGTGGCGGAGCAACTCGGCGTCAAAGAAGGCGACGTGCTGCAAATCCTCGAAGCCGGTGAACTCAAAGGCAAGAAAATCGGCTCTACCTGGCGCATCCCGCGCGCCGCTGTGGATGAGTATTTGAACAGCTAATTGTAGAGCGTGTCTGGCGAATAAATTCGCAGCAACAACACAGCAAAGTCGCCCTGCGGCGACTCGAAATATAGTCCGCGCAGGCGGACTTCGCCGCGTTGTTGCAGCGAATTTATTCGCCAAGCCAACATCTTCCCGTTTAAAATCCGCCGAAAGAACCCGCCGCGATGCCCGAAATTACCGCCAATCAAAAATTTGCTTGCCCGGCGTGCGGCGCCGAGGCGCAGTGGAACCCGGCCAAAGGTGCGCTGGTGTGCCCCTTTTGCGGCACGACTTCGCCGATGGAGCCGCCGCAGGCCACCGGCCGCATTCAGGAAAACGACCTCGCCGGCGCGCTGCAAAACATCGGCGCCGACCAGCGCGGCTGGGACACCGAAAAGAAATCGGTCAAATGCCAGAGTTGCCAGGCTATTTCGGTGTTCGATCCCAGCCGTGTCGCGCAACGCTGCGATTTTTGCGGCTCGTCCGCGCTGGTGCCCTACGATCAAATTCAGGCGCCGATTCGCCCCGAAAGCCTGCTGGAATTTCGCGTGCCGGAAACCAAAGTGCGCGATAGCATTCGCCAGTGGTACGGCTCCCGCTTCTGGGCGCCCAACGCGCTGAAATCGCGAGCGCTGACCGACACCGTCAAGGGTGTCTACTTGCCCTATTGGACGTTCGACGCGCAGGTGCACGCCGACTGGACGGCGCAGGCCGGCTACCACTACTACGAAACCGAATACTACAACGACTCGCAGGGCAATCGCCAGTCGCGTCAGGTGCAAAAGACTCGCTGGCAGCACGCCTCCGGCTCGATAGACAACTTCTTCGACGATGAACTGGTGCCCGCCTCGGTCGGTGTGCAGTCGGACTTGCTGCGCGAGGTGGAGCCGTTCCCCACTACCACCGATTTGAAGCCCTACGATGCGGCCTTTCTAAGTGGCTGGGTAGTCGAGCAGTATCAAATCGTCCTGCTCGCCGCCGCCCAGCATTCGCGCCAGACGATGGAGCAGAAAATCAACGGCATGTGCGCCTCCGAGGTGCCGGGCGATACCCACCGCAACCTCGACGTCGATTCGTATTTTTCGGCGCAGACCTTCAAGCACATCCTCGTGCCGATCTGGCTGCTGACCTACACCTACGGCCCGAAAAGCTTTCAGGTGGTCGTCAACGGCTACACCGGCACCATCGCCGGCAAATACCCGCTCAGTTGGTGGAAAATCGCGCTTGCCGTGCTGCTCGCCCTCATCGTCATCGGCATCCTCATCGCCGTACAGGGGAATCGGTGAAAAACACGAGTCAATTAAACACAAAGGCACAAAGACACAAAGAAAATAAAAGAAGAGAATTAAAAAACTTTGTGTCTTCGCGTCTTTGTGTTTAATTTCGTGCCCTTGGTGTTTTACATGAAAAAAATACCGCTTCTTTGTCTGGGGTTGCTGCTTTGCGCTCCGTGTTGGGCGCAGGATGAACAAAAGCAGGGGCAGTGGGATGGTAAGACAGAGAGCCTGACTACGTCCGAGTATTTGGGCCATCACGATGTGCCGCCGCAATTTGGGATTCTTAGCTACTTCAATGCGCCGTGGCGCTGGTATATGGATACCTGGCCGGCGCAGCGCTGGCTGAATTTTCCCGGCGCGGGGTGGACGGGCGACGCCAAGTATTACGAGGCACAGGCGCAGCTGATGAGCGAATGCGGCATTCGCTTCGTGCGCCTCGAAATCGGCTGGGGAAATCTCGACTGGAACGACGAACTGCCGGCTGGTTTCAAAGCGCGCATGGGCAAGCAGTTGGCGCTGTGCAAGCAGTACGGCCTGCGCCCAATGATTCTGCTCAATGCGCACCACGGCGCGCCGGTGCCGCTACGCGGTTTCGAGACGCAACTGCTTGCCGACGCCGCGGCGGGCGACCGCACCATCAAAATCGCGCCGGATACCAAAGTGCGCGCTGGCTACACAGGGCTGGTCAATCAGGGCAATTACAAGGCGGCTTTTCCGCTGATTACCCAACTCGACGCTGACGGCACCGCGCGTCTCTCGGCGCCGCTGCCCAAAGAGTTGAAAGCTGGAAAACTGCCGCTGCAGGAGCTTAAATACCAGCCACTGCAAGGCGCCAATCTCAAAGACGGCACCGATGTGCCCGCCTCGCAAGAAACCATAGACGGCTGGCTGAAATATATGCGCGCCGTCGGCACCTTCGTGCGCGAGCAAGTGGGAACTGCAACCGATTCCGGTTTCGATATCGAAGTGTGGAACGAGATGACCTTCGGCTCGGACTTTCTCGACATCAACCGCTATTACGAGCCGAAGCGCGACATTGAGCCGCTGGTTTACCGCAAAACGCGCGCGTGGACGCCGCGCTTGCGCCCCGACGCGAAGCTGGAGTTCGAGCAAAAAGGCCCGGAAGTGCTGCTGCCGCTGACCGTCGATTTCTTCAACGATGCGGCGAATGTCTTTAAAAACGTCGCGGTGGTCAGCGGTTTCAGCAACCAGCGGCCGTGGGACAACGGCTCGACGATGTGGGACGGGCAGGGCGGCATCTCCAAGCATTACTACACCGGCACCACCCTGCGCGAAGTCTCGCCGGAGACGCCGCTCGGCCACAAAGACTCGGCGACGGTGGACGCCAACAACGGGTTCGACGGCAAAAAAGACCCTAATAACCGCGAGTGGCACGGCATCATTCCCGGCACCAACTTCGTGCCGAAGGTCACGCTGTCGCTGCCCGAATGGTCGCACTTCGCCTTCCAGACCGAAACCATCCAGCGCGATCTGTTTCCCGATTCTCGCTATGCCAAGGGCATCGGCGGCACGCCGTTTGGCCGCTACACCAACAACGGCGACCGCGTACCGCCGCGCTACTGGCAAACCGAAGTCAATTACGACCGCAGCGCCTTCATAGACCGCGTCAAGAAGGAAAGCGGTGCCCGCAACGACGACCCGCGCCTGATCGCGCTCAACGACTGGACGAACTCGAAGCACATGCTGCGGCAGTACGTGTTTCACTGCCACAAGGGCTTCGAACGCATCTACCTGTTTTCCACCGCTTTCGACGACTTCTCCATCGGCCTCTTGCCGCAGGCGTTTTACAAGGCGTTGGACGCCAACGGTTATCAACTCAAGGACGCGGTGCGCAAAACGGTGCCGCAGGGCTGGTGGGCCACCAAATGGGTGACCGATTTGATGAAAACCGGCACGCCGCTCGATCAAACGCGGCGTGTACGTGTAGATCGACTTGTTGAGCATCTGCCGCGCCTCGTTTTCAAGGGCGATGGTACCATGCAGCATCCCAGCCGCTACCACAGCGATTATTTCGCGATTCTGCCGTTTCAGCTTGCGCCGGGCAAGTTCGCCATCGCGTATTACGTTGCCACGCCCAACGCCACGCAGGCGTGGGACGAAACCAAAGACGCGCTCGACCCGGCGCGCTACGATATGCCGCCGCAGCAGTTTGATGTGGTATTCAGCGAGATTTTAGCGCGAGGCGCCAAGGTATCGGCCTTTGATCCGTTGAAGAATCAAGCGGTGCCCGTGCAAAAGCTGCCGACCTGGGATGGCTCGCCTGCCGGGCTCAACCTGCGCCTATCGGTCACCGATTACCCGCGCTTTTTAATTGTGGAAGAGGCGAGTCCCGGCCCGGCCATCATCGCGCCACAGATCAGCGCCTCGCCCGCCAAAGTCACGGTGAAATGGCATACCAACGTCGTTCCGCAAATCATGAGTGTGAATTACGGACGCGACTGGCAAAATCGCGCGACGAGCAGCGTTGACTTGAAAATAGCGAAAAACCAGCGCGATTTCGAGGTGACACTGCCGGTTGGCGACGCCGATATGGTGGCGGTACGCCTGAGCATGTTTTACGACGGCCGCTCTGTCGATTGGCCGTTCTGGGACGAAGACCCCGCCGGGCAAATCACCATGCCGGACGCCAAGCCGCGTCCCGCCAACCAGCCGCTGCCTCCGCCGGTGCCCACCGAAACGCCGTTGCAGGACTGGCAGGCACCCGCCGATATCGCTTTGACGCTGGCGCGCTTTCGTGGCGACATTCGTTTTTCTGTTCCGCAGACCGCGACTCCAAATACGCCCGAGTCCCCGACTCTGTGGACGTGGGGCAAGGGGCAAAGCGAGATTACCCTTTTTGCCGAGGTAAAAACCGGCGGCGCGAAAAATGCGAACGATTATCTGCCGATTGTGGCTACCACTGATACCGTTACTCGTCGCCGGGTGAAACTGCCGTCCGGCCTCGAAGCCTTCGCAGTCGATTTCGTTTACGAGCCGACCGCGCATCCCGGCATGGCGAAACCCGAAGCGGCGCGTTATCTTTTAATTCCCCGCCAAGCCGATATGATAGTTCTGCGCGTCGTCGGCCCGGCAGCGGCCATAGCTTGGCAATCGAAAACTATCGATGCTGTTTGGGGTAGTGTGAAAGGCAATTAAACACAAAGACGCAAAGACACAAAGATTTTTAAAGAACGAAAAGCGTTTAGCTTTGAAATTCTTTAAAAATCTTTGTGTCTTTGCGTCTTTGTGTTTAATTGACTACCGAGGAGAAATCATGTCACTTTTTGAAGACGTTATGCAGTTGGCTGTACAAATGCCGATGAACGAGCGGGAGCGGCTGGGCCGCGCGCTCGGTTTGAAAATAGAAGCCGCTACGCCGGCTGCTCCGGCCGGGCGCGCTTTACCGTTGATGAATCGCACCGCCGATCCCTCGAAAACCGACCCGGTGGCGTGGCGCAAGGCGGAAACCGGCCACGCGGTGCTGGCGACCGGTCTTGAGGCCGCCGAGGCGAAAGCGGTGACCGGCCCAATCGCCATCGCAGGAATCTGGGGCGAATTCGCCGATGAATGGGAAGTGGAGGGCGGCGAAATCCCGACGCCGCTGGTGACCTCGTTGCCTAAGGGCTCGCCAGTTTTGGTGCACACCGACGTTTGCGTCGCGCTGGCGCTCGGTATCGAAGAAGCTATTTCGTTCTGGCAATCGCCGCCCGTCGAAACGCGCCTCGCCACCGCCACCTACCTGACGCTTTTGGATGCTGCGGAAGACGATACGCAACTGGCCTGCCTGCGCCGTTTCGTGCAGCCCTACGCCGTGCTCTCGCTGGGGCCGATGGCTTCGTCCAAATCCGTGGAATTGATGCTATCGCACACGCTGGACAATGGCCTCGCGCCGCTCGATGCCCTCATCGCTGCGACCGCTATCGCGCACGAAATCCCCATCGTGACCTGCAACCCGACCCCCTTCGTCGGCATCTCTGGCCTTGAGGTCGTGCGGCCTTTCTAAGCTTTAAATAGAACACGGTGTTTTTTAGCCGCTATCCGTTTCACGGACGCCAAAACCGCGCAAAAACGACGCTACTTATGTGAGAGTAGCGTCGTTTTTGTGAAACGAAGTTTGCGAGGCGCAGCCGTAGCGGCTAAAAATCCATGTTTCATTAAAAAATCTCACCTAAAATGAAGCGTATCGTCGTCGTTGGCTCGTCTGGTGTCGGAAAATCTACGCTGGCGCGTGAAATCGCCCGGCGCAAGGACGTGCCGTATGTAGAACTCGACGCATTGCAATGGCAAGCGAACTGGACGGCAGCGACGACCGATGAATTGCGCGCTGGGGTGACGGAGGCTTCAACGCCTTCGCCGTGGGTTATTGATGGAAATTATTTAAAGGTGCGCGAGGCATCATGGACTCAAGCCGACACAATCGTCTGGCTCGATTATGCGTTCGCCATCGTTTTCACGCGAGCCTTGAAGCGCACTCTGTTGCGTGTCATTCGGAATGAGGAATTGTGGAACGGTAATCGTGAAACTTGGAAATCCACCTTCTCGCGCGATTCGATTTTGAAGTGGGTGGTTATTACTCACCGCAAATGCCGCCACACCATTCCCGAAGCGTTGGCGCATCCCGAATATGCGCATTTGGAAATCGTCCACTTGCGCTCGCCGCGCCAGACGCGAAACTGGCTACAGCTTATTGAAAACGAGGCTCCTATGGGACTGAGAGACGAACTCAAAGAATATTACACGGTGCAGGAACTGGCCGCGCTGGTCAAAGTGACCGAAGCTACTGTCGAAAAATTGGCGCATTGCGGCGAAATCGCGCACGAGGTCGTCGGCGCCGTTATTCGCATCCCGCGCCACGAAGTCGAAAAGCTGCTCGGCAAACGCCGTCGCGTCAAATGGCGCCGCGCCGGTCTGGCCGCCCTCGGCGTGCTCGCCGCGCTGGCGGGCGCCGGCGCCGCTTATCAAAAACGTAAAAATTCAGATAAAGAATAGAACGCAAATTTGCGCAAATAGACGCGAATTTTCGCAAATTTTAGTCTTGTAAATTTCCGCGCCAAAACGCTTTTTAAAAGTGCCATAAATTTATGGCACTCGACCAAAATTTAAGTTCTGTAACCAAAGAAGCGCTGTCGTTCCCCACTCCGGTCGGAATGACAAACTCCTTCTCAAACGCAAATTGATTTTATTGTAGCGACCGTTTAAGAATTCGCGTAAATTAGCGAAGATTTGCGTAATTCGCGTTCTATTTCGTTTGTAAACGGATGGCTTCTAAAATGGGGGCGCTGTCGCGGATGCCTTCCCAGTTGTAGACGCACAGGAAGCGGCAGCGAGGGTCGGCTAAGGTGGCTTGCAGGGCGCGGCGCCATGGCTCGACTTCGCGTGGGCCGAGGAAAAGCCACTCGACGGCGGCCCAGTTGAGCGCGTCGCTGCGTTTGAGGCCGGTTTGCACGCCCTTATCGCTCTGTGGGTCGGCAGCGTGTTGGTAAAAGCTCCAGCCGGGGCAACTGTAAGCGTTCAGCGCCGATTGATAGAGGGCTTCGCCGTCTTTCCAGCCACCGGCGTGCGTAAAAACCTTGTCGCGCGGCACACCGAGTTGTGCAGCTTGGCGCGATAGATCTTCTAAATGGCGCCGCACTACTTCGGCGAGGTCAGCTTCGGTGATTTCGCCCTGCGTGCGAATACCCGCCGATTTCACCGCTGCGTAACCGAGCGTAGCCACGCCGCGTGAGGGAACTACATCAACCTGTAGGCCCGTTTTCGGATCGTCCGCCTCCGGTTTATCGAGTAGGGCATTGCCGCCGGGATAGTGCCACGAATTGACGCCGATGGACGACTCCCAACCGAGCTTGATGCCCACGAACAGCTCTTTCTTCTCCGGCGGCAGTGCCTTCGCCCAGTCGAGAATAATGGGAATCAGCGCCGCCATTTGCTTGTGGCATTCGGCGCGGTAACGCTCGCTCATCAGGTTAGGCGGCGGTCGCACGCGAATCTGGCGGCCCCAGTTGCGCCACGCGATTTTGAGGGCATCATCGGGCGACCAGCCCGTCCACTCCACATTTTCGCGGTTCGCCGGATCGTAACCTGGCTTATCCTTGTCCCACCAGTTCCAGAGATCGGGCCGCGCGCCCCACCAGTTTTCGCCATCGAGCGCGATTAAAACCGGCGTGTCGGTTTCTGCGGCGAGTTGCAAAAAACGGCGCAACGAGGCCGGCAATGTTGCGGCGTCCGCCGTATTGAAATACGAAAAAATGAAGCAGACTCCGGCACGCACGCGGCCTTTGCCTCCGCCGTTCAATGCCCGCGAGATGGTCTCGAAATCTTCGCGGCGAAACGAATCGGGCTTACTTTGATTCCAGCCCGCGCCCGGCGCGCGATTGACTAATATATATTGCAAGGGCCGCTGTTCCTGTGCGAGTGCATTTGCGGTCGGGAGGCCGAGGAGCAGGACACAAAGCAAAAGCGCGAGACGAAAAATGTTCATCATGGGGCTTACTAAGTCCCACCCGTAAACGGGCGGGCTGATCTTGTAAAGCCCCGTTCACGGGGCTGGCGCCGTGTAGCCCGGATTACCGGGCTTTCATCTTAGCCCGCTCATTTACGGGCGGGTTTGCTGCAGGAAACGTGAAAAGGACACGGCGCTTTGAAACGCGCCGTGTCCTTTTCGTTGCTATCTGCGGGCAGGATGCCCGCGCTCCATAGTGTTAATAGCGCAGAACGGCGGCGATGTGCTCGTCGTGCGCCAGTTCGTCGGCGTCGAAGAACGTAACTTCGCCTCCGGTGCTAAGCACCTGTTGGATGATGGCATCTACCGCGTCGTCCAGCGAAGCGAAGCCTTCGCCTTCGGCGGCGTGCCGCAGTCCTTTGCCGTTGGTGCGCGTGGCCGGATGGTAGCTTTCTTCGGCCAAAAGCGTGTCCACACGACCGGCCTGTGCCGCTTTCCAGACTTCGCGCAGTCCGGTGACTTTGCGGTTGGCGCTGGTGGCGTCGGCGAGGCGTTCTTTCACGCGCTTCTGGCCGGCTTTCATGCTGGTTTCGACCATCGGCCAGATTTTGCCGGCCATCTCACGGAGGCGCACTTTCTCGTAGTTGCCGGTCAGGCGCGCCACGACGTTGAATTTCGGCTTGCCTTTGTGCGAGGTCGCTTCGTCGAAATAGGCCAAGGTGCGTTCCACACCGGCAAGGGCCAGCGGCAGCGGCTCCTGAGCCAATGCGCCCTCGAGCGCGCGTTGTACGCGGCTAAAATACTCGCGCTCTTCGCCGTCGTGTAGCTTAGTCACTTCAACACCGAAGGTGCCCGGCAACTCGGTTTTGACGCCTTCGATTTCTCGTTCGACCGGGAAGCCGAAGTCTTCGATCTCGCGCAGTTGGTCGCGCACACCCTCGTATAGATGGGCGCTTTTCTCGGTCAACGAGAGCACGAAGTAGCGTGAACTGCGTGAGCGAGCGATGATGAGGTCGCGCGTCGCGAAATGGTGGTTGATGCCGAGGCGCTCGTCCACCGGGAAGGGTAGGTAGTAAAAACGCGCGAAGTTGGCACTGGCGAAAATCGCGAGGCCGTGTGTGCCGTGGTCATAATCGACTTCGGTGACCATGGCGTGCAATCGGTCGAGTAACGGCGCGATGTCGCGCGCGGGAAATTCTTTAAGAAGGCGTTCTTCGGCTTGACGAAGTAGGTTCTTGACGCGAATCGGCGTCTGTTGGCGCTCGTCGGGCGCATTGCCGTATATCGGCAGGAGAATCGAAACCGACGGATAATCGCGTTGCGCTTGCAGCTGCGCGATTTCGTCTGTGGTCAGGCTGTAACTGCGGGTCAACACATCTTGCATGATGCGGCCTCCCTTTGTTCCGTGAGATGTCGCGCCGTGTCAGGGCGCGCGGTGTGACTTAAAAGCACCGTCGCCGTCCGATTCTCCTTTCTCTGTACAACTATCGGATGCGGCACGGAATTTTGAACTTAATCTATACGGTAGCGCTAATCGCGGGCCGGAATTGCATTTATCGGGCAAAGATTGCGGGATTTCCTGACCACAGAGTTTCCCTTTCAGCCCAATATCAATTCCAGCGCAGTCGTTCCTCTTTTTATTATAGAACGCAAATTACGCAAATCGACGCGAAATTTCGCAAATTTTTACTTATACAATTATGAAAATCTGTGCCGATTTGCGTTCCATAAAAGCTAACCGCTCAACAGCAGAAAATCGTGAGGCGTTTGGGACCGTGGGCGCCCAGCACGAGGATGCGTTCGATGTCGCCGGTGCGGCTGGGGCCGGTGACGAAGCTCATCAAACTCGGCAGGTCGGCGCCGTATTTTTCGCGCAACAGCTCGAAGGCGGCGGGCAGGTCGGGCAGCAGCTGAGCGCGGCGCGCCAGCACGACGTGGTGCGGAGGCAGCACCGAAAGCGCCCGGCCCCCGGCGCTTTGCGAGGTAATCAGCACGCTGCCGGTCTGGGCGATCAGCGCGTCGCAGCCGGTGATACCGGCATCGCAGGCTTCCAGCGCATCGCGGTCGTAGCCGAACGTGGTTTGCAAAACCGGCAACTCCAGCGAATCGACTACGCCTGTCAGATCGCTTTCGTGCGAGGCGAGGCGCTGCCAGTTGCATTCGTCGCGCAGGGCACGCAGCGCGGCGGGTAGGGCTTCCGCATTTTCCAGCAGGTGAAACTCGGCGCGTAGGCCTTCGGCGTTGGAAGCGAACAAGGCGGCCCAATCGTCCCACGCTTCGCCTGTTTGTGGCAGCCAGCGGCGCCATTCGCCGTTGTTCAAAACGGGGAGGGGAGTGCCGGTTGATTTCCCGTTATGCACGATTGTAGCGGCAGAGGCTGGTTGGTGGGAAGCGCCATGGGCACTGTGTGCGCCGGGTTTGGGGGCAGGAATCTGCAGCGCTCGGCGAATGGTGCCCAAAATCGCTTCGCGGGCGCCGTGTTGACGGTTTTCGCTTTGCTTCTCAGTCATTCTGGCCTCCCCGGCTGGCTTGCCATTCTTCCAGGAACGAGCGCCGCGCCATTTTGGGGAAATCACGCGACTGCGTCCACGGCCCCAGCGGATCGACCGGCGTGCGTTTCACCAAGCGGTGAAACGGCAGGGCGACGCGACCCAGCGCCGTCGCCAATCGCAGCAGGCGCGGTTTGGTCATCAGGAAGCTGAAGCCTTTCCACGCCATGCTTTCCAGTGGTTGCGGCTTTTCTTCGGCGGCGTTGCGGCGGCTTTGCAGCAGGTGATGGTGTAAGTCGATCTTCACCGGGCAGGCTTCAGTGCAGGCGCCGCACAGCGACGAGGCGCCCGACAGATGCTTCCACTCTTGCAGGCCGCGCAGATGCGGCGTTATCACGCTGCCGATGGGGCCTTGATAGGTAGTGCCATAGGCGTGGCCGCCGACGTTTTTGAAAATTGGGCAGACGTTCAGGCAGGCGCCGCAGCGGATGCAGTGCAGGGCGTCGCGCTGTTCGGGGTCGGCCAATAGATTGGTGCGCCCGTTGTCGAGCAGGATGACGTGCATCTCTTCGGGACCGTCGCTTTCGCCGTCCTTACGCGGTCCGGAGAGCATGGTGTTGTAGCCGGTCAGCGGCTGCCCGGCGCCCGTCGTCGCGAGCATCGGTAGAAACAGCGCGAGGTCTTCGAGGGTGGGCAGCACTTTTTCGATGCCGACAAGGGTGATTTGCACGCGCGGCAGGCTCATGGTGAGACGCGCGTTGCCTTCGTTTTCGGTGATGGAGATGCTGCCGGTATCGGCGATGCAGAAGTTGGCGCCGGTGATGCCGACATCGGCTTCGAGATATTTGCGGCGCAGCACGTCGCGCGCGATCATCGTCAACTCTTCGGGGCTGTCACTGGGCGCGGTGCCGAGCTTTTCCTGAAAAATATCGCTGATTTGGCCGCGCGTCAGATGCATGGCCGGAAAGACGAAGTGGTAGGGCGCCTCATCGCGCAACTGCACGATGTATTCGCCGAGGTCGCTTTCCACTACCTCGAAACCGGCCTCGATCAGTGCGTCGTTGAGATGGATTTCCTCGCTGGTCATCGTCTTGGACTTGATGACCTTGGCTCCGGCTTTTTTACAAATCTCAAGGATGAATTCGCGCGCTTGTTTATCGTCCTGCGCCCAGTAAACGTGCGCGCCGCGCGCCGCGATGTTCTGCGCGAACTGGTCGAGATAGCGGTCGAGGTGGTTGACCGCCTCCCACTTGATTTCGCCCGCCGCCTTGCGCGCTTCCTGCCACGAGGCATAGCGCGCCTTGAACTCGTCGCGCTTGAGATAATAGCCGCCGAGCGCCCGCTGAATGAGCGCGCGATGCTTCAAATCGTGCGTCATCTCGTGCGAGTCGTGAAAAAACTGCTTCTTCGCGCTCGAATATTCGGCGGAATAAGTGTCGGCCGTATGGCTTTGCGTCGAGGTTGTTTCGGCTGTGGTGGACATGATTTATAGGTTTGAATAGAACGCGAATTTACATAATTTAGCGCGAATTTGCGCAAATATTTAAAGAAAATTCGCGTAGATTTGCGTTCAATTTCGTAAATTTGCGTTCTATTGCGAAGCCAGCACTTCGGCGAGGTGCAGGCATTTGAGTTTCTTTTTCTGGCGCGAGAGCATGCCTTGCAGGTGCATCAGGCAACTCGAATCGTTGGAAACCATATAATCGGCGGCGGTTTGCAGGGCTGAGTCGCACTTCACTTCGCCCATCGCCTGCGAGATGTCGGCGTATTTGACGGCAAATGCGCCGCCGAAGCCGCAGCAGGTTTCGGCCTCGCCCATTTCGATGAGTTGCAAATCGCGCACGTTGCTCAATAGTTCGCGCGGTTGGCTTTTAACGCCGAGCTCGCGCAGGCCGTGGCAGCCGTCGTGGAAGGTGATGCGGTGCGGAAAACGCGCTCCAACGTCGGTGACGCCGAGCTTGGTCACTAAAAAGTCGGAGAATTCCCAGACGCGCTCGCTAAGTTGCTGGGCGTCGTTTTCCTGTGGCGTGCCGACGAAAAGCTGCGGGTAAAACACCTTGAGCATTGCCGAACACGAGCCGGACGGCATTACTACGGCTTCGGCGCCGCTGAGAATTTTCATGATCGGCGCTGCCACTTTGCGCGCTTCGTCCCAGTAGCCGGAGTTGAATGGCGGCTGTCCGCAGCAGGTGATGCCCTGCGGCACTTCGACGCTGTGCCCAAGACGTACGAGCACGCGCACCACGCCCCAGGCGGCTTTGGGATAAAACGCATTGGTATAGCATGGCACGAAGAGCGTGATTTTCATTACTTTCAGTCTAACGGCGCCCGCGACCTACAACCAAAACGGGACACGAATTTTGCGCCCCGTTTGCTATGGCTTTCATTTGAAAATCTTTCCCACGACGAATTTCATTTGAGCATTGAGTTTCGAGATGCTCACGGCTCATAGCCTATTCGTCATCGGATGCGCCAGACTTTAATAATCGGGTCTAAGCTGGTCCCGGTTGCCATAATCTGGCCGTCACTGGACGCATCGAAAAGTTTAATAGCGTCATTTTCAGGAGCGATAAGAGAGCGTTGCACTTGTCCATCGGGCCAGTTCCAGACGAAAAGTTCGGCTTCTCCTCCTGCTCCTTTCTCGTTGGAACCGGCGCTAATCAAGGTTTTGCCGTCGGCTTGGAAAGCAAGCCCTGTCACGACACCCGAAGAACCTCTGCCATCCCAGTTCGCTTTCAGATTAAGCAAGGCGGCTTGCTGCTGGCCGGTTTGCACGCTCCATAACCTCAGGTTGTGGCCCATGTGCCCGGTCGCCACGACTTTCCCGTCTGGCGAGAGTGCTACGGCTGTTACAACCCCGCGCACGGTTTGGTCTCCCACGGAACGTTTGAGTTGTAAAGTCGCCGTGTCCCAGACGCCGACGACAAAGTGGCTTTGCGGTGCGGCGATTTGTGTCCCATCGGCAGAAAAACCGAGCGCAGGCATGATAGCCATAAACGAAGTGCGTTCTGGTACCGTGATCGGGAGTTCACGCTTGGTGAAGGTTTGTATGTCCCATAAAAATATCTCGCTGGTTTGCTTACCATCCAATTGTTTTATGCTGCCGCTGGCCAAGGTTTTTCCATCCGGCGAGAAAGCCAAGCTGCCCACGCTTCCCGTGTGTCCCATCAAAACCTTCTTTTGCTGCCCGTCCACACTCCATAACGTGATGCCGCCCTTGCCTCCAATGGCCAGAATCTTAGCATCACGTGAAAACGCCAACGCTTTGATATCGCTGTCGACGACCTCCCAGGACTTTCCCGGTTGGCCATCTTCGAGGTTCCACAGGTGTAAGATGTTGGCGCCTTTGTCGGCTTTTCGCTCGATGGTCACGCTGGCCAGTGTTTTCCCGTCAGGCGAAACAGCAATAGTCTCTATACGAGTCTCATGTTTCAATTCCAGAGGGGGCGTTTGAGTTTGGGCTTGCGCCGCTTCGTCTGCTCGGAGGCTCACTGAGGCCGCAGAGAGGCTCAATGCTGTCATTGCGATAACGACATGTTTGTAATTCATCGATATTCCTGAAGTCAAATATTTGTTCAACATCCATTATAGCTGTGTGGAACGCTTGCTACGTGTTGGAGAACCAACTGGGCCTACCGTTTCTCAAAGCTCCACTGCTGGTTCTCGCCGCCATTTGCCACACAATAACGCTGTTTGAGCGGTTATATGATTTTTATTGTCACTTCCGCAACTTGACCAGAAGCTATTGACGCAATCAGTGCATTGACTTGTGGCAGGAGTGGTTTGAGGCTTTCGATACGGTTATTGGGAGCGACTAAAACGATTACTGCGATATCGGCGTAGGCTAAGTTTTGCTGGTATCACAGATTTTGGTCGGCGGTGATAAACACATCGAAGCGTTCTCGCGCTGCTTGCATCAGTTCACCGTTTTTCTTGCTCGACCAGCCCATTTCCGGCACGGTGAAGACCTCGCAGTCGATAAATTCGCGCTTGAGTTTGCGTGGCAGACATTCATCTAAAAGTACGCGGCGGGTATTAAGTGAGGGAGGCAAGCAAACCTCCTGTGCCTTTTCCAGCATGGCTATGGCTTGCTCACGTGACACCGATGGAAAATCTTCTAAAAATTCATCTATGGTGTCGCCTGCCTCTAAATAGTCGGTTAAATTTTTGACAGGCACACGTGTGCCTGCGAAGACTGGCGTTCCGCCTAAGACTTCAGGCGATGCCGTAATGATTTCAATTGTTTGCATGGTGCCTCCCTTTCGTATTTTAGCTGTGACGTCCTACCGCTTCTCAAAGCTCCACTGCTGGTTTTCGCCGCCGTTGGCTTCCCACTGAACCACGCGGGCATCGTTGCCGGTTGCTCTGGCGTAGACGTCGAGCAGTTTGCCGCTGGCTTTGTTGGTCAGCGTGTAGAAGCCATCTTCGACTTCGGCGAAATGCCAGATTTGCGCGGGTGAATTGTCGGGCGTTTGCTGCACGATGGGCACTTCGTTGGCTTTTTCACCGCCGCGCACGGCTAAGGCGAGGCCGGTTTTGGCATTGACGATTTGCAGGTCGTCGTTGCCGAGCAGCTTGATTTTCCAGACCGGCGACTTGGCGGCTTCCTTGGCGTTCTGGAAGACCGGTGCACCGTCTTTGTCGCCGCCGGTATCGAGCGGGTGACCGCTGTTGCGGTTGAGCAGGTAATAGTCGCCATCGGCCAGCGCTTGTACATCGCTGACGGTAAAAACGATTTTGTCTTCGCGGAAGCGCTCTTTGCCGTCTTTCCAGACCGACAGAACCAAATTCACGTCGCCGGTTTGCGGGACGTTGAACCAAACCTCCTGTGTGCGAAATTCGCCGCGCGGAATGGTTAGTTTCACTTCGCCTTCGGCTTGTGTGACGCCGATGACGGCGGTGGCGTGCACCTGCCAGCGGAGCGTGATATCTTCGCCCTCGAACTCATCGTTGAAGACGGCGATTTGGCGCATGACGCGCTTGCCGGCGGTGAGCTTTGGCTTGATGACCGGCCATTCGCCCTTTTCGTTGCTGCGCGCGTTGAGCGCGTCGAATTTCACGTCGCAGGCCGTGAGAGGGTGGTAGCACTGCTGCATGAGCAGAATATTGGGATGCTCCCACGGCTTCTCCAGCGGTGGCAGAATTTCATGGCTTTTGGAAGCCCAGTTTTTGACCTTGGTTTCCAGCACCTGCGTGGCCGGGCTTTCGCCGGGCACGTAGTTCGACCAGGCGTTATTCAGCACGTAGTTACGTAGGTCGCTGTTGCCTTTGAGGCGGCGCAGGCGCACGCTGGTCGCCATCCACGCGAAGCCCTGCCGGGTGTTGTCCTCGCTCCACACGGCTTCGGTTTCGCCGTAGGGGCGGTCGGTGCGTGCCTGACCGCCGTTCTGCGGCAGCTTGCCGATGCCGCTGACGTAGTGCTCCATGTTGATGATGTCGGGCGCGAGGTTGCCGATGCCGTCGGCGATAATCGGGCGCGTGCCGTCCTCTTTGCGCATCGCTTCGATGAGTTCGCGCACCATTTCCACTTTCACGCCGAAAGGCTCGTTCATGGCGCTGAATATCACCACCGAAGGATGGTTGCGGTCGCGCCGCGCCAACTCGCGCACCATGTTGGTGGCGTGCTCGCGGCCCGCATCCCAATCTTCGCCCTGTTCCGAGCGGCGCAACGGCGTTTCGTCCACGATCATCAGGCCTTTTTGGTCACAGATGTCGAGCATATATGGTGTGGCAGGCACCTGATGGATGCGCATCACGTTGAAGTTGAGGCGCAACAGATTATCGACCGCCTGCGGCCAGCCGGGGTTACCGGCGATCGGCGGCCCGAAACCGGGCTTGATGCCATAAGCATCGGGGCCGAAATTGGCTTCCTGCTGGTTGTCGCCGCGTAGGTTGCAGCGCACGCCGTTGAGTTCGTAGTGATTGCCGACAACTTTGAATTCGCGGAAGCCGAATTTTTGTTGTACGGTGTGCACGCGGGGGCCGCTTTCGAGGCGAAGGCTCAATTCCTGCACTTGCGTGCGATAACCGGCGCGATAGGGTACGTTCGGCCACCAGTAACTTTGCGGGCCACCGCCCCACGGAATCAAGCCCGAATCCAATACCTGATGTTCACCGGGTGCCAATTTTACGGATAGATCAGGTATAGCTGCAGAACTGCGTGGGGCGGCCGGGTCTTTGTTTGGACTGGCCCAGTATGCTGATTGCAGTAAGCGCACTTCCACTGCTTTGTCGCTGTCGTTGGCGACCGTGACGAAGGTGCGAATGGTATCCGGCACTCTTTTGGTTTGCACGAAGACGTTTTCGATGTGCACTCGCGGCGTGATCTCGAGGCGAATGCCGCGCAAAATGCCCTCGGCAAGGCCGGCATACCAAGTCGCGGCTTCGGGCACGATGTATTTACCGTTGACTTTGAATTTTTCGCGGCCCTTGACTTCGATTTTCAGCAACAGATTCTGCCCCGGTGTGGCGATGGCGGTCACATCGGCGTCGAACGGCATCCAACCGTTGACGTGCGAGGCGACTTTCTGCAAGTGCTCCTCGTCCGGTCCGGCAAAAACTTCGGCGCCGAAGTTCACCGCCTCGAAATGCACCGTCACCTGCTGCCCCGCAGCAGAGGCCGGAATCGGTACCGTGGCCCGATAAGTACCGGCTTCGGCCTTAACGCCCTGTGCCTTCCAGCCTGCGGCGGGCACCTGAATCGGCTGCGCGGCGCCGTTTTCGGGCGTAAAAGTCCACTGCACACCCGCCGCGCTCGACAAATCGCGCGGTTGCGTTTGTGTGGCGTGTACGGCTACGGCCAGCGTTAGTAAGGCGGATAGAATCGCGGTAATTTTTCGGTGCATAGTGCTGCCTTAGACTGCGTCTTCATTAAATCTTGATTTCCGAATACGTTACTCACCTTACGCAGTTGGATGTGATATTGGTCTGGGCACAAGCCTGCTTGAACTGCTGAAGCTGACGAAAAGCACTGGTCAAAGCTGCTTGGTACAATTTGCCTTTCAAAGCAAAATGGTTCAAATGTGTGGAAGTGCGATAGATTTCCAATTTCACAAAAGCCACGATACTGGCGAAAAAGTGATTGCGCTGTGTATGCGGTAGTTTGGTGGGGGATTTGGCAAAGGACGCATTACTTTTGAGCGACTTGTGATACTCTTCGACTTTCCAGCGTTTGTGGTAGATCGTCAAGAGGGAATCCGCGCTGAGTGTGAGATCACTCGACGCCAGATACAAAATGCTTTGGCCTTCTTCGTTTGTGAAGAGTTGACGCGATACAACCAAGGGAAAGGGAACACCTTCCAAATAGAGCGTCACCGTCGCATCGTTATCCAGAGTGAGTGAGGACAAGGAAACCCAGCATCCCCGCTGCTTATGTTGCAGAGAAAGAGCCACGCGGCGATTGCTTTTGAGTGGCAGGATGAAGTCTTTATCCAGTTTTTGCTTGATGAAGACCATATTTTCGGCGGCGGAGAACCAAGTATCTGCCAGCACGTAATGAAAAGGAATCTGTTTGCGCACAACCGCAGCCATCATCTCGCGCGCATACTCGTTCTTGGTTTTAGGGCAAACCCACTTGTCTTTGCCAGTCTTGGGATCAGTAACCAACTCGGTTTTTTGAATCAGCTCAAAGGCTACGGGCACGGAGGTATCCTGACTGAAATAGAGCGCTGAGAGCAGGTTGACGCCTTTGACCATTCTCTGGGCCGAATGGTCAAAATGCCAGGCGATGAGTTCGCTTTCATCGCTGTAAGGCTTTTCCTCGACAGTATCGTCCAGAATGAGCACGGCGTTGGGCGACTGCACCCGGCGCACCATGGGCTTGACGATCTTCCAGAGGTCTTTGTCGGTTAAGGGCTGCTGGGCTAAGAAGCGGGTGACTTGATCGTGACTCACATCTGGTAACAAGCCAGCCATTCCCGTAGCGGTCGTGGCACCAAACGAGACCAGCAGATAGTCTGTATAAAGATCGAGAAGGTTAGGTTTAGCCATTGAATTCAGACATTGTAGCAAACATCACTGCGTAAGGTGAGTACGTTAGTGCCCTGCGAATAAAGAATCCCCGCCGCGAGCAGCGGGGTATTTCAAGGGAGTGTAACTTTTCTTGTCAAGGCGCAGCGCTTTGGCAATTATGACTTTAAAACAGCGCCAATTGGTCTGAGGAAGGAGCCGGCACGGCGGATTGAGACCGGTAAAGTTGTTGGTAGGAAATCTTCTGACCTTCTTCTTTACCCTGTTCACGAACGTAATCGGCGATGGTGTGTTCATTGCCCAAAGGCCCCACCGTCGAAACAAAATATCCATCAGACCAAAACTCGCCACCCCACAACTTCTTCTTGACTTGTGGGCATCGTTTGAAAACTTCACGCGCCGTAAGGCTCTTGAGAATGGTAATTATCTTGGTTGGGCTATAGCTGGGAACTGACTGAATCAGAAAATGCACGTGGTCGCCATCTGTGCCGATTTCTAAAAACTCAATCTCATAGCGGTGCCCAATGTCCAAACAGACATCTCGCACCGCCTGATCCACAGCTTCATCGAACACATTCCGACGATACTTCGCTGGAAACACGGCGTGGTAGAGCAATACGCTCACATTGTGACTCTTATGGAGGAGGCGACTCATTCCAAAAGTCAATCATATCTCGCAATCCGAAGGGACAAACAGACGCCGCAAGCGGCGGGGTATTAAACCCATAGAAAAATAAATTCGCGGCAACAATCCGACCCGCAGACGGGTACGCCGAAAGTCGCCCTGCGGCGACTAAAGAAATAGCTATACAAATAGTCCGCGCAGGCGGACTTCGCCGCGTTGTTGCCTGCGGCTTTAGCCGCAGGGCGCTTAGGTATCAGATTGCCAAAACCAACAGCCCCCTAACTCAACCCTGCAGCGTCTTCTTCACGAACTCGATGTCATCCTTTGACAGTGGCTTTCCGGCGGCGTCGGCGTTGGATTCGACCTGCCGCGCGTTCTTGAAGCCAGGAATCACGCAGGCGTTTTGGGATTGGGCCAGCGCGAATTGCAGAGCCACGCGCACCAAATCCTGTACTTCGCCGCCGAAGCGCTTTTTGAGCGGTTGCAGACGGCGGCGCAAATCGAGCAGGCGCTCTTTGGTGAAGCCTTGGTTACCAGCGCGGATGTCGCCTTCACCGAATTGGGGCGGGTTTTCGGGGTCGAATTTGTCGAGCAACAAGCCCTGAGCCAGCGGCCCGAAAAGCACCATGCCGAGGTTTTGCTTATCGGCCCATTCGAGGAGGTTGCCCGGTTTATCGAAGTCGTTGCCAAAAGCGCTGTAGTTGAACTGCAGGACGTCCGGCTGTGTGACTGGGCAGACGCGCAGGAAATCGTTGGTGCCGTAACCGGACTGGCCGATGACGCGCACTTTGCCTTCCGCTTTGAGCTTGCGCATCATGTCGGCGGCGTCGGCGAGATATTCGTCGTTGTGGCCGAAGTTGGTGTTGTGGAAAAAGTGCAGGTCAATGTAATCGGTGCCGAGGTTGAGCAGCGATTGCTCCAATTGATGCCGAATATGCAGCGGTTGCATGGCGCAAGGTGCCGTACCGCGAAACCAGCCGACCTTCGAGGCGATAACCACCTCGTCGCGCGGCACTTCCTTGAGCCAGCGCCCAAGAACGCGCTCGCTGTGACCATCGCCGTAGACATCGGCGGTATCGAAGTGATTGATACCCAGTTCAAACGCCCGTCGCAAACCGGCTAACGATTCGTCGTCGTTGTTTCCCGACCAGCCGACAGGGTGGCCGTCGCGCCACGAGGGGCCGCCGATAGCCCAGCAGCCGAGACTGATTTCGCTGACGAGCAGGTTACTGCGGCCTAAAATACGATAGTTCATGAATTCCTTTAAGTGGATGGTGTTGGGTAGGGACGACTTCGTCGATAAGTTTGACCGATGAGTTCCCATCATTCTTCACACAAGGCACCATTTTCCCAATCTCGACTTAGGCACTAAGGAAAAAGGAAACGAGAGCTTTTGAAAATAGGCGCTGCGCGGGGGAGTCGAAGTCGCGGGGCAAGGTTGCTAAAATGTGAACCGCCTTAAACTACCTCAAAAGTCGGGAAATAGGCGGCTTTGCAACGCTGCCGCTTCATATCAGGGAGCTTTATGAAGATTTACAACAACGTGACGGAATTGATCGGCAACACGCCGCTGGTGCGTGTGAATCGCCTCACCGAAGGCTGCGTGGCGCAGGTCGTGGCGAAGCTTGAATTCTACAACCCGGCGCATAGCGTCAAAGACCGTATCGGCGTCGCCATGGTCGACGCGGCTGAAGCCGCCGGACTGGTCAAAGAAGACACCATTTTTTTGGAGCCGACCAGCGGCAACACCGGCATCGCATTGGCGATGGTTTGCGCGGCGCGCGGCTACAAATGCTGCCTGACCATGCCCGAAACCATGAGCAAGGAGCGCCGCCAGCTTTTGCGCGCCTATGGCGCCGAGTTGGTGCTCACCCCTGGCCCCGGAGGCATGACCGCCGCCATCAATAAAGCCATGGAAATGGCTGCCGAAGATTCGCGCTACGTGATTCCGCAACAGTTCGAGAACCCGGCCAACCCGGCTATCCATCGCGCCACCACCGCCGAAGAAATCTGGCGCGATACCGATGGCGCTGCCGACATTTTGGTATCCGGCATCGGCACCGGCGGCACCATCACCGGCGTCGGCGAGGTCTTGAAGGCGCGCAAGCCCGGCTTCCGCTGCGTGGCGGTCGAACCGTCCGCTTCGCCGGTGCTCTCCGGCGGCCAGAAAGGCCCGCACCCCATTCAGGGCATCGGCGCCGGTTTCATCCCCAAAGTCCTCAACACTGAGATCTACGACGAAGTCGTGCAGGTGGAAAACAACGACGCGATGGAAACCGCGCGCCGCTCGGCTCGCGAAGAAGGCCTACTGGTCGGCATTTCGTCCGGCGCCGCGCTATGGGCTGCTATTGAAGTCGCCAAGCGTCCGGAAAACGCCGGCAAGCTGATCGTGGTGATCATTCCTTCGTTCGGCGAGCGCTACCTCAGCACCGCCCTGTTTGCCGACTTGGCGGATTAACGGAAATTAATTTAGCCGCTACCGTTTCGCGGACGCCAAAGCAGCGCAAAAACGACGCTATTCTTCGTAAAGTAGCGTCGTTTTTGCGAAACGAAGTTTGCGTAGCGCAGCTTGGCGGCTAAATAAATCGTGTCCCCTATTTAAAGATTAGAAACCAATGTTCGTTGGAATTCGACGCGACATAGCGATGGCGCTGGAACGCGATCCGGCAGCGCGTGGGCCACTGGAAGTGCTGCTCTGCTATCCGGGGCTGCACGCCATCTGGATGCATCGCGTGTCGCACCGCTTGTGGCGGCGCGGCTTTCGCTTTTTGGCGCGTTGGATTTCCACGGTGTCGCGAGGGATAACCGGTATTGAAATCCATCCCGGCGCGCAGATTGGGCCGCGCCTCTTTATCGACCACGGTATGGGCGTAGTGATCGGCGAAACTGCGGAAGTCGGCGCTGACGTGACGATTTATCACGGCGTGACCTTAGGCGGTAACAGCCTCGAAGCCGGCAAGCGCCATCCGACGCTGGGCGACCGCGTGGTCGTCGGCGCGGGAGCGAAGATTCTCGGTAGTTTCGAGGTGGGGGCCGATAGCCGCATCGGCGCCAATGCCGTCGTGGTGAAGCCGGTGCCGCCCAATTCGGTTGTGGTGGGCGTGCCGGGCCAGATTCTATCACGCAGCAGCAAAGCGAAAGACGCCGGCAAGCCCGACTTGAACCACGCGCTAATGCCGGATGCCATTGGCGACACGCTGATATCCTTGATGCGTCGCGTCGAAGCCATGGAAGCCGGACATCGCGGCGCCGATACTCAGTCCCATCCGCACCTGCCCGCCGATGGCGTATGGAGCGGCGAAGATTTTTCTATTTAGTGGTTCGAATAGTCGTTCGGAGTGCGCGCGTAAGCGCGTTAATTGATTGTAAGTGTCGTTAACGCGCTTACGCGCACTCCAAACTTACGCTCCTTTCTCATGCCTCTTATCGAAGCTCGCAATTTGGTCAAGCAGTTTCCAGCGCGCGGTGGTGCCGCGCCGGTGCGTGCGGTGGATGGTGTGTCGCTTGCCATTGCGCGCGGCGAAACGCTGGGCCTCGTTGGCGAAAGCGGCTGCGGCAAATCGACGCTGGGACGCTTGCTTTTGCATTTGCTGCCGCGCGATGGCGGCGACGTGCTGCTGGATGGCAAGATGGTCGTGCCTCGCGAGATGGCGCTCTTTCGGCGGCGGGTGCAGATCGTTTTTCAAGACCCGTTTCGCTCGCTGAACCCGCGCCTGACGGTAGGGCAGGCCATCGCCGAGCCGCTGCGTGTCCACCGCCTCGCAGCGGGGGGCGAAATACGGCAGCGCGTCGCCGAACTATTAGACGAAGTCGGACTCGACGCGATGGCTGCCTACCGCTATCCTCACCAGTTTTCGGGCGGGCAGCGCCAGCGCGTCGGCATCGCGCGGGCGTTGGCAGTTCAGCCGCAGCTCATCGTGCTCGACGAGCCGGTTTCGGCGCTCGACGTTTCGGTGCAGGCGCAAATCGTGCACTTGCTGCAAAAACTGCAGCGCGAACACGGCCTCAGTTATCTGTTCATCTCGCATAACCTTGCGGTGGTGCGGCACATGGCACAGCGCGTGGCGGTCATGTATCGCGGCTGCATCGTCGAAACCGCGCCAGTTGCCGAGTTGTACCGCACGCCGCGCCATCCCTACACGCGCGCTCTGCTCGAAGCGGTGCCCGAACCCGACCCCGCGCGGCTACTGAGTTCGCCCGTCGAACCGCTACCGCTTACCGCGTCGACCACCGCCTGCCGGTACGCGCCGCGTTGCGCCCTCGCCCGCCGTCTCGCGCAAAATGGCGACATTCCAACTCGCTGCATGAGAGAGGTGCCGCCTCTCCGCGAAATCGCTCCCACCCACTTCGCCGCGTGCCATTTCAGCGAGAATATGCACGATGAAAAAGCTCCGCAACTTTGATAAGTGGTGTATCGGAATCTCCGTCAGCTTATTCGCGTCGATGTGGTGCTATTTTTACTTTCCACCACGGTTTTGTGATGTTCATCATGTGTTATTGCGCCGAGGAGACCCAATTTACTATCCTCCCGCATCGAATTTCACATTTCCAAAAAAGTTCGTTCCCGGCACAGAAGTCAAGACAGAATATGGTTGTACGGAATGTATGAAAGGGCATGATTGCTCTAACGCCGGATTTACGCCTAAATCCGGCGCAAGGTATCCCATAGGGAAAGTGTTTTACTGCCCAATCTGTCGAAAGGGACTATACAGCCATATGATGTGTGATTAGGATGCAAGAGATAGAATGTAAGAACTTGCGCTCTGCCCCGTCACCCGGTAAAATGTGAGCGGACTTATTGAGGAGAGAATCGACGAATGCCCAATCTTGCATCAGCGAAAAAGCGGTTGCGTCAGAGCGCCAAGCGTGCGCTGCGTAATCAGATCGCTAAGACGCGTATTAAAACTGAAACCAAAAAAGTACTGGCCGGCGAAGGCAGCCTCGGCGCCGCGCAGAGCCAGATCGACCGCGCCGCTGCCAAAGGCATTCTGCACAAGAATGCTGCCGCTCGTAAAAAGAGTCGTCTGGCCAAGCGCGTTGCCGCCAAGGCGTAATAGCGTTTAATCCGTCAAACCCGCAAAAACGAGCGCCGCGAGGATAATTCCTCGCGGCGTTTATTTTTTGGCTTTTGGGGTATGTTATCGAGAGATCATGGCTTCGCGTAAACGCTTAAAACCGGGTGAGTGGCTACTCTTTTTTGCTCCGATCTTTTTGCTGGGATTGATTTTCGTAACAGGATGGTATTTCAGCCCTGAGCAACAGGCGAAACGAATTATTAACTGGGTAAGGTATGCACCGATAGTCAGTGCGAGCGAATCCGCGCAGATAGGTCGTTTGGCGGGATTAGGACCTCCTGCTCATGACTTAGTCATCGCCGAGTTGGAAGCGATGAAGAGAAATCCAGAGAAATATCGTAAAGGAGTTGGTTACGTAGTTCTTTTTCGCGCTGCCATCAAAGCGAAAGATATGCGAGCGATGCCCTATTTCGAGCACTTCGAGAGAGACGATAATGAATCTGTGAGGTATTTCGCCGTTCAATCCAGGATGCATCTGTTGGCATCACATTTACCAAACCAGCGGCGATCTCCGATAGTTGGCTATAGGTAGTTCTCGGCTCGAATGAAAACTCATATGAATAAACAAAACAGCGCGGCGAAAACAGTGTTTCGCCGCGCTTTTTATGTTGTCTCGTTTTACAGCTTGATGATTTGCGCCTTCGGCGCTTTCACATTCTTGAAGGCGTTGCGTGTATCGAGAATCAGGCGCGCTTTGTCGGCTAACGCTTCGTAGTCGTAGGCGCGGTGGTCGGTCAGCAGCACGACGCAATCGGCGGCGACGACGTCTTCGATGGCTTGCGTGGTGAGGACGTGCTTGCCGATGGTAATCGATTCGACGTAAGGGTCGTTGTAAACCAGTTCGGCACCGAGTTCCTGCAGTAGTTCGGCGACTTCGATGGACGGCGATTCGCGGCAGTCGCCGACATTGGGCTTGTAGCTCATGCCGAGCAGACCGACGCGGGTGCCGCGCAGGGCTTTACCTTCGTCGTTGAGGGCGCGCATCAGCTTGTTGACCACGAAACGCGGCATCTCGTGGTTGACTTCGCCGGCCAGCTCGATGAAGTTCGACTGGAACTTGAACTGGCGCGCTTTCCAACTGAGGTAGAAGGGGTCAATCGGGATGCAGTGTCCGCCGAGGCCGGGGCCGGGCGTGAACTTGGTGAAGCCGTAGGGCTTGGTGGAAGCGGCGTCGATGACTTCCCAGATGTCGATACCCATGCGGTCGCAGAGCATCGCCATTTCGTTGACCAGCGCGATGTTGACCGATCGGAAGATATTTTCGAGCAGCTTGGTCAATTCGGCGGCCTGTGTGGAAGAAACCGGTACCGTGCGCTCAACCACGATGTCATAAAGCGCGCAGGCGGCTTCGAGACAGCAGGGCGCATGGCCGCCGACGACTTTGGGTACCTTGTGAACCGGAAATTTTTCGTTGCCCGGATCGATGCGCTCCGGCGAATAGGCTAAGAAGAAGTCGGTTCCGGCTTTGAGTCCGGTCGATTCAAGGATGGGGCGAGCGATTTCGTCGGTGGTGCCGGGGTAGGTCGTGCTCTCCAACACCACGAGCATGCCTTCGTGCAAATGATCGCGGGTGGCGCGGCACGCTGATTCGACGTATTTCAAATCCGGATCGCGCGTCTCGGTCATCGGCGTGGGAACGCAGATGATGGCGACGTCGCAATTGTCCAGTTCGGCGAAATTGGCGGTAGCGATGAACTTTCCGGCTTGCCTGAGTTCACTCACGGTGGCGGCGGGAACGTCGCCAATATGAGAATCACCCCGTTGCAGCAAATCGACGGTGGCCTGGTTGGGATCGAAGCCAATCGTTTTGAGTCCGGCGCTTGCGAAAGCGGTGGCAAGCGGCAATCCGACATATCCGAGACCCAAAATGCCGATAGTGGCGCGACGGGTAGTGAGTTTGTCGAGGAGTTCGGATAAGTGAGGAACTGTGTCGTGAGTGCAGCCGTTAAGGGCGGTCACGTCGTGCATTGAGGCGCGCATGGGTTCGAATGCGTGGTTCATCTTGTTAGGCGCGCCGGCGGTCGAAACATCCGGCATGGAACAAAAATCCTCTAATAAAGAGTACGCGACGGAATTCCTAAACACCGACGCGCGTTAAATCATATCACGCTTATTGCCTTTTCGGCAAACTTGGCACCGCCTTACTTTCGTATGACTGTATGATGCAAAGCACCTTTCGACAGGTGCTTTGCATCTATGCGAGGCTGGTAGAATGGTTTGGTTCGCCCTGAAATTTGCGTCGGAATGGCATCCGTGTTATATTGGGGCATGATTCGGTGACTGTTGACGACTCACGCACCTTGACCGCTACGGAACGTTTGAATTCGATTCGCACCCGCATGGAAGGTGCGTGCCTGCGCAGCGGGCGCGAATTGTCGTCTATCGCACTGATTGGCGCCGCCAAAACCGTACCTGCGGAACGGCTGCGCGAGTTTCTGCACGCTGGGCTGGCGGAAGTCGGCGAAAACTACGTGCAGGAAGGCTTGGCGAAGCTCGCCGCGCTGGAAAACGAGGCGCAAACTGCGCGCTGGCACCTGATCGGGTCGTTGCAAAGCAACAAAGCGAAACAGGTGGTTGGCGCGTTTTCCTTGGTGCACAGCGTGGATCGCGTTTCGTTGGCACAGGCCCTTGACCGCGCGGCGGGCGAGATCGGCAAAGTGCAGGACGTGCTTTTGCAGGTCAATCTCGGCGACGAGGCGAGCAAGGCCGGTTGCAAGCCGCACGAGGTGGCGACGTTAGCCGAGTTTTGCGCGAAACTATCGAACGTGCGGCTGTGCGGGCTGATGTGCCTGCCGCCTTATGACGCCGACGCCGAGCGCACCCGGCCATATTTCAGGCAGTTGCGCATTTTGCGCGACGAATTGTTGCAAAAAGAACTGCTCAGGCTGGAAACGGCGGAGCTATCGATGGGGATGTCGGACGATTTCGAGGTCGCCATCGAAGAGGGCGCAACGCTGGTACGCATCGGCACCGCGCTTTTTGGCCGTAGACGTAAAGCTGAGACGTAAAAAAAGAACAGCCGTAAAACGAGTAGAAAGCTGTAAACAGAGCCTTCTTCCATTACGACCATCATCACAGCATAGCATCGCAGACAGCATCACACTTTGGAGGCAGAACATGGGTTTCTCAGACGCCGTTCGCAGTATTAAGAACATTTGGGGCCACGGCGACGAAGACGATTACGCGCGCGACGAGGCCGACGACACCAGAGCCGAAACCGACGACGGCTACAGCTCCGATTACTCCGGTTCTTATGCCGCGAGCAGCGTTGGCAGTGGAGCCAGCGGTTCTTCGGCTTACGCCGAAAAGCCCGCTCCGGCGCCGACTTACTCTCCCATCTATGGTGGCAAGACCGGCTCCAGCCCGACCGGCAATGTGCGGCGCCTGCACGCGGTCAGCCCGGCGATGCGCGCTCGTGAGAAGAACATCTACACCATCAAGCCCAAGCGCCTCGATGAAGCCACCGTCGCCGCCGATTGCCTGAAAACCGGCTCGGCTGTCATCGTCAACCTCGAAGCGGTAGATCGCGTTACGGCGATTCGCATCGTCGATTTCATGAGCGGCGTGTGCTACGGCATCGACGGTGTGGACGGTCAGCCCGGCCACGCCATGAAGCTTGGCGAGATGATTTTCCTCTTCACGCCGTCCGAGTTCGAAATCACCAGCGACGAAACCGATTACGCCGCCAACCGCGACCATTTCTTCCGTGAAGTCGAGCAGGGCGCCACGCAGGTGCCCGCTGCTGCTAATGCGGCTCCCGCTGCGGCATCGCAACCGGCCTCTTCGTTCGCGTCCAGCTACAACACCCCCGTCGATTATTCCAGCGAGCGCCGCTCCTGGGAACGATGAATCGAGTGCGGAGTGCGAAATTCGGAGTGTGGAGTGAAGGATAACGCAGAAATTACTCCGCACTTCGCATTCCGAACTCCGCACTTCCGACATTCCGCACTTCCATGAAGATTGCATTCCTCGGCGCCGGCGCGATGGGGACGGCGCTCATGCGCGGACTCATCGCGGCGCAGGTCTACGCACCCGCCGAAATCACCGCCTACGACGTCAACGTGGCGCGCGCGCGCGAATTAGCCGACGAGCTTGGCATCAACGCCGCTGAGTCGCCTGCCGCAGCCGCGCAGGGCGCCGATGTGCTGTTAGCTGCCGTCAAGCCGCAGGTAATGTTCGAGGCGTTAGCGCCGCTGCGCGACACGCTGACGCCAAGCCACACCCTGATTTCCATCGCGCCGGGCATTTCGACAGCGCAATTGGAAGCGGCCTTTTCGCAGCCGGTACCGGTGCTGCGCGTGATGCCCAACACGCCGAGTCTGGTGGGCATGGGCGCGTCGGCGATGGCTTCCGGCGCTCACGCCAATGACGAACACCGCGTGCTTGGCAAACGCATCTTCTCCGCCGTTGGCCTCGCTGTCGACGTCGATGAAAAACTGCTCGACGCGGTGACCGGACTATCCGGCTCCGGCCCGGCCTACGTCTATATCTTCATCGAAGCCTTAAGCGACGCCGGTGTGCGCGTTGGTCTGCCGCGCAACGTGGCGACACGTTTGGCCGCGCAAACCGTGCTCGGCGCCGCACAGATGGTGCTCGAAACCGGTGCCCATCCCGGCGCACTGAAAGATCAAGTTACTTCGCCGGGCGGCACCACCATCGCTGGCTTACACGAGCTTGAACGCCATGGCCTGCGCGGCGCTGTTATGGACGCCGTGCAAGCCGCCACCGAGCGCGCCCGCGCACTGAGTGGTAAGTGAGCGGATTGAAAGACTGCTCACCCATTTTCTACCCAAATGTTCTTCAAGCGGGGCTGATGCCTCTTCCAATCTTCCCATCACAGAGAGTCAAAGGATTGGAAGAGGGCGTCAGCCCCGCTTGAAGAACATTTGGGTACATAAATCAGGCTTTCGTTTGGCTCACTACGGTTCGAGGATATGAGTGACTTCGCCGTCAACCTGACCGAGGTGAAAAACGAAGTCCTCATACCAGTGCGCGTGACGCCGCGCGGACGCACTAATGCAGTAACCGGTGCGCGCAATGGCGCCTTAACCTTAGTCGTGACGGCGCCGCCCGCCGAAGGTGCGGCTAACGCGGCGGTGATTCAGGTGCTCAGCGATGCCCTGCGTTGCGCGAAATGCGCTTTGAGCCTGCAGCGCGGTGAAAAATCACGCGATAAAGTCATCGCCGTAGTGGGACTGGGCATCGACGAGGTACGCACCCGGTTGGAAAAGCATCTATAAGCCGCTCGACCAATTCCATGCGCCGCTTCCACCGTTGGATTCTTCTCTTCTTCGTTCTTTTTCACGGCGTGACATGGGCCGCACCGAGCGTGCGCCTCGAAGTCGGCGGCGAACAGCCGGACGGCGTATTCTGGGATCGCGACACCCTGCAAAGCCAGACCTCGCTTTTGTTCTGGATGAAAGTCGCCAACGACGAAGCGCAGCCGCGCCGCGTCCGCCTCTTCTGGCAAATTACCGATAGCAGCGGCTTCATCCGCGTCAACAAAAAAGGCGACTACGCGGTCGGTGCGCGCAGTTCCATTCTCATTCGTGATCTGTTCAAGGTCCCGGCGCGTGGCGGCTACTTGCTCGGAGCGCAAGTCGAAAGTGAAGGTAACCAACGCGCGCAGTCGGCGTGGCCCTTCGCGGTGGTGACTGCACCGGCGGAGCAGTTTCGCCCGCAATCGTTCTTCGCTCTCGATGCGCCGATTTTGCTGTCGGAGCGCGATCTCGATTTCTACCAGCGCACCGGAGTGCGCGTGTTGCGCTCGAACCTGCTCGATGAAATGGTGCCGCGCGTCGCCATCGACAACCAGTTTCGCACCCGCCTGCGCCACAACCTGGCGACCTTGGGTGTGCTTGGCGATGAGGAACGCGCCGCCAACGAGATGGCGTGGCCCAGCCGCGCTATGCCGGCGCTGAGCCGCTTTTCAACGCTAAAAACCTTCGAAGTGCCGAGCACCGCCTCCGCGCAGAGCGCCGAGTTCCTAAACGCGGCCCGCGCCGCGCGACCCGACGCCGTTTTCACACTACCATTTTCCAATTCGCCTTCCGCGCCTGCGGGCGGCTCATTGGCCGTAGTTTTAACCGCCGCCGGTCTCGAAGCATCCGGCGATGTATCCGCGCAAGTCAACATCCCCGGTGGACAGGCGCATCCGGCAGCGCTACGCCGCACGCTGCTGACGGCGCGCGACATTGCGCGCCAGCATGGTACCACTTTTCAGGTGCGCGCGCAGCTACCGACCGGTGCCGTGCCGCTGCAGGCCGCCAGTGACCTCGTGACGCGCTACGCGCTGTCGATTCTCTGCGGTGCGTCGGGCGCCAGTGCGGCGCTGGAAAAAGGCGGACAGGCACGCGCGGCGCAGGCAGCCGCCTTTGCGGCGATGTCGAAACTACTGGAAGACGCATCGCCCGCCAACGATTTATTCGCGCAAACGCCCGCGCTGTGCGGCGCGCTGTTCAAAGTTCCGGGCGGCAGCATCGCGCTGTTGTGGGCCACGCGCGCCGGAAGTATCGGGCGCTTGAAGATTTCATTGCCCGGTGCACAATTGCTGGATATCTTCGGCAATTCGTTGGCGCGCGCCGACAATGGCGAACTCACGGTGCCGCTTGGCCCCGCTCCGGTCTACGTTTCCTCCCCGGCGGCGCCTGCCGTAGTAGCCGCCGCACTGAACTCCGGCAAAATCGAGGGCATCGCGCCGTTGGCCGCACGGGTGCTGCCCATCACGCAAAACGTCGTCAACGGCGAGCCCTGCCACTTAGTGGTGCGCCTGCAGAATCTGCTGCCACAGGCGATTTCCGGCACGCTACGTATTGTTCCGCCGACCGGCTGGACGATGGCGGCTGGCGAACAACCGTTTTCGTTAGTGGGTGGCGAGATTCGCAGTTATCCATTCGAGGCGGCGAGTGCCGTTGCTTCACCGGATGGCTTTTACGCGGTGCGCGTCGGTGCCAACGTGGGGGGAGTCAACACGGCGTGGAGCCAGGCGGTGCGAGTGGCCTTCGCCGACAACGTACCGGGCAATATGCGCCTGAAAATCGACGGCGAATTGGACGAATGGACGAACGCGCAGTGGATGGACATTCGCCCAGCGCGGCAAAACGGCGCCGGAGCTCGGGTGGCCCTGCGTTGGGACAACGCTTATCTTTATGCGGCGGCGCAGGTCAACGAGCTGCGTTTGCGTCCGGCGCGCGATGCCGTCGAGTTCTGGGAGGGCGATGCGCTGCAATTGGCGGTCGGTACTCGCGGTTTCGGCAAACCGACCGCCGCACCG
>JADMIO010928607.1_pt1 | contig 38443 bp, 31 predicted proteins | sample 8958161 | NCBI WGS metagenome assembly JADMIO01 (sample SAMN16585339, study PRJNA669376) | soil metagenome | isolation source: Crop rotation soil | place: USA: Cullars Rotation, Alabama | collected 2011 | reverse complement strand
ACGACACCCGTGGAGGCCGAACGCGTGCGGATCATCTCGCGAAAATCGGGCGGCACGACCATCACGGATGAAAGACCTGCGGCGCGCGCGACGCGATAACCTGCGGCCGCATTCTGATCCTCTATAAAGATCGCCACGCGGTTGACGTTCAAAACCTGTTGCAAACGGCTGACCAGGGCGTCGAGCAGCGGTTCGAGCGCGGTCGTGGCCGAGAGCGTGCGCCCGAAATCAAGCAGGCCGTGGCGCATATCATAACGCTCGCCGTAGAAGAGACGATCCGTGCGCTCTTGCAGGAAATTCTTGAACGGCGCGGCGACCATCACGATCACGGACATGCCGACGACGGCCGTGATGACGCGCAGAGTAATCAGCCCCGGCGTGATCTCGCCCTCGAGCGCATAAAGACCCGCGACGTAGACCACAGCGCCGATCATCAAGGAGATGGCGAGCGTCGTCAGCGCATAGACGAAAGCGCGCCGCACGACGATGTCCACATCCATCAGGCGGTAGCGCACGACGGAGTTTCCGAAGGTCAGAGGGATCAGGATCAGCGGCAGGAGCGCGATGTCCGTCAACCAGCGATTGCTTTCAAAGCCCGAGACGTAACCGACGGCGTAAAAGAGCGAAAACGGGGTGATGGCCAGGGCCGAGCCCCAGACGACCCATTTCAACTGCTGGCGGACGACGGCCGCTCCGCTCTTGACGAAGGTACGCACCAGCAGCACGGAACTGGTGACCAGCCCCGCCCAGAAATGCACGAAGATCCACTGATAGTATGCGCCGATCAGATTCTCCGGCAGCTTCAGGCCGACGTACTTGCCAAAATAGACGAGCGTCGCGCCCAGCAGAAGAATGGTCGCCGGAATATAGAGAAGCAGCGCCAGCCAGCGCCGATCAGAGGAGAGCCTGTAGCGTGTCGGGTAGATCGCGCAGAAATGGACCAGGAGCGGCGCGAACAGGATAAAAGCCGCATCATCCAGAAACGCGATGGCGAGGTCCAAGTCCTCATAAGCGCCCGTCGGTTTGTAGAAATGCAGGACGAAGGCGGCCAGGCAGAGCGTCGCGAAATGCACGACGTAGGGCGCGCGCCCTCCCTGTTTGAAGAGCACGAAGAAGCCTACGAAGAGATAAACCAGCCCTACAAAGTTGAGATAGAGATCGTGCGTCGTCCAGGTCGGAATCTGATCCAGCCCGTAGAGGTCTGCATAGTAAAAGCGCGTCTCTTCAGGAAAGGACGGTCGCTCGATAAGGTAGGTCAGATGGCCGCCGACGCCCGCCTCTTCCAGATAGATCTGAACTTTCCAGGATTGATCGATGGGGTCGTACTGCGTCTCGTCTTCGCTGATGGCGATCAGATGGTCGCCCGCGAGAATGCCTGCGCGCGCGCCCGTTAAGCCCGGAGCGACCGTTTGCGCGACGATGGCGTTATCTTTTTGACTCCAGGTGATGCCGTCGGTCGGCGGGGATTTGTGCTTCCAGCGCTGCCAGAAATTGAGCCCGCCGGCAGCGACGAGCAAAGCCGTCACGACCAGCAGCACCAGCGTCCGCGTTGTCAGCACTGAGCCTTTCATCTTCTTCGACCCGGACAGGGCTTTCGAGCTTTATCTGTTAAGTAAGGGGCGCGCTCTCCCCCTCAGGAACCGTTTGATACTCTTGGTTTACGACGCGAGCGTCTCCCTTGAGGGCACGCTCCAATCAAAGTTAAAAAGATGATGCAAGCGGTATTCCAATCAACCACTTAAAGGTGAGGCCCTGTCGGCCTCGGCGCGGCCCCCGGGCGGCGAGCGCCTTCAGCCTCTTTTGCTGATCGCGGCAGCGCGCCGCACCCGCGCTCAAACCCCTTTGAAAAGTGCTCTCTCGCCCGATTTATCCGAGATTTTGGAGTCGTCCGAGATTTTGGAGAACCGCTCTTAAAGCTAAAGAGGAAGATTCAAAAGGCGAAAGTGGAGGAAAAACCGGCTGCTCCCTTTCACCTTTCGTGCCTTCCTCTTTCCGGTACTTTAAAACCTGACTGAAATCCCGCCGCGCAGCGAGCGCCGCCCCGAGACGATTGTAAACAGCGTCTCGTCGTCTTCCGTCGTGACTTGCGTATCCAGCAGGTTGCGCGCATCGATGATCGCCTCGGCGCGCACGGGCAATCCGAACGTCGGCAGATCCTGCGTGACCAGGATGCTTAAACTTGGATCGTAGACGGCCAGGCGACCCGCGAACGGGTCGATGGCGAAGACGGTCGCGCCGGGCGAAAAGCGAAAGACCGTGCGAATATGCGTTCCCGTCTGGAAGTCCGCGTTGAGTTGCAGCGCGGCGGTCTGGAAGAACCCGTTATCGAAAAGGTCTGCCGGACTCTGAATGCCGCGCGAAGAGAGACTCTGACCGCGTCCGAACGAGTAACCGGCCGACGCGCCGAACACCTTGCTGATGCGCCTCGAATAGACTATGCGCAAGCCCCGCGCAGCGCCCTGCTGATTGGCGACATTGATGAGGGCCGCGCCGCTCTCGCCCGCAAAAGCCGAGAGCGAGGTCGCCATCAAGCCGACGCCCCTGTTCGATGTCGTGTCAAAGAAAGCGTTCGCCTCAATGCTCGATTCGTTGTCGAGAACTCTTTCGACGCCGAACTCGAAGCGGCGGCTGCGCTCCATCACTGCGCGACCGTCAACGAGCGCGATGGGCTGTACGCCGGGTTGTTTGAAGACTATCTGCTGGCCCTCGAACGAGGCCATGCTCTGGGTGCTGGTTTCGCCGCCGCCCGGCGCATACGCTGCCCTGATGCGGGTGCGTGCATTGGCGTCGAACTGTAGCCCCAGGCGCGGGCTCAGGGCATGATCGTGGCCCGCGCCGAAGAACTGCGAATAGTCGAGCCCAAGCACGATCACGACACCGTCGCGCACGATCCATTCGTCAACGGCTCGCACAGAGTACTGGCCAAGCCCTTTTTTCGCGCCGGCGAAAGAGGCGGGCGCGCTGAGACTCATGCCGCCGATCTGTAAACCCAGTCGGTGCCGGTTGTTAAGGCGCAAACGCGTGGTGGCTTCGAGCCTTTGCGGCGCGCCCTCGCCGAGCCCCGTCTGCCCTGCGAAGATCAGGTCGACTCGATTACTCAGCGGCCTTGAGATGGCGAAGTTAATGCCCGTGTAGGCCGGAGCAAAGGCGCTGGCGGAGGTGGCCGTATAGGTCTCTATCACGCCCTGCGTGCGGGACGAGTCGAGCGAGCGCGAGCGCGTCGCCAGGGCACCGTCCACGGCGGCCTCCAATGAGTCGGCATCGCCCGTCAGGCATCTATCCTCAACAGTATCTTCGGCGAGCGCCGCGTCAATGGTTTGATCCTCGCCCTCCTGCATCTGGAAGACGGAGCGGCGGCCCTGCGCGGCGCGCAGACGCCACTTCGCATCATCACGATCACGGCGGCGTTCCGGCGCAGTTCGGCCCTGTCCGATGGGTTCAAGATTGAAGCGATAGATGAGCTGGTCTGAGGGACGAATCTCGACCGCGTTGAAGAGTGCGGCGTTGAAGCCATCGGCGATGGCTTGTACGCTGTATCGACCCGGCGTGACTTTCGCAGAGAAACTGCCGTCGGTGGCCGTACGCGTCTGCTTGGCGATCTCTTTCGCGCCGTCGCGCAGAAGCGAGACAATGGCGCCCGCAACGGGGTTGCCCTTGTTGTCTACGACTGTGCCCGTGACAGTGCCCAGCGAGCGGCTCCCGCCGCTGGCCAGGATACCCTGCGCACTCAGGCCCGTGAGTGCGAGCAGGGCCAGCAGTGTCAAACCGGTATGTAGAGCTTTATTCATCGCGGCCAAACCTCCAGGGCGCGCCGACCTTTCCCGACCGGTGTCATTCGGGATCGTGTTCGGCACCCGCAAGCGAAACTCTCTTTATCAAGCGCCACATTACGAGGTGGGGAGACCAACCGTTAACTTTTTCCTCAACACAAGGGCGTCTCTGTTTGCTTGCTCGTCGTTCATCGAAGGCCCTCGTTATCAAAGGGGCGCGCGCTGCGGGCGAGGATTTATAGAGCGGCCGCCACCCAGAGCCTTCTCGGGAAGAGGCCATTTTCCGCCAGGGCCCGAATTGTGTCAAGCTAACATTTGTCCGAACTGCCCCTTGGATTCGCTTCGCGCGAAGAGCGTTTGCCGCCCCGATTGCGCCCGTGCTACGATAATTTTTTTTGATGCACGCAATTCTCGCGCCCTTAGGAGTCCAATCTTTACCCGCTTATGATAGATCAGGTTCAATCCACCACTCTCTCTAACGGTCTGACGATCCTGACGGAACAGATGCCCGGCCTGCGCTCTGTGACGGTCGGAATCTGGGTCAAGCGCGGCTCGCGCCACGAGACGCCGGAGCTCAACGGCATCTGTCACTTTATTGAACACACGGTCTTTAAGGGCACACGTCGTCGCACGGCGCTCGACATCGCCATCGAGAGCGACCGCCTCGGCGGACATCTGGACGCCTATACCACGCACGAGATGACGGGTTTTACGATGAAAGTGGCCGATACGGCCCTCTCGCAGGCCTTCGATCTGCTCTCCGACATGCTCGCCCGGCCGCGTTTTGAAGCGCAGGATCTTGAGCGCGAGCAAAGCGTCATCATCGAAGAGATGAAGATGGTGGAGGATACGCCGGACGAATACCTGGGCGAGCTCTTTAACGCGGCCTATTTCCCGGATCAGCCGCTGGGACGCCCCATCGAAGGCACCCCCATTACCGTCTCCTCCTTCGATCAGGCGCGAACCGCCTGTTTTCACGAGCGCGAATTCGCGCCGCATAATCTGGTCATCGCGGCCGCCGGAAATATCCTGCACGAACAGATCGTCGAGATGGCCGCGAGCGTCTTCACAGAGGGCCCGGCCAGGGACTTGACGCTCCTCCCGGCGACAGCGGCGACGGACTCTTCGCCAAGGGCCGCCGCGCCGATCCTGATCGAGCGCAAAAAGGAGCTGGAACAGGCCCACCTGATTATCGCCGCCCCCTGGCATTCAGCCCGTAGCGATGATCGCTACGCGGGCAGCCTGCTGGCCTCCGTGATCGGCGGCTCGACGTCGAGCCGTCTCTGGCAGTCGATACGCGAAGAGCGTGGCCTGGCATATTCGGTCGGCGCGGGCGCCAGCGCCTACTCGGACATCGGCGTCTTTACCATCTATGCCGGGACCTCGCCCGCGCATCTGGATCAGGTGCTGGAGCTATCCCTGGGCGAGCTGCGGCGGGCCGTGCGCGAAAGCGTGACGGAGGACGAGCTGCGACTGGTCAAGGATCAAGCCGTCTCCTCGATCCTGCTCAGTCTGGAATCTTCGAGCGCGCGCGCCGGAACCCTTGCCCGCCAGGAGATCATACATGGGCGGCGCATCACGCCCGACGAGATCATCAATCGTCTGGAGGCCGTCACCCCCGAAGACGTGCAGCGTGTGGCGCGCGCCTCTTTCAGGTCTGAGGGCATGGCGCTGGCCGCGCTCGGCGACCTTAACGGCTTTCGCGTTGATCGCTCGCGCCTGGAGATATAAACTTCAGTGGCAAGTGACGAGTGACAAGTGACAAGTTAAAAACTTAAAAGCTTGTCCTCTGCTCGTCACTCGCCACTTGTCACTCGTCACTGTCTTCTTATGAGATTCACCGTTCTGGGCAGCGGCTCAACCGGCAATGCGATCCTGATCTCGGCGGGCGAGACGCGCGTGCTTGTGGACGCCGGATTGAGCGCCAGAGAGACTGTGCGTCGGCTGGCGCTGGTCGGCGAGGACGCGTCCAAGCTCGACGGGATCATCATCACGCACGAGCACGGCGATCATGCCGGAGGATTGCGTGTGCTTTTGAAAAGCCTCGCGTGCCCCGTCTATATCTCCGGCGAGACGCGCGAAGCCTATATCGGCGAGCGGCACGGCGTCTCTGGCGACGAGCCGCGCAAGCGCATGGATGCGCTTCGCGACCGCACGGAAGAGATCGTCTCAAGCAGGGACTTTCGGATCGGCGCGATAGATTTTCATCCTTTCACCATCCCGCACGATGCGGCCGACAACTTCGGCTTTACGGCGACGCACGAAGGGGTCTGCGTGGCGACGCTGATGGATTTTGGCCACATCACGACGCTGATTACGGAGCGCTTGCGCGGATGTGCGGCGATCATCCTCGAATCCAACCATAGCCGCGATATGCTCAAGGCCTGTGATGTGTATCCGTGGGAGTTGAAGCAGCGCATATTGTCGCGCACGGGCCATCTTTCGAACGAGGATGTCGCCCAGTGGCTGCGCGATGGCTTTGACGGCACGGCGCGTCATATCGTGCTCGCGCATCTTTCGCAGCGCGCCAACAATCCTTATCTCGCCAAGATTTCCGCCGAAGTGGCTTTGCAGGAGCGCGCTCCGCTCTTTCAGGCCGAGACAGAGATCACGCTCTCGTTTCCCAAAGAGCCGACGCCCTGGATCGAGCTATAAGGATGAAGGCCCAAGGGATGAAAGCCGGCCAATTCAAAGTGAAAGCTTCAATCTTTGATCCTTCCCTTTTCCGCTTTCGTCCTTTCTTCTTCGGCGTGCTTCTGACCTTCACGCTCGCCTGTGGTGCGGGTCAGCAAATGCAGAGTAGTATTCCCGATGCAGCGCAGGCGACCGTGGATAACGTGACGGCGAATATAGAGGCGGGGCGCGACGAAGTGATCTACGCGCAGGCGGCAGAGGAGTGGCGGCGCACGTCCACGCCCGAACAATCTCATGCGATCTTTGAGACGCTGCGCCTTAAGCTCGGCCCTGTCAAGGAACGCGCGCGCCAGACCGTTCACGAAGAACAGAAGGCGGCGGGCGAAGGGGCCGGCAGCCACCGTCTGGTCATTCGCTACGAAACGAAGTTCGAGCGCGGCACAGGCATGGAGACCTTTACGCTCGTCGAACGCGACGGCGGCCGCTGGCTTCTCGCAGGCTACCTGGTCAATTCGGATGTCTTAAAGCAGTGACAAGTGAAGAGTAACGAGTGACAAGCTTGAGGACTTATAGCTTTTAAGTTTTTAGGCTTTTAACTCGTCACTTGCCACTCGTCACTCATCACTGATTTCTTATGATTACACGCTACACACTGCCTGAGATGGGCGCGCTCTGGTCTGAGGAGAACAAGTTTCAGAAATGGCTGGAGGTGGAGCTGGCCGTCTGCGAAGTGCATGCCGAGATGGGCACGATTCCGCGCGAGGCCGCAGAGCAGATCAAGTCGCGCGCCAGCTTTACCGTCGAGCGGATCAATGAGATCGAGAAGACGACGGATCATGACGTGATCGCGTTTACGACCGCGCTGGCCGAATCAATCGGCGAAGCCGCGCGATACGTGCATTACGGCCTGACCTCTTCGGATGTGGTCGATACGGCCAACGCCTTGCTGTTAAGGGATGCCTGCCGTTTGCTGCTCGCGAAAATCGACGCGCTCGCGGAGGTCCTGAAGCGTCGCGCCCTTGAGTTCAAGGACACGCCGCAGGTCGGGCGCACACACGGGGTACACGCCGAGCCGACCTCCTTTGGTCTGACCTTCGCGCTCTGGTATGACGAGATGCGTCGTAATCGCAGGCGCATGGAGAGAGCGCTGACAACGGTCGCGGTCGGGAAGATCAGCGGCGCGGTCGGCGCTTTCGCACACCTCTCGCCGGAGGTCGAAGAGAGAGTTTGCGAGCTGCTCGGACTCCGGCCCGCGCCCGTCTCGACACAGATCATCCAGCGCGACCGCTATGCAGAGTATCTCTCCATGCTCGCCATCACGGCCTCGTCCCTGGACAAGTTCGCCCTGCAAATCCGTCACTGGCAGAGGACTGAGGTGCGCGAGGCGCAGGAGCGTTTTCGTCAGGGGCAAAAGGGATCAAGCGCGATGCCGCACAAACGCAACCCTATCCTCTCGGAAAGAATTTGCGGCATGGCGCGGGTCGTGCGTGGCTATAGCCTGGTCGGGCTGGAAAACGTCGCGCTCTGGCACGAACGCGACATCTCGCACTCTTCGGCCGAGCGCGTCGTGTTGCCGGACGCCTCGATCACCCTCGATTACATGCTCCAGAAGGCGGCGTCGCTGATTGACGGGCTCGTCGTTTACCCGGAGCGGATGCTGGAGAATCTGGGCGCGACCCGTGGCCTCATCTTTAGCGGGCAGCTTCTTCTCGCCCTCACTAGAAGCGGCGCGGCGCGCGAGTCCGCTTACGAATGGGTGCAGCGCAACGCGATGCGCGTGTGGGATGAGGGCGCAGACTTTCAAGCCCTGGTCGCGGCAGACCCGGAGATCAGCGCGCACCTCTCTACGGAAGAGATCGAGCGCGTTTTCTCGCTGGACACTTACCTGCGCAATGTGGATGCGGTCTTCGAGCGCGTTTTTAAAGAGAGTTGAAGAAGAACGGCAGGCGATGAGTATCAAAGGGAAGCTCATCGCCTGCACAAGGTGTGTATGCGCTGTGCGTCAGGCCCCGGCTTACTTGTTGGCGAAGTTGGCGGCCATATCGCCGACGAAGGGCAGCTTGAAGGATTCGCCCTGGTAGGCTTTATAGGCACAGAAGAGGAGGCTGCCCAGGTAAGCGAGCATGCACAGCGGGTAGAAGAGAACCGCCAGCAGACCGAGCGCGTTTGAGATCGCGGTCAGGATGCCGAACACGATGCCGAGCACGATAAAGATCACGATCCATGCGACGTGCAGGAGCAGCGATTGCAGCGCATGAAAGCGCGCGAACCGGTTCTGTTTTTCGATGATGATCATGATGATGGCGATGAGCCCGATCGGGTAGCCGAGCGCGGAGGCGATCTTGGCATCCATGCCCAGCGCTGTCTTATCGTTGGGCCCACCTCCGGGCGGTGTCTGGAGCGGAGCACTGGGTGGCGGCGTTCCGTACTGGTTGCCATAGCCGTAGCCTTGCCCTGTGGGCGGCGGATTCTGCATTGCGATTTTCTCCTCTATCGGTAAAAGGTATTCGGGTTGAAACTGCACTTGAATCGAAGATTCATGGGCGAACGGCGCAAATCTTATGTCAATGACTACACTTGACGCAACGTTTTGCCGTACTATTGCGGCCGGGGGCGAGAACTCTATATGAAGGCAAAGGTTTATGTCACGCTCAAGGCGGGCGTGCTTGATCCGCAGGGCAAGGCGATTCATCACTCGGTCGAGCTGCTGGGCTTCGGCGGCATACGCGATGTGCGCCAGGGCAAGTATTTCGAGATCAGTCTGGACGGCACGCTTCCCCCAGAGGAGGCCGCCGAGGCCGCCAACCGACTGGCGCGCGAAGTCCTCTCGAACCCCGTCATCGAAGACTACCGCGTGGAAATAGAAGCTTAGAAATTCGGCCGCTTTTCTTCACCTCTATATTGGGATTCACGCGCTCGACTGAACGGAATCGAAAGACAGACGCACCATCGGCCCACCGGTTTTTCGTGGCGCTAATGGAGGTTTGTTAGGATGAACTATGGATTGAGGCCGCTTGCAACGTAAAGGTTTGTTTCACTTATTTCCCTTCAGGCAAATCTGCTTCTTTAAACCTTAAGACTTTATCCGTCCCGTAGGCTCCAACTTTGTTCGCACCCGTCTCTTTCTGAAAAGTGTAGCTGAATCGAATGGCCTGGTTATTTTTCAACGCGCCTTTGGGAATGCTAAACAGGACAGAATTTTTCGGTAAGAGGATCACGCTTGAACCGAAATCAAAACCATACGGAACGGGCTCTCCCTCCTTATCTTCCAGGCCAAACCAGATACTGATTTCTCTGTCGGCACATAAACCGAAAATCTTTGGCCCGTTGGCGAATTCGTAGAAGCATTTTGGATTCGGCGGGTAGATGATTTGCGTGGGAATCCTGATCGGGAGCGGTGAATCATTATGCAGGCGCAGCCAGATTGCGTTTGATTCCTTGACGGCCCTCCTGGCCTTACTTTTGTTCGGCTCATCCGACCCGATCATCCTTAGCTGGCCGGGGTCTGTCATATCTCCGTAATGGTCAAAAGTGAGATAGACCTGTTTTTTGAAGCTCTCGGTATCAATCGCGGCCTGGCTGTCCTGGCGTGCTTTCACTTGATTTGCTACGGCTTGCCTTTGCTCTTTTTCTCCGGCCAGCCGAATCTCCAACTCGCCCGGTTGATAAGATGGAATGAGTTGCCAGAGTTTATTCCCTGTCGCCACATCAAATACAAACAGGTTCTGATTTCGACCACCGACGGCCAGAGTTTTTCCATCGGGACTAAAAGCCATTGCGTCGTCACCTGAAAAACCTATTTCCAGCTCTCTGATCGGCTCAGGTCTATTTATCTCCCAGAGAAAAACATCCCCTGCAACATCAGAGGTGGCAAAGTTATTTCCATTCGGGCTTATGGCAAGTGCTTCAATATAACTTGTTTCTTCGTCATCAAACCTCCTGATCTCTCTACCGTCTCTGGTATTAAACAGCTTGATTTGATATTCGTCGCCCTTAGCGACTGCGGCCAGTATTGTTTTTGAATCAGGGCTCATCAGAGCAAACGGGGCTTCGCCGATTTTGAAACTTCCGATCTGTTTTCCAGATGATATATCCCAGGTGCGAAGTGTTCCATCAGCGTGACTGGACAAAACTCTTTTCGCATCATTGGAGAAGAAAGCGGCCAAAGCGGGGACGCTCGAACGGCCGAGGGTCATGTAGCCGCTCGTAGATTCATATTTTTCTTTCGTCTTGAAATTACGCACAAGTTTCAAAGACTGCGAGTCCCAAAGCTGGAAATCTCCTCCATCGCTCGTAGTCAGAAAATGCTTCCCGTCTGAACTGAACGAAATTTTCTTAACCTCAAGACTTTCCTCTCCTGAGTTGATGTCTCGTAAAAAAAGTCCCTCTTTTCAATTCCATACTTTCATCGATTCGTCTTCAGAACTCGAAACCAAAGTTTTTCCGTCAGGGCTGAATGCCAGCCCGCTGATAGGCTTCGTATGTCCTGTGAGGGTTCTCCACAACGCCCTTTTTGCTGCATCGAAAATGTAAATGTTTTTATCGCTTCCTGCGACGGCCAGGTAATTTCCGTCAGGGCTGTAAGCGATTGTTCCAATTACGCTGGGATGTCCGTCCAGCCACCATGCTTTCCCCGTCTTCATCTCGGTAATCTTTATCGATGCATCTCCCCATCTTCCGCCTTCGGCCACCAGCTCACCATTGCTGGAACTGTCTTTATTACTTCTCTGTATCGTTCTATTTTTTTCGTCCAGCGCGATGTCAGGTTTCGTTTCCGCAAGCGCGAGTATTTTTCCCGTTTTCGCATCCCATGTTTGATACGTTCCGTTATCGCTTTTCGTAATTATAAAATTTCGGTCTTTGCTCCAGTAAAATTCCTGCAAAGCATAGTATTCGTCGGTTTTCTGAATAAAACCCGTTTCCGTTTTCCAGAGCAAGCGCCCACTTTTTACGTGCCAGAGACAAAGCCATCCATCCCCCGCCGAGTAAGAGATTAATTCAGCATCATCAGGGCTGAATTTAACTTCCAGAATGTCGTGAGTATGGCCTGTTTGAAACGGAATCTCTTGTGGTGCGATGCCTTGGGTAGAAAACAGAAACAGGAATGATAAAAAAAGAATTGACATATTAGCTCTCTCAGCTGTCAGAGCAACTAAATTACTCTTCTATTGAAACCTTAACCCGGCCACTCTGAACCTTAGATGTAGGAAATGTGCCCGGTGAACCTTTTTCGCGGAGCTTTCTCTGAATGACCTCTCCTGTGGAACTTTCCCCCAATGGGCCACATCATGCACGATCTACAGAGGAAGCAGGTGTTATCGCGCGGGCGGGTTGGCTCAAGTGGCTATATTGACTGTGATTGGAATTTCCTTAGCACAATATCGCACATGAGGATGTAGATTAAGGGCGAGCTATGACGGCGTTGCATCTTCTTAGTTAAGAATCGTCAACGATGAGAAAAACTTCCTGGTATCTTCATCTAACTGCGCTGATGTCGGGCCAGCCGTACCAACGATATAGAGGCTTCGGCCTACTTTGTAAACTCTGATTTTGGTATTACATGGGCCGCTCACTTTTTTATAAGGGCCGCAGGCTGCCTGATATTCATGTCCGGGCTTTCCATCAAGAACAATGTCGGTTCGAGTGAACGGGAATAAACTCTTAGTGCCATCCTTCTCCGTCATTTCAAAGAAAACTCTTTGGATTCTATCGAACACCGCGTCAAGGTATCCGTCGTTCACTAATTGCTCTGGAAAATCCCCCCACTTTTGAGCGAAGAAACCAGTCTCGCCAATGGTCAGCGAGTAGCTCAGAGTTGGGATTTTCATCGAAGCTATGACTATTTCCGATGCGAGCTCTTTGGGAGTCCCGGGCATAAGAACAGTAAAGCCCTCACCCTTCGGCTCGATCTTAATCCATGCTGATGGCTCGATCTTCTGATTAATAACTTCTTTCTGCTGTTCCGGCGCGTTAAGCGCGGAGGTGGAAGTCAAAAAGCACAACAAACTAATAACAAGTACGAGGCAGAGGCGCATGTTAATTTCCTATCAGGGAGTCATCAGAATGGTTGACCTGGTTAACGACGGAGCATCTTAATTTGGATCTCGGCCGGATCATCAAATTAAAGCGTAAGGCTAATCCCGACCACGAGTCTGTAGTATTTCACCTAAATCTTCACCGCTCACGAAGTCCATCACAAGGAACTGACCATGACCCTCTGTGAAATGGTCAATAACTCTGGTCATCGCCGGGTGGCGTAAGCGAGCCAGAAGTCTGGCCTCGCGCTCGAACTGCTTGCTGAGGTGCTCGTCCGTAAAGTCTGATTCCTTGAGCGCGACCTTGAGGTCAGGTCGTACATCTATAGCCTCGTAAACAGTTCCCATGCCGCCAGCACCAGGTTGTCTCCTGATGCGATAACGATTTTGCAGAGTGGTATAGGGAGCGAGCATACTGTTTTGAATCGTCGGGTTGGTTAAAGACCAAAAGGCTTGGTCCGAGTTCGGTCGGGGATATTAGCTCAATTTGCTTTCCGGTGCGAGCGTTTCACGCTCAGCACGACCGCGCCGCCGCTGATAAACTATATCTGGCAATATGAACAGAAAGTGCAGGCGCGGCAATCTTTTTGAGAGCACCGCGCCTGTTTCTATCTAAACCACGTTTAAGCGTCCGTCGCATCTTCAATTTGTGCGGTAGGAGCATTCTTTTTTACAGATTCTATGCCATTCTCCATCGCCGATTTAGACGAGTAGGTTTCGCTGCGTCCTATCGGCTCGCCGTTTGCTGCCTTGAGCACAAAGAAGGTTTGTCCGTTGCTCGCTTCTTTCCTCTCATAATTCTTGTCATCAGGCGCATTCTTCTTGACGGACTCGATGCCTCTTTGAGCGCCCTGCTTTTCCTTGTAGCTTTCGCTGCTGAGGATTATCTCGCCGTTTCCCGCTTTAAGATTGAAGCGGTATTGCCCATTACTGCTTTTCTTGACCTCAAATTTAGCGGCCATACTTTCTCCTTTAAGTGTTGGTGGTTTTAATGAGGAGTGTTGTATGTCGCTTCTATGCTAAATCATGAGCGAAGTCAACAGTAAGTTGAGTGCCGAAGCTACACTAACGGCGGCGCATCTTCGCCTGGATTCGGGCCGGGGGCGAGATTCCTGACGGTAACTGTTTTTGACAGCGGGCCTGTGGAAAGTTGTAGAATGCGTTTACAGAACCTGGCTTGTGACGGGATGTTAATGAGCTAATAGATCGTGTGGAGATAGAAGGTTGAAATTCGGCGTCATCATTTTTCCGGGCTCGAACTGCGATCACGATGCCTATCACGTGATCTCTAAACACGTCGGCCAGCCGGTGGATTTTATCTGGCATCGCGATACGAATCTCAGTTCATACGATGCCGTTATTCTTCCGGGCGGCTTCTCCTACGGCGATTACCTGCGCGCCGGAGCGTTGGCGCGTTTTTCGCCGGTGATGACGGCCGTCAAAGCGTTCGCCGAGAGCGGGCGTTTTGTGCTTGGCATCTGTAACGGCTTTCAAATCCTCTGCGAAGCGGGACTCCTGCCCGGCGCGCTGATTCGTAACCGCGACCTGCATTTTATCTGCGATCACGTCCGCGTGCGGGTCGAGACAACGGAGACGCCTTTTACCAATGCGCTCAGGGCCGACAGCGTGCTGAGCATCCCTATTGCCCACGCAGAGGGTAATTACGTCTGCGATGACGAGACGCACAGGGAGCTGGCGGGTGAAGATAGGATCGTCCTTCGCTACTGCGACGAGCGCGGTCAGGTGACGAAGGAGAGCAACCCGAACGGGTCGCGCGACTCTATCGCAGGGATCTGCAATCGCGCGCGCAATGTGCTGGGTCTGATGCCGCATCCAGAGCGCGCCTGCGAAGACCTTCTGGGATCGGCGGACGGGCGCGACATCTTCCGCTCGCTCGCGGCCACGCTCGCCGCTCACGCCTGAAAAGCAGAATCAAAGCAGCAGCCAGAGGCAGAAAGCAAAGGAAGGGGCGCTTCCCTTGTTTGCTGCCTCTTTTATTGCGGCAGCTGTATTGGCGGGCGCGAGTTAAGCAGGCGACGCTCGCCCGGACGAGAGACCGGCCGTCTTTGTTCCGCCGTGATGAAGAGGTCGAAATCGGAGTTATAACCGGCGACGCGCACATACACGTCCGTGTTATTCAGATCATCGGTGGGCAAACTGCCCATATAGGTGATGCGCCCGTCGGGAACGACGGACCATAAAATGTAGGTCTCTGCGTTGACCAGGATCGGCGGCGGAAGATGTTGTATGTTGGCGCGCACGTAGGCTTTTTTTGAGAGAGTCGTCGCCAGCGCAGTGCCGCTCGCGCCCGGCGCCAGTTCGCTGCCGAAGAGATAAATCCTGCGCGCGCCCCCGGGAGCCGTGCTCAGTGCTCGATCAACCTCCTCGAAAAAATCATCGCCCGCACGCCCCAGCTGCGAACGCTTTTTCATTTCGCGCGCGGCCCGCTGTGTCCGTCTGAGGGATCGGTCGACATCTGCGAAGAACGCTTTGACCTCGCCGGCCAGCGAGGCGAAGACGACCGTGCCCGTCAACTTTTCCACCTCCGCATTGGGCTCGGCCGTGACCAGCACGCTGTAGCTTGTCAGCCCCGGCGGTCTCGTAAACTGAAGACCGCCATTGCCGCCTTCGTCCGTTTTGATCTCGCCGACGCGCACTACGCGCCCGCCGGAAGCCGAAGCCCAGACGATAAAGGTGCGCGCTCCCGTCATCACAGCCTCTGGACGCGGCAGGCCGAGCACTGTCAGGCGCACGACCCCGCCTTCGGGCGTCGGCTCGAAATTCATCTGCCCGCGCGCCGTCGGGATAAAGGAGCGCAGGCGCACGCCCAGACGCCGCAGTCCGCTCTCCGGCCTTGCCGCAGACGATTGAGGAGTGCCCTGTTGAGCAGCGTCGCCTTGCGCGCGAGCATCCGTCAGGAAGAGCAACAGAGCGCCCGCCATGATCGATGAGAATACAGCGACGGCGCACCTTCGCATTGAGCGCAAACTCCTGCTGGCCATCAAGAGAGACCTCTTCCGTCCTGAATGCTTCGTCGGGCGAGAGCGAGCGCCAATCTTACCATAACAGGTTGTCCACGGACGGCGACCACACATATATTTGAGCTTTGAAAGACGTTCGTGGAGGAAGGCGCACATTCTGTGCAGAAGATACGCTCTCGAAAAACAGAGATGGGTGGGCGCGCGTCCCTTTTGGAAAGCGGCCGGGTAGCCCCACGTGAGGCGGCGGAGGGCGCAATTCTGACGTGGGCCGAAGTCAATCGCACGCATCGTATACAAAGCGGCGTCTATCAAAGCGAGGGGCGATTAGTCTCGCTCCTGACGGACTTCGGTCGCATCAATCCCTGTTATCCAGACAGGCAGTCCGAGACGGGCGATACAATCTTTTATACGGGCGAGGGCCGACGCGGCGATCAGTATTTGAGTCCAGGCAATCGCGCTCTGCTCGCGGCCATCGAAAGCCGTCACAGCGTGCCGCTCTTTAACAAACTGGCTGTCGGGCGCTGGCAGCACATGGGCCACTGGCGGGTTGTCATGGGGCGTCAAATCTATGACGAAGTGGAGCGACGCATGCTCTGGCTCTTTACGCTTGAGCGCGCGGGGGCACGTTAAAGCCCGCCAGGGCTGCGCTGTTGGTCAGAAGAGAGCGGCGCGCCCCGTTTTGTAACCAACATTTTACAATCCGCGCACGGAAATCCAGATTGAGATACTTGTCACCCGCTCCGGGCTGCTGCTAATCTTTCTCCTCTAACCCGAGTCAATCCCCGAAAGGAGTTCAGTCAAAGATCATGAAGCAGCGCTACTTATTTGCACTCTCGCTCGCCGCCATCACGCTCGCACTTCTCTTCGTCGCTAACACTTCGGCCCGCACGGGGGCCGACAATATTGTCCCGGCCGCCATCGGCTCGACGATTGCCGATTTCAAGTCCTGGGATATGAGCGGCAAGGAGATGACGCTCTCCACGATCAAGGGCAAGAACGGGACGGCCCTGATCTTTATCTCCGCGCAGTGTCCTGTCGTCAGAGATTACATGGAGCGCATCTCGAAGCTCGCCGCCGACTACAAAGAGCGCGGCGTCGCGGTCGTCGGCGTCTACGCCAACGCGACGGAGACGGATAATGATATTAAGGGCCACATGGCCGCCAACCACGTGACGTTTCCCGTCCTCCATGACACGGGCAACAAGATCGCAGACCAGCTCGGCGCACAGCACACGCCGGAGGTCTTTTTTCTTGATGCCGCCAACAAGCTCGTCTATCACGGGCGCATAGACAACCAGCGCAACATCACGCTCGTCAACGCCAACGACCTGCGTGACGCCATCGATGCGACGCTCGCGGGCAAGCCCGTGGTCAAGACAGAGGCGGCCGCCTTCGGCTGTTCGATCAAGCGCGCTTCCTGATCGATGAGAAACACGTTTTCACTCGCGCCGTGCCCTTTACTGGCGCTCATCCTCGTTCTGTCTTTGACGGAGCAGCCGCAGCAGATCAGCAAGGTCTATGCTGCTGCGGCTGTTGCTCCGCTTGTGCGTCTGTCGGCAAACGACGGCGATAAGGCAGGGCGCAAACGGCGCGCGCAAACACGAAAGGCGAGAGCGCGTGAGAGCGCTCCGGCTGAGCCTCTGCCCGAGGTGCGCGAGATAAATCTGGAAGCGCTGCAAAAGATTTTAGAACGCGCGCCGGGTAAGGATGCGCGCCCGATACTGGTCAGTTTCTGGGCCACCTGGTGCGAGCCCTGCCGCGAGGAATTTCCAGATCTGGTGCGGATCAACGCCGATTACGAGAAACGCAATCTGGATTTCATCACCGTCTCGCTCGACGAGCCCTCCGAGATCAAGACCAGCGTGCCGAAGTTCCTGCGCGAGATGCGCGCAGGGATGCCTGCCTATCTGCTCAACGTTATCGAGCCTCAGACGACGATTGACGCGATTGACCCGCAGTGGGGCGGCGGACTGCCCGCGACATTCCTGTTCGACGCCACGGGCAAAATAGTCTTTAAGCATACGGGACGCGTCAACGCCGAGGAGCTGCGCACGGCCATTGACAAAGTGACAACCCCGAAGTGACAGGCTAGAATCTCCTGCTCTGGCTCAACACTTGTCACAGGGTCGCTTGTCACTGCTTTTATGATTACTCCCGAACTGGTCGCCGCGCACAATCTCACCACCGAAGAATACTCACGCATCGAGGAACTGTTGGGGCGCGAGCCGACCTTCGTCGAGCTCGGCATCTTCTCCGTGATGTGGTCGGAGCATTGCTCCTACAAATCCTCGCGCGTGCATTTACGACGCCTGCCGATGACGGGCGAGCGCGTCATCGTTCCGCCGGGCGAGAATGCCGGAGTCGTCGATATAGGCGACGGCTGGTGCGCCGCCTTCAAGGTCGAGTCCCACAACCATCCATCCTTCATAGAGCCTTTTCAGGGCGCTGCGACGGGGGTCGGCGGTATTCTTCGAGACATCTTTACGATGGGCGCGCGCCCCATCGCGGCGATGAACAGCTTGCGCTTCGGCTCGCTCGACGATGAGCAGCGAGGGGCGCGCAATCGTGCTCTGCTGGCGGGCGTCGTCGCAGGGATCGCGCATTACGGCAATGCGTTCGGGGTCGCGACCGTCGGCGGCGAAGTCGAGTTTCATGACGCCTATGCTTTGAATCCGCTGGTCAATGCTTTTGCGCTCGGGCTGGTGCGCCACGATCAAATCTTCTTCGGCAAGGCGACGGGCGTGGGCAATCCGGTGCTCTATGTCGGCGCGAAGACGGGCCGCGACGGGATTCACGGCGCGACGATGGCTTCGGCAGAGTTCGACACGGAAGCTATGCAGAAGCGCCCGACCGTGCAGGTCGGCGATCCCTTTCTGGAAAAGCTGCTGCTCGAAGCCTGCCTGGAGGCGATGCGAAGCGGCGCGGTCGCAGGCATACAGGACATGGGCGCGGCCGGTCTGACCTCGTCGTCCTGCGAAATGGCTGCGCGAGCGGGCACCGGCCTTGAGCTAGACCTGAGCCTCGTGCCGCAGCGCGAGGCCGGCATGACCGCTTACGAGATGATGCTCTCCGAATCGCAGGAGCGCATGCTGATCGTCGCGCACAAGGGGCGCGAGCGCGAGATCGTGGATATTTTTCGCAAGTGGGATCTGGACGCGGTCGTCATCGGCCACGTCATAGAGGGCCAGATGGTTCGCGTCCTGCACGAGGGCGAGCGCGTCGCAGAGATTCCGGTCGCGGCGCTCACGGATGAAGCGCCGCGCTATGAGCGGCCTATGCGCGCGCCCTTGCGTTTCCAAAAACTGATGGATGAAGAGGGCGCTATTGAAGAGGCGCTCAAGGTTGACACCTCGCAGGACGAGGCGATCATGGAGGCGGCCTCAAAGATCGTGCCCGCGAGCGTTACGGCAGCCGACACAGACCCGACCCTTAAAGATCAGGCCGGCGCGAGCGTCGGCGGTGGGATCGATCCTGTTCAACCCGCGCCGCCCACCGCCCCCGTCTTTCAAGAGTTGGCCCACACTGAGTCTTCCGATCAGGGCGCGCAGGATCAGAACAGGTCTTTACTGCGCATGCTGAGCGATCCGACCATCGCGTCGAAAGAGTGGGTCTATCGCCAGTACGATCACATGGTGCGCACCAACACGGCCGTTCTGCCGGGCGCTGATGCGGCCGTCGTGCGGATCAAGGAGACGCGACGCGCGCTGGCGATGTGTCTGGACGGCAACGGTCTTTACTGCGCGGCCAATCCGCGCGAGGGCGCGCGTCTCGTCGTGGCAGAGGCCGCTCGTAACGTCGTCTGTGTCGGCGCGCGGCCCCTTGCGATCACCAACTGTCTGAACTTCGCTTCGCCGGAGCGCCCGGAAGTGATGTGGTCTTTCTCCGAAGTCATAGACGGCATGGCCGAGGCCTGTCGCGCCTTTGACACGCCGGTCATCTCCGGCAACGTCTCTTTTTATAACGAGACCGAAGGACGCGGAATTCTGCCCACGCCCCTCATCGGGATGGTCGGCCTGATCGAAGACGTGCGGCGCTTGATTCAACACGGCTTCAAGCGCCCCGGGGACCTCGTCGTCATGCTGGGAAAGACTGACGATGATCTCTCCATCTCAAGATACTCGGCGATCATAGAGGGGCGCACCCTTGAAGGGATGATCGAGGAGGGACGCGTTCCACGCCTTGATCTGGAGCGCGAGCGCGCCGTGCAGGAGACTGTGCTGAGTGCGGCAGAAAGTGGACTGCTTCATTCGGCGCACGATTGTTCGGACGGCGGCCTGGCCGTCGCTCTCTCAGAGTGTTGCTTCTCGTCTCTCAATCGTCAGGCCATCGGCGCGGACATCGACCTCGCGGGCACGCTTTCCCCCACGGCGCGGCTTTTCAGCGAATCGCCCTCGCGCATCATCGTCAGCTTCGACGAAGCCTTGCTCGGCCAGATGGAAGAGATAGCCGCGCGCTTCAACTGCCCGCTCACACTTCTCGGCCGCACAGGCACGGACCAGCTCCGCATCAGTGCCGACGGCGAAGAGTTCATCAACCTCCCCATCGCAGAGCTCGAAACAGCCTGGCGCAACGCCCTTGCCCAAAGGTTGCAGTCGGAAGTCCTGGTCTCGGCCGCTGAATAAAGATGAGTGTGTTTAAGGCCGTCGTGTTATTTATGCTTGCCAAAAGATACTCGGGATAGTTCAAGGATAAAACGGGTCATGCCTGCAAAACTAGAGAGGGGGCGGTTCGTGGTGCATGAGCATCATGCTTCGCGGCTGCATTTTGATTTCCGTTTGGAGATGGCGGGGGTGTTGAAGTCGTGGGCCGTGCCGAAGGGGCCGTCGCTCGATCCGGGGCAAAAACGGCTGGCGGTCGCCGTCCCAGACCATGCCACAAGCTATATCAACTTCGAGGGCCGCATCGCCGAGGGGAAATATGGTGCGGGCGAAGTGTTGATCTGGGATAATGGCCGCTACGAAACGGAGGGCGACGCCGCGGCTCAGCTCAGGGCGGGCAGGCTCAGGTTTCATCTCTACGGTAAACGGCTGCAAGGGGAATTCAATCTCATCAGGATGAGCGGGCGCGACGGCAAGCAATGGCTGCTCGTCAAAGGCAGAGACGAGTTCGCGGACGAAGACTGGAAACTGGAGACCATCCTGCCGCAGAGCAAGTCTTAAACATCGCCGTCAAGTCATCATCAAGTCAAAAAGCCGCCGAGCTGATCGTCCGCGACGGACGATCACATAGTTTGCCACAGTTTAGCTACAGACCATCTCACCGCCCGAGGCTCGAGCGCTTGCGAGGCGCAAAAGGGTTTTCCAGTCCAATCAAGGAGAAGAGGACCAAGCCTTATGAAGCATCACTTGCAGCCGGCTCTCTGTTTGATAACGGTGGCGGCTTTGTTGCTGGGCGGGACGCCGGGACGCGCTCTGACGCAGGGACAGCGGAGCGCGCCTGCGCCCCTGACGCAGCAGGCCTGGACGCTCGGCGAGGCGTTGGCCCAACTGGCACTCTACCCCGACGACGCTTACCTGCAATACGTGGCGCTGCAACTGGCCCGCAGACAAAACCGTCTTGAGGAGATCGCCGGACAGATCAAAACGATGATCGAGCGCACCAACGCGGATATACGCACGGAGCGCACCAATAACGTTGATCTCTTTAGCATCTTCACGGGCGCGCTCGCCGTGCAGGAGAGCCTGCAACTGGACACCATGCGCGGTAATACATCTGGCGGAGCCGTCATAACGCAGGCGACCAACACGAACACTTCCGCGGCCGTGAACGCGGCTGTGCCGGAGACCACTCCTGTGCAGCCGAGGCGACGCAATCGCAGGTCAAGACGCCGCAGCCGTCAAACGACTGCGCGGACTCCGACCCCTATGCTGGCTGCGACTGCCCCTGTGGGTGAATCTTCACGGCGAACGCGCGAGGAAGCGGCGGCGCAGGAAAAGCGCCGCCGTGAGATTGTTCAGGTCTCAAGCCTTCAGGGGCCGACCATCAAGAGTCATCCCTGGGAACAGATGCTCGCCGGTCGCAAGCCCGAGATCTCCGCTCTCGCACGTCTTGTCCCGGAAGATTTTTACCTGGTCGAATTTCGCTCGCTCGGCAAGCTTTTGCAGGCGATGGATGCGGGCGACCTGTGGGGCACGCACCTCTTTAATCAGGCGTATCGCGAAGCGCGCACACAGCAGGTGGGAGAGCGCCTCAAGCGCCAGCTCGCCCTGGAGACAGAGCCCGTGCTGCGTCCCTTTTACGATCTGGTGGTCAAGGAAGTAGCCGTCACGGGCAGCGATCCGTTCGCGCGCGAGGGCAGCGACGTGACGATACTCTTTCAGGTCAAGCAGCCGGAGATTTTCAAGGCGCGTATGGAGAGCTTTCTCGTCAATGCAGAGAAGGCGCACGCGGATGCGAAACGCTCCACGGGACAGATTCTGGGCGTTGACTACGTCCAGCTGGAAACGCCGGATCGTGCGGTCAGCGTCTTTGCCGCCGATCCCGCGCCAGACCTTCACGTGCGCAGCAACTCACGTGTCGCGCTGGAACGCGTGATCGAAGCCGTCAAGGGACAGACCCGCGACGGACGAGCAGTTCGCAGGCTCGGAGAGTCTGCGGAGTTCGCCTACATCCGCACGCTTTTGCCGCTCGGCGCTCGCGAAGAGGATGGGCTCGTCTACCTCTCTGATCCATTTATCCGCCGCCTCGTGGGCCCACAGCTCAAGCTGACGGAGCGCAGGCGTATGCTCTGCTATAACCACCTGCGGATGATCGGTCACGCCGCGCTGCTTTATCGCACGGAACGCGGCGCGTGGCCCACGTCGCTCGCAGCCCTCGCCGAGGCGAACACCTCGCCCGGTCTCTTTAACGAGGGCGAGCTCTCCTGTCCCGACGGAGGCAAGTATTCTCTCACCGCAGATGGAATGAGCGGCGTCTGTTCCCGCCATGGCCGCGCAGAGTTTATGACGCCCAATCTCGAAATCCCCGTCACTTCTGTGACGGGCGCGGAAGCAGACGAGTACAAGGCTTTCCTAGAGGAATACAATCGCTACTGGCGCACGTATTTCGACCCGATTGCGCTGCGCATACGGATGACGCCGCAGCAATACCGGCTGGAAACCATTGTTCTGCCGCTGATAGATAATTCCATCTATACGAGCCTGGCCGCAGTGCTGGGCGGACGGCCAGAGGCGCTCGACCCGCTTCCCGTGCCGAAGCGCAATATCATGTCCATCGCCGCGCGCCTGAATAAGGAGAGCTATCTGCCGGACATCAGGAAGATGGAGAGCGATCAGAGTTACGATCAAATGCTTCGTGACCTGGGCCTGCGAGGCAGCGAAGCTAACAAGATCAGGCTCTCGGAGTTTTTGTCGGAGGGTCTGGGCAATCAGGTCGGTTTTCATGTCTACGATGCGAGCCCGACGTTTGACCTCAACATGTCGCAGGTGATGGGAATGCTTTTGGGCACGGGGCTCGGTCGTCGCTCCATCGGAACCGAAGAGCTTTTGATAGGGCTTGCGCTCACCTCGCTCAATAATCCCGTCTATCTGTCGATTCCCGTTCAGGACGCGCAGGTGGTTGATCGTTTTATGAACGCGCTGGACACGGCGCTGGCCGTCTCTGCGCGCGAGAAAGCGCGCGGAGGCTGGCTCAGTCTGGAGCAGGACTTTTACAAGTTCCCGCTCGGTCAGGATCAAATCGCGCGCGCCTTCGGTCTGCGGATCGGCCCGCTCAAGCTGCGATTTTTCTGGGCGCGGATCGGCAACGGTCTCTATCTGGCGAGCCGCCCTTTTATCCTCGAAGACCTCGCCGCCCTGCAACAGGAACGCATCCGCGCCGGACAGGCAGCGGAGGGGACGGCAACGGCCGGACAAGCGGCGACCGCGCTCACGCAGGACTTTGGCCCGGAGGGCCACGCGATGGCACGACTGCGCCCGCAAAACTGGAACGAGGTCTTGCCGGACTATCGTTTGAGCTGGGCCGAGAATGATCGCGAAGCGTGTCTGAATAATCTAGGCGCACTCTCTGGCGTGAGCCGTGCGCTGACGGCGCGCGCGCCGGGTGCTGCCGCCGATGGGCCCACGGCAGAGGCGCTCGATCAATTAGTCTGGCAGGCGGCAGACCGTTTCCAGGGCGTTCATCTCTTCTGCCCGGAGGGCGGGCGCTACGTGGTTGCGACGGATGGCAAGACCGTCTCGTGCACCGTTCATGGCAGCGCCCTTGACCCGCGCCAGCCCTCTCAGCCAACAGGTGAGAGCGCGACCGGTCGACTGATGAGCGAGCTGGCGGGCGCGACCGCGACCCTCAAGTTTATGCCCGATGGCCTGCACGCCGTCGTCGTCATTGATCGAAAATGAGGAAGAAATCAAATCGACAGGATAAGCAGGTCAGTACCGCCTGCGGTAGCGGGCGGGTACGCAACATTGAACACCCGCCCGCTACCGCAGGCGATACTGACCTGTTCCTTCGTGCTGAACTGCTACCTGTAGTCTCCGTGTGTGCTTTGGTGAGTTACTGTATGTGGAACACTAAAACGCTCTTTAGCCGTTTACCGAACTCGGAGGAAAATGTTTTTTGGCGAAACTCTGGTCGAAACTTTTCATCAAGATCGCAGCCATCGGCCTGCTCACTCTTCTCTTGTTGCTCTCCGTACTGATCACTTTAACCATCGGGTGGCGTCCCCTGATCGGCGCCAAGGCGCGCTCGCTCGTTGACCGGCACATAGAGCCCACGCCCGCACGCATCGAGCGCGGCCGTTACCTGGTCGAAGGCGTGGCTGCCTGCTTTAATTGTCACTCCGAAGTAGACTGGAAGACGGAGGGCGCGCCGCCCCTCTCCGCTAAAAAGGGGGCGGGGCAGGTATTCATGCTCGATGGATTGCCGTGGCTGGTCGCGCCCAACATCACGCCGGACAAAGAGACAGGCGCGGGCAATTGGAGCGACGACCAGTTGGCGCGCGCCATACGCGAAGGCATCGGCCATGACGGCCGGGCGCTGTTTCCGCTGATGCCCTACACGCTCTATCAAAGGATGTCTGATGAAGACCTCGGCGCAATCATCGCTTACCTGCGCACAGTTGCGCCCGTTCGTAACGCTCTGCCACGAACGGAGATTCCCTTTCCCTTAAGCCGCCTGATCCAGGGCGCGCCGCAGCCACTCACGACCCCCGTCCAGCCGCCCGACATGGCGGACGCTGTGCGGCGCGGAGAATATCTGGCGACGCTCGCGGCCTGTATCGACTGCCATACGCCCAAAGACAATGGGCAGCCACTTGAGGGGATGAACTTTGCCGGAGGCTTTATCATGAACGAGCCCGGCCGACAGGTCGCGACCGCGAACATCACGCCAGATCCGACCGGCATCCCTTATTATACGGAAGAGCTCTTTGTAGAGGTCATGCGCACGGGCCACGTCAAGGCTCGACGTTTGAGCCCCATCATGCCCTGGAGCATTTACAGAAACATGACGGACGAGGATTTAAAGGCGATCTTTGCTTACCTCGGCACGCTCAAGCCCGTCCGTCATCAGGTTGATAACACGGAACGGCCGACTCCGTGTAAGCTCTGCCGTCAACAACACGGCCTCGGTGATCGCAACTAACGCTATGAGGAGCGCGAGGAAAACGGCAGCCGAAGGGAAAGAGCGAGGCGCGCTCATTGTGCGCGAGTTAAGTTACGGGCCGGAGCGACTCTTGCGCGCGCTTCTCTGCCTTGATCCTGCACGGCGCGTTAGCATTCTCGACAGCAACGGGGCGCGCCCGCCAGACGCGCGTTTTCTCATCGCGGGCTTCGACCCATTCGAGATCATAGAGGCCCGCGCAAACCACTTGCGTATTACTCGCCGCGACGAAGAAGACGAGTTTGTCGAGGGCGATGTCGTTGAGTTTCTGGACGAGCGTTTAGAGAGGTACAGCACTCAGCGCTCCTCGCTTTCCGACCTCTTGCCCGCGTCCGGCGCATGCATCGCAACTTTCTCTTACGAGCTGGCCCGGCAGTTTCATCGGCTGCGCCTGGCGCGCGACGCTCCCGCGCCCCGCTCTGAGCCGGACGCCGTGCTCGCCTTCTACGACACGCTCGTCATACATGATTACGCCAGCGGCCTCTCCCACCTGGTCAGTTGCGGCGATGATGCCCGGCAGCTTGAGCAGGCCCAGGCGTCGCTGGAAGAGGCCATCGAGCGCATTGCTTCCACTTCGCCGGACGAAAATGATCCTTCACTGGAAGCCCTGCCGACGGCCGCCGACGGGGACGCCGCGCGCCTGCCGCTTGAGATAGATGGTCAGAGATTGACGGCAAACCTGACGCGCGACGAGTACCTCGACCGCATCGAGCGTGTCAAAGAGCACATCGCGGCGGGCGACATCTATCAGGCCAACCTGACGCAGTGTCTGACGGTCGCGCTTCGGCCCGAAACCACGCCCGAGCGGATATACCTTTGCCTGCGCCGCACGCACCCGGCCTCTTTCAGCGCCTTTATACGACGACGCTTGGACACCGTGGTCAGCGCCTCGCCCGAACGCTTCCTGCGTGTCGGCCACGATGATGATGAAGAGCAGGGACGCTGGATAGAGGCCTGGCCCATCAAGGGCACGCGCGCGCGCGGCCGCACTCCTCTTGAGGACGAGCGTCTGCGTCGTGAGTTGCAGGAGAGCGAGAAGGATCGCGCCGAGAATGTGATGATCGTTGACCTGATGCGTAATGATCTGGGGCGCGTCTGCCAGTACGGCTCAGTCGAGGTCACGGAGTTGTGTGCGATTCAGGAGCACCCGACTCTTTTCCATCTGGTCTCGAAGGTGCGCGGGCAACTGCGCGACGCTGTCGGCGCGGGCGATTTGCTGCGCGCGGCCTTTCCGTGCGGCTCGATCACGGGCGCGCCCAAATTGCGCGCGATGGAGATCATTGACGAGCTGGAAACGGTGCCGCGCGGGCTTTCGATGGGAGCCATCGGTTACTTCTCTTTCGACGGTCGGCTCGATCTGAGCGTGGCGATTCGCACGATGACGGTGCGCGCAGGCAAGGCGCGTTTTAATGTCGGGGGCGGCATCGTCGCCGACAGCGACCCCGCGCTCGAATACGAAGAGTCGCTCACGAAAGCGCGTGCGCTGCTGCGCGCCCTCTCCCTTAAAGGCTAAAAGACAGCCCGCGCCATCCTCTGCCCCGGTCACCGTCCAGAAGCTTTAAGGTCTATCACGGCTGAGCGGTTTTCATGTATTCTCCGCTTTGCTTCCAAATGAAGAAAGGGCGCGAGGCTCTCGTCTGTGAGAAAGGGAAATGCACTCGCACATCATTTTTAACCAGCGTCTCGTAGAGGCGACGAAGGCGCGGCTGCGGCCGATCACTTCCGGCTCGCTGTACGGATACGGTGTGTTCACGACGCTTGCCGTTTACGGCGCGCGTCCCTTTCTCTGGCCGCAGCATGCCTTGCGCCTGTTAGATCACGCGGCGCGCTCGGGCCTTGATTGCGCCGGCTTTGACGAAGCGAGCATCCATGCATCGCTTAAGCGGCTGATCGAAGCCAATCATGTCCTTGACGGCAGAGCGCGCGTCACGCTGTTCGGGGGCGCGGATCGAGGCGTCTGGAAAGTACAGGGCGCGGGCCAATCCAGGACGGAGCTGCTGATTATGACGGGCGAGGCGCGCGCTCTCGGTTCAGATGGGCTGGCGTTGACGGTTTCACCCTATCGTCTCAACACGATGTCGCCCATCGCGGGCATCAAAAGCGTCAACTATCTGGAACACGCGCTCTGCTGGGAAGAGGCGCGTGCGCGTGACTTCGACGAAGCCGTAGTCCTCAACGAGCGCGGCGAAGTGGTCTCTGCGACGATGGCCAATATCTTCTGGGTGACGGACGGAACGCTTCATACGCCGTCGCTACAGACCGGCGCGCTCAGTGGAGTGACGCGGGCGCGCGTGCTGGGGCTGGCCAACGAGCTCTCTATCCCGCACGTCGAAGGCGTCTACGAATTGTCGCACCTCTCGGACGCGGACGAGATTTTCCTCACCTCCTCGGGACTGGGCGTCGCGATTGTCACGACCTTCGATTTTCATCGCTACACGGTTCCGGTCGGAAGCGTCGCGCTGCGCCTGCACGAAGCCTTTCGCCAGCTCACACTGCACCCGACGGATTAAAAGAGCCTCTCTTCATATCAGCGGCGACGGCCCTTTGTATTCCCTGGAAGCTGTTTGAAAAGTCGTCTGAGGTTGCTGAGGGCGACCTATAAAATAACGTCGGGCGCGACGACGAGCAAGCACCGCAAGAGTCTCGACCCTGAAAGGGTCGCACACACGAGTTGAGAGTGCGACGCTTTCAGGGTCGAAACCTTGATGCGGGTAAGTGTCGTCGGGCGTCGCCCGACGCTATTGAATTGATCGCCTTCAGCGACCTCGCTGAAATTTTTCCGCGCGACTATTTTTTCGCCAGGACGACCGGAGACTGTTCGACGGCGCGTATGCGCTCGAAGAAGTTGCGCACAGTGGCATAGTCGGAGGCCGGGATCGTCATCGCGCGCATCGTCAGTTTACGCGTGAACAGCAGCTGGCCGTCTTTGACATCGTAGCTGGCCGTGTAGTTTCCAAACGCCGTATCCAGCTTGAGCGGGTCCGGCAGCTCGTCGACATCGAAGCCTTCCGGGAGCTTGACGCGCACGGTCTCTGTAAAAGCATTGGAGTCGATCACAATCGGATACTTACGCGCAGGCTGTGTCAGGACAAGCGCATCGCGGCGACTGACGATTGCCGGTTTGAAAACGAGCAGCCGATTCTGCATCAGCTGCGCATAGCTGGCGGCAGAAAAATCCACGTCGAGCGCAAAATGCCCGTCCGTTTTGCCGTCCACCGGCTCGACCTTCGTGACGCGCGCACCGGAGACGCCGCGCGTGACCCACATCTCGATGATCTTCAGATAATCCGGGCGCGAGAAGTGTTTGAACTCGCGTCGCGCATCGACCGCCGACTGGCCCACGGATCGCTCCTGAATGCTGCCCGTGATCGAGCCGTCCGTCGCGAGCGTCGCGTCGATCTGGCGCTCCAGTTGATTCGACTCGGGCGGCGTGATCGGCATACGGACGAGCAAGCCGTCATCCCCTGCGACGACGAGCGCGAGGCTTCCCTGCTCATACTCCGGCAGGTCGCCGACCATGGTGCTTTCGTCCGTCGCGTCGAAGATCAGCAGGCGGCCCAGCTTCGGATGATTGATGACGGTCGGAGCCTGCGTCTCATCGCTCACCTTGATGGCGATAATCGCGTGGTTGAACTGGCTCGGGCTGGCCCATTCTTCGCGGACATAGGTTGGATCGCCCGAATAGATGGCCACAGGGTAGGCCGTGATCCTCAGCGCCTTTAAAAGCGTGCGCATCAGGTTCGCCTTGTCCTTACAATCGCCGTAGGCTTTGGCGAGCACCTGCGAAGCCGGTCGCGGACGATAACCGTTACCGCGACCCACCCCTATGTCAATCGAGATATATTGCAGGTTCTGGACGAAACGCCCGATTGCCTGTATGCGCTCAAGCTCTGTCTTTGCGCCGGCCGTTAACTCGCGCGCCTTGGCGGCGATGGTATCATCCATCGCGGTCGAGGGGTCGTTGAGCTCCGTGGCCCAGCGCGAAACCTCCGCCCAGCTCGCGAAAGTCTTTGTGCCGTTGACGGGCGCGCCATCCGGCGGAAAATAGTTAACGGCGATGCGCGGGGCAAGATTGGCCACCTTGGGACTGCGCGGCTCCTGCTCGATGGGAGGCAGTCCGCTCAGCTCCCAGCTATAGGTCGAGCCCGTGACGGTCGGCTCGACTTTCGCATGATTGAAGGTCACGCTCGAAGCGCGCCAGCCCGCCGGTAGAACGAGCGTATAGCGCGAAAGCAGAGTCGGCAGCCGATCCTCCTGAAACCTCCACAGGTCCTGTCCGAAGAGCGGCGCTTCGTCTATCGTCGCCTGATAGCCGAAGACCATCCCCGTATCGGCATCATTTTCGGCCGGGATGATCTTGAGACGATATTCGTTGTAAATATCGTTCGGGTCGGAAATCTGGTCGAGCGTGTTTTCCTTGCCATACTTTTTGACATCGCCGCTTCCACGAATCAACCATGCGCGCATCTCGCGCACCTTGCTGGAGCCTGAGAGGTATACCTCGACGGCATTGGCATATCCGCGCCCGTCACGGTTGAGGATACGTACGGCATAACTTTTTGTGGTGGTGATGTGCCCGTCCGGCGCAATCGTCACCACCTGCTCGGAATAGAGGACAACGGCGGGCACATCCTTCTGATACGAGGGCGCATTGGCGGCGGCCGCCTGCTGCAACCAGGCGGGGGGAGCGTCATCAACTGCCAGAGCCAGAGGCGCGCTCATCATCATCATCAGCGCAAGGGCCAGGAGGAACAGGGGCAATCTATAAAGCATATTTATCATCCTTCGGTGCGCGTCCGTCGGGTGAGCGCATCAATATAGAGGGTTCGAGTGTGCTCAAGACAGAAAAAGCAACTGGTTTAGTCCTGCAGAGCTATTCTACCGAAGCTCCGGGCTTGGCCGCTGCTCCCTGCTTGAGCGTGATCGTGTGACTATCCGCCTTGTTGAGCCGGTCGAAATAGTCTTTCAGCGCCGGATACGTCGAAGTCGGGAAGAGCACGATCTCCGGCGTCCCGAAGGTAAAGGTGCGATTGTAGATCAGTGTCCGCTCATCCTTCGTGATCGCGACGCGCGCCTTGTACTGGCTGACCTTGCCCGCGTCCAGGGGGGCCGGCGCGTCCGCATTGTCCAGAGCAAAGCCTTCCGGCAGATTGATCTCCACCGAATCCTGCTCTGACCAGGGATAATGAAAGTAGACGAGGTTTTCGCGGTTGCTGGTCGGAAACATCGCGCCCACGCCGTACTGAAAGAAGGCCGGTCGCAGGAAGAGCCGTTTGCCCGTCCGCTCGGCGTAGCCCGGGACGCGCACGTGATACTTATAGGTGAAGGGCTTGTCGGGGTCTGAGACGTTCTCGATGCGGACGTCGGTCAGTTCGGCGACGCTCATCTGCCTCTTGATCTCGTCGCGCAGAAGCTCTTCGCGCCGCGCGGGCGATTCGTCGTCGTTCTCTTCCTTGCGTTCGATGGCGAGTTGTCCGGTGTACGCTATCTCGACATCGCCTTCGAGCGTCCCGTCATCCGACAAGGTCAGCTTGGCCGTGCGCTTGACGACGGATTTCTCCGCGGGCGTCATCGGCGTCTTAACCCAGACGGGCTCCTTCGGGTCTGTGACGAGCGCGTCCTGGCCCTCTTCCTGCCAGACCAGCATCCCGATGGGCGCGTAGCGGTAGCCCGGATTGTAGAAGCGCCACTGATCGCCGACTTTGACGGCGATGTCCGTCGCGCGTAGAAAGTATGTATTGGTAAAGTTCGGATCGAAGAAGATCATCCCGCGGCTTGAGAGAATGACGGGGCGCGCATCGAATCCGGCAGCGGTCGCCAGGGCAGCGAAAAGCAGATCGACATCCTCGCCGTCGCCGACGCCGCGCTTGAGCGTATCGCCGGGCGACTTGTTCGCTTTGAGCTTGGCGATCTCATCGGCCGAGAGGCCGCTCACGTCACTGCTCACGTTCTTGATCTTGCTGCGCACGAAGTTGAAGAGGCGTTCAATCTTCTCTTCGGGAGTGGCGGCGTCCCCGATCACGCCGAGGGCAGTCTTTTTCACCTCGTCGTTTGGCTTCATGTGCGACTTGAAAAGATCGTAAGTACCCTTGCCCAGATCTTTCCAGTACTTCTGCGGCTCGATCTTGTCATCGGTGGAGGAGGTGTAATAGATGAGCACCCACGTGATGACCTGAAGATCGGGCGGCATCCGCGGCTCTTCGTGGAAGGCCGGCATGTTAGTCATCGTCGCGCTGTAGAATCCATTCTTCTCTTTGATAAAGGGCGGCAGGTTGCCGTGAAAAACCTGCGCGCGCATGCCTCCCTCCGCGACCGGATAGGGCTTGATGAAATACTTGACGGTCTGGACGGGAATATCGCGTTGGAAATAGAGGCGCGTGTTATGTGCCGATTCATGTTCCCTGACCTCGCGCCAGCGATATTCGATGATCGAGCCCGGCTCGACGCCCGGCATGGCAAAGGATTTGGCCTTCAGTTTGAGGCCGCTTGCTTTGACAATGTCGCGCTCGAAGACATCCTCTTTTTTGAGCTCGACGATGGAGCCGTCGGGCTTGATCGTGCGCGCCGCGATGTCTTTGATCTTGATATTGCTGTCCGAGTCTTTGCCGAAGGGAATATCTATCTTGCTATGCGCTTCGCGGCCACGTTCCGTGAAGATTTTGATGCGCAGGTAGTGCGAGAATATCAACTCGCCCTGCGCGCCGTCATCGATGCGCACTTCCCAGAAGATGGCTTCGGCGTCGGCGTCCTTTTCGACGACCGGCGCTTTCAGCGCCAGTTCGGCCGGATCAACGGGTCGCCATTCGTCTCCGGCGGCCCAGGCGGGCATGGCCGCCGCCAGCAGCAGGCAGACCACGAGCAGGGGGAATCTAACAAGGGAGGAGGGGAACTTCATCAATTTTTACCTTCCAAAAAGTTGTGCGGGTTCTGTCTGGATTCGGAGATAAGAAGGGGGATCAGAACCGTACTTTGTAGCAATTTCTCTCGCGGGGGTTGTCTGAGAGAACGGGGATTCTAAGCTAATTTATTCAGTATCGCAAGCCGCGAACGGCCCTCGAATCAAGTTTCTGAGCACGCTCTTTAATGTTTCTGCGGGACGGGGCCCGTATGCCGGCTAACGGTTTTGCCCGGCGGACTTAATGACGCCGTTTATGCTATAATCCGCGCCCTGATTTCCTTCATCAACCATAGCTGCAAAAGGTAAGGCTCGCACGAGGAGGACGAGATAGAAGATGGCTACCGAACTCAAACGCGCAGGGAACTCGCTCGACCGCATCGAAGAGTTGCTAGGCGATGACGCGCGCACGCTGCTCGATTACACGTCGAAGACGATCACGAAAGATCAGTTCCAGCTGCCCGGCCCGGACTTTGTCGACCGCGTCTGGGCGGCCTCGGATCGCCGCCCTTCCGTTTTGCGCTCCCTGCAAACGCTCTTTCAGGGCGGCCGCCTCGCGGGCACAGGCTATCTCTCGATCCTCCCCGTCGATCAGGGCATAGAGCATTCGGCCGGAGCCTCCTTCGCGCCCAACCCGCAGTACTTTGATCCAGATAATATCGTCCGTCTGGCCATCGAAGGCGGCTGTAATGCTGTGGCTTCGACCTTCGGGGTGCTTGGCGCTGTGGCGCGCCGTTATGCGCACAAGATTCCCTTTATCGTCAAGATCAATCATAACGAGCTGCTGACCTATCCGAACAAGTTCGATCAGGTGCTGTTCGGGACGGTCAGGGAAGCGCACGAGATGGGTGCTGTGGCGGTCGGCGCAACCATCTACTTCGGCTCCGAAGAGTCCACGCGTCAGATTACGGAGATCAGCCAGGCTTTCGCACAGGCGCACGAGCTGGGGATGGCGACCATCCTCTGGTGCTACCTGCGCAACCCCGCCTTCAAGACCAAAGAGGGCGACATGCATGCGGCGGCAGATTTGACCGCGCAGGCCAACCACCTGGGCGTCACCATTCAGGCCGACATCATCAAGCAAAAGCTTCCCGAGCGGAACGGCGGCTATACTGCCCTGAACAAAGAGGGCTCCTACGGCAAGACGAGCAAGAAGGTTTACGAAGAGCTGACGACAGACAATCCGATTGATCTGGTGCGCTATCAGGTCGCCAACTGCTATATGGGTCGCTGCGGCCTGATCAATTCGGGCGGCGAATCCAAAGGCGCAAGCGATATGGCCGAGGCCGTGCGCACGGCCGTCATCAATAAGCGCGGCGGCGGCATGGGTCTCATTTCGGGCCGCAAAGCCTTCCAGCGTCCGATGAACGAGGGCGTCGCGCTGCTTAACGCCATTCAGGACGTGTATCTCTCAGAGGAGATCACGGTCGCTTAAAACTCGCGTCGTCAAACGCTCATCTCTATCCGCGCAAGGGAGGATGAAGAAGGAATCTTTCTTCATCCTCCCTTGCGCTTTATCCGGCGGTGTTCCCTGCCCGCCGAGCATCCAGAAGTCCAACACTCTCCGGCAAACAGTCTATACTCGTCACAGAGGAGATATAGAGGATTGAATGTCTCTCAAACTCTCTGCGCTGCCTCTGTGCCCTCTCTGTAGTGAATCCCTCTTTGCGTACTTTCGATTGAAACTGGCTCTAGTCTTGTCGCGCCCTCTCTTGATATGATGTGGGCTCCGCTGCTTTCAGGAAATTTTAGCTAAAGACAAGTGCAACCCGAACAGGCACAAATCTCTGATGTGGAGTTGCTGCACGCGATTGCGCGTGGCGATGAGCAATCTCTGGGCTCTCTGTACGACCGTTACAGGCTCATCCTATTCGGCCTTATCTTACGTATATTACATAGCCGCCCCGAGGCGGAGGATGTTTTGCAGGATGTTTTTATACAGGTCTGGAAGCGCGCCTCCGCTTACGATGAAGAGCGCGGACGCCCCTTTACATGGCTGGTGACGCTGGCGCGCAGCCGCGCCATTGATCGACTGCGCGCGCTCGATTCGCGTCAACGCACGGCCAACGAATCCGTGCTCGATGTGACGGAGAGCGTCTCGGATGCCGCCACGGACGCTCTGAAATCAGAGCAGCGCGAGGTGGTGCGCGACGCCCTCGACGGGCTTCCCCCTGAGCAGCGGGAGGCTCTCGTGCTCGCTTATTTTGAAGGGTTGACGCAATCTGAGATCGCAGAGCGTTTGGGCTCGCCGCTCGGCACGGTCAAGACGCGCATGCGCTCCGGCATGATTAAGCTGCGCGAAGTGCTCGGAGAAAAGATGCGGGACTTTCTGTAGTCAGGCCGCGCAGAGATTTTAATTTGCCGGATCGCTACAGCAGGCACCTTAAATTTTTCACGACTTGAGGACCAAGTTTTTTTAAAGTGACGCACACGGATTACAAAGAGATGCTCGCAGCTTATGCGCTCGGCGCGCTTGACCTGGAAGAGGCGCGTCGGCTCGAAGAGCATCTTGCGACCTGCACGCAGTGCCGCGCAGAGCTGGTCGAGTGGCGCGACACAACCGCCTCGCTCGCGCTCTCTGCCGAAGCAATCGAGCCCTCGCCGGGCCTGCGAGCGCGCATCCTGGAGAGCGCACGCTCAATCCCGCAAGATTCAGCTCAAAGCGAGACGAAGGGCAGTGGTCGCGGCCGCGCGGCGGAAGATGGAAACGCAGGCGCAAGGAATGTGGCCTCGAATGTCATTCAGATGCCTTTGGATGGCCGCCGCCTGCGCGCAGGTCTGAAGTTCGGTGCGATTGCCGCCTCTGTGGCGATCATTGCGCTGGCCGCCTCGCTCTTCGTCCTCTGGAACCGTTTTAATAACCTGCAACGCCAGTACGAGAGCGAGCGCACCACAGCTGACGCGCTCGCCAAACAGCTCGCCGAAGAGCGCGAGATGCGAGAGTTGTTGACGGCGCCCGGCGTGCGCCTGACAGAGCTCAGCGGTCTCGGCCCGGGGCAATCGGCAAGAGCCCGCGTCGCCCTCGATCCGCAGACCGGGCGCGCCATGCTCTTCGCCTATAATCTGCCGCCCGCGCCGGCCGGAAAAGCCTATCAGCTCTGGTTCATCAGCGACCCCAAACATCCCGTGCCCGGCGCGGTCTTTAACACAGACTCGCAGGGTCGCGCAGTGCTGCATGATCAAGCTCCTGAAGCTGGACGCAGCGCCTCTATCTTCGCCGTCACGCTTGAGCCCTCGGGCGGCGTCCCTGCCCCGACCGGCGAGAAGTATCTCCTGAGCCCGCTTTCCTGAAACGTTGCGCTTTGAGCGACAGCCTCAACGCTGGCGACACACAATCTCATCCTCTCGGACACTTAAAGTTTTTCTCCTTCGTTAAATCCCAAAGCATGGTTTCGTCCGTAGATTCATTTGAGAGAGCGTTCGACAAAACAAAAAAGGATCGGAGTGGCAACCGCCATCCTTTAAGAATTGCTTGTAACTGAATGGTTCCGCGAACCCAGACGGCGTGCGTTCAGGCGAAGCACTCCGTGCGGTCAACCCCGGATAGGTACGTCATGCTTTGGCGAAAACCAGTGGTAGAGATCGTCGAACGAAATCCGAGGCTCCATCGCGCCACGTACTTTTTCCAGTTACCAGAATACTGAAAGGACTTGAGAGGAAACAGATGAAAAAGATTTTTGTTTTAATGCTACTTGCCGTAGCATCGCTCGCCGTTAATGTGGCAAAGACCAATGCGCAGGACAACCCTATGGTCGGCGGTGCGCCGATGTATCGCACCCGGGACATCATCGATAACGCGGTCAATTCCGCAGACCACACGACGCTCGTCGCCGCCGTCAAGGCCGCCGGACTGGTCGAGACGCTCAAAGGCAAAGGCCCCTTTACCGTCTTCGCTCCGACCAATGCCGCCTTCGATAAGCTTCCGGCGGGAACGGTCGAGATGCTGGTCAAGCCCGAGAACAAGGCCATGCTGACCAAGATTCTGACCTACCACGTCGTGGCCGGCAAATACGATGCGAAGCGGTTGATGAAGCTCATCAAAAAGGGCAATGGCGCGGCCACTTTGACGACCGTCAGCGGCGGCACGCTGACCCTTAGGATGAACGGTATGAACGGCATCAGCGTGACCGACGCCAAGGGCGGCACGGCGAACGTCACCACAGCGGACGTTATCCAGTCGAACGGCGTCATCCATGTCGTTGATACGGTGTTGATGCCCGGCATGTAAGAGTTGTCCGAGGCCACGATCAGGTAAAAAGTAGAAAGCGAAAGGCGCTCTCTCAAAGGTTCAGAGAGAGTGCCTTTCGCTTTTTTACTCATCCGCCCTCCTTTAAAATCCAGCGCCGCCTCGCCATACGTAAATAGCTTGAAGGCTTCGGTCGAAAGGTTTTTCCAGAGACCCCTCGCAGACGGATAATCCTTGAGAGTACTCTTCCGTCCGCGAAAAGCCTGTGCGTCTTGCGGCGCGGGTGTTTGCTTGAACCATCCATCTATGTGTAGGATTCCGGCTCAAGTTTTTCGATCAAACACCAAGAGGAAACCTTAATTCATATGAGTGTGACGCAAGCTGATACGACCAGGGGTACGCAGAATCAGGCGCAGGAACTGCCGCCGCCGCTGATGCTGATGCAGATGGCGACAGGCTATATCGTTTCGCAATCGCTCTATGTGGCGGCGAAGCTTCAAATCGCAGACCACCTCAAAGACGGGCCGCGCACCAGTCGTGAGCTGGCGCAGGCTGTCGGCGCCAACGAAGGGTTTCTCTACCGCGTGCTGCGCGCGATCAGCAGCCTCGGCGTCTTTGCGGAGACCGCAGAGGGCAGCTTCACGTTGACGCCGGCCGCAGAGCTGCTCCGCACGGACATGCCTGGTTCTTTGCACGCGATGGTCATCTGGATGAACGAGCCTTTTCACTGGCGCGTTTTTGAAGAGATGACCGAAGCGGTCAAGAAGGGCACGCTCGCCTTCGAGCAGGTCTTCGGGATGGGCCCATTTCCATACTTCGTGCAGAACCCGGAAGTGGCGAAGATTTTCGATCAGGCGATGACCAGCTTCAGCCTGCTGAGCGCGCCCGCTGTGACGGCCGCTTACGATTTTTCGTCCATCAAAAAAATCGTCGATGTCGCGGGCGGGCAGGGGCTGCTGATCTCTTCGATTCTCAAAGCGAACCCGCACCTGGAGGGCGTGCTCTTCGATATGCCGACGGTCATCGAAGGCGCTGGCCCGCTGATCGAAGAGGCCGGGGTCGCCGACCGTTGCGAGAAAGTGGCGGGCGATTTCTTCGAGGCTGTGCCGGCGGGCGGCGACGCCTACATCATGAAACACATCATCCATGATTGGGACGACGAGCGCTCGCTTGTCATCTTACGCAACTGTCATCGGGCGATGGCGGAGAATGGAAAACTGCTGCTCGTAGAGGTCGTCATTCCACCGGGCAACGAGCCTTCTTTCGGCAAGATCATGGACATCGAGATGATGCTCCTGCCCGGCGGCAAAGAGCGTACGGAGGCTGAGTACAGAGAACTTTTCGCCGGTGCGGGCTTCCGTTTGACGCGCATCGTGCCGACCGCATCGCCCGCGAGCATTATTGAGGGCGTGCGCGTTTGAAAGCTGAGACGCAAAGGGCGCCCGCCCCGAAGCAGTGACAGGGAAGAGCGAGCAAGAGGGAAGGGAGTTGATCAGTATCAATTCACTTTAAGGAGAAGAAAGGATGCGACAGCACAAAACCTTTTGGACGAGGATATTTCTCTTATCCTTGATGTTCCTGTTGATGACCTCGCACTCGTCACGCGCTCTGGCCCAGACTGATCCTGCGCCCAGGGAAAAGTCGCTCTACGAAAGGCTCGGCGGCTATAACAATCTGGCGGCGGTCGTGGACGAGTTTATGAAACGTCTGGCCGACGACAAACAGCTCGCACGCTTTCTGGTCGGCCTCAGCGACGATTCAAAAAAGAAGCTGCGCCAGCACCTGCTCAACCAGTTCTGCCAGGCGACGAACGGCCCCTGCATCTACACGGGGCGTGACATGAAGACCGTTCACACGGGACTAAAGATCACGGAAAGCGACTGGGACATCGCCGCCAAGGCCCTGGTTGAGACGCTCGACAAGTTCAAAGTACCGAAGAAGGAGAAAGACGAGATGGTCGACATCGTCGTCAGTCTCAAGAAAGATATAGTCGGGCTGTGAAGACTGAAGGCCGCGCCGCGATCTAACCCCCTTCGTCCTGTGAGACCTGTTATGAGAGCGGCAATCTCTGCCTAAAGAGCTTGATTGCCGCTCTCGTTTGATCTGTGTGCAGACACGTGTGCTTCTTTCTCGCCCGGCCGATTAAACCCTGGCAGGGGAAATTTGCTAAACTGTCAGTCACAAATCCGAATAGTTGAGAGGGAGCGAAAAAGGGTGGCAGAAAAAAACAGCACAGAGCAGCCGAAGCTGACGAACGAGATTTCTGACGAGACGGGGCAGTACGATATGCCTTTCCAGCACATTGGGATCCTAAGCTTAGAATTCCACGTGGACAAGTTGTCGCG
>JADMIO010845972.1_pt1 | contig 38446 bp, 35 predicted proteins | sample 8958161 | NCBI WGS metagenome assembly JADMIO01 (sample SAMN16585339, study PRJNA669376) | soil metagenome | isolation source: Crop rotation soil | place: USA: Cullars Rotation, Alabama | collected 2011 | reverse complement strand
CGCGGCGCGCCGTGGCGCTCGGGCTCGCGGGCGCGGCGCTCGCATCGCTCGGCGCGGGAACGGCGCTCGCGCTCGGCGCAAAGGCGCGTCACGGCGACTCTGCGAGCCACTGCGACGACAGCGGCTGCGACGAGACCGGCGTCGCCATCCAGAGCGGCGCGGCCGCGCAGGGGAACGTCGCGACGGCGCTCTTCGCGCTCGGCCTCATGTTCGGCGGCGCGAGCGCGTACCTCTGGTTCACGGGCGGCGGCGAGAGCGCGCCGAGAAAGAGCGCGCGCTTCCTCGTGGGACCGCGCGGCATCGGAGGGACCTTTTGATCGCGCGCAGGCTCGCGGTCGCGCTCGTGGTGACCGCGGGCTGCAACGCGATCCTCGGCATCGACGAGCAAGGCGCTCGGCCGGTCGAAGAGGACGCCGGGCGCGAGGCGGGGCCGCCGCGAAACGATCGCTGTACGACGGACGCGAACTGCGTTCCGCCGAACGGGTGCTACTCGGCGCGGTGCGACACGGTGCTCGGGGCGTGCGTGTACACGATCTGCGAGTCGAAGCAGCGCGCATGTCGTGCGAGCCGATGCCTCGAAGCATCGAGCACCTGCGATCCGAACGCGGAGCGCGACTACGGCTTCAAGACCACGGGGTTCTCCGTCCCGGACGTGACGCTCGGATGCGTCCTCGATCCCGGCGCGTGCGTCGTGGCGGTCCATCCGTTCCTCTTCGTCGGGACGCGGAGCGGCGCGTCCGCGATCCTCGTCGACGATCTTCTCTCGACCTCGTCGCGTGTCGTTCCCGTGCGCGGCTTCGATCTGCCGGCCGTCCGCATCGTCGCGAGCGGGCGACGTGTGTGGTTCCTCGGCGCCGTGCAGGGGACCGCCGCTCCGTACCGCGTGCCGATCGCCTGGCTCGACGTCCCGTCGAATCCGATGCTCCCGCTGCTCGAAGCGAAGCTCTCCACGTTCGCGTCGTCGTACCCCTCGATCACCGCGTTCGCCGCGCCCGACGGCGCGCTGTTCGTCGCGCACAACGACGCGAGCCAAGGGCTGCCTGCCGCGCTGCTCGCGCCGCCTCTCCCGCCGGAGGGCGTGCTCGGCCTCTCGGGCAACGTCCCGGACGGAGGGACGTCGCCGGCGTCGCTCCCGAACCCGACGCACGTGATGCATCGCGTGAGCAACGCGCCGCTCGGAAGCGCCCTCGTCGCATCGAGCGCGGGCCGCCTCGTCGCGTTCCGGTTCGCCGCGACGTTCAATCTCGTGACCAACGCGGCGCAGCCCACCGTGACGCTCGGCCCCGACGCGGTCATCTCGCCGGGTCCCGCGGCGCTCGCCGCCGCGCGCTTTGCGAGCGGGCCGGACGGCGTCCTGGCGCACACCATCCCCGTCGACGTGAACCCTGCAGACTGCAACTGTGTGTCTCAGCAGCGCCTGGTCTGGACGCTGCCGAACGCGGCCGCGACCGCGTTCGAGACGGGGCTCGCCATCGGCTACGAGAGCTACACGAACCCCTCGGCGTGCCCGCGCGCGTGCGCGCCGTTCCCGCTCCCTTCCCTCGCGGCGTGGATCGACGCCAAGACGATGCTGACCGCGGCGCCCGGCAGCGAAGGCCAGCGCACCCTGACTGCGGTGCGCGTCCTCGGGCGCGAGCCGCTCGCCGCGCCGCCCTTGAAACGGTTCGTGACCGTCCCGGCGGAGCAGGGGAATTTCGCGATCCACAAGATCGCGCTGACCTCGTCGGCCGGGTTCGGCTACCTGTTCGTCGCGGACGGCGAGGGCAACAACGTCGCGGTGTCGATCTTCGACCCGCGCTGCGAAAATCAGCCCTAAAGTCTTGTCGGAATGAGGCTCGCGCGCATCGCCATCGCGAACGTGAACACGACGGTGGGCGCCGTGCGCTCGAACGTCGACCGGGCGATCGCGGTCGCGCGCGAGGCCGCGGCGGACGACGCGACGATCGTGCTTCTCCCGGAGCAGATGATCGCGGGGTACTCCCCGGAGGACCTCGTCCAGTGGAGGAGCTTCGTCGACGCGCAGTGGGCGGAGCTCGAACGCTTCGCGCACGAGACGAAGGACATCCCCGCCGCGCTCGCGATCGGTCTCACCGTCGCGCGCGGATCGCACGTCTACAACGCGGCGGCGATGGTGCACGGCGGGAAGATCCTCGGCATCGTGCCGAAGGAGAAGCTCCCGACGTACAACGTCTTCTACGAGGCGCGCGTCTTCGCGCGAGGCGCCGCGGGCCTCGTCGATCGCGTGCACGGGGTCGCCTTCGGGGACCTCGTCTTCGATTTCGATTTCGGCACCGTGGCGCTCGAGGTCTGCGAGGACCTGTGGTCGCCGGACGGCCCGATGCGGCGGCACTCCTACGCTGGCGCGGAGATCGTGCTCAACCTCTCGGCCTCGCCGTTCCGACTCGGCATCATGGCGACGCGGCGCGAGATGATCGCGACCCGCGCAGGCGACAACCAGTGCGTCGTCGCGTACGCGAACCTCGTCGGCGCGAACGACGGCCTCGTCTTCGACGGCGGCGGGTTCGTCGCGCAGAACGGACGCATGGTGCACGAGGCGCCGCGTTTCTCCGAAGGCTTCACGACGACCACGATCGATCTCGATCGCACGCGACGCCTGCGGACCGAGAACACGACGTGGCGCGCGGACCAAGAAGCGTTTGCCGCCGCCTCACCGCGGATCGAGCGTGTCCGTTCGGACGTGAAGACGAAGGGCCGTGAGAAGCTCGCGTACCCGGTGCCCGCGAACAAGAGCTTCTTCCTCCCGGCGGCGTCGCGTCCACGCTCCGCCCGCGAGGAGTTCTGCGAGGAGCTGCTCGACGCGCTCGCGCTCGGCGTGGGCGACTACTTCGAGAAGACCGGCGCGTTCAAGACGATCGGCGTCGCGCTCTCCGGCGGGCGGGACAGCCTCCTCTGCTTGATCGTGGCGCGACGCTTCGTTGCGCGGCGCTATGGATTGCTCGGGAGCGAGAAGGAGAAGGCCAAGGCGCGTGAGATCCTGCGCGCGTTCTTCATGCCGTCGCGCTACTCGTCCGAGGAGACGCGCGCGGCCGCGGAGCAGGCGGCGAAAGATCTCGACGCGCCGCTCGCGATCGTCCCGATCGACGACGCGTTCGAGAAGGAGCTCGCGGAGGTCGAGAAGATGCTCCAGCCGGGCGAGAAGATCGGCGCGATGGCGCGGCAGAACGTGCAGGCTCGCATCCGAGCGGAGCGCATGTGGACGTGGACGAACTCCGCCGCGGGCCTCTTCCTCCAGACCAGCAACATGAGCGAGAAGGCCGTCGGCTACACGACGATCGGCGGCGACATGGAAGGCGCGCTCAGCGTGATCGCCAACGTCCCGAAGACGGTCGTGAGCTACCTCCTCGACTACTTGGAGGAGAAGACGAAGATGCCGGGCATCACGCTCACGCTGAAGAAGCCCGCCTCCGCCGAGCTCGCCGACGATCAAGAGGACGAGAAGGACCTCATGCCGTTCCCGGTCCTCGACGCGTGCTTCGCGCTCTACGCGGGGGAGAAGATGGCGCCCGCGGAGGTCCGACAAGCGCTCGGCGCGATGTTCCCCGAGCACGACAAGAAGACCCTCGACGCGTGGGCGTCGCGCTTCGCCAAGCTCTTCACCCAGTCGATCTACAAATGGGTGCAGACACCGCTCTGCCTCCACGTCGGCAATCTGGATCTCGATCGCGAACGCGCCCTGCAGCTGCCGGTCGTCCAGAAGACCGAGTGGGGTTGACCCTCGCTGGAAAATTTCGAGCGCGACCCTGAAAAACGCGCCGCGCCTTGACCCGCCGGCCCTCGTCCTTCACACCTGACCTACACGTAGGCACATGTAGGCCTACCTTGGCTTCGAAGGACGTTCCCATGGGCTCTTTTCTTCGCGTAGGTCTGCTCGTTCTCTCGCTCGCCCCGCTCGCCGTCGCGTGCAGCGCCGCCGGCGACGACGTTTCCGACGGCGACGACGTCTCCGAAGCGGAGGCCAACGTCGCGCGCATCACGCCGGGCGAATTCAAGATGTACGACCAGCCGCGCGCGACGCCTGATCCGTCGTGCGACGTGCACACGAAGCTCTCGCTGACCGCGGACCGCGGGTCGCGCGCGAAGCTCGAAGAGGTGGTCGGCGGCCCGTGCGAGATCGCCGTGTTCCCGAACGCGCGCGAGTACCGCCTGCGCCTCGACGAGACGTCCTGCGGATCGAAGATCTACACCGGCAGCATCCGCCGGAACGGCGAGCGCAACACGCTGAAGGTCACCGACCACCGCACGCGGACCTGCCGCGACATCGTCCCCGCGAAGATCATCGTGGAGGAGTTCACAGGCAACGGCTTCGCGGGCCCCCTCATCCGCAAGCTCTACTCTCTCGACGCGGCGCCGGCCGCGCAGACCATCACCGTGGACGGCACCCTGAAGCGCGTGGTCGGCATCGGCGGCGAGAGCACGGGCCGCGCGATCTTCTCGAGCGCGGGCTCCTTCGAGCTCGTGCTCGACGAGAGCGAGCGCGGCGACTTCGTCGATGGCCGCAAGGCGCGCGTCACGGGAACGCGGATCACGCTCTCGGGCGTCGAGACGCACGATCGGCCGGCGATCGACGTGACGAAGCTCCTCGTGTGCCCCGCGTCGGGCGCGGTCTTCAACTGCATGCCGCCGACCGCCCCGGGCGACACCGCCTGCGGCGCGGACCGCAGCTTCCTCTCGACGTGCCCGGGCGTCTCGTACCTCGACTGATTCTTCTTCTTCTTCCTTTCCGAAAGGCATCCTCATGCGCTTCTCTTTCTTGGGTCTCGGTGTGCTCGCTTTGTCCCTCGCCGCCTGCAGCTCCGCGGGCGAAGACGTCGCCGACGGCGACGACGTCTCGGAGCAGGAAGCGACCGTCGCGCGCATCACGCCCGGCGAGTTCAAGCTCTATGCGGCTCCGCATGCGACGCCGAGCCCGAGCTGCGACGTCTACACGAGCCTGACGCTGACGGCGGACTCGCACGCGAAGCTCGTGGAGAGCCTCGACGGCATCTGCGATCTCTTCGTCGCGCCGAATCCGCGCGAGTATCGCTTGCGACTCGCGGAGACCTCGTGCGGCTCGAAGATCTACACGGGCAGCATCCGGCGCAACGGCCAGCGTCACACGCTCAGGCTGACCGATCACCGCGCGCGGACGTGCCGTGACGTCGTCCCCGCGAAGATCGTGGTCGAGGAGCACCCGGGCCTCGCGTTCCCACGGACGCGCTACTCGCTCGACGCTCCGCCCCCCGGCGAGGAAGTGACCGTCGAAGGGACGCTCAAGGGCGTCGTCGGCATCGGCGGCGAGAGCACCGGCTTCGCCCTCCAGACGAGCAGCGCGCTCGAGGAGCTCGTCCTCGACGACAACGAGCGCGGCGCGTTCGCGGAGGGGCTGAAGGCGCGCGTGCGAGGCCATCGCGTGACGCTCATGGGCGTCGAGACGGGCGCGCGTTCCGCGATCGACGTCGACGACCTCCTGCTCTGCCCGACGGCCCACGTCATCAACTGCATGCCCCCCTTCCGGCCCGAGAGCCGCGTCTGCAGCGCGGACCGCAGCTGGATCGAAGGAAACTGCCCGGACGTCACGTACGTCGAGTGATCCGGTCCGATCCACCAGGGGCAGCGGAACACCCCTGTTTTCACGCACAGACCACGGTAGCCATATGTGGTCCAATGTGTGCATAGTCCGAAGGGATGACTCTTCTTAAGGGTGTTCGGGCTTGGTTGGCGCTGGGTGTCCTGGCAGCAGCGGCCGTCGGGTGCAGCAAGGACGCGGACGATGCGGACGAGTCCGAGGCGGCCGCGTCGGAGGACACGGGCATCGATCCGTACGACTACGCGTCGTGGCGCTGGAGCTCGGGCCACGCGGGCTGCGGCCTCAGCCGCGTCGGCAAGAACGTCGAGCGCGCCGTCAAGGACGCGGGCCACAACCTCGACATCATGCCGGGGAAGAGGAACGACTGGCGCTGGGTGACGACGCGCAACGTCGCGGGCCCCGCGTTCATCGACGGCAACGAGATGTTCCCCGCGCTGCGCACGCTCATCTCGCGCGCGCGGCACGAGGTCGATCTGCAGTGGCACGTCATCGATGCCGACTCCGACGGCTTCGACGAGGTCGTCAAAGGCATCGCGGCGCTCAACGCGAAGCTCGAGAGCGGCGAGACGCAAGGGCCCGTCACGGTCCGCCTCGTCAGCCCCTCGTGGATCTTCAAGAGCAGCAACCCCGAGCGTTTCGCCGAGAAGATCAAGGCGCAGGTCCCGCAGCTGAGCAGCAAGCTCCGCATCCGCATCGCGGCGAAGAAGTACTTCGGCCTCGCGACGATGCACGTGAAGATGGGCGTCGTCGACGGCGTCTTCGTCCACGCGGGCGGCGGCAATCTCTCGAACGCGCAGAACTTCAAGCGGCTCCGGTCGAGCGGCCAGATGGTGAGCGACGAGCAGTTCAAGCGCTTGCACGAGCAGACCAGGGAGCTCCTGAAGCCCGGCGTGCCGACGACGTTCGACGCGGTGAAGCAGCTCCCGTTGAAGCGCCCCGAGCACGACTCCGCGTACATCGTGAAGGGCCAGATCGGGCAAGCGGCGCTCGCCGAGTTCGATCAACTGTGGAACGAAGGCTCGACGAGTGTGTTCGACTGCAGCGCGCTCTGGTCCGGCGGCAACAAGTGCCAGGGTGTCGAGGACAAGGTCTCTTCCGACGTCCCCGGCGGTCACGACGCCGCGGTCCTCCATCCCGATCTCGAGTCCTACGGCGTCGCGCCCGACGCGTGCGTCCCGATGATCTTCATGGCGAAGAAGGCGACGGAGAACTTCTTCAACATCGGCGGCAACAACCCGATCGCGAAGGGCATCTACGCGGCGTTCGACTCCGCCGAGACGACGCTCCGCGTCTCGTCGCCGAACATCAACGACAAGTCGCTCCTCGTCCTCCGCTCCGCCGTCGGCCGCTTCAAGGACCGCGGCGCCGGCACGGTGCGCGTCCTCGAGCCGATCGACTTCAACTGGCAGCTCGAGCTCGTGCCCTACTTCGGCGGCGGCGAGAACATCACGATGATGCTCCTCCTGAAGACGCTCGCAGGACCGAGCAACCTCGGACCGACGAAGGCGCTCGACTACCGCTGGCACTCGCTCGACGGCCGCAACGCGCATCACGGCTGGGGCAAGGAGATCGGCCGTCACATCAAGTACTACTCGGTCGACGGTCAGCTCGCGATCATCGGCTCGACGAACCTCGACAAGCAGAGCATGCACCGCTCGCGCGAGATCGCGATCGCGATCGACGATGCGGTCGTGACGAAGCGCTACGACTCGAAGATCTTCGACCCGGACTTCTCGGTGGGCGCGAAGACCTACGACTACGTCGACGACGGCGAATCCGAGAAATCCCCCGCCCCGATCGACGTCCCGCAGGTCGAAGCGACCGACGCGTCGGACAACAACGAAGAGACGGGCGCCGCAAAAGACGGCCCGCCCACCGCCTCGAGCGAAGACGCGCTGATGGAGGACTGAGCCCGGCGAAACGGCCTACCTGGCCTACCTGGCCCGGGCCACTTTCCCCCTGGCCGCGGCCACCCCCCCGGCCGCGCCCTCTCGCGACCCCACGGTCAAGCATCAGACTTGACGGTCAAGTCTGATGCTTGACTGGGGGGTTGGAGGGGAGGACGAGAGAATAGGAGTTTCTTGCGGTTGCGTGGATCACGGGCCGCCCGATGCGAGCGGAATGAACGTTCATTCCGCGCGAGTCATCCGCGCGACGTCAGGTCGCCCTGTTTCGTGAAGCTCGCGAGGAGGGCGACCGGCGCCCAGATCGGGAAGAGCAGCGGGATGCAGCGCGCGATCATGGCGAACGCGCGGATGCCCGTGACAGGCCCGCCGTCGCGACGCGCGACGACGACCGAGTGCCCCGGTTGATCGTCGGGCTCCCACGGTTGGATCTCGAAGCGCGCGAACCAGTCGAGCGCGGGGACGAACGCGCCGCAGATCTTTCCCCAGAAACGCGTCGGATCGAAGCGAAGCTTCCGCGCCCGGAAATCGGGCGTGACGAAGAGACCGAACACCGCGAGCTGCATGATCGTGAACGTCTCCACCTTCGCGGTGAGCTGAATCACGACGTGGAACCAGAGGGCCCACCAGATCGCGATGACGCGGAGCGGACGGACCCATAGCGCAACGCACACGACGAGCTCCGTCATGATCGCGGCCTTCGCGACGGCGCTCGCGACGTCCGCGCGCGCGAACCACTCGACGACCTTCTGCGGGACGCCCGCGGCGACCGCCACCTGCACGTGGCGCGCGACGCGATCGGCGACGACGAGGCCGTCGCGCCAATCGGGATCGAGGAGCTTCGATCCGCCGGAGGCGAGGTACACGAGGGACACCTGGAGCGCGGCGAGGCGCACCGCCCAGAAAGGACCACGACGCGGCTCGGGGACCGCGGACTCGACGGCGCGCCACGATCGATCGCACGGCGTGAACGCCAGGAGGAACGCGTAGCAATAGAGGGAATAACGGTTGTGGTGGAATTGGTTCCGATCGCAGAGAAGGATCCACACGCCGAAGAGCGCGCTCAGAGCGAGGGCTGGGCGCGCCCGCACGCCGATCGTGACCATGACTGCGAGACACACGCGAAGCGCGAGGACGAGCGCGTACACGCGATGCGACGGGACGAAGATCTCCGCGATCATCGGAGCGTGGTGCGCGTCGCCGAAGTATCCGAGGTTCGCAAGATCCTCTGCGGACAGGAGCGCGTGCCAGAGCAAGAGCGCGCCCACGATCGCGCGGATGGGGCCGAGCACGTACCCGTCGGCGATCTCGTCGCGGAAGCGCTCGAGCGTCGCGAGCACGTCAGCCTCCTCCGGGCGGATGCCGCTCGCGGCTCGCGAGATGGAACGTCTCGGCCTCGCGCCCGTTGCGTTTGATGGTCACGTCGAGGAAGAGGCGGGTGGTCTCTGCGTCGTCCGCGATGTGTCCTGCGACGTCGTCGAGCGCGCCCTGGAGCCGAACGAGCTGCGTTCGTGCGCCGTACGATGCATTGATCTCGCGATCGAACACGCCGAGCTCGGGACGCACACGGTCGGCCCACGCGAAACGACGCACGGTGCCGCCCGCGTCGCGCGCGAACCACGCGCCGTCGTCGACGTGGATCCGCTCGCCGCGGACCTCCCGATAGAGCACGACCTTGATCGAGCTCGACTCGGAGAACATGCGGAAGCCGAAGGCTCCGTCGTGCCGCCGTCCCGCCGTCGAAATCAGCGCGATTTGCAGGGCGATCCACGCGATCGCAAACAGGATCCGCCCGACGCCGCCGAGCGGGGCCTGCTCGGTCGGATGGACCGAAGGGGTCGGAGGACGCGGCTCTCCCTGCACGGCCCGACATCATACAAACTTCTCGGATCCCGCACGCCATGGCAGGATTCAGTCGTCGTGCGTCCCTTCGTCCCGATCGCCCTTTTCGTCGCCGCGACCGCTTGCGGCGAGGCCGTCGCGAAGCCCGGACCCACGACCGCGCCCGTCGCCAAGCCCGCGCCGCGAAACGCGATCGCCGAGACGCCCGCGGAGATCGTCGCGATGACGCACGCGCCGTCCGTCGGCGCCTTCGAGCGTCCCGCCGCGCTGCGCCGCTTCTTCGAGGCGATGGCGCGTCTCGAATCGGGGCACGCGCAGGAAGACGTGCGCATCGTGCAGTTCGGCGATTCGCACACGGCCGCGGACGTCGAGACCGCGCAGATCCGCCGCAGCCTTCAGGCGCGCTTCGGCGACGGCGGCCGAGGCTTCGTGCCGATCGGACGCCCTTGGAAGCACTACTTCCAAGAGGGAGTGCGCGTCGGGATGACCGCGGCCGACTGGTCGCAAGAGCGCACCAAAGCGAAGGGCCACGGCGACGGACTCTACGGCCTCGCGGGCTTCAGCCTCGCGACGCACACCGCGGGGGCGCGCGCGTGGACCGACGTCACCGCGAAGACGTCGCGTGCGGAGATCGCGTACCTCGAGCAGCCCTCGGGCGGCGCGTTCGACGTCCTCGTCGACGGCGTGCGCGTCGTGCGCATCGCGACGCGCGGCGAACGCGTCGTGTCCGCGTACCGCACGTTCGACGTGCAGGAGTCGAGCGCGCACCAGCTCGAGGTCCGCAGCGTCGGCGACGGCGACGTGCGCGTGTTCGGCGTTGCGCTCGATCGCTCGTCGCACGGGATGGTCTACGACGCGCTCGGGATCGGAGGCGCGCAGGTGCACGTCGCCCTCACGTGGAACGAGCCGCACTGGGCGGAGCAGCTCCGCCACCGCGCTCCTCATCTCGTCGTGCTCGCGTACGGGACGAACGAGTCCGTCGAGCCGGACTATCCGCAGGCCCTCTACGAGCGAAGGCTCGTCGACGTGCTCGGACGCATCGCGCGCGCCGTGCCGTCCGCGTCGTGCCTCCTCCTCGGTCCGCCCGACCGCGCCGTCGAGACGAAGGACGCGTGGATCACGTCGCCGAAGCTCGTCGAGATCGTCGCGTCGCAGAAGCGCGTCGCCGAGGCCGCGGGGTGCGCGTTCTACGATCAGCTCGCGGCGATGGGCGGCGAGGGATCGATGGCGACCTGGGCCGCCGAAGAGCCGCCGCGCGCGCAGAAAGATCGCGTGCACATGACGAAGGAGGGCTACCAGCAGCTCGGCAGCTCCTTCGCCTCCGATCTCATGCGCGCCTACGCGGTGTGGCGCCGCGAGTCCGGCCTTCCGCCGACCGCCGCGTCGCTCGACATGCCGATCGCGGCAGCGCCGCCGCCCACGGCCGACTGAGGAAGAGACACCCCCACCGTCGCGTAGAACGGCTCGATGGGCGTCCTCTACGGATTGGCGCTCCTCGGCGCGGCGCTCTACATCTTCGTGCCGTGGCGCTCGCTGCGTAAGCAAGACCCTTTCGCGATCGACGGTCCCGAGGTCCGCACGATCTGGGCGACGGCGTGTTACCTCGCCGGCGATGCCGTGATCCTCCCCGAGCACGTGCTCCTCGCGGCGCTTCCACATCGCGGCGTCGCGCAATTGCTCACGAGCAGCGTCGAAGACGTCCGCGCGAAGCTACTCGCGTCGATCGCGTCCGGCGAAGAGCGCGAGACCGACACGCGCCAACCGAAGCTGAGCCACGCGTGCGTGAAGATGTACTGGCGCGCGCGGCACGAAGCGCAGCTCCGTCGAGAGAAGACGATGGTGCGCGATCTCGTCGACGCGCTGCGGCGCGTTCCCGGTGTGCTCGCGGAGGTCCTCCCGAAGACGGAGCTCGGGACGATCGAGCGACGCCACCCGAGACCGAAGAAGACCGGCACGGAGACCCCGACGCCGTATCGGTCCGCGGGCGCGCTCGTCGACGTCTACGCGAACAACGACGACAAGACGAACATGGACTTCGTCATGACGGCCCTGCGCGACGACTTCGGGCTACCCACGGCGGACGCGGTCTACGCGATGTACGAGACGCATTACTGCGGAATCGCATACGTCGGGACGTGGCCGCTCGAAGAGGCGAAGGAACGGATCGCACGCGTCGAGGGGAGAGCACGCAACGCGGGCCTCCCCTTCTCGCTGCGCCTCGACGCGTGAGTCGTGCTACTTCCGTGGGCGGCCATGCGTCGCCTCCTCTTCCTCCTGGTCGTGCTCGTACTTCTTTCTCTCGCGTCGTGCCGGAGGCGTCCGCCGACGGATCCGACGATCAACGCGGCGCAGTCGGAAGACGCGCGGCAGAAACAAGACGCCGCCGCGCGTCTCTACCGCGACCGCAGCTACGACCAAGCGCTCCCCCTCTACGAAGAGGCGTACCGTCTCGGGCGGCGCGGCTCTGCGCTGCTCGGCGCCGCCGACTGCTTGAAGGCGCTCCGTAAGAACCAGGCGGCGTTCGACGCGTACCAACACGCGCTCGTCGTGAACGGCTCGCAGCTCTCGAAGGACGAGAAGAAGAAGGCCAACATCGCGATCAAGGATCTCGGGGTCATCTCCGGCACGCTCACGCTCGAGGTCCTCGAGGCCGACGCGGAGGTCGAGATCGACGGACGGCCCGCGGGACGCTCGCCGATGTACGGCCCGCGCGAGATGAGCGCCGGCGTGCAGCACACGCTCAAGGTGTCGAAGCCGGGCTTCGCGCCGTTCGAGCAGACGTTCCAGCTCGGCGCGACGGAGCAGAAGAAGATCCAAGCGCAGCTCTCGGGCGGCGGGATCCCGATCGGCGCAGGGTCGGGCACCGCCGCGCCGATCGACATGAGCGACTCGGAGCGCCGCGCCGCCGCGCGCGCGGCGTTCATCGAAGGCGTCGACCTGCAGGACAAGGGCGACTGCGTCGGCGCGACACAACGCTTCGAGACCGCGCAGCGCCTCTACGACGCGCCCACGCATCTGCTCCACATCGCGGAGTGCCAGGCGACCGTCGGCAAGCTCGTCGAAGCGCGCGAGACGTACACGACGCTCGATCTCCTCAAGCTGCCTGCGGACGCGCCCGATGCGTTCAAGAAGGCGCAGGCGAGCGCGCGCGCCGAGCTCGCGAAGCTGAAGCCGCGCATCCCGGCGCTCAAGATCGAGACGATGCCGCCGGCGTCGCAGCTGAAGGGCCTCACCATCCAGTCGAACGGCACGCGCTATCCGAACGAGCTCGTGGGCATCGCGCGCCCCGTGAATCCGGGGGTCTACAAGATCACCGCGACGTCCGAGAGGCACACCGCGACCGCCGAGGCCGAGGTCAAAGAAGGCGAGACGAAGACCGTCGAGCTACGTTTCGCGAAGTAAGGTGGAAGCCAAAGCGATCGCGTTCGCGATTCCGTTCTTCTTCGCGCTCATCGGCGTCGAAGCGCTCGTCGCTCGCCGCCAGAAGCGGAAGCTCCTGCGCTTCCACGACGCGATCGCGAGCCTGTCGTGCGGCACGGGCCAGCAGGTGATCTACCTCTTCACGACGGTCTTCTCGATCGCTGCGTACGTGTACGTCGAGGAGCACTGGGCGATCTTCCATCCGTCGATCGGATCGCCGCTGGCGTGGATCGCGCTGTTCGTCCTCATCGATCATTCGTACTACTGGTTTCATCGCGCGAGCCACCGCGTGAACTTCCTCTGGGCCGGTCACGCGGTGCATCACCAGAGCGAGGAGTACAACCTGACGACGGCCCTTCGTCAGAGCTGGCTCGAGGCGACGCTCGCGTTCCCCTTCTACGTGCCGATCGCACTGCTCGGATTTCCGCCCCTGATGTTCGCGCTCGCGGGCACGTTTCATTCGCTCTACCAGTTCTGGATCCACACGCGCACGATCGGGAAGCTCGGACCGATGGAGGGCGTCTTCAACACGCCGTCGAGCCATCGCGTGCACCACGGGATCGACCCCGAGTACATCGACAAGAACTACGCGGGCGTCTGGATGCTCTTCGATCGTCTCTACGGCACGTACCAACCCGAGATCCGCGAGCCGACCTACGGGACCGTGAAGCCGCTCGCGAGCTTCGATCCGTTCTGGGCGAACCTCGAAGGTTGGGCGCGCATCGCGAGCATCGCGCGGCGCACGTCGCGCGTGCGCGACAAGTTGAAGGCGTTCTTCGCGCCGCCCGAGTGGCTCCCGGTGGATCTCGGCGGCGTGCAGGTCGTGCCGCCCGTGGATCACGCGACATACAGGAAATATGCGGTGAAGACTTCGCCCGGCGTGCGCCGGTGGGTGCTCGTCCATTTCGCCGTGGTCCTCGCCACGACGAGCGCGCTCCTCTGGTTCTTCGCTGCATGGCCGCGCGCCCTCTCGATCGGCGTGACGCTCTGGATCATGGCCTCGCTCCTGAGCCTCGCAGCGCTGATGGAAGGGAAACGCTGGGCGCGGCTCGCCGAAGGCGGCCGTCTCGCAGCGCTCCTCGTGTTGCCGCTCCTGGCCTAACGTTTGCGCGGGCGATCGATGCCGTGCGCTTCGAGCTTCGCGACGAGCGTGCGACGCGCGATGCCGAGGATCTCGGCCGCCTTCGTCTGGTTGCCGCCCGCTTGCGCGAGCGCCGCGACGATGCGTTCGCGCTCGAACTGATCGACCGCGCCTTTGAGATCGCTCTTCATCGGCGGCGGGATCGTGCTCTTGGCGGCGGTCAGCGCGAGATGCTCCGGCTCGATCGACGGCGCGGCGCCGGCGAGGATCGTCGCGCGCTGCATGACGTTGCGGAGCTCGCGCGCGTTGCCCGGCCACGTGTGCGCTTTGAGGAGAGCGAGCGTCTTGTCGGCGATCTTCGGCGGCGGCTTGTTCGCCTTCGCGGCGAACGTCACGACGAAGCTCGCGGCGAGCGCTTCGACGTCGTCCGGGCGCTCGCGGAGCGGCGGGAGGTGCAGCACCATGCCCGCGAGCCGGTAGTAGAGATCCGAGCGGAACGATCCGTCCTGCGTCGCGGTCTCGAGATCGCGGTTCGTCGCCGCGACGATGCGGACGTTCACGACCTTGGGCTTGACGCTGCCGAGCCGCATCACCTCTCCCGTCTCGAGCACGCGAAGGAGCTTCGCTTGCGTCGCGGGGGTCGTCTCGCCGATCTCGTCGAGGAAGAGCGTCCCGCCGTTCGCGGCTTCGAAGAGGCCGGGCTTCGGCTGCGCCGCGCCCGTGAACGCGCCGCGCTCGAAGCCGAAGAGCTCGCTCTCGAGCAGCGTCTCCGGAAACGACGCGCAGCTCACCGCGAGGAACGCGTGCTCCGCGCGCGTCGAGAGCCGATGGAGCGCCGACGCGAGCACTTCCTTGCCCGATCCCGTCTCGCCGAGCACGAGGACCGGGAGCTCGCTCGGCGCGATGACCTGCACGAGCGCATACAGCTGCCGCATCTTCGGATCGTTCGCGACGATGTCGCTCGGCAGCGCAGCCGACGGAGCGACGCTCGCGCGGCCCATCAGGAGCGCGCGGATCGCTTCGACGGGCTGCACGAGCACGGCGACCCTGCCGAGGAGGAGGCTCGTTCCGACGCCGATCGCGACGCGCTCCGCCGGTGCGAGCTTCCTCCCGTCGACACGCGTCCCGTTCGTGCTCTCGAGATCGCGGACGACGGGGGTCGCGCCGTCCCATTCGATGCGCGCGTGGCGACGCGACACGGAGTCGTGATTGATCGCGAGCTCGGCGTCGCGTCCGATGTCGAGCGGCTTTCCCTCTTCGAGCGTCGTCCCGTAGGGAGCGCCGCCGACGCCGCACACGACGAGCCCGAGCGGGCCTCCCTCCATGACATAGTCGGTCTTCCGCGTGCTCGCGGAACGAGAGGCCATCGGTTCGATCATACTCACGCGCTCTGTACCGTGGAACGACGGATCCATCCGCTCGCCCCCATTTGGGGCGTGCGTACCGTGACCGAGGCGACGACGATCTCGACGATCGGCGCGGGGAGCATCGATCCGATCGTGCGCGCGAAGCGCTCCGCTTCGCCGGGCGCGCCGCTCGGGTAGCCGACGACGACGGAGGCCGCGCGCTTCGGAACGGCCGCGCCGAGCTCCCACTTCGCATGATCGATGCGCGCGTAGACGTTCATCGCGATCTCGTGGATGCCGACGATGCGTTGCGCGTGGTCGAGCGACACGATGATCGCGCGGCCGTGTCCGATCGTGGACAGCGTCCGCTCGACCAGCTCCGCCACCATCGCCGTCTGGTCCGTCTCGGTCTCGATCTTCGTCGCAGCGTTCGTCGGCATGCAGGCCCTCCGGCCGACGGAAAGTGCATCGAGCGGGCCAAGCGTGAAGAGGCCGTATTTCCGGGATCTCCGCCCTGGGTTGGAAAGAATCTGCTCAATCGTCGTGCGGGATCGATCTCAACTGCTCGCGCGTGTTGCCGCGATTTCCCGGGGATCGGCGTTGGTACCGACGTTGCTCTGCTCCACCGTCCCGGAGGTATCCATGCGCGCACGTCTCGTCGTTCTCGCCGGTACGTTCCTCTTTGCTTGCTCGTCGTCGGAGGTCGCGCGCGAAGAACGCGTCGCGATCGCGGAGGAGGCCTACTCGACCACGATCGCGATGGCGGGAAAGAGACAGCTCCACAGCGCCGTCTCGCTCGCGTCGGGACAAGTCTTCGTGAGCGGCGGATGGAGCTGGGGCGTCCCGGCCCTCGCAACGACGGAGATGTTCGAGCCGGCGACGGGCAAGCTCACGACGCGCGCAGCGATGTCGACGCCGCGCGTGTTCCACGGCGCTGTCGTCCTGCCGAACGGCAAGGTGCTCGTCACGGGCGGAGCCGACGACAAGACGTCACCGAGCTCGCCGGGCATGGGCAAGGCGCTCGCGTCCGCCGAGGTCTACGATCCGGCGTCGAACACGTGGTCCGCCGTCGCGCCGATGCTCGCGCCGCGCTACGGCCACGCGATCGTGCTCGTCGGGTCGAAAGTGCTCGTGCTCGGCGGCGCGGATCCGAATCAGCTCGCGACGGCCGAGATCTACGATCCCGCGCTCGGGACGTGGACCGCGACCGGATCGATGAGCACCGTGCGCGGGAGCACCACGGCGATCGTCCTCCAAGACGGACGCGTCCTCGTCGCGGGCGGATCGAGCATCGGGACGCAGCTCGCGAGCGCGGAGATCTACGACCCGAGCACCGGGAGCTTCACGTCGACCGGCGCGCTATCGACGCCGCGCACGCACGGCGGTGCGGTGCGGCTGCCCGACGGTCGCGTGCTGGTCGCGGGCGGCTACGACAACAGCGATTATCTCGCGACCGCGGAGATCTACGATCCCGCGACCGGAACCTGGAGCCCAACCGGATCGCTGGCGACGAAGCGGAAGGAGCTGACCCTCGACGTGCTTCCGAGCGGAGTCTTCGCCGTGGGCGGCGACACGGGCCTCGTGACCGCGAGCGTCGAACGCTACGACGTGTCGACCGGAACATGGTCGTCCGTCGCGCCGCTCGCGAAGCCGCGCAATTGGCACACGAGCACCCCCGTCGGCGACAAGCTGCTCGTCGTCGGCGGGATCGGCAACAACGCAACGGAGTGGACCGATAGCGAGCTCTGGAGCCTGAACGCTCCTCCCCCGCCTCCTCCAGCCTCATGCACGCACAGCGAATGCGCGAGCGGAGCGAAGCTCGTCGCGTCGTGCAGCGCGTGCGCGACGAAGGTATGTGGGATGGATTCCTATTGTTGCAACGTGGCGTGGGACGGCATCTGCGTGAACGAAGCGAAGGCCAACTGCGGGACGACGTGCGGATCCGCGCCGCCGCCGCCACCGCCTCCTCCGCCGTCCACGTGCGGCCACACGTCGTGCGTCTCCGGCGCGAAGCTCGCGAAGACCTGCTCCGCGTGCGCAAACACCGTGTGCAGCGCGGATCCGTACTGCTGCAACAACTCTTGGGACTCGATCTGCGTCAGCGAAGCGAACGGCATGTGCTCGCCCGCGTGCCAGTGACGATCAGCGATTCGGCTGCGCGGAGGCCCACGCCTCGTAGCCGCTGATGACGGCGGAGTAGAGGAGGTTGCCGATGATCGAGGCGCCTTCGTGCGACGGATGGGTGAGGTCGGATCCCGCGAGGCCCTTCCTCACCCACGTCGCCATCGTGCCTTCGCCGCCCATCGCTTCGTACGTGTTCCAGAACGCGACGCCCGCTTCGTTCGCGACCTTCTTCTGGGCCTCGACGAGCTTCTTGATCACGCCGCGCGTCCGCATGCCGCCGTTCTCCATCTTCTCCGCGCGATCGAGCGGCGCGACGACGAGGATCGACGACTTCGGCGCCGCCGCCTTCAGCTTGTCGATCACGCTACGGAGCGTCGGCTCGTACGTCGGCATCACGATGCCGATCTCGCTCTCGTTCGTCCCGAACTGCAGCACGATGAGCGAAGGATCGCGGAGGTCGAGCTGCTCTTTCCAGTGCGCCGCGTCGACCGCGGCGTAGTGCTCGGTGCGGCCGCCGTTCTGTCCGAGCGAGTCGTAGACGACGCCCGGTCCCTCGCGCTCGAGGATCACGCCGAAGAGCCGCGGATTGCCCGCGGTCACGCGCATCGTCATCTTGTTCTCGCCGTCCGGGACCGCGAGCGAGAACGACTTGCTGCTCTTCGAGTCGCCCTTCGTCGAGAGCTTCTCGGTCTTGTCGCCCGCTTTGAGCTCGACGTCGCCGCCGTTCGGCGTCTCGAGGTAATAGACGTCGAAGCGCGAGACTTTTTTCCCGTACGTCGACTTGTCGGAGACGGTCGTCGAGAACCACGCGCTCGCGCCGGGCGAGCCGATGAACGACACGCCGCCGAGGCCGTACTTGCCGTCCGGCGTGAGCGGACCGGTGACGCGGCTCGAGCGCCAGCCTTCTCCCGATCCGTGACCGACGTCGTTGTGGAAGTACCAGTCCCACGCGTTCGCGACGAGGATGAAGCCGTGACCGGAGTCGCCGAAGTCCGCCTGCATCTTCCGGCGCATCGTGCCGGCGACCATGTCGCTGACGAGCATGCTGTCGCCGTAGTGGAGGATGCGCGTGATCGTCTTGTCCTGCTTCGCCTTCGTCTTCGCGAGCCGCGCGTAGAAGTTGTCCATCGCGTGGTTCGTCGCGTCCTCGATCGCGATCGAGCCCTTGGTCTTCGCGAGCGCCTTCGCGTCGAGCGGCTGCGCTTGATCGGGCAGCGCGTTCGTCACGGTCGCTTCGTTCACCGCGGGCTTGAGGACGAGCTCGCCCTGTGTCGCGACGGGAGGCGGCACGGCGATTTGTGGTGTCGCTTCCGCGATGGTCTGATCCCACGGCGCCTTCACGACCCGGAGCCGCGCGAGCCGTGTCGTCGTGTACGGCACGGCGAGGGCTGCAAGCATCACCCCGATCGCGACGGTCGTTTTTCCACCGAGCGGATGGCTCACATTCGACACTTAGAACGCTCCGGGCCGAGGTTCAACTCCGCCGCACCTTTCCCATGGCGTGAATTCTGCTACCCCGTCGGGCGTCATGACCACTTATCGCCAAGACGAAGAAATCCCTTTTCCTTTGGTGACGCGTTCTGCGCCACCTTTCGATCTCGACGCGGACCGCGGTTCACAGGCCCCCGAGGACCGGATGTCACCCTCCGCCGCGGGCGGCGCGATGGGGCTCTTGGCCGGTGCGGCGGCATTCGGCGTCGTCCACCTGATGGAGCCGATCGCGGTGGCAGCCACGGTCACGGAGGCCGCGCGGACGCGCGGCGTCGAGCCCATGATCGCCCTCGCGATCGCCTACGCCACGGCCGCCGCCTTCGGCGCGTTCACGGGCGCGGCGTTCGCGTCGGTGACGAAGTACCTCCGCCGGTGGGTCCCTCTCCTCATCTGGTCGGTCGTCTTCTTCGTGAGCCTGACGCTCCTGCTCCTCGCGACGTCGCGCACGTACGGAAGCGGGCTCGGTGTCGCGCTTGCGCCTGCGATCCTCGCCGCGAGCGCCGTCTACGCGCTCGTCGTGTCGTTCGCCCTGCCGCTCCGTATCCGCCACTGACTCTTGCCCGTTTTCGCGGATCCACGCGATAAACGACGGGCTCGTGCTGTTCAACAGTCCCCTCTACGGCGTCTTCCTCGTCGTCACGTACGTGATCTTCTGGGGGCTGCGCCGGCAGTCGTTCGTGCGGCCGCTGTTCCTGGTCGCCGCGAGCTACCTCTTCTATTTCGTCGGCACGTACGACGCGGCGAAGGAGCAGGACGTCCCGCTCGGGCCGATCAGCTGGACGATTCTGTGCGTCCTCGTCATCTTCGTCGGCAGCTCGATCGATTTTTCGGTCGGGAAGATCCTCGGGCGCACCGAGAACCCGACGAAGCGGAAGCTGCTCCTGCTCGTCTCGATCTTCTATTACCTGGGCGCGCTCTCGATCTTCAAATACTTCAACTTCGCCGTCGACTCGTTCGCGCAGGTGATGGCGATGGCGGGCGTGAAGGTCTCGCCCGTCCATCTCCGGCTCGTGCTGCCGTTCGGGATCTCGTTCTTCACGTTCGAGACGATGAGCTACACGATCGACGTCTACCGCAAGGAGATCCCGCCCTGCGATCGCTACCTCGACTACCTCCTGTTCGTCTGCTTCTTCCCGCATCTCGTCGCCGGGCCGATCGTGCGGCCCAAGTCGATGCTCCCTCAGCTCGCGAAGGAGCCGAGCGCGACCGACGCCATGAAGGCCGAGGGCCTCTTCCTCATCGCCACGGGCCTCGTGAAGAAGATCGCGATCGGCGACGTCCTCAGCCAGAACCTCGTGAACCGCGTCTTCGAGAATCCGGAGCGCTACTCGACGGTCGAGGTGCTCGTCGGCGTCTACGCGTACGCGATCAAGATCTACGCGGACTTCTCCGGATACACCGACGTCGCCATCGGCAGCGCGAAGCTCTTCGGCTACGAGCTGCCGAAGAACTTCGACTCGCCGTACAAGTCGGCCGACCTGCAGGAGTTCTGGCACCGCTGGCACATCTCGCTCTCGACGTGGCTCCGCGACTATCTCTACATCCCGCTCGGCGGCAGCAAGGGGAGCACGTTCCTCACGTACCGGAACTTGATGCTCACGATGGTGCTCGGCGGCCTGTGGCACGGTGCGTCGTGGAACTTCGTCATCTGGGGCGCGCTCCACGGCGGCGGCCTCGCGATCACGCGCGCGTGGCAGCGAGCGCACCACGTGAAGCGGCCGCTGCAAGCGATCGGCGCGCCTTACCGCGATCCGGTCCCGACGCCCGAGCGCACGGAGACGCCGCTCCAAGGGATGATGCGTCGCATGAAGCACCGCTGGTCCGTGATCCTGACGTTCCACTTCGTGTGCCTCGCGTGGGTCTTCTTCAAGGCGCCGTCGTTCGCGCACGCGATGGCGCTCCTCGCGCGCTTCCGCTGGCGAAACCTCGGGTACACGACGCCGAACCTCGTGCCGTGGGTGATGGCGGTGCTCGTCCTCGGCTTCGTCGCGCACTTCTTCCCGAAGAACCTCTACGAGCGCATCAAGAACGCGTTCATCACGAGCCCCGCGGTGGTCCAGGGCGTCGTGCTCGCGGCCTTCGCGTACGCGATCCACTTCGCCGCGGGCGCGAAGTCCGAGCCGTTCATCTACGGACAGTTCTGATGGAGAAGCGGGGCCAGCGGATCTTCTTCGGCGTCGCGAACGCGCTCACCGCGGCGCTCGTGCTCGAATGCGTGTGGCGCGGGCTCCCGTCGCGCTGGTGGCCCGTCGACGCGGGCTCCGTCGTGATCGCGGCGGTGCTCGGCGCGTCGGCGATCGCGCTCCTCGCGAATCGGAGGTCCGCGGCGCTCCTCGCGCGCGTCGCGTCGATCGTGACGCTCGGGATCGGCCTCGCCGTGTTCGCGGCGCTCGCGATGACCGCGAGCTGGCTCCACGGCGTGTACGGCCCGATCGGCAAGGGCGGCGCGGCGATCTTCGGGCTCGTCGCGGCGCTCGTGCTTCCGTACCTCGTCGTCCTCCCCGCCGCCGAGCTCGTGTGGCTCGGGCCCGCCAAGAAGTCATGACGCCGCGAGCGCTCGCGCGGCTCTTGCAGGTGTATCTGATCGTTCTCGGGATCGTGTGCATCGCGATCGACGCGCGCGTCGCGATCCAACGTTCTTCTGACGATGAGACGATCGACACGATCTGGCGCAAGGGCGTGCGCCTCCAGCGTCACATCCCGTACGCGAACGACATGTTCCTCTGGACCTCGTCGCCCGAGGAGCGAATCGTCGTCGAGAGGATCGAAGGCGAAGCGCCGATCGTCGGCGGCGCGGCGCTCCTGCCGCTCGCGCTCGTCCCGGGACGCGACGGCGTGAAGGCGGAGCTCGACGGCCGCGTCGCGTACGCGACGGTCGACGACCTCCTCTCCGCGGAGGCCTACGACCGCGGCGGCACGTTCCTCGACGCGAGCCTCGGGATCGGCACGCACCGCGCGGTCGTCACGAGCCTCCTCGCCGCGCAGCTCGGCGCGTCGCCCGCAGACGTCGAGCGCCGCGCGCGACTTTCGCGCGTCCGCTTCGAGCGCCCTCGGCCTCCGAGCGAGGTCTCGCGCGAGCGCGTGCTTGCTTCGGTGCGCGCAGGCGCCGAGTACCTCGCGCGCGCCGTCGACGATCGCGGCAAGTTCCGTTACGTCATCGACGCGCCGACGAACAAGACGATCTCGGGCTACAGCTGGCCGCGCCATGCGGGCGCGACGTATTTCCTCGCGCAGGCCGCAGCGCTCTTCGACGATCCCGAGATCCGCTTCGCCGCGCTCCGTGCCGCCGCGCTCGTCCGCGACGAGAAGATGGTCGACTGCGGCGCGGAGCGATGCGTCACGGATTGGGACGAAGCGGACGTCGGATCCTCGGCGCTCACGCTCGTGGCGTTCGTCGAGCTCGTGCGCACCGGCGCGGACGGCTCGTACCGCCCCGCGATCGAGAGGCTCGCATCGTTCCTCCGCAGCATGCAGCGACCCGACGGCGAATTCATGCACGTCTACCTGCGAGGCAAGCGCGCACCGAAGGACATCCAGCTCATGTACTTCACGGGCGAAGCGGCGCTCGCACTCGCGCGCGCGCACCGCGTGACGAACGATCCGCGCGATCTCGAGGCGAGCAAGCGCGCGCTCGACTACCTCGCGACGAAGGCGTGGAGCTTCTTCGGCAGCCGCTACTTCTGGGCGGAGGAGCACTGGACCTGCCAGGCGATGGACGATCTGTGGGAACGCGCGCCGAACGAGGACGCGCTCCGCTTCTGTCTCGCGTGGCACGAATTCCAACGGCGCTTGCAGCACGACGACGGCGACTCGCCGTTCGACGCGGACGGCGCGTTCGGCGCAGGCTTCCTCTTCTCGCCGCGCACGACGCCCGCGGCGAGCCGCGGCGAGGCGGCGGGCGCGACGCTCGCGGTCGTCCGCCGCGACGCGCTTCGTGATCCCCGACGGGGGGCGAACGCCCATCGTGATCACGCGCAGCTCCTCGACGACGAGCTACGCCGCTCGATCGCGTTCCTGCTCCGTCACCAGTTCCTTCCCGGGCCGACGCACCTCTTCGCCGATCCTCCCGCGGTGCGCGGAGGGATGCCGGGGAGCCCCGTCGATTGGCAGCTGCGGATCGATTATGTGCAACATGCAGGCAGCGCGATGATACGTTGGCTGTCGCTCGGGAACGGCTGAGCCTCACCGCCGCTGCGGCAGGCCCGGCGATTGCAGCTCCTGGGCTCTTAGCGTGCCTCGACGATCGCCCATGATTCACGGGACGAATGGGATGCGACCTACATGGTCGCCTCGATTTTCGGTGGAAAAGTGGTCCGACCCCGAGGCGCGAAGTAACTTCATTAAGGCGTGGGGTGGTCTTTCACCCCTCGAGCTAGGGAGGGTAACGCTGAGCACGGACCGGACACGATACGAGGCGATCTCGCGCAGCAGCGCGACGCGCAGCACAGCATCGTGTGAAGCCCCGGAACCGAGCTCGGCCCTTGCGGCGGGACCCGCGAGGAAGAATCCCCGAGCGCGAGAAGAGAACAACCGCGCACGTTCCCACGAAACCAAACTGCAGGGCGCCTCCGCGACGGGCAGCCTTGCAGCATCCACCAGGCGTTCGATTGCCAGCGCCGGAGTGCACCCGCTCTCCGTACGGCAAGAGTCGAGCGTCGCGCTACACGGCGTCAGTGCCATCAAGGACGTGACGCAACCGATCCGTGCGCTCTCTCGCGGGAGCGCCGATGACCACCGTCCCGGTCGGGTGCCGGGGCGATGCACCAAAGAACGGCTGCATCATGCAGCCAACGAGGAAACCCGTATGGCCCAGAAACTCGCGAACCTCGAGTCGGTGTCGCTCGAGGAGGCTCTGGCTTATCTGGATGCGGCGGAAGGTGACGAGCTCTCGGCGGCGTTCACGCTTGCCAAGGATCGTAACCATCTCGACGGATCCGATAAGGAACCGGACCACGCGGAGGTACACCACGCCCTGTTCCTCCTGCGCCGTGCGCGCGGGCTGAACGCGCCAAGCTTCGACTTGATGCGCGTGCAGCTCCGTAAGCTCGTCGCAGCCTAGAAGGGTCAAGAGAAGGATCCCGCGCCGGAGGGCACTCACCCTCCCTTCGGCGCGGGAGAGGATCGGGCGGGGAGACATAGCGCTGCAGAAGCGCGCGCAAGAAACACGAAAGCCCCCGATGCGCGGGGCATCGGAGGCTCTCGGGGATCGCGTCTTCTCGCTTACGGGAAGAACGCGGGCGGGAACACGTGCGCCTCGTTGTCCGGGAGCATGCCCCAGACCGCTTCGAGCTCGGGCGTCGTGTTGTCCATCGTCTTGTTCGTGCAGAGATCCTGGACGTACTGCGGGAACGTCAGGTTCCCTGCGTCGGCGTCGCCTCCGCCGCCGTCGATGTCCGGGTTGATGACGTCCGGGCCGCCGTCGTCGGTGCCCGGCTCGCCGCCGTTCTCGTCGTCGCCGCATGCGGCCACCGCGAGCGCGAACGCGCCCGCGAAGGCCACGGCCGAGAGCCTCATGAGGATGCTCATGGCTTTTCTCAGAGCTCCGTGCCCGGGTTCGGGAAGTCGAGGTACGGGAACTCGTCGAGCGACTGCGCAGTGTCCGGGATCTGCTGGATGCCGTCGCCGATGGGCGCCGTGCCCGTGGGCGCAGCCGGGTTGTTGCCGGAGGTCAGGAGGTAACCCTCGGCGACGCGGAGGATGATGTCGACGACGTCGTCACCCGGACGCCGACCGTTCGGGTAGCCGCCCGGGTCGCACGTCCCGCCTCCGGTCACGAAGTCCCCGGCCACGGCCGCCTTGAGGACCTTCGGCGACGCCGGCGTGGCGCCGTTGACGAAGCATCCGGCCGCGCCGAGCCCGCGTCCGGTGCCGCCGCCGCCTGCGCTGCCGCGGAACTGCGTGCCCAGCGGAATCGCGGGAAGGCCCAGGTTCACGCGGAGCATCTCGGACCCGACGACGTTCGGGGGCGAGTTGACGTTGGTGATGCCCGTGAGGAACGCCTGCACGAGGTCGCCGCGCGGGAACGACGCGCCCGAGGGGGCCGGCGCATTCGCGCTGCCGAAGAGCAGCTCGATGAGCTTCGGAAGCGTCGGGTACTGGACGTACTTGAGGAACTGCGCGTCGTCCTTCGGCTCGCTCGAGTTGAAGCGATCCTTGTCGCGGAGACCGATGACGAGCTCGTTCACGAGCGGCGAACCGAGGCGCGAGACCTGCGCCCACGCGCCGCCTTCACGCGACGGACGCCCGTAGGTCGCCGCCGGGTTGATGACGCGCGCCTGACGGACGCTCGCCGTCGCCCAGCCGCCGATGATCTGCTGGCCGGCGCTCTGGCGAACGCAGTCGATCGGAACCTCGATCGCGATCGTCGTGACGTTCTTGTTGCCGACGGGGCTGAGATCCGTCGTACCGCCCTGCGGCTGGAGGAGGCCTGCCGCCGTGAGCGGAGCGTTGATGAGGTCGAAGACGCCGCCGAGGTTGACGGCGAACGTCTCGCGACGCTGGCCGACGAAGATGCGCGACCCCGTCGTGGTGCAGCCCGGGATCGTGACGGCCGTGCCGCCCGCCATCCCGTACATGTGCGCGTCGGCGTACGCGATGTAGTTCGCGTAGTTGTTGTTCACTTCGCCGAACGTCTTGTTGCCGATGAAGTCGAGCGGCTTCACGAAGGTCGTGCCGTTGCCGCCGGGACCACCGGTGTGGGTGACATCCGCCGCCTGACCCGTGCGGCGGTTGCCGCGCACGATCTTGACGCTGTACGTCTCGTTCACGTGGCGCGGCGTCGTGAGACCGAACGGCGTGACGCCGCCGCCCGTTCCGCCGGCCGCGTTCGCGACGATGAGCGGAATGTTCACGTCCTGGCCGGGCGCGACCGTGATGTCGAAGCCCGAGGCCGCGAGCGTGTTCTGGAAGCGGAACTGGAACGTGATGTCCTCGACGGCGTTCCCGTCGTTGTCGATGTGGATCTCGTAGAGGGCCTCCGGATCCATCGAGAAGTAGTTCGGACCGCCGTACGCATCCTGCAGCGGCTGGTAGTTCGCGATGAACGTGACGAAGCCGTCGCGGCCCGCCTCGTAGCTCCTGAACATGTAGAAGTCGGTATTGTCCACCTTCGGCATCTTCGTGATGAAGGGCGCCTCACGGTGGCTCGAGGCAGAAGCCTCGTTCGCCGTCATCAGCGCGAGCGCGCCTACGGCCATGGCACAAGCAAATCGGATCCGACGCATCAGTCCCTCCTCCTCAATGGCTCGCACGTGAACGGCAGGATCGCGCTCCGAGCCAGGCTGCGCATTACACCCGCGGTCGCGTCCCTCTCACAACGGCAAAAATCGACGAGCGCGCGACCTCCTCGTCACGCGTCATCGCGTCTGTGGCATCCGCGCGCGTTTGCGCACGACCGCCGACCGGTGCTACGCACGCCGCGGAGAACCGGATCCATGCTGTCCCGAGCCCTGGCGGTTGCCCTCGTGATTTCGGCTATTTGCGCTTGTTCCAAGAAGACGAGCGAGCCCGCGACGCTTTCTTCGGCCAGCGCGTCGGTCGTGCCGCCCACCCCGAGCGAGGCTCCGCCGGCGCCGACCGGCTCGTATCAGCTGCCCCCGGGCACGCCGGGCTCGCTCTTGTCCGTCGAAGAACGATTCGCGGCCGAGGCGGCGAAGCGACCGTCAGGCACGCCGCGCGTCGAGGACGTTCTCGCGGCGATCAAGTCCGCGGGGATCGCCCCGCACGACGTGCAGCAGCACCTCGGCTCTCCGTTCGGCGCGCAGTACTGCATGGGGCTCAAGGCGGGCAAAGACGTCCACGCCAGCGTCTGCGAGTACAAGGATGCGAAGACCGCCGCCGACAACCGCGTCGCGTCGGTCCGCGATCTGAACATCCCGAACCGCAACATCTATCAGAACGGCGCGACCACGCTGACGGTCCGCATCGGGACGCGCACCGACGACGAGGACGCGCTCGCGCAGAAGATGATCGCGGCCTTCCAGACCGTGAAGGCCGCCGCGCCCGCAGCGTCGAAATGACATGAAGGTCGTCTGCGTCGGCGGCGGGCCTGCGGGGCTCTACTTCGCGCTGCTCCTGAAGAAGGCGCGGCCCGAGAGCGACGTCACGGTGGTCGAGCGCAACGCGCCCGGCGTGACGTTCGGATGGGGCGTCGTCTTCTCGGACGAGACGCTCGATTACCTCGCCGAAAACGACGTCCCGACGCACACGGCGATCACGAAGGCGTTCGCGCACTGGGACGCGATCGACATCTTCTTCCGCGGCGAGCGGCTTCGCTCCGGTGGCCATGGCTTCTCGGGCATCGCGCGGCGCGAGCTCTTGCAGATCCTCGCCGAGCGCTGCGACATGGTCGGCGTGAAGCTCGTGTACTCGACGGAGGTCGACGACTACGAGACCTACGCGAGGGACGCGGACCTCGTCATCGCGTGCGACGGCGTGAAGAGCAAGATCCGCGATCGACTCGCCGAGCACTTCAAGCCGTCGATCGAGCTCCGCAACGCGCGCTACATGTGGCTCGGCACGAAGAAGAGGTTCGACGCGTTCACCTTCTACTTCGCCGAGAACGAGCACGGCACCTTCCAGGTGCACGCCTACCGCTTCGACGACGACACGAGCACGTTCATCGCCGAATGCGACGAGAAGTCGTTCTTCGCGGCGGGGCTCGACAAGAAGACGACCGAGCAGAGCATCGCGTACCTCGAGAAGCTCTTCGCCGAGCACTTGAAGGGCGAGAAGCTCCTCCCGAACAAGTCCGAGTGGCTCCGCTTCCCGACGGTGAAGAACGAGATCTGGCATCACGGCAACGTGGTGCTCATGGGTGACTCGGCGCACACGGCGCACTTCTCGATCGGATCGGGGACGAAGATGGCGATGGAGGACGCGATCGCACTCGTGAACGCGATCGTCCGCGAGAAGACCATCCCCGAAGCGCTCGTCGCGTACGAAGCGGAGCGCCGTCCGATCGTGGAGCGCACGCAGAAGGCGGCGCAGGACAGCTTGCTGTGGTTCGAGAACGTGAAGCGCTACACGGAGCTCGACGCGACGCAGCTCGCATTCTCGCTCCTCACGCGGAGCAAGCGCATCACGTTCGACAACCTGAAGCTCCGCGACCCCGCGTTCGCCGAGCAGGTGCGCACGTGGTTCGTCGATCGCGTGCCCGACGCGAAGCGCCACGCGCCCGCGATGTTCACGCCTCTGAAGCTCCGCGACTGCGTCATCGCGAACCGCGTCGTCGTCTCGCCGATGTGCATGTATTGCGCGAAGGACGGGACACCCGACGAGTTCCACTTCGTGCACTACGGCGCGCGCGCCATGGGCGGCGCGGGGCTCGTGATGACGGAGATGACGAACGTGACGCGCAACGCGCGCATCTCGCTCGGGTGCACGGGGATGTACTTGAACGAGCACCTCTCCGCGTGGAAGCGCATCGTGAGCTTCGTCCACGCGCGCTCCGGATCGAAGATCGGGATGCAGCTCGGGCACGCGGGCCGCAAGGGCGCGACGAAGCTCATGTGGGAAGGATCGGATCGCCCGCTCGACACGTCGCTCGCGTGGCCGATCATGAGCGCGTCGCCGCTTCCGTACTTCCCGGACAGCCAGGTCCCGAAGGAGATGGACCGCGGCGACATGGACGACGTGAAGAGCGAGTTCGTCCGCGCGACGGAGATGGCGCAAGAGGCCGGGTTCGATCTCCTCGAGCTCCACATGGCGCACGGGTATCTTCTCGCGAGCTTCCTCTCGCCGCTCACGAACGTGCGCCTCGACGGCTACGGCGGTTCGCGCGAAAGACGCATGAAATACCCGCTCGAGGTCCTCGAAGCGGTGCGCGCGACATGGCCGAAGCACAAGCCGCTCGGCGTACGCATCTCGGCGACCGACTGGCTCGCGGGCGGCGTGACGGACGAGGACGTCCTCGCGCTCGCGCGCGCTCTGAAGGAGCGCGGCGTGGACGTCATCGACTGCTCCGCGGGAATGACGACGCCCGAGTCGCGGCCGCGCTTCTACGGCCGCATGTACCAAGCGTACTGGTCCGACATGATCCGCAACGAAGTGAAGATCCCGACCATCTCCGTCGGCGGGATCTCGAGCGCGGATCAGATCAACACGCTCGTGATCTCCGGCCGCGCGGATCTCTGCGCGCTCGCGCGACCGCACCTCGCGAACCCGCAGTTCACGCTCGACGCGGCGATCGCGCAGGGCTGGCGCGACGTCGCGTGGCCCGATCAATACGGGATCGTGAAGCCTCTTCCTAAGCCCGGTAGCTGATCGGGATCGGACGGAGACGGAGCGGCAGCGCGAGGCTGCGCACCGAGCGCGCCTCGCCGGACGCGACGGCGAGCCCGACGAATCCCGAGACGCACGCGACCACCATGACGGGACCCCCGATCACGAGCGCGACGGCCGCGGCGCTCTCCGCGGCGAGGCCGCGCGCCGCTGCCCACACCGAGACGAGCAGCATCCCGAACGTCGAGATCCACGCGATGAGCACGGGTGCCACGGCGCTGAAGGCGCAGCGGAGGCGGAGCATCCGCACTTCGTCGACGGAGAGGAGTACGCCAGGCATCGCCTCGGGCTCTTCGGTCCAGGCATGGACCGGCGCGGAGCACGCGGGATACGGGCACGTGCCCGAGTGCAGATAGACGGAGCCCGATGCGGTGGGGAGCGCTTCGCAGTCGCCGGTGCGATCGACGAGGACGGGCCGCTTGCATGCCGGACAGAGCAGCTTGATCTCCATCGCGCGAGCCACGTAGCGAGCCGCATGCCAAGCTCGAGCTCCGCGATCTCGCGGCGATCACGCGCTCCGAACGATGCAAGAACGCCACGTCATGGCTTGCGTAGACGATCGAAGTCGTCGGCCGTCGCGTTCACGACGGCGAGGTCGCGCGTCGTCCGCTCGCTCTCGGCGACGAGCTCCGCCGTGAAGACGGTGAGGCCCCAGATCCCGTTGTCGCGACGACGGAACGGCCAGCGCGTCCCGTGCGTCGTGACGACGCTCGCGCGCTCGCCTTCGACTTCGACCTTCGCGACGCCCGAGAGATCTTTCATGAGGCGGGTGGACCAGCCGCGCTCGGCGTAGACGATCGCGAAGACGTCGCTGCCGTCGGGCGCGGCCCCGAAGCGCTCGTACTGCGCGAGGAGCGCCGAGCGCTGCGGTTCGGGGTAGCTCGCGCGGATCCGCGCGACGGCCTTCGCGCGCGTGTCCCGGATCGTGTAGCAGGCCCACTGGGCTTCGGTCTCGAGGTACGCGAAGAAGGCGCGCGGCTCGCTCTTCGTCGCGCTCTTCGCGATGCGGAGGTACGCGCCCTCCGGGGTCTTGTCCGACGGAAACGGACGATACAGCGCGACAAAGAGCGCGATCGCAACGAGCGCCGCGCCGGCGGCGAACGCGAGGGTCCTTCTGCTCACGGGATGCGGCATTTTATTGCTTGTCGTGCCCTCCGGTCACCTGTATGCGGCACGGATGTCGGGCGTCGCGAAGGTCCTCGATACACGTCGTACGACGGTGCGTCTCGCCTCGTCGCTCACGAAAGAAGACTGGGTCGCGCAGTCCATGCCGGACGCGAGCCCGGTCAAATGGCATCTCGCGCACACGACGTGGTTCTTCGAGCGCTTCGTGCTCGCGCCGCGCGGTGTTCCTCCGGTGGATCCGGGCTACGACTACCTCTTCAACTCGTATTACGAGAGCGTCGGCGCGCGGCATCCGCGGAGCAAGCGCGGTCTCCTGACGCGACCGTCGGCCGACGAGATCCTGGCGTACCGCCGCGCCGTCGATGCGCGCCTCGCGGATCTGACGGAGATGACGGACGCGCTCGAGCTCGGCCGCCAGCACGAGGAGCAGCACCAAGAGCTCCTCGTCACCGACGTCGTGCACCTCTTCTCGGAGAGCCCGCTTTTCCCTTCATTTCGCGCGGACAAACCCGCGCTCTACGCGAAGCGCGCGCTCGTGTGGCGCGGCGTGGACGCCGGCGCGACGAAGATCGGACACGACGCAAAGGGCTTCTCGTTCGACAACGAGCGCCCGCGCCACCGCGTGCACGTCGCGCCGTTCGAGATCGCGTCGCGCCTCGTCACGTGCGGCGAGTACCGCGAGTTCATCGCGGACCGCGGCTACGAGCGCCCCGAGCTCTGGCTCTCGGACGGGTTCGCGTGGCGCGCGGATCGGCGGCGCCCGCTCTATTGGCAGGAGGACGGCGAGATCTTCGGCCCCCACGGAAAACGCGCGATGGATCCGAACGCCCCCGTGACGAACGTGAGCTACTACGAGGCCGATGCGTACGCGCGCTGGGCCGGCGCGCGCCTCGCGACGGAAGCGGAGTGGGAGATCGCGGGCAGCGCGATGGACGACGCGTTCGGCGAGGCGTGGCAGTGGACGTCGAGCGCCTACGCGGCGTACCCCGGGTTCCGCCCGCTGGAAGGCGCCTTCGGCGAGTACAACGGCAAGTTCATGGTGAATCAGCTCGTGCTCCGCGGGAGCTCGCCCGCGACGCCGAAGGGACACGAGCGCGCGACGTACCGGAACTTCTTCCCCGCGCATGCGCAGTGGCAATTCTCCGGCATCCGCCTCGCGAGGGACCCGTGACGCCGGCGGACGGAACGTCGGAGTCGCGCTTCCTCCTCGACGTCCTCGACGGGCTGTCGCGGACGCCGAAGCGTCTCTCGCCGAAATACTTCTACGATCGCGAGGGCTCGCGTCTCTTCGACGCGATCTGCGAGCTGCCCGAGTACTACCCGACGCGCATCGAGCTCGCGATCCTCGAAGACAACGCCCCGGCGATCGCGGACGCGTGCGGCGATCGCGTTCGCATCGTCGAGCCGGGCGCAGGGAGCGCGACGAAGACGCGCGTGCTCCTCCGCGCGCTCGGGACTCGCTGCGTCGAGTACGTCCCCGTCGACGTCGCGCGCGAGCACCTCGATGCCGCCGCCGCGCGCCTCCGCGCGGAGATGCCGTGGCTGCGCGTCACGCCGCACGCGATGGACTTCGCGGAGCTGGTCGTGCCGCCGAGCGATCTCGCGGCGCGGTCCGTCGTGTTCTTCCCGGGCTCCACGATCGGAAACTTCGATCCCGCGGAGGCACAGCGCCTGCTCGTCCGCTTCCGCCGCATCGCTTCCACCGTGATCGTCGGTGTGGATCTGAAGAAGGATCCGACGCGCCTCCACGCGGCCTACAACGACGCGCAGGACGTCACCGCCGCGTTCAACAAGAACGTGCTCGTGCGCATGAACCGCGAGCTCGGCGCGACGTTCGATCTCGACGCGTTCCACCACTACGCCTTCTACGAGCCCGTCGCGGGCCGCATCGAGATGCACCTCGTCAGCGCGCGGCGACAGGTCGTGCGCGTCGCGGGGCAAGAGGTCTTCTTCGAGGACGGCGAGTCGATCTGCACGGAGCACTCGTACAAGTACGATCTCGCCTCGGCCGAGCGCCTGGCGCACAAAGCAGGATTGGCGCTCGCGGACGCGTGGACCGACGAGCGCCGCTCGTTCGCGCTGCTCCTTCTGCGCGCCGCGACCTAGGTTACGCTCGCGCGATGCGCACGCGCTTCGCGCCGTCGCCGACCGGGGATCTGCACGTGGGCGGCGTATGGACGGCGCTCGCGTCGTGGGCGACGGCGCGCGCCGCGGGCGGCGCGACGGTGCTGCGCATGGAGGACATCGACACGCCGCGCGTCGTCCGTGGATCCGCGGTGCGCATCGAAGAAGATCTCGCGTGGCTCGGCTTCGACTGGGACGAACGTCACACGCAGTCCGAACGCACGAAGATCTACGAGGACGCGATCGCCGCGCTCGACGCACGCGGCCTCGTCTACCCCTGCGACTGCTCGCGCGCGGAGATCGCGCGCGTCGCGAGCGCGCCGCACGCGGGCGAAGAAGTGGTCTATCCCGGCACGTGCCGCGCTCTCCCGAAGACACGCGACCTCAAGCGCCCACCCGCGCTCCGCCTGCGCGTGCCGGACGACGCGCGTGTCGTGTTCGACGATCGCGTCGTGGGCCGCGTCGAACAGGACGTCGCCGCGGCCGTCGGAGACTTCGTGCTCCGGCGCGGCGACGGCGTCTTCGCGTACCAGCTCGTCGTCGCGGTAGACGACGCGGCGATGGCGATCAGCGACATCGTCCGCGCCGACGATCTGCTCGCGTCGACCGCGCGTCAGATCCTCGTCATGCGCCTCCTCGGATACGAGGCGATCCCCACGTACGCACACCTCCCGCTGGTCGTCGCGGCCGACGGCGAGCGCCTCGCGAAGCGCGCGCGGGGTACGACGATCCGCGAGCTCCGCGCCGCGGGTCAGGAAGCGCCGGCGATCGTCGGCGCGCTCGCGAAAGGCCTCGGACTCGTCGCGCCGAGCGCATCGCCGTTCCTCACGCCGCGCGACGTCGCGGACGCGCTCCTGCCGCCGTCGTCGTGGCGGAAGGAGCCATGGCGCTTCTCTCACCTGCGCAGCGCCAAGTAGACGCCCGCGCCGATGCTCGCGAGCCCGACGAGGACCCAGAGGAGGATCCACGTCCGCGTGCTCTCGGGCGGCGGTGGCGGCTTCGACGAGACGCGCGCAGACTTCAGCGTCGAGGGCACGCTCGTCTCGCGCTTCGTCGCCGGCACCGGCGGCACGCTCGGCTCGATCGACGGGATCGTCGCCGCGTAGGCATCGGTCCCCGCGGGCGAAGTCGCGAACGCCTCGGGCTTCAGCGAAGCGACGTCGCTCGGCGCGGCGCGCGCGTGCAAGATCGCCGACGAGAGCGCGGTGGCCGACGGATAACGTCGATCGCGATCGCGCGCGAGCGCGTGGACGATCACGGATTCGAGCGCCGGCGTGAGCCTTTCGGCCGATGCGTGGCGGCTCGGCGGAACGAGATCCGACGTGAGGTGCGCGGTGAGCACGCTGAGCGGCGTGGTCCCCGTGAACGGCTGCTGGCCGGTCGCCATCTCGTAGAGCATCACGCCCGCGGCGTAGACGTCGCAGCGCGCATCGAGATCGTCGCCGCGCGCCTGCTCGGGCGACATGTACTCGGGCGTCCCGAACACCATGTTGTGCGTCGTGAGGTTCGTGGTGTTCCCGGTGCCCTGCCCCGTCACGATCTTCGACATGCCGAAGTCGACGACGATCACGTGCTTCCCGTCGCGCAGGATGACGTTCGCCGGCTTGAGATCGCGATGGATGATGCCGACGGCGTGCGCGGTCTTCAGCGCGGCGCAGACCTGCAGCATGATGTCGAGCGCACGGTCCATCTCGATCGGCCCGGTGTCGAGCACTTTGTCGAGCGACGGTCCTTCGATCTTGGGCAGCGCGAGGTAGAGCAACGTCGTGCCGGGTTCCTCGCCGGGCACTTCGCCGAAGTCGAGGATGGGACACACGTGCGGCCCTTCGAGCGTGCGGAGGATCTTCGCTTCGCGCTGGAAACGGCCGCGGATCTGTTTGTCGCCCGCGAGCTTGGGGTGCATCACCTTGAGCGCGACGGCCGTTCCGTCAGCGGTTCGCACCGCGTCGTAGACGATTCCCGTTCCGCCTTCGCCGAGCACGCCCTTCACTTCGTACTTGTCGGCGATGACGCGCGTCACGCGGCCATCTTACGTCAGCCTTCACCGGCCTCGGGACCTTCGTCGTCGGCCGCGCCTTCATGCGGGCGAGCCATGCGCGGAGGCTCGGGAGATCGGTTCCGAGCTCGAACGACGCGTACTTCTCGAGAAGCGGGAACATCGTGAAGATCATGATGTCCGCATCCGTCACGTCGTCACCGACGGCGAACTTCTTCCCCGCGAACGACGCCTCCCAGGTAGCAAGCTCCTGCTCGAGAGCTTTCCGCGCCGATCCATTCCCGCTGTCCTTCATGACGGCGTACATCTTCGGCATCAAGTCTTCCTCGAAGCGTTTGACGAGCATCCTCACCTCGGCGCGCGCCTCCGGCGACTTCGGCATGAGCCGTCGCTTCGGATAACGATCTTCGAGGTACTCGAGGACGACGGGAGAGTCGTAGACCCTCGCGGCTCCGTCGATGAGCGTGGGTGACTTCGCGCGCGGCCCGAGCGCTTCCAGGGCTTTCGGACGCTTCCCTTTCCGGAAGAAGATCGTCTCGTGCTCGAGCTTCTTCTCGTCGAGGGCGATCGCGGCGCGATGACCCGCGGGGCAGTCTTCGATCATGTACAGGCGGAGCGGCATGGCTCCACTCGGTGCAAGCGCGGGACCGCGACGGGCTCAGCTGCCCGCGTGCGCGACGATCCTCTGCATCACCGTCACGTTCTTGTAGAGCTTCTCGTGTCGTCCTTCCGTGACCGGGACGAATTCGGCGTGCGGAAGCGCACGGCTCACGCGCTCGCCCTCCTCGAACGGGATGACGTCGTCGATGTCCCCGTGCACGACGAGCGCGGGGATGTCGATGCTCGGCGCTTTTCCGATCGTGTCGAAGCGATCCACCATCACGAGCGACGCGGGCAGGATCGGCATGTTCGCGTGCCCGAGGTCGAGCATCGACGTGTACGGCGCCACCAAGATCAGCCGCACGCCGCGCTTCCGGTACGCCATCTCCGCCGCGACGCCCGTTCCGAGCGAGTGCCCCATGAGCACGATCTTGTCCGCGCCGACCCCACGGGCCGCGAGCGCGTCGAGGATCGTGGCGGCGTCGTCGTAGAGCCCTTCCTCGTTCGGCGACGCGCCGCGTGCGTGTCCGTACCCGCGATACTCGGCGAGCACCACGTCGAACCCTTTCTTCACGAGCTCGTGCGCGAGCGCCGTGTTGTCCTCGGCGACCTCGGCGTTTCCGTGGAAGTGCACGATCGTCCGCTTCGACTTCGGCGCGGCGAAGTGCAGCGCGTGCACCGGCACGCCGTCTTTCGCGGTGAGCGTGAGCGCGGTCGCACCCTGCGGGATCGCCTGCGGCGGATCCGACGGGGGCTGGTAGAGCACTTTGCGATGCAAGAGACGCGCAGCGAGCACGATGAGCGCGTAGACCCCGACGACGAGGATCGCGCGGTGCAGCGTCTTCAGGATGCGCCGGCGCCACTTCTGCTTGGGCGTCTCGCGCATCACGGCTTCGGCGTCGTCCACCATGCTCGTCACCGACCCGAGCTCGACGCGCGGGGTCTAGGCGTGGGATCCACGCCGCACGCGGCGCGGATCTTCGGGGACGTGAGGCGTGGATCGAGCTTCGCTTCGGTGCCCACGTTCGTCTTCCATAGGGCGCACGCCGCGGCGGCCTGGCCGTGCGCGTCGAGGGCGACGTAGGCTTCGAGGAGCGCGCGCCAGATCGAGCCGAGCTGCGGCTTCGTGAGCTCGCCCGAGCCGAGGAGCTTGTTGCCCTTCGCCACGACCTCGACGTAGCGGCCGCCGCGGAGGTCCGCATAGAGCGGCGGGATCTCGGACTCCGCGTGGCGTTGCGCTTCGTACGCCTGTCCGCCGCCTTCCGTGCGCACGCGCTCCGCCGAGACGCGCGCGGCTTTCTTTCCCTCCTCCGTGAGTGAGAGATCGAGGAGCGGGACGAGGACGATGTCGCCGCGGTTCAAGCGCTGCTCGGGCTTCCGCGCGTTGTAGAGATGAAGCTCCCACTCTTTGTTAGGGTCGCCGTAGTAGCGCTGCGCCAGCGTCAGCATCGTCTCGTTCTCCGCGACGATGTGACCGACGACCGCGGGGATCTCGATCTCCTGATTGGGTACCGGGAGCACCCACGGGACGCCGCCGTTCGCACGCGCCAGCGTCGCGGCGCGCTGCGGATCGCCGAGGTAGACGCGCGAGAGCTGGAACCACGTCTCGCCCTCTGCGACGCGATGATGCGACGGCGCGGGGATCTCGATCATCTGGCCGGGGACGATCGCGCTGCCGCCGTGGACGTCGAGCGCGTTCGCGCCGGCGATCGCGACCTCGAACCGCGGCGTGCCGTACACCTTGATCGCGAGCTGCGCGAGCGTCTCGCCTTGCGAGACGACGTGCGAGAACGCAAAGGCGTCGGTGGTGAAGAGCGTCAGCGCAGCGACGATCGCGAGTCTCTTCGTCATCGAGCGTCCTTCCCTGCGTCCTTCGTACCGGGGGCGTCGAGGCTCATCGTGACGTCGATCGTCACCGTCTCGCCGGCGACGATCGTGACCTCGCGTTCGACGTCCGGCGCGTCGGGATGCGCGAGGGTGACCCAGTGCCTTCCGTGCGCGAGCGGGATGGGACGCGCGAACGGCGTCGTCTCGACGAGCTGGCCGTCGACCTTCACGTATGCCCACGGCGTCGCGACGACGCGAAGGCCGCCCGCGTGCTCGGGCGCGAGCTCGAGGCCGGTGCCCGCGCGTGCTCGGCCGTCGCGCGCGGACCACGACGTCCCTTCGATGGCGACGACGCCGCCCGCGAATGCGGCCAGAACCGCCGCGAACCCGACGAGCGCGCGTCGCATCGACCCGAATGCCGAAGGCTCCTCCGCGAGAGGCGCTTCGCGTCGAGGCTCCACTTTGGCGAACCCGGCGTCCGCGAGCGCGGCGCGGACGAGCGACGCGGGATCCTCGCGGGTGATCGCGCGGAGCGCGGACTCGAGTCGCTCGCGCGCGGCGCTCGCGTTGGCGTAGCGGTCGACGGGCGACTTCTCGATGAGACGCATGACGATGCGCTCGATCGGACGCGGCACCGTCGGCGCGCGCTCGCGGAGCGGCGGCGTCGTGTCGCGACGGATGCGCTGCGCGGACGTCTTCTTGTCCTTTTCGGCGCCCTCGAAAGGACGCTGGCCGCACAGCATCTGGTAGAGCACCACGCCGAGAGAGAAGAGATCGCTCCGCGGATCGACGAAGTCACCCAGGATCTGCTCGGGCGACATGTACGCGGGCGTTCCGAACGCGTCCTTCATCGCCTCGGGCGCCATGCGTCCCGACGGCGTGATCCCTTCGGTGCCGAGCGCGTCGCTCACGCTCTGCGTGCGCGCGCGCTGCGCGATCCCGAAGTCCACGATCTTCACGATCCCGCCCCGTCCGAGCAGGACGTTGCTCGGCTTCACATCGCGGTGGATGACACCGCGCTCGTGGACGTGCTCGAGCGCAGAGCAGACGCCGCACGCGATGGCGAGCGCGTGCGGGACGGCGAGCTTCTTCTTCTTCGCGAGCAGCTCGTGGAGCGTCGGGCCGTCGACGAGCTCGAGGACGAGCCACGGACGACCGCTCTGGAGGCGCCCCGATTCGAGCAGGAGGACGACGTTGGGGTGCGTGAGGTCGGAGAGGATCTTCGCTTCGCGATCGAGCTGCTCGCCGAACGACGACGTCGGCGCGATCTCGCTCTTCAGCGCTTTCAGCGCGACGGCGCGGCCCGTGGGCTCGTGGACCGCTTTGTAGATCGTGGAGAGCGCGCCGGTGCCGAGCGTCTCGGTGACGCGGTACGCGCCGAAGATCGTCTCACTCATCGTACGACGAGCGACTTCCCCGTCATCGCGGCGGGGACCGGCAGGCCCATGAGCTCGAGCATCGTCGGCGCGACGTCGCAGATGCGTCCGCCGCTGCGGATCGTCGCCTTCGTGTCGGCGTCGTTCAGGTAGATGAGCGGCACCGGGAACGTCGTGTGCGCCGTGTGCGGTGCGCCTGTCTTCGGATCGACCATGAGCTCGCAGTTGCCGTGGTCCGCGGTGACGAACATCGCGCCCTTCTGCTTCTTCTTTCCAGCACATTGGGATCCTAAGCTTAGAATTCCACGTGGACAAGTTGTCG
>JADMIO010814533.1_pt1 | contig 38446 bp, 31 predicted proteins | sample 8958161 | NCBI WGS metagenome assembly JADMIO01 (sample SAMN16585339, study PRJNA669376) | soil metagenome | isolation source: Crop rotation soil | place: USA: Cullars Rotation, Alabama | collected 2011 | reverse complement strand
CTTTCCCGGCCGCCGCCGAGCGCAGCGACTCCGGGCGGCGGACCGGCCGCGCGGCCGCGCGCGACCGACTGACAGTCGACACTCGACGGCTTCAGCTGCGGTCCGAGCTTGCCGTCGCGACGGGCCAGGGTCAACACGTAGACCGGGAGCTCGCGCGTTTCCTTGTGCGTACGCAGCTTGAATCGATCCTCGACCAGCGACTGCAGCATCAGGAAGAACTGCTGTTGCGGGTTGGCGACCGGGGCGGTCGTCTCGGGCCGCTTGCCGAGCACGTCGTAGCGGTTGTCGTACAGCCACGATGGTCCACCGACCACCTGAAAGTCCTGGATGGCATACGCCATGCGCACGAGCATGCCGAGCGTCACGTTGGTGCCTTCCCACACACCGCCGGGCCTGTTCGCCATGGTGATTCGCGGCACCGTCGACGTGTTCGGCTTGACCGAGGTGACCTCGAACGCGGGCTTCGGGTCTGCAGTCGCGGACGTGGACGATTGCGCCGACACCGGCGCCGTCCATGCGCCGACGAAAAGCGGCAACGCCATCGCCGCCGCGCCCGCGGTGGCCAGCAACACCTTTCTGCCGAACGTGAGCGTGCTCCCGGTGTGATGCCTCATGATGCGTTCGATCCGTTGTTTGAGGTTGGCGCCGGTCACGCCAGCCATATGAACGATGGGCGCTTCGATGGAGTACTCGCAGGTCTTGAGAATGCTCTCGGCGTAGAGCTGCGGCTCGTTGCCGGTGAGGAGCACGTCTTCATCGCAGGCCCGCTCGCGTTCGTCGACCAGCCGCGCGCCGAGCCACCACACCAGCGGATGGAACCAGAAAGCCGCCTGCACCAGCGCGTGAAGTCCAGACAGCAGGTTGTCGCGGCGGCGGACGTGACACAGCTCGTGCGCGAGGATGGTGGTGATCTGGCCGTCAGTGAACCGCTCGGAGATGCCCACCGGCCATAGCAGCACCGGCCTGATCGCACCGAAGACGCCCGGCTCGAGCGAGGTGTCGACGTGCAGGATTGGCAGCGGTCGCGAGACGCCGGACTCGGCCTCGAGTGCCCGGAGTATCCGGATCTCACGGCTGCTGTCGGGCGCCGGCGACGAACGCCGCGCGAGCGCCGCGATGCGCCGATACCCACGCCACCAATGCCCCAGCGCCACAACCGCGCCGAGCGGCCAGACGACGAGCATGGCAAACGCGAGCGCCGACCCGAGCGGGAAACGCCCGTTCGCGGCACGTGCAGGCGCGGCCGCGCTCTCGATGAGCGGCGCCGACAGCGTTTGCGTGACGACCCCGACGAGCGGCGTCACGTTGGCATCGAAGGCAGGGTCGCTGGGCCGCCAGCTCACCAGGCCGCCGAGCGATACGAGCACGGCAAACGGCACGAGCAGTTTCAGCGACGCGACGAGCCACAGCCAGTAACGGACATTGGCGCGCGTGTCTCGCAGCGTCCACACCAGCAGGGCGACGGCTCCCGCGAATGCCGTGGACTGCCACAGGTGATCGGCGATGGCCTGCATCATGCCTTCTCCTTCTTCTGCAGACGGCGCAGCGTTTGCTCCGCCTCGCGCACGTCGTCGAGCGTCAGCTGGCCGGATTCGATCAGGTGCGCCATCACCGGCTGGCTGCGGCCGCCGAAGAACGCGAGCACGTCGTCGATCACCCGGCGATGGGCGGCGGTGCGCGAGACCTCGGCCTCGAAGATGTGGGCGTTGCCAATCTTCTTGACGCGCCGGACCGCCTTCTTCGCCTCGAGCCGGTACACCATCGTCTGCACCGTGGTGTAGGCCGGCCGGTCCTTGTCCGGAAACGCCTCCTGGATCTCGCGCACCGACAGTGCGCCCTTGCTCCACAGCGCTTCCATGATTTGCAGCTCGAGCCGCGAGAGTTTCGGAAATTTCACGTCGCCTCCTAAAGGCGTCATTAGATCTACTACATGTGTAGGTAATAGACAAGAAGTACGATGGCGGGCATGGCAGCGGAGCCAGCGGCGCCGGTTCCGGCAGGACTCTGTGCGACGTGTCAGCACGTGCGCCGCATCGAGTCGTCGCGCGGCTCGGTGTTCTACCAGTGTCAACTGTCGTTCACCGATCCCCGCTTTCCGAAGTACCCGCCCTTGCCGGTGCTCCGGTGCGAGGGCCACGCACCGGTGCCTCCTGGCCGTCTGTAACGCGCTGTAACGCTTGGCGGGTTCGCGGCACTTCCGGTCAGATGGAGGAGATGCCGTGGCCCAGATCGATGAAATCGCTCCCGACGTATTCCGGCTGTCCGTATACGCGCCGGTCTTGAACCTGCAGTTCAACCACTTCCTCGTTCGCGACCGCGAACCGCTGCTCTTTCATACCGGCATGCGCGGCATGTTTCCGGACGTGCGCGAGGCGGTGGCGCGGCTGATCGATCCGGCAACGCTGCGGTGGATCAGCTGGAGCCATTTCGAGGTGGATGAATGCGGCGCCTTGAACGAGTGGCTGGCCGTGGCGCCACAGGCCCAGGCCGCATGCGGGGAGGTCGGTGCGTTGGTAAATGTGCAGGACTTCGCCAACCGCCCGCCGCGCGCCTTGTCAGCCAGCGACGTGATCGACACCGGCGCGCATCGTTTCCGCTGGGTGGCAACGCCGCATCTGCCGCACGGGTGGGATGCGGGTGTGCTGTTCGAAGAGGAGAGCCGGATGCTCCTGTGCTCCGATCTCTTCCATCAGCTCGGGCAGGTCGAGGCGGTGACGCGCGCCGACATCACCGGCCGCTACGAGCAGGCGATCGCCACGATGCAGTCGCATCCCGTGCTGATGGACTACATGCCGTTCACGCAGCAGACGCGACGCCGTCTCGAGGATCTGGCACGGCTCGAGCCGCGGCTCCTGGCGGCCATGCATGGCTCGTCGTTCGAAGGCGACGGCGGCGCCGCGTTGCGCGAAGCCGCCAACGTCATGGAGCGGCAGCTCGGCGGCGTGGCGCTGGCGGGCCGGTGAGCCGATGGCGGGTTGGTCGATGACGCGCGGCGGTGCTACTGTCGTCGCGGTCATGCCTCCCGCATCGGACACCGCGTTAGCCGCCGCCTCCGACGAGACCATCGCCCGAACGATTGCCGGCGAGCCGCCCACGCTCGACTCGCCGGCGGTGGCCGAGTTGTATCGCCGCTTCGCGCCTCGTGTCCGTCTTTATGGCTTGAAACACCTGCGCAGTGAGGCGGCGGCGGACGATCTTGCCCAGGACGTGCTCCTCGTCACGATCGATCGATTACGCGCCGGCGAAGTCCGGCAGTACGACCAGATCGGCTCGTTTGTTCTTGGGACGAGCCGGCTCAAGGCGATGGCGGTGAGGCGCGTCGAACATCGGCGCGCCGACTTGCGCCAGCGCTACTTCGACGAGGAGGAAGCGGTGGCGCCCACCGACGCCGACGTATTCGCGGGTGCCCGGGTGCGGCCATGTCTTGCAGCGATGGCCGAGCGCGATCGCGTGATTCTCGTGCTCTCGTTCTATGCGGAGAAGTCGGCGGCCGATATCGGCCGGTCGCTCGACTTGACCGCCGGCGCCGTGCGCGTCGCGCGGCATCGTGCGCTGGCGTCGCTGCGCGGCTGCATCGAGTCGAGAGGAGCAGCATGAGCGACAACGCCTCTCGATGCTTCACGATCGGCGAGCTGGCCGATTACTGGACGCCGGATCTGACTCCCGAGGAAGTGGCGAGCATCGAGGCGCACGTCTTCGACTGCGCCGCATGTGCGCGGCTACTGGGTGAAGCGCGTCAAGTGAGCCAGGCAATTGGCGCGCTGGTACGCTCGGGCGCTTACCTGGGAGCGGCGACCGAGAGCGTGCTCAATCAACTCGCGCGCGACGGCGTCCGCGTCCGTTCCTACACGGTCGAGCCCGGCGAAACGGTGCAATGCGCGGTCTGGGAGGACGACGAGGTCGTGGTGGCACGGCTGCGGGCCGATTTGAGCGGCCTGCGCGGCGTCAACGCGGTGCTGCGTGATCCGTCCGGTGACGAGAAGCTGCGTGTCGAGCGCCTTCCCGTCAAGGAAGGGAGTACCGAAATTCTTCTGGCCATTCCGGCCGCAGCGCTGCGGTCGGTTCCCGCGGAACCGATGCGGTTGACGCTCGAAGCCGAAGGTGACGCCCGGGCAGTCGCCGAATACATCTTTCAGCACGAAGGCATTCACAGTCGCGGGTAGCTCTTTACACCGAGCTCAGCATTACGTACGATGCGCGTCCCGTGCTGGTGCCTCCTCCCCCTCACCAGCGGCGCACTGCATACGATCGGGTGACTCGCGCGCTCGACTGGGCCGTCACACCTCTTACGGTGATGGCGATGCGCGTACGACGCCTCGGTCCGCTTCGTGCCCGCGCGTTGTTCTCGCGCAGTTCCGCGCGACCGGAGCGGTCGCCCGCCCGGCGCATCGTGCCGCCCGTCGCGCCGGCGGTCTCGGGTCACCTGTTCCTGGTTGGGGGAAGTCGGCGCCTCGACGACCAGCACAGGCGCCTCGCCGAAATCGCCGAACGGCTCGACGCGATCGATCGCGCGCTTAGCGAAGCCAGCCGCCCTCAGAGGTCGTAGCGTCCGCCTTCAGGCGCACCGGGTCCGGCTGAAGCCGGACTTCGGAAAACTACTCAGGCTCCGAAACTTTTCTTAGCCGCGCGGCGGCACCGGGGGCGGTCCGCTGCTGGCGCTGCCGAAGACTTTCATCGCGGCAGCGATCATGCCGGCGACGTCGGAGACGTTGGCGGGGACGATCACCGAGGTGGTGCGCTGCGCGAGGTTGCCGAACTGCGCCACGTACTGTTCCGCGACTCGCAGCTGCACGGCTTCCATGCCGCCGTCGGTCTTGATTGCCGTGGCCACTTCGCGGATGCCCTGTGCAGTGGCGGTGGCCACCGCGCGAATCGCCGACGCCTGACCTTCGGCTTCGTTGATGCGCTGTTGCCGGGTCGCCTCCGACGCTTTGATCACCTGCTGCTTCTCGCCTTCCGCGGTGTTGATGGCCGCGTCGCGCTGGCCCTCCGACTGCAGAATCACCGCGCGCTTCTCGCGCTCGGCGCGCATCTGCTTTTCCATCGCCGCCAGGATGTCCGACGGCGGCTGGATGTTCTTGATCTCATAGCGCAGCACCTTCACGCCCCAGGGCTCGGACGCTTTGTCGAGCTCACCGACCACCTGGGTGTTGATCGTCGTTCGCTCCTCGAACGTGCGATCGAGATCGATCTTGCCGACCTCGCTGCGCAGTGTCGTCTGCGCCAGCTGGGTGATGGCGAAGATGTAGTCGGAGATGCCGTAGGACGCCCGCTCCGCGTTCATGACCTTCAGATAGAGGATGCCGTCCACGCCGACCTGCACGTTGTCGCGGGTGATGCACACCTGCGCCGGGATGTCGATGGCCGTCTCCTTGAGCGAGTGGCGATAGCGGATCGTGTCGACGAACGGCACCAGGATGTGGAAGCCGGCGTTCAGCGTCGCGTGGTAGCGGCCGAGTCGCTCGACGACGTAGGCGCTCTGCTGCGGCACGACGACCGCCGTCTTGTAGACGATGAAGAGGACCAGGAACGCAACGACGACGAAGACGATCAGCGCACCTTCCACGAGTACCTCACTCCGCAACCAGATCGAGCATCAGTCCGTCGACCGCGACCACGCGGCAGCGCTGACCCGATGCGACGAGCGCGCGATCGGCGTTTCGCGCATTCCACGTGGTGCCACGCAGTTCCGCCCGCCCGTGCTGCAGTGGGGCCATGTCGGTGATGGCGATGGCCACCTGGCCGACGAGCGAGTCGACCTCGCGGCCGGTGTCGCGCAGCTGCATGCGCGCCAGGAGCGGGCGCCGGAACAGCCGGAGCGCGACGACGGCGATCACCGGGAAGAGCAGCCACTGGAGCCAGTCCGATCCGGCGAGGCCCGCCAGCTCCAACGCGCCCACCACCACCGCGGCGATGCCGAAAAAGATGACGAAGAAGCCGCCGGGCGAGGCCAGCTCGATTGCCGCCAGCACCAGCCCGAAGACCATCCACATCCACCAGGTCATCATCATCGTTCAGGGCGATTATCCTCGAAATGCACCGTCGAGTATTTATACGGTGTTACTGTGTCCGGCGGTCGATCCGATGAACGTCGCCTTCGGCATGAAAGCGCATTCGGGGTGGGCTGCGGTGGTCGGCGTCGGCCGCGTGGATGGCGATCTGCGCGTGGTCGATCGGCGCCGAATCGAGCTGGTGGACGAGGAGTGGGCGAAGCAGCCGTACCATGCGGCCGAGATGCTGCCGCCGCCGCGCGCCCGGGAGCTGGTCAAACGCGGCGTGGATGCCGCGCACCGGCTGGCCGTTCGCGAAATGCGCGCCGCCATCGCGCGCGAGCGCGACCGCGGCAATCACGCCACGGCGTGCGCCGTGCTGGTCGGCAATCCGATGCCCGACTGGTCGGTGGACGAGATTCTCGCCGTGCACTTCCGCATGCACAAGGCTGAAGGCGTGCTCTTCCGCGACGCGCTGCTCAAGGCCACCGGCGCGTGCGGCCTGCAATCAGTGGCGATTCGCGAGCCCGATCTTGCGGGTGAGGCCGAACGCGTACTCGGTGCATCGATGGCGCGGCTGACGAAGACGGTTGCCGCGTTGGGCAAGACGGTCGGCCCTCCCTGGGGCAGGGATCAGAAGGACGCGACGCTCGCCGCGCTCGTGGCGCTCGGACCCTGACCGACGCGTGTCATCGATCGCCTGCAGCAACAGGGATCATTCGCGCCAGCGCCAGCGGCGCCTCCCGTTCGACGATCCTGAACTCGAGCTCCGGACAGATCATGCGCGGCTGCGGACCCGCGAGCCATTCCGCGTCGGCGACGATCCACGCGCCGGCTTCGCACACCGGCCGGCGGAAGACCTCGTCGGGTGCGATGCGAGTCACCGAGCGTCCGGCGTAAAAGGTCAGCGACGGCGCCCGCGGACCGACCAGCCACAGCGGCCCCGGTTCACTCGCGGTATGAAGGCCGATGCGATTCCACGGATAGGCCAGCGACAGCAGCGGCCGCGCGCCGAGCAGTAACACAGGTACGAGCAGCGCGCCGGTGATGGCAATCGCGACGAGGCTCCTGGTTCCGCGCACCCACCACAGGGCAACGGCGCCGGCGATCGTCGCCGCCGCCGTTGGCCAGACCGCCAGCGACAAGAGCCGGGTCATCGCTGGATCGTCGATCGCTGCGCCCCCGATCACCGCCTGCACCGGAATGAGACGGCCAACCACGAGCGGCGCGACGGCCAACGCCACACCGATCACGAGGAGCGTGACCGCCGTGGCCACGATCGCCCGTCGTCCCGGCCTGCGGCCGGTACTCACGTCGTCCAGATGCAGGCCGATGAGCACGGCAAGCGGCGGCATCAGCACGAGGACGTAGTGCGGAAGCTTGGATGCGGAGGCGGAATAAAACAGGAAGGCCGTACCCGCGGCCGCAGCCATGGCCAGCTTCAACGTGCCAACGGTCGAACGATCGCGCCACTCGACGCGGCGGATCGCCCCGGCGAGGAAAACGCTCCAGGGCAGGAGCGCAATGATCGTCGGCAGTACGTAAAACCAGACGGGAGCGTCGTGGCGGAAGGCGTCTCCCGAATAGCGCCCGACGTTCTGTCGCCACACGGCTTCGTAGAGAAACGTGGAGCCGTGGCGCACGGTCATGGCCACATACCAGGGAAGCGCGACGGCCGCCGCGCACACAGAGGCGATGATCGCGTCACGCCATCCCGTTCGGATTCGCGTCCAGATTACCGGCAGGATGGCGATCGCCATCAGCACGGGGAGCGCAACGGCAACGGGGCCCTTGGCGAGTACGCCGTATCCAGTCGCCGCGCCGAGGCCGGCAGCAATCCACCAGCGCCGGTGCTGCGGGTCGGTGGTCAACCAGACGACGAATAACAGCTCGGTGGTGGCGATGCCGAGCACGACGCCGATCTCCGGGTGGGCGACGCGCGCGAAGATCTGAATGCCCACGGTGGTGGCGAGCACGGCGGCGGTCCAGAGCGCGGCGCCCGCGCCGGCGAGCCGCAAGACGCACGCGCCCGCGATCAGCACGAGCAGCGCGCCCTGCACGGCGCTCGGGATGCGTGCGGTGGCGGCGCTGCGGCCGAAGACGGCAAAGCTGGCCTCGATCAGGCCATAGGGCAGAAACGGCTTGTCCCACCGCGACTCGCCATTCAGCCGCAGGTCCCAGCCGGCACCGCGATCGACGCTCTCGGCCGCCGTGGCGGGGTAGTAGCCCTCATCCGGATCGAAGAGCGGCGCTGCCGGTGCGGTGGCCAGCGCCGCCACGAGGAGGGCGATCGCAATCAGCAGGACGTTACGCACGCACGCATCTACTTCATCCCGAAGGCCAGGACCTTGAAGCTGTCCGGCGCGATCTGCGGCCGGCCGTTGTCGCCGGTGGTGGTGCTCGCCGCGGGCAGGTAGATGTTATGTGTATTCGGATCGAGAATCATCGTTCTCGCCGAGGCTTGCGTTTTCAGCGTCTGCACCACCGTCAGCGTGTTCGGCGTGTCGAGGTGGGCGATGGTGACGGTGCCCTCGCCGTTCGAGGCGAACGCATAGCCAGTTGCCGGGTCGAACGCGGCGCCGTCCGCGCGGGCACCGATCGGTGCGCTCGTCACCATCTTGCCGGTGGTGCTGTCGGTCACCATCAGCACCTGATTGCCACAGGCGCTGAAGAGGCGGTGATTCTTCGGGTCATAGCCGAGGCCCGTCGGCTCCTCGCATCCGGTCAGCTTCCAGGTCGTCGTCACCGTGTGAGTGGCGGCGTCGATGACGGCGATCGCGCCGGTGTCTTCGATGTTGACGAAGATGCGATGTGTCGGCCGGTCTTCGGCGGCGGCCTCCGGCTTGCCGCCGAGCGCGATCGTGGCCACGACCCTGCCGTCGCGGGCGTCGAACACGGTTGCCGAGTTGCCGGTGCCGTTGAAGGTATAGACCTCCTTCCGATCCGGCTCGTACATGATCGCGTCAGGATTGGCGCCGGTCATCACCGTGCCCAGCGGCTTGAGCGTCTTGAGATCGACGATGGTCGACGTGTTCGCGCGCCCGTTGCTCGTGAACCCGCGCCCGAGATCGGGCGCCACCGCGAAACCATGCACGCCGGGCGTGTCGGGGATCTCGCCGACCACGGTGCCCGCATCGATATCGACAACGTGGATCTTTGTGGCGTGCGACACATACAGGCGGTGAGCCGCGGAGTCGACGGTGATGTAGTCCCACCCGCCCGTGCCGCCGATCGGGATCTCCTTGAGCAGGCGATAGGGCGGGTCGGCTGCCTGCAGTGAGCCGGCCGCGGTCAGCAGCAGCGAAACGAGCATGAGGCGTCGCATGGTTAACTCCTGGCTTTGTTGATTGCCGCGTACAACCCGGGAATGGCGAGCAGCGTCACCGGTGTCGACAGCGCCAGCCCGCCGATCACCGCCAGCGCCAGCGGTTTCTGCAATTCCGCGCCGGCGCCGAGGCCGAGCGCCAGCGGCAGCAGCCCGAACAGCGTGCAGAAGGTGGTCATCAGGATCGGCCGCAGGCGGATGCGGCCCGCGTGCGCGATGGCCGTCTGAAACGGCTCGCCTGCCGCGTGCAGATGCTCGGAGAAATCGAGCAGCATGATGCCGTTCTTCACCACGAGACCGACGAGCAGAATCAGGCCCATCGCCGACGACACATTGAGATCCGTGCCGGTGAGCAGCAGCAGCCCGAGCGCGCCGCTCAACGACAGTGGGGCGGCGACCAGGATGAGCAGCGCCGGCACCCACGCGCGGAACTGGACGAGCAGGATGGCGAAGACGAGGACGACGGCGATGCCCGACACCATCAGCAGCTCGCGGAAGGCCTGTTGCTGTGATTCGTACTGGCCGCCCAACTCGTAGGTGTAACCAACCGGCAGCGCGAGCGACTGCAGGCGTTGCCGAATCTCGGCGTTGGCGCTCCCGAGATCGCGTCCTTCGAGCCGGGCGGTGACGAGAGCCATGCCGCGCAGGTTCTCGCGTAACAGTTCCGCCTGGCCGTTGGCCCGCTCGGTGTGCGCGACCGCCGCCAGCGGAATCAGCTTGCCATCGCCCGAGCGGATCAGCGTCTGCGGCAGCCGCAGCGGATCGAAGCGGAACGCATCGGGCAGTCGCACGCGCACCGGAATGCGGCGATCGAGCAGCCGCAGATCCGTCGCGACGTTGCCGAGCCACGCCGCCGACAGCTGCGCCGACACGTTCTCGACCGTCAAACCCAGACGGCCGGCGGCGGACGGATCGATCGCCCAGGTGACCTCGGGGTTCCCCCGCTGCATGCCGACGACGTCGACGACCCCCTCGATCTTCTCGAGGATCTCTTCGACCGGCTTCGACAGCGTCTCGAGCCTGTCGGGATCGTCGCCGAACACCTTGACTTCGATCGGCGTCGGCGCGCCTTCGAGATCGCCCAGCATGTCCTGCAGCAGCTGCACGAACTCGATCTCGGCGACCGGCGCGGCTTCCTGGAGGCGCGGCCGCAACTCCGAGATCACCTCCTCGGATGATTTGTCGCGCTGACCGCGAGGCTTGAGACGCACGAGGATGTCGCCGCTGTTCTGTGCCGTCGCGAAGAGGCCCAGCTCCGAGCCCGTGCGCCGTGAGTACGACGCGACCTCCGGTGTGTCGGTCAGCACCTGTTCCATCGCGCGCACGAGCCGGTCGGTCTCGTCGAGGGCGCTGCCTGCCGGGGTCAGGTAGTCGATCACGAACCCGCCTTCGTCGGCGGGTGGCAGGAAGCCGGTACCAATCTGGTAGAAGAGCACGACCGTCGTTGCCGCGAGCACGATGGCCACGGCCACCGCCAGGATTGGCCGCATGACGATCGCCTCCAGGCTCCGCTCGTAGCCGTGCTGCAGCCAGCCGTCATGTGCTTCGAACGAATCCGCCACGTGCCGGCGGACTGCCCAACGCGCCAGGAGTGGCACGACGCTGATCGACAGCGCGAGCGACACCAGCACGGCAACCGAGAGGCTGAGCGACAGCGCGCGAAAGAACTGCCCGGCGACGCCGGAGAGCAGACCGAGCGGAGCAAAGACGACCACCGTCGTCAGCGTCGAGCTGACGAGCGGGGCCATGAGCTGAGACACCGCATCGACGACGCTCTCGCCGCTCTCTCCGGCGCGGCGGTGAATGTTCTCCACCACCACCACCGCATCGTCGATCACCAGGCCGATCGCGACGGCGAGGCCGCCCAGCGACATGAGGTTGATCGACCCGCCGAACACGCGCATGAAGACGAACGTCGGAATCACCGCCAGTGGCAGCGTCAGCGCGGCGATGAGGGTGAGACGGACGTCGCGCAGGAAGACCACCAGGACCACGATGGCCAGCAGGCCGCCGATCAAGATCGCGTCGCGCACGTTGGTGATCGCGGCACTGACGAATTCGGCAAGGTCGTAGACCTTGGTGAGCCTGATGCCGGACGGCAGCGAGTGGGAGAGCGTGGTGAGCGCGGTTTCGACGCCTTGCTTCAGGGCCAGGACGTTGGCGCCGATCTGCTGGGAGATGCTGATCGAGACCGCATCGCGGCCGTTGCCGGTCACGAGCAGCGTGCGATCGGGAGAGCCGGCCACCACCGTGCCGATGTCCGACACGCGGATGGTCGCGCCTTCCTTCACCCGCACCGGCGCGCCGGGGATGTCGGCAGCGCTCTTCCACAGCCCGGAGGCGAGCGACAGATGCTGCTGGCCCGACTGATCGAAACGGCCGACTGGCAGGATCTGGTTCTGCGCCTTGAGGGCATCGGCGACCTCGGTGACCGTGAGGTCGGCCGCCGTCAGCTTGAGCGGGTCGAGCACCACTTCGATCTCGCGCGTGTCGCTGGCGAGCACTTCGATCTGGCCCGCACCCGGTACGCGCGCGATCTCCGGCTTCACGACATAGGTGGCGTAATCGAAGAGGTCGGCGGTGGGAACGCCTCCGGTCATGCTGATGATGAAGACCGGAAAGATCGCGGGCGTGAGGCGTTCGACGGTGAGGTCGGTGTCGGGCGGCAGTTCGCCGCGAATCTCGGCGACCCGGTTCTGCAGCATCTGCAGCGCCGTGATCATGTCGGTGGCGGGATCGAACTGCGCCGAGATCTCGGTGGCGCCGCGGATCGTCCGCGAGCGTACGCGGCGGATGCCCGGCACGCCCATCGCCGCCTGTTCGAGCGGCCGGGTGACGATGATGGTCATCGACTGCGACGGCAGCGTGCCACTTCTGGCGATGATGACGATGCGGGGAAACTCGAGCGGAGGGTAGATGCTGCTTGGCAGCGAGAACGCCGACACCGCGCCGGCGGCGACCAGCGCGACGGCGACCAGCGCCGCTGCACGCGAATGCCTGATGGCGCCCGCCGCGATACTCATTTCCCGGTCGTCACCTTCGCGCCGTCGGGAAGCCCGTTCTGTCCGCGGGTGATCACCAGTTCGCCGGCTTTGAGGCCCGACAGGATTTCGACATGCTGCCCGTCTTCGAGGCCGATCGTCACCATGCGCCGCTGTGCCGCATCGTCAACCTTGACGTAGACCGCCGTCTCGTCGGCTTCGCGGACGAGCGCCTCGGTGGGTACGACGAGCGCGTCGGCATGTTGCTCGGCGTCGATGTCCACTTCGACTGGAGTGCCGACGGGCAGGAGTGTCGGGTGTGAAAAGGTCAGCCTGATCGGTACTGCCGCGGTGCCCGGCGTCACCGCGGCGGGGCGCGAGGCAACCGTCAGCGTGACGCCTTCACCCGCGGCGCCGAGCAATCGCGCCGTGCGGCCAATGGCAACGCGAGCCACGTCGGTGACTGGCACCGACGCCGTCACTTCGACGCGGCGCGGATCGATCACGCGAATCACTGGTTCGGCCGCGCCGGGATCGACCAGGTCGCCGGCGTTGTGCGACCGCCGGGCGATCACGCCGTCGAATGCGGCGCGCACGGTGGCGCGTGACGCGACGGTGGTGGCTGCCGTCAGCGCGGCGTGAGCGCCGGCGAGATCGGCTTCGGCGTCCGCGACCTCGCGATTCGCGTCCTCGATCTCCTTGCGCGCGGCAACGCCTCGTTCGAACAGATCGCGCGCGCGAACCTGCGCGGCTTTCCCATTCTGCAACCGCGCCTCGGCGCGACCAACTTCGGCCTGCTGTTTCGCCGCTTCGGCGCCGCTCGAAGGAATCTCGAATCGCACGAGCAGATCGCCGCGCCGAACGCTCTCGCCTTCCGCTTTCGGGATCTCGGCGATGCGCGCTGGCTCGGGTGGCACGACCAGTTGTTCCGCGCCCGGCGCGGGAGCGACGAGTCCGGTCGCGTGAACGGTGGCGACGATGGTTGCGGTCTGGGCCGCGGTGACGGTGACCGGCACGACGGTGACGCTTTCGGTTTCTTCGGGTGTCGGGCTGCCGCACGCGGCGAGCAGAACGCACAAAGCGGCGCCGGAGTACGTGGGGGCCGGCTTTAGCCGGCCCAAGGCCGCCTGAAGGCGGCCTCCACGAATAACTGGTGCGTTCATGGCAGCGGCGCTCCAATCGCTCGCTCGAGATCGCTCAGTGCCGCCTGGAAATCCGCCGCCGACTGCAGTGCCCGGAGTCGCACGTCGCGCGACGACTGGAGCGCTTGCAGGAAGGCGGCTATGCCGGTTTGACCAAGCTTGTAGGAGTCTTCGGCCATGCGTTCGACCTCGAGTGCCTGCGGGACGATCTCGTCGCGATAGCGCACGAGTTGCTGGCGCTGGGCGTCGGCGAGTGCGAGTGCGGCGGTCACCTCGCCGGTAATCCGCGATAACGTCGCATTCCGTTCCGCGGTGATCTGCGCCAGCGTCGCCTCTTCGAGAAGCACACCGCCCTGGTGTCGGGTGAAGAGCGGCACGGTGACGGCGACGGCGGCCCGCCATCCGGTGTTGAACTCCGGCTCGCTGCCGCGGGTGATGGCCCCTTCCGGCGTCACGTCGGGAACCTGCAGTGAACGGGCCAGGGCGATGCGCGCGCGTTGTTCCTCGAGGCGGCGATCGAGCAGCGTGAGCTCGGCGCTGGCCGATCGTGCCCGAGCGATCGCGGTATCCGGCAACGTGGCTGGCCCTGCCTCGAGTGTCGTCGCCAGCGGCACCATCGCGTCGAGCGGGAAGCCGAGCAGCGCGTTGAGCGTCGCCCGTGCCGCGGCCACGGTTCCGCGCGTCGCCGTGGCCTGGTTCTCCGCTTCGGCGAGCGCCAACTGGGCCTGGACCACTTCGAGCCGCGGCGCGCCTCCAGCGTCGAAACGCGACTGCGCCGCGTCGCGTACCCGAATGGCGAGCGTCCTGAGCTCGTCGAGCAGTGCGAGGCGGGCCTCGGCGATCGCGCGGTCGAAATAGGCACGCCGGACCGCGGCGCGCACTTCGGCGACGGCCTGCGTCAGTTCCGCCTCGCTGGTGAGGACGGCCGCTTGCGCCACCGCGATGCGTCGCGATCGTTTGCCGCCGAGCTCCAGCGGGACGCTGAACGTGTACGCCTGCTTCGGTGCTTCGCGTTCGAGCTCGACGCGGGCCTCGGGATTGAGGCGCTCGCGTGCGACCTGCAGCTCAGCGAGGGTGACCGGGCGTCGCAGCCGCGCCGCAGCGATAGCTGGATTCGAGGCGAGCGCGCGCTCCATCGCCGCATCGAGCGTGAGCGGCCCCGCTGGAACCGGTGACGGTTCTTGCGCCGAGGTGCCGGACGCGAAGGTCACGAGTAATGCGGCTGCGGCCCACGCGAAGCAGGAGCGCAGGACGCGGCGGAGGCCATGATGGCGGGCTGCAGATGGACGGCGCATGTCAGCCAAGTCTGACTGTTATAATCCGGCTCCGCCATTCTTGTTGAATTTCACCGGAGCAGGGAGATCTCGATGAAAACGGTCGATGTGGCCGCTGTGCTCGACGAAGGCCGGTGGACCGGCTATCAGAAGCTGCTCATCTTCGGCACGGCGCTCACCATCATCCTCGACGGCGTCGACAACCAGCTGTTACCGAACGCCGTGCCGTTCATCGCGCCTGAATGGGGGCTGCAACCGCCCGCCTTCCGGAACGCGCTCGCCACCGGGCCGTTCGGCATGATGATCGGCGGGCTGGCCGGCGGCATGCTCGGCGATCGCCACGGGCGCCGCACGGTCCTGCTCGGCAGCGTCCTGGCCTTCGCCGTCCTGACGATCGCCATCGCCTTCATCGATTCGCTCACCATGCTCGGCGTGCTTCGCTTCCTGGCGGGTATCGGGCTCGGCGGCGCGATGCCCAATGCCGCGGCGCTGGCCTCCGAGTACGTGCCGCGCAAGAACCGCCCGTTCGCCGTGACGATGACCATCGTCTGCATTCCGCTCGGCGGCTTCGTCGCCAGCACGATGGCGCGCGTGCTGGGCGAGGCATTCGGCTGGCAGGGGCTGTTCATTGCCGGCGGACTCATTCCGGTCGTCCTCGCCGCGGTCCTGTTCAAGGTGCTGCCCGAGTCGCCCCGCTATCTGGCCAGCCGCCGCGAGCGATGGCCGGAGCTGACACGCGCGCTCAGGAAGATGGGACACAACGTCCCCGACGACGTGAGTTATGTGGAAGCCGGCGGTGGCGCCGTTCAGCTGAAGAAGGCGAGCATCGCCGATCTCTTCGCGCCGCCGTTCCTGCGCGACACGGCCGGGCTCTTCGGCGCGTTCTTCTTCTGCTTGATGGTGAACTACGTGGCCATCCAGCTCGTGCCGTCGATGCTCCGCGATTTCGGCAAGTTCACGCCGCCGGCGGCCGCGAGCGGTCTTCAGTGGGTGAACGTCGGCGGCGTCATCGGCGCCATTGGCGGCGCGCTGATCATCCAGCGCATCGGCTCGCGAGCGACGATGCTCGGCATGTCGGCAGCCGCGATCGTGTTCTCGCTGGTGATGTCGCGCATGCAGCTCGACCCGATGGACACGTTCGCGCTGATGGCGATGTTCCTCGTCACCGGCGGCCTGCTCAACGCGGTGCAGACGACGATGTACGCGCTCGCCGCGCATGTCTACCCGACTGAAATCCGCAGCACTGGTGTGGGGAGCGCCGTCGCGTTCGGCCGCGTGGGCAACGTGCTCGCCGTCTACGTCGGCGGTTATGCACTGGATCGTGGCGGTCCGCCCGGATACTTCGTCTCGTGGGCGGTGCTGATGGCGCTGGTGCTGTTGTCGCTGGCCGTCGTGCGTCGTCACATCCCCAGGACGACAGATCAACCGGTCGGCGCGATGGCGACCCATTAGCTGGTAGGTCGTAGGCAGTAGGCAGTAGGGCGGGTCCCGCGCCAGGAATGCAAAGCGGACCCGCCGAACGTAGGGCGGGTCCCGCGCCAGGAATGCAAAGCGGACCCGCCGGGAGGCGCGCGTGAATCGTGTGATTGTCGCTTGTGGGCTGCTCCTGACGATTGCCAGCGGGCTCTCGTGCGCGCGCACGGAAGCGGAAAAGGAGGCGGCGCCCGCAGCGGCGCCTGCTGCCGCGGCCGAACCCGCCGGCCCGCTCAGCGCGCTGGCGCCGGCGAACCTGAACAAAGAGCGGCCGAAGGCGCCGTTCGACATGACCGGCAACTGGTTCGTCGATCTCAGCAAGAACGGACAGGCCTGGCGGTTCGGTCCGCCGTATCCGAAGCTGACGCCGAAGGCGCAAGCCGAGTTCGACGCCGCGAAGAAGGTCACCGCCGAAGGCAAGATCTACAAAGACGATATCGGTCTGTGCTATCCCGCCGGCCTCCCGCTGATCATGACGCGTGTGTGGCCGGTCGCGATGATCCAGTTGCCGACCGCGGTCTACATGATCAGCGGCTTCATGAACAGCCTCCGGATCGTCTACACCGACGGACGGGCCCACAGCGATCCCGACGTCGTGGTGCGCAGCTTCAACGGTGAGTCGATCGGCCGCTGGGAAGGGGACACGCTGGTCGTCGACACGACCGCGTTTGTCGGCGAGCATCATTGGATGGATCAGGCTGGTGTCAGCATTCCCGCCGGCGAGCAACTCCACATCGTTGAACGGATCAAGATGGTGGGAACGCAGTTGGAGATTGCCTACACCATGACCGATCCGGAGAACTGGGAAGGCGAATGGACCAGCACGAAGCGCTTCAACCGCGTCAACGACGTGGACATCACCGAGGTCGAGTGCCTGCCCGATCTCAACGAACATCTGCCGAGCACCACGGCCAAGGTGCAGGTCCGATGACAAGTCCCAACTGCGAGGTGGGCCAACTCCCAACGCCCAGACATGTGGGAGTCGGCTCGCGTGTCACTCTTGGGAGTTGGGTGTTGATCGTGGCCGCGTTCCTGGCCAGCGCGGCCCCGGCCATGGCACAGGTGAGCTTCGTCGGCGACTGGGCCGGGCGCTATCACGAGGACCAGCCCGATCGTGTGCCGGGCGAGGAGCCTGGCGATTTCAGCGGCATCCCGCTGAACGACGCAGCGCGTCTCTTCGGCGAGACCTGGGACGTCGCCCGGCATTCGGTGCTCGAGCATCAGTGCGCGCCGTACACGCTGCCGTACATGTTTTTTGGCCCGAACCAGTTCCGGATCTCCGAAGACCGCAATCCGGATACCCAGGAGCTGGTGGCGATCCAGATGTATCTGGGCACCTACCAGCAGCGGCGCACGATCTGGATGGACGGCCGCGCGCATCCGCCGGTCTACGCGCCGCATACCTACATGGGCTTTTCCACCGGCGAGTGGAACGGCGACATCCTGACGATCACCACGACGCACATCAAGGCCGGCTACTTCCGCCGCAGTGGGGTGCCGGCGAGCGATCGCATCACCGTCGTCGAGCACTGGATGCGCCATGGCAACGTGATGTCGCAGGTGACGATTGCCAGCGACCCGGTCTATCTCACCGAGCCCTACATCCGCAGCCAGGAATTCCTGGTGATGGATCGCAACAACACGAACTGGCTCTACAACTGCGAGTACGCGATGGAGCTCGATCGCGACCGCTATCAGGTGCCGCACTACCTGCCGGGCAAGAACCCCTGGAAGGGCGAGTTCGAAGCCAAGCACGCGATGCCGCGTGAGGGCGTGCTCGGCGGCGCCGAGACGCTCCTGCCGGAATGGAAGCCGGGCGCGAAGCCGCTGCCGGCGAAGCCGAATGCGAACGGCGGTTTCCGGCCGCAGGATCAGCCGGCCCCAATCCCCGCCGGTGAGGTGCGCGTCGTGCCCGTGCAAGGCAACGTCAGCATGATTGTCGGCGCCGGCGCGAACATCGCGGTGCAGGTTGGCGAAGACGGTGTGGTCGTCGTCGACACCGGCGCCGCCGGGATGAGCGACAAGGTGCTCGCCGCGATCAGACAGCTGGCACCGAACAAGGAGATCCGCTGGATCGTCAACACCGGCTTCACGGCGCCGCACATCGGCGGCAACGAGGCATTTGCCAAGGCCGGACGTACGGTCAACGGCAACATCGCCGCGATCATCGCGCACGAGAACGCCGCGGCGAGAATGATTAAGGCCGGCGTGCCCGACGCGTCGCGTCCCTACAACACCTACTTCGAGGATCGCCGCGACTTCCCGTTCAACGGCGAACCGGTCCTGCTGTATCACCCGCAGGCAGCGGGCACCGACACCGAGACGATCGTGATGTTCCGGCGCTCCGATGTGATTGTGACTGGCGACGTGTTCGGTACCGAGCGCTACCCGGTGATCGACCGGCAGAACGGCGGCAGCATCAACGGCACCATCGACGCGCTCAACATGGTTCTCGACCTGGCGGTACCGAGCAAGATGTTCGAAGAGGGCGGCACCTGGATCATTCCCAGTTCGGGCCGCCTGTGCGACGAGCACGATGTCGCGATGTACCGCGACATGCTGGTGATCATCCGCGATCGGATCAAGGACCTGGCGGCGCAGGGTAAGACGCTCGAGCAGGTCAAGGCGGCGAAACCGACGCTCGACTACGACGGCCGCTACGGCGCTGACACAGGTGCGTGGACCACGGCCATGTTCGTCGAAGCGATTTACAGCGAGATGAAGCAGCCCTCTGCTGCAGCACGGAGCGCGCAATGAACGTCAACTCCCAACTCCCAATTTCCAAACGCCCAAGCGGTGCTCCTTTGGGAGTTGGTGCTTCTCGTCGGGTTGGGCGTTGGGCGTTCGTATGGGTGCCTCTGTGTGTCGTTCTGCTGTGTGTGTCCTTCGGATCGAGAGAAGCAGCGGCACAGCGGGGAAGGGGCGCAGCCCCCGCGCCGCCGCGCAGCGCCCGTGACGTGGCGCCGGTCGACTTCACGGGAACGTGGGTCTCGATCGTGACCGAGGATTGGCGATGGCGAATGGTCACACCGCCGAAGGGCGATGTCGCCAGTGTCCCGGTGAACCCCGAAGGGCGGAAGGCGACGCAGGCATGGGACCTGGCGGCTGACGACGCGGCGGGGAATCAGTGCCGGGCGTTCGGCGTGGGTGGCATCATCCGTCAGCCGGGGCGCATCCGCATCTCGTGGCAGGACGACGCCACGCTCAAGCTGGAATTCGATGCCGGCACGCAGACGCGGCTGCTGAACTTCGACCGCTCGAAGCAGGCGCCGGCTGAGAAGACGTGGCAGGGGTTCTCGCTCGCGCAGTGGGAAGGGCCCGGAGTGGGTCGTGGTCCAGGCCTGGCCGATGGTCGCCCCGACAACCGCGTCACCGGCGGCGGTCTGTTGTCGCCGCAGTTTCCGGGCGGCGGCGGGCAGGGGTTGCGTGGTGGCCCCCCGCCGCGCGGCTCCGCGCAGATCAACAGCGGTGGCGACATCAAGGTGGTGACCACCGGGTTCCGCGCCGGCTACCTGCGCAAGAACGGCGTGCCCTACAGCGAGAACGCGACGATCACCGAGTATTACCATCGCCTGCCGACGCATCCGAACGGCGACAACTGGCTGAACGTGATCACCGAAGTGATCGATCCGCAGTACCTGGCGCAGCCGTTCTACACGAGCACCAACTTCCGGCTCGAGGCCGACGGCAGCAAGTTCAAGCCTTCGCCGTGCAAGACGGACGCGCCGCTGCCCGTAAAGAAATGACCCGTCGTCCGTGGCCCGTACCCAACGGGCCATGGATCATGACCCAGAGCTGGCACGACCTGCTCTTTGCGCACTGGCCCGTCGACGTCGCCGCGCTGCGCCGGCTCGTTCCCCCCGCACTGCCCATCGACACCTTCGACGGTCAGGCGTGGGTTGCCGTCGTCCCGTTCCACATGACCAATGTGTCGCCGCGCGGCGTTCCGGCGCTGCCGTTCGTGTCGGCATTTCCCGAGCTCAACGTCCGGACATACGTGACGGTCGACGGAAAACCGGGCGTGTATTTCTTCAGCCTCGACGCCGGAAGCCGCGCCGCGGTGATGGCGGCGCGCGCCCTTTTCCGGCTGCCCTACTTCGCCGCGGCGATGACCGTGAGCACGACCGATGGCGTCTCCGGATTCGACAACGTGCGCTATTCGAGCCGACGCAATGCGGCGGCGGAGTTCGTCGCGTCGTATCGGCCAACAGCGTCTGCCCGCGAACCGAAGCCGGGAACGCTCGAGTACTTCCTCACCGAGCGCTACTGTCTCTACACAGTGAATCGCCGCTCGCGACCGCGCCGTCTCGAGATCGATCATCCGCCGTGGCCGCTCCAGATCGCCGAGGCCGAGATCGTCACGAACACCGTCGCGCAGGCAGCGGGCATCACGCTGCCACCGGTCCCGCCGCTGCTGCACTTCGCGAAGCGTCAGGATGTCGTGGCGTGGTGGCCACAGCGCGCTTAGGAGGGGAGCGTGACCGGTGACTTCGACATTGCCGCGCTTTATGCCGCGCTCGACGCCCAGCGGCGAGCGCGCGGCCTCTCGTGGCAAGAGGCGGCACGGCAGGTCAGCCGGCAGTTCGATCGAACCGCCCCTCGCGTCAGCGCCTCGACGTTGACCGGGCTGCGTTCACGCGCCGTCGTCGAAGGCGACGGCGTGCTGCAGATGCTGCGCTGGCTCGAGCGCAGCCCCGAGAGCTTCGTGCCGGGAATGGAGGAGCGCGGCCGTCCGCTGCCGGATGCCGCGCCTCACCAGATTCTGCGGTTCGACACCAGGGCCATCCACGCCGCGCTCGACACCCAGCGGCTCGCCCGCGGGCTGACCTGGAAACAGCTGGCCGAGCAGATCGGCGGCTGCGCGCCGGCGACCTTGGCGCATCTGGCCGCCGGAGGGCGGACATCCTTTCCGCTCGTCGCGCGGATCGCGCGCTGGCTCGGCCGACCGATGGCGTCGATGACGCGGCCCGCCGATCGATAACGGGTTCAGTTGTCCGTCGGTTTCTCGGCGATCGAATCGATCACCAGCACCGGCAGCGGATGCTTCTGCATCTCCAGCTTCAATCCCAGTTGACGGCTCATCGCTTCGGGTAAGGTGAGCGCGCCGTTCGGATCGGTGGCGGCGCCACTGCCCCCAGAACCTCCCGCCGGCCCGGCATCGCCGCCGCGCCCCGGACCGCCGGTCACCAGGCCATTCGGCGTGAAGTTGACGCTGATATTCCACGTGCCTTCCAACCCGGTCGCATCGTAGGCGGGCACGCGCACGTAGCCGTTGGCCAGCTGGCCCAGGCGATCGGCGAACTGCGTCATCGTGATGTTCTGACAGTTGATCAGGCGCGACAGAATCGGCGTGTTGTTGCGCGGGTCGCGGGCGCCGGTTGCCGGCCCCTCGCTGCACTTCGTGCGGCTGGTGGGGTCGGCCTTCGTCAGCTTCATGCTGTTCGTCGTGAGGATGGTGTAGCGCGACACCGGCCGGTCCTCGAAGTGCATCTTCATCTGGAAACGGTCGACGATCAGCTTCTGCAGCATCTTGCGCAGGTCTTCGATGTCGAACCCCTGCATCTCGGCGGCACTGGAGACGGCGCGGGCGACGAGATCGAACTTCGCGCTGTCCATCCACTTCGGGCCGTCGACCAGTTCCTCGCTGTTCAGATCCCACGCGAGGCTGATGATCAGCTTCAGCGGGATGCCGCTGGCATTCACCTGGCCGGTGGGGAGGATGCGGGCGATGGGCCCAGGTGCGCCAGGCGCGCTCGGCTTGATATCGGCCACCTCGAACTCGGGTGTCGGCGGCGGCGGCAGAACCTTGGCCACTTCCGGGGCGTTGGCCGTGGGCTTCTGATTCACGCTGTCGACGACCAGCGTCTTCGAGGGGAGCTCCTTCAGTTCGAGCTTCAGCCCCAGATTCTCGACGGCGCTGAAGATGCTGATGCCGTCGGCGCCCGCCTGCGCCAGGAGCGCACGGTTCGTCCAGCGAAGCTCGAGGTCCCACATGCCCTTCAAGCCGGTTTGATCGACGACGAGCGGCGTCGAGAAGTAGATGCCGCCCATTCGCGGCAACATCTCGGCCAGCGTCGCCATCGTGATCCCCTTGCAGATGGCAACGGTCATGGGAATCACTCCGGGCTGCGCCTGGTTTGGCTGCCCCTGGCAGCCGGCACCAGGTCCCGCGGCTTCGGTCATCTTCGGCTTGCCGGGTCCGGCACTCAGCACGTACGTCGGGATCGGCCGCGTGTCTTCGTGGACGGCGAGCTTGAAGCGATCCGCGAGCATCGTGCGCAGCATCAGCTTCGCGTTGTCGGCGGTCGTCGCCTCTGGCACCTTGGCGATGACCTCGAACCGATCGAGCTCGAGCCAGCTCGGTCCGCCAAAGACCTTCTCGGCGTCGGTGCTGTAGGCCGTCTTGATCAGATCGACCATCGTGGCGTTGCGAATCTCGTAGCGGCCGTTCTTCACGACGCCGCCGGCCATGTTCGTCGCCGAACGCTTCGGGCTGGCGTGGACGTCTGCGAGGTCGAACGCGGGCGTTGGAGTGGACTGTCCGAATATGGGACTGGAGAGCAGCGCAACGAGCGTGAGGCCGGTGAAGGTTCGCATCATCTGTCCAAGACTCCTGGAGACCGTGCTCCTCTTAGACCCCGTTCCCCTTCATACGGCCGTTTGGTTCCACTATCACGGCCGCTCACCCCGTTCGTTCTGGCTCCCATCGCAAGCCGAGCGCGATGATGCGGTCGAGCAGGCGTTCGTAGGAGATTCCGTGAACTTCGGCCGATTCGGCGAAGTCCTCTCCGTACGCGAGATTGGGGTTCGGGTTGGCTTCGAGGACGAACACGCGTCCCGTGTCGTCCATACGGACGTCAATTCGGGCGTATCCGTTCAAATCGAGCGCCCGGAAGCTGCGCTTGGCGATGCGTTGGATGCGATCGGTGGCGGCGGCATCGAGTGGCGCACGGTCGGTCATGATGCCGTGCTTCTTCTGGTATTGGGTACTCCACTTCACCCGCTCGGTGGCGATGCGCCAGCGGTTCTCGGGCATCTTGTCGAACGACATCTCCCACACGGGCAGCACTTCCAGGCGCTCATTGCCGACGACCCCGACGTAGAGCTCCCGGCCGTCGATGAACTGCTCGACGATGGCGGCGGTGCCCAGGCTCTCGTGGATGAAGGTCACCCGCCTGGCGAGTTGTTCGGCGTTCTCGACGACCGACGCCTGGGAGATCCCGGCCGACGCTTCGAAGAAGAGCGACTTGACGATCAAGGGAAACTGCATTCGCTTCGTGAGCACCGCCTTCCGGCCCGGACGGACGACCGTGAACTCGGGAACCGGGATGCGGTGATAGGCGAGGAGCTTCTTGGAGAGGGCCTTGTCGCGGGCGAGGATCAGGCCGCGCGGGTTACAGCCGGTGTAGGGCAGCCGCAACAGCTCGAGATAGCTCACCACGTTCTGATCGAACGTCGTCACCCCGGCGAACGCTTCCATCAGGTTGAAGACGATGTGCGGCTCGAACTTCCTGGCCACCGGCCGGATGCCGCTGAGGTCATCGTGAATGCCGAGCACGCGGACCTCGTGGCCGATCTCCTTCAGCGTCTCGATGACGTCGTACTCCATCTTCCAGTCGGCCTCGAGGACGTCGATACCGGTGACGTCCTCGGGTGGAACGAGATGGTCGTGGACGAGCGCGAGAACGCGTGACCTTCGCATCACAGAAACAACCGGTGCCCGCCGCTGTGCAGGTAGTTCATCGCCTGCACCGTCAACAGCACGGTGAATTCCTGGCGAGCCTGTTCTTCGGGCACCGCGAGGCGCAGTTTCAGCTCACGGCACCGCGCCACCATGTCCTCCAGCACCTGATCGATCGTGTACTGGTAGATGCCGGTCCAATCGGCGACCACGCGGCGTACCGCGCGGCGGATGCGGCCGATGAACTGCGCGGCGGTGACGTTGGTTGAAAACTCGGGCGCGTCGGAGAAGAGACGCCGCAGATCGCGATCGTAGAAGTTCGGGTAGTCCACGCCGTAGTGACGCCGCTTGTTGCGGTAGTGCTGACGGAATGTCTTCCGGAGCTTCCGCAGCGGATCGACTTCTTCGGGGTTCTGCACGTCTGGCGGTTTGTCGCGCAGGCCCGCCATCAGCACCTCCATGTATTGCAGCTTCTTCAGCGCCGGCCATCCAGCGTAGCGCGGCCGCCATTCGCTGTTGGGCGTGAGCCACACGGCAAACGTTTCCGCGAAGTCCTCGTCGGGGTGGCTCTGCGCGTACCACGCATCGAGGTGGAGGACGAAGCTCTTGCTGTACGGGCGCGGCGTGTAGAAGTCCGGATAGGGAATGGATGGCGCGCCGAACACCTCCCGCCGCTGCCGTCGTCGTCTCAGCCGGAAGGCGTTGTCGATCGCGTGCCCGGCCTCGTGGCGCAGGATGCGCATGCACCACTCGTGTTCACCGCCCTCCGCTTCGAGCATCTGCGACTCCTCGAGTTTCTCGAGGCGATGATGGGCGAGGTAGAACGGCACCGCGATCGAGGTGGCGCCGTCGGAGGTGAACCACTCGTCGGACAGATAGAAGTGGATCGGCACGCGGAGTCCGCGGGCCTCGAGCTCCTCGCCGAGCTGGGTGATGCGCGCGGCCAGGGTGCCCTCGATGGCCAGCGGCAGATCCGACATGCGGACGTCGAGGAGCTGTTCGTCCCCGAGATCCGCCCAGTTGTCACTCAAGCTCGCGCGCCGAGGCATGGAAGCGTTATAGGGTAGCGTAGACTTATAACCTTCGAGGACCGTATGGCAACAATCCGCACCGTTCCGGTGCTCACGCTTGCGGCTGTGGTGGGTATGTCTGTGCTGATGATCGGGCAGGAGCGCGATCGCGCCAAGATCGCCGATAAATACAAGTGGAACCTCGCGGAGGTCTATCCGAGCCTCGCCGCCTGGCGGGCCGAGAAGGAGCGCCTCACGAAGGAGATCCCGAAGCTCGCCACGTTCCGCGGCAAGCTCACCACGTCGGCGGCAACGCTGGCCGAGGCGCTCGAGCTCCAGGCGAACCTCACCAAGGAGATCTCGCGCCTCTACGTCTACGCCAGCATGCTCGCGGATGAAGACACGCGCGTGTCGGAGCCGCAAGGCATGCAGCAGGAGATGCAGCAGTTCTACGCGAACTTCGCGGCCCAGGGCTCATATATGGAGCCGGAAATCCTGAAGGCCGGCGCGCCGGCGGTCGAGAAGCTGATCGCCGCCGAGCCACGGCTCAAGAACTACGCCTTCTATCTGCGAGACGTAGTCCGCCGTGCGCCGCACACCCTGAGCGACGCCGAGGAGAAGATCCTCGCCGATGCCGGACCGCTGGCCGGCTCGGCCTCGAACATCTACGGCATCCTCTCGAACGCCGACTTCCCGTATCCGACGATCACGCTTCACGACGGCAAGACGATGAAGGTCGATCAGGCGGGCTATGGCGAACTGCGCACCGTGGCGAATCGCGACGATCGCAAGAACGCGATGGCGGCGTTCTTCACCGCGCTCGGCGGCTTCGGCCGCACCTTCGGCACGACGATGAACTCGGAAGTTCAGAAGGTCTCGTTCTACGGCAAGGCCCGGAAGTACGGGTCCAACCTCGAAGCGTCGCTCGACGGTCCGAACATTCCGGTGTCGGTCTACACGCGGCTCGTCGACGGCGTCGGCAAGAACCTGCCGACTTTCCACCGCTATCTGCAGCTGCGGAAAAAGATGATGGGGCTCACCGACTCGCTCCATTACTACGACCTCTACGCGCCGCTGGTCGCCAACGTGAACCTGCGCTACTCGCCCGAGGAGGCGGAGAAGCACGTGCTCAGCGCGGTCGCGCCGCTCGGATCCGACTATCACGCGGTGGTCGAGCGCGCGTTCACCCAGCGGTGGATCGATTTCTACCCGACCGAAGGCAAGCGGTCTGGCGCCTACTCGGACGGCGGCGCCTACGACGTGCATCCCTACATGCTGCTCAACTACCTCGGGCAGTACAACGACGTGAGCACGCTGGCGCACGAGCTCGGTCACACGATGCACAGCTACTACTCGAACAAGACGCAGCCGTACGCGACCGCGCAGTATCAGACCTTCGTCGCCGAGGTGGCGTCGACGTTCAACGAAGCGCTGCTGATGGACTACATGCTGAAGCAGATCAAGGACGACGCGACGCGTCTGGCGCTGCTCGGCAACTATCTCGAGAACGCGAAGGCCACGGTGTTCCGCCAGACCCAATTCGCCGAGTTCGAGCTCCGCATGCACCAGATGGCGGAGAAGGGGCAGCCGATCACCGGCGACGCGCTGGCCAAGCTCTATCTCGACATCACCCGCAAGTACTACGGCCACGAGCAGGGCGTCACCGTCGTGGACGACTACATCGCCCATGAGTGGAGCTACATCCCGCACTTCTATCGCGACTTCTACGTCTTCCAGTACGCGACGTCGTTCACCGCCGCGGAGGCGCTCTCGTCGAAGGTGCTGTCGGGCGATCAGGCGGCGACGAAGCGGTATCTGACGTTCCTCGGCTCCGGCGGTTCGAAATACCCGATCGATTTGCTGAAGGACGCCGGCGTCGACATGACCACCGACGAGCCGCTCGACCTCACCATCCGCAAGATGAACCGGGTGATGGACGAGATGGAAGCCATCCTCAAGAAGAAGTAGCGGGGCAAGGTCCCGCGTTCGCGATCTCGTTGGCCCGGTGGCGGAATGCGGCAACCCAGGCGGCGAGATCGCGTTCGTCATCGGTGCTGCTGTAGAACGCCGGAAAACGCGCATCGGTGAACAGCGTACGCAGATCGCTGTCCGAGATCGAGGCAAGCCCGCCGACGAACGCCAGCCGCGCGGCCTCGGAGATTCGTACGTCGGCGAACGTTGCGCCACCGTGGGGAAGCGAGCGCATGCTCGCCACGCACGTTCGCCGGTCGACCCAGATCGGCGCCGTCTCCCATCCGGAGAGATTGACCTTCACCGGCCCGAACGTCGCGCCGAGATCCTGAATCATCAGCAGCGGACGGTCGCACTGCGACCGCGGCACGTAGGCAGTGCCGTCCAGACAAACCAGCCGCTGGTTCTGTGCCTTGTTGTCCCAGTGCGCCAGGAAGAGCGCGGCGAGCCGCAGTTGATCCAGCTCCTCACGCGGCGCCCGCGAATGCGCGAGCTCCCACCACGCCCATCCGTGCTGCTGCGAAGTTTCGATCGCCGGCGCCGGAAACTTCCGTTCGACCGCCACCTGCTCGAAGTCGGTGTAGTCCCGGTCCGTGGCCGTTGCCCAGGCCAGCGCGCCGCCGAACAGCGATGCCAGCTGCATCGCTGCGAACGGATCGCGCGGACAGCGATAGCAGCGAAGCCGGGGAACGATGGTCACCGTGTCGGCCGCGAACCCGAGCCGGATCAGCAATCGCGTCGCGGCGGCTTCGGCGTGAAGCTCCGCGGTGTTGTATTTCACCTTCACGTGTTCGCCGTCATCGAGCACGCAGGTGAACTTCGACGTTGTCCCCGACGGCGCCTCGGGAACGAACGTGCAGCTATCGGGCGGCGACGCGAGAAACTCCTCGTGCTGCCAGTCCAGTAGTGGCGGGGCGTCGGGCGGCACGTGGACGAGCGCGCGCCGGAGCTCTTCTCGCCGTGTCGTCTCCTCGGCGTTGTCGGTCGCGGGACCTGGCGATTGCCGGCCTTCGATCGCCCAAGCGGCTGCGACCAGTACGGCACACAGCGCGACCGCGCGGCGGCTCATGACGACGCGCCGCGAGCGGCGGACTTGGTCGGAATGCGGACGCGGAACGTCGAGCCCCGATTCGGGCCGGCGCTCCACGCCGACACGCTGCCGCCGTGGAGCTCGACGAGGTGGCGCACAATCGCCAGTCCGAGACCCAGGCCGCCGAACGATCGGGTCAGGCTGCTGTCGCCCTGGCGAAACCGGTCGAAGACGTGCGGCACGACGTCACCGCGCATACCGACGCCGTCGTCGGTCACCTCGAGCGTCGCTTCCGTGTTCGTGCCCGTGAGAGACACGGTGATGTGACCGCCCGCGGGCGTGAACTTGACGGCGTTGGTCATCAGGTTCCACACCACTTGTTTGAGGCGGGCGGGATCGCCGTAGACGGCGCCGACCGGAGCGAACGAGAGGACGAGCTGCTGGTTCTTGGCGCTGGTGGCCGGCTCGAGCGCGTGCGCGGCGCCTTCGATCAGCTCGCTGAGCTTCACTTCTTGGAAGCTCAACGTCATCCGCCCGGTGATCACTCTCGAGACGTCGAGAAGGTCGGAGACGATCTGGACCTGGGCGCGGGCATTCCGTTCGAGCACTTCGAGCGCGTGCTCGCGCTCGACCCGATCGCCGATGTGCAGTCGGAGTAGTTGAATCCAGCCGAGGATCGAATTGAGCGGCGTGCGCAGCTCGTGCGAGAGGGTGGCGAGGAAATCGTCCTTCAGCCGGCCCGCCTCAAGGGCGGCGGCCCGGGTCCGCTCAAGCTCCTCTTCGAGCTCGACGATTCGTGCGGCGAGTGCTCGACTGTCTCGATGAACGCTCGCGCGCTCGATTTGACGATGGTTCCCCGGCGACACAGATTCCGTCCGGTGACGTCAATTGCAACGCGAGTGCCTGGGTTGGACGGTCCTTTTTACATCCCACCGGGCGTGCCTGCCCTACAGGATGTTCTTGCCGAGCGCCGACAGCGCGAGTTCGGCCGCGAACTCAGCCGTGGCATTGCGGACATCGAGCGTCGGGTTCACCTCGACGAGATCGAGTGCGACCAGGCGCTTCGAGTCGGCGACGAGCTCCATGAGGACGTGAGCCTCGCGGTAGTCGAGCCCGCCCTTGACCGGGGTGCCCACGCCCGGTGCGATTGACGGATCGCAGACATCGAGATCGAACGACACGTGAATGCCGCCGGTGCCGTGCGCGGCGATCTCGAGGGCCCGTTCGGCAACGCTCGCCACGCCCTCGCGGTCGATGTCCTTCATCGTGAAGACGTGCACGCCCGACTCGCGGATCTGCGCTTTTTCCTGTTCATCGAGATTGCGAATCCCCAGCAGCACCGTGTGGTGGGGAAGGACCGACGGACTGGAGCCGATCGATGCGAGCTCGGTCGGTCCTTTGCCGAGCAGGGCCGCCAGCGGCATTCCATGCACGTTGCCGCTGGTCGTCGTTTCCGGGGTGTTCATGTCGCCGTGAGCGTCGACCCAGATGAGGCCGAGCGGTTTTCCGGTCGACTGAGTCACCCAATCGGCGCTGGCGGCAACCGAGCCGGCGCCGAGGCTGTGATCGCCGCCGAGGACGAGCGGCAGCGCGCCCGCTTCGAGTGAGGCGAGCGCGGTGGCGTGAAGGCTCTGGCACACCCGCGCGATCTCGTGGATGAATTTCTTGCGGTTGTCGGTTTCGCTCTGCGTCTCGCGAATCGGCGCCGGCAAGTTCCCCTTGTCGATCACCGTCGCGCCCAGTGCCGCGATCTGATCGCCGAGACCCGCGATCCGCATCGCTGACGGCCCCATATCGACACCCCGTCGTCCGCCGCCCAGATCGAGCGGCACGCCAATGATGTGGATGGGTTTCATTCGGCGAAATTCAAAATGCAAAAATCACAAGGTAAAAACGTTCTGTGTGCATTCTGCATTTTGCATTTTGCATTACTTGGTTTTGTACGACACCGAAATGCCTTCGCTCGCCGGCGAGACGATCGTCGTGAAGAGTCCCGGATGATTCTGAATCGTCCGCAGGAACGGCTCCATCTCGCTCTTCTTGTTGATGACGTTGTGGGCCGTGAAGATCGCGCCCGCGGTCATTCGGGGAAAGACCATGTCGAAGAAGCGCTGGTAGTCGGGCTTCCATGCGTCGAGGAAGACGAAGTCGAACGTCCCCTGGAGTTTGGGAATCTCCTTGAACGCGTCGCCGTGAATGACCTGAACGACGTCGGTCAAGCCCGCCTTCTTGATGTTGTCGGCTGCCTCACGTGCGCGCTGCGGGTCGTACTCGATGCTGACGACGCGGCCGCCCGACTCGCGCGCGCCGAGTCCCAGCCAGATGCCGCTGTATCCGCTGGCCCCGCCGATCTCGAGAATCGACTTCGCGCCGCGGGTCGCGACCATCACGCGCAGAAAGCGTCCGTCCTCTTCGGAGATGGCGAGCATCCCCTTGTCGGCGGCTCTGATCTGTTTGAGCACCGCGTCGATCTGCGGCGTCATGGCGCCACGCGTCTGAGCGTGAAGGGTGGAGAGCGCGAGGAGAACGAAGCACGCCACGAATCGCATCCAGCAATTCTATGATGCGGGATCGGGGTCAGGGATCAGGGATCAGTAATCCGGGATCAGTAATCAGGGATCAGGGATCACGGCTGAGCGATCACGGATGAGGGATTGAGTGTGCCGCAACGATGCACCAGCGGGGGAGCCCCTGGTGATCGTTGCGGCTGGCGGACGTGGCGGAATTGCGGAACGTCGGGCGGGCCTTACGGCCCGCCGTATCGAAGACTAGTTGCTCAGATCACCCCAGGCGACGTTCTGTGCGTTCATGCCTCCTGTGCTACCCCAGATCACGGCGTTCCCGTTGCTCGTGCCGAGCTCGTCGCTACCCCAGATCACCGCGCTACTCCAGCTCTGTGGATCCTCCCAGACCACATTGCTGCCCCAGATGACGGCGTTGCCCCAGGTCGTGTTCGAGCCCCAGATCACCGCGCTGCCCCAGGCCATCTGATTGACCGGCAGCGTGCTGCCCCAGATGACCGCGCTGCCCCAGATCACCGCCTGCTTCCAGACGATGTCCTCGCCGCCGATCGTCGTCCACGGCACCGGCTGCGGGCTCAACCAGTACGAACCCATCGGCGCGTCGGTGTTCATGCTCTTCGCGAGGTCGATCGCGCCCTTGCCGTTCAGCGCGCCCGCGCCCTGCCGGAGCATGTCGTACTCGACGCCGAGATCGTTGTGGACGCCGAAGGACGTGTACTGAATCGCACCCTTCACCGCGTTCGGCGTGAGGGCGGGATCGTACGGATGGTAGTACTTGTGGCTTTCGAGCATCTGCGCCACGACGCCCGACGCGACCGCCGTGGCCATGCTCGTGCCGCTCAAACGGATGTAGTCGGTGTCGGCAGCGCGCAGCTGCGGATAGTTCTGATAGATGAAGCTGTGCTTGGCGGCCGCGGCGATGATCTTGTGGCCCGGCGCCAGGAAGTCGGGCTTGACGATCGCGTCGTACCACGTCGGCCCGGAGGAGCTGTAGTCGGGGATGCGATCGTCACCGCGGGCCACCGTGTCGCTGGTCATCAACGCACCGACGGTGAGTGCCGACGGCGCGTTGCCGGGCGAGGTGATGCCGGCGTAGCCCGGCATGCCGGTGGCCTCGTTCACGCCGTAGTTGCCGGCGGCCGCGACCACGACGATGCCCGCCTTCGACGCGCGCTCCACCGCCTGCACCAGCGGGTCGGTCGACGCCGGCTCGTAGATCGGGTGGCCGAGCGAGAGGTTGATGATCTTGATGCCGTACTTCGCGCGGTTCGCGACCGCGAAGTCGACGGCGCGAATCACATCGCTCGTGTAGCCCGCGCCCGTCGCGTCGAGCACTTTCAGGATCAGCAGGCTGACGTTCGGCGCCAGGCCGCGGTAGTCCTTGTTGTAGGAGAGCGCGCCGCTGCCGCCGATGGTGCCGGCGACGTGCGTGCCGTGGCCGTAACCGTCCGAGGGGTTGGTCTGAAGCGTCTGGCCGTTGGTGAAGTCGTAGAACGCCGACACGCGGCCGGTGAAGTCAGACGACATCTCGAGGCCCGAGTCGATCACCGCGACGCCGACGCCCTTGCCGGTCCACGTGTTGCCGAGTCCCAGCGTCTGGCGCAGCACCTGCGGCGGCACCGGTTGACCACCTTCGTCCAGCGACGGGTCGAGGATGCCGGTAACGACGCCGGTGAGCCCACCGACCACGCCACCGAGGAGGCCGGTCGTCGTATTCACCAATCCACCCAGCAGTCCGCCCAGCAAGCCGCCATGCGCCCTGACGAGCGCGTCGGTCGAGAGCGAGATGACGCCAGTCTGTCCGGCCAGCGAGGCGAGGTCGTCGCCGTGAACGACGGCGGTCAACGCGTCAACGGAGCTCAGGTCGGCGAGGACATCGTCGCCGTGGGCCTCGAGCGAACGCCGCAGCGCATCGCGTTCGCTCGCCTTGACGCGGATGATGACGCGGTGTGCCGCCGTTGCGTGCGACTCGACGCTCTTCTTCAGAAAGCCATCGAGCTTCCGCAACTGCACGCCCGTGCTGCCGCTGGCCTGCATCTTCGCGCTGGTCAACGTCACGGCAACGAGCGCCACCGCTCCAACCACCCGCACCCACCTGGTTCGCTCCGAAAGTCTCATGCGAGCTAGTTGAGCAATAGGGGCGCCAGCTCGGCGCAAGCCATCGAACGCGAACTTTTCCCCGTTTTCCTGAGAGTTACAGTTCGTGAGGCTCGAATCACGGAAGTGTGAGCAGGTGGGCGTGTGCCGTGACGCAACACGCCGGTTGCGCCGGATCGCGATCGATCGCCGTAAACAGTGGTCTGCCTGCAGGTTGACTTCGATGGTTCGGTCTGGAACACGCGTGTGCCGCGGCGGAACACACCGTGAGCAGCCGTCAGAATGTCTGGGGTCTATCGGCCGCGGGGGGCGACGAGCTCGCGCGAAGTGCTGTGCACGATGTGCAGCGATGCGATGTGGGCAGCGGCTTCGGCGAGCTGCTGATGATGCGGCGTGAACGCCGCCGGCCGATCCGAGTAGAAGGCGAGCACGCCAAGCAGTACATCGTCGGCACAGATCGGCACGGCGAGTGCGGTTCTCAACCGGCTGTCGTCGCGCACCTCGGCGTCGAGGTCGAGCCGCGCGTCGGAGTTGAGGATGCTTTGTCTCGTGGCGGCGACCCAACCGCTCAAGCGATCGCCCAGGCGGATGCGTGTATCGGCAGCGATCGTGTTGTCGCCGGCGCGATACGCCGGCGCGAGTGAGTCGCTGGTGCCTTCATACGAGAGGAGGACGAACGCGGCCGCGCCAATCTGCGCATGCAGGTGCTGCCAGATCGCGTCGCCGATCTCGGCAATCCCGGCATCGCTGGGCACCGCCCGGCCGATCGCGTAGAACACCTCGAGGTCCATCCGGCCCGCCGCAGCGGGCGCCGGCGGCGGTTCATCGGCGGGCATTGGTGCCGCGTGCGGATCGGCGACTGGTGTCGTCGACCGGGTTGCCTGCGACTCGACTTCGAATTTCTCCACCGCGTGCAGCGCCAGGAACGCGTCGACGACCCGCGGGTCGTACATCGTGCCGCGGCGATCGACGATGATCTTGAGCGCGTCCTGATCCGAGAGGGCGGGACGATACGGGCGGTCGGAGGTCAGCGCGTCGAAACAGTCGACGACCGAGAGAATGCGAGCGCCGATCGGAATCTGTTCGCCGGAGATCTTGTCGGGATATCCGGTGCCGTCCCAGTTCTCGTGGTGGTGACGCACGATCGGTTCGACCGGATACGGGAAGCCGATGACCGACAGGATATCGGCGCCCACCGGTGCATGCTTCTGCATGATCTCGAATTCCGAAGGGCTGAGTCGTCCCGGCTTGTTGAGGATGTGCTCGGGGACGCTGATCTTGCCGACGTCGTGCAGCAGCGACGCCGCCTTGAGCGCCTGAATCTCGAGGTCGTCGTTGACGTTCAACTCGCGGGCGAGCCGCACGGAGTTGTCCTGCACGCGGCGGATGTGGTCGTGCGTCACCTGATCTTTCGCATCGATCGCCTGCGCGAGCGCTTCGATCGCCGATACGTAGATCTGATTCATGCCGCCGAGGTGTGCGATCTGATCGGCGGCACGGCCAAGCGCATGCCAGAACGTCGCGTACAGGATCACTGGCAGCGGCGCGATCAGAATCAGCACTTCCAGCTTGCCGATCGGTGCACGGCCGGCGTTGGTGCTCGACAGCACCATCATCAGCATCGAGGCGAACACGCCGCCAAGGTGCGTCACCCACAGGCTGACGAAGTGGCCGCGCCAGATCGCGAACACCGAGGTGTTGCGCTCGAAGCCGATCGCCGTGGCGACCAGACCGGTGTTCAACAGGAAATTCACGGCGCCGAACACCGTCAGCAGGCCGAGCAGACGCAGCGCCCCGACGGGGCCCTCGGCCAGCGGCTGTGATCCGCCGAGCAGCAGGAACGCCTGGGCGGCCGCCCAGATGGCGATCGCCGCTTCGGCCATGTTGAACAGGACGCGCACCGGCGTTCGCCGCGTACTCTCCATCCGGTACGACAGCACCAGACCGTCGATGGCGGCGGTGATCGCGCCGGCCGATGGCCCGACGACGAGCGCCGCGATGATGCTGAAAGTGTCGGAGATCGAGAAGCTGATCGGCATCGACGGGATGCGCAGCGTGGCATACCCCGTCACGAACGTCAGCCCGAGCAGCAGCAGCCACGCGGCCGAGAGCGGACGCGAGACGACATCCCATCCCGAGTACCCGACCACTGCCGCGCCGACGACGATGACGCCGACGACGAAGGCTTTGGCCTTGGTGCCCATGTCTGGAGCCGGTGCGGTGGTTGACCCGGTGGTGCCCATCTCTCTGTCGTGCGAATCCGCGCAGATGCGCTGCGGGGAACGCGCGATAGATAAATCGGCGAGCGCGGTGAAAAGTTAAGAAAGGGAAGCGCTTGCGAGGGTGGCAGCGCGCGACGCGACCGCGCGTCCGTCGGCAATGCAGTCGGGTATGCCGATGGCGCGAAACCCGCTGCCGGTGACGAACAGCCCTCTCAGCGCGGCGAGCCGCCGCTCGATCGTGTCGAGACGCGCCAGATGGCCGACCTCGAACTGCGGGCTGCGCCGGGTCCAGCGATACAGCCGCGTGAAGATCGGATCGCCGTCGATGCCGAGCAACGCGCCGAGCTCCGATCGGACGATCTCCACGAGCGCGTCGTCAGCGAGGTCGAGCCGCTGCGGATCGCGGCCGCCGCCGAGGAAGCCGCGGAGCAGGACATTCCCGTCCGGTGCACGCCCGGGCCATTTCGACGTGACCCATGTTGCCGCGAGCAAGGCATTCGGCTCGACCCGCGGTACGACGAACCCGGTCCCGCGCAGCGGGTGCGCGACGTTGGCGCGGCGATAGCCGAGCGCGACGGTCGCGGTCGAGGCATAGGGCATCTCGTCGCACAGCGCCGCAAGAGGTGCATCGATTGCGCGCAGCAGCGAGGCCGCCGCGTACGCCGGCACGGCCAGGACCACCGCGCGGGCGGTGATGGATTCGGTGGCAGTGGTCAGGGTGAATCCGGTGGTCGTTTGCTCGAGGCTGGTGACGGGAGTGCCGGTCGCGACGCTTCCCGGCGGCAGCGCCTGCGCCAGTGCGTCGATCAGTTCGCCGACGCCGCCCGGCAGCGAGACGAAGGCTCCCTGCGGCGACGGTTTCGTGTGCATCGCGCGAAACGCGCGGATGACGCTGCCATGTTCGCGCTCGGCCTGCATGAGGCGGGGAAACAGCGCGCGCGTGGAGAGGCGGTCGACGTCGCCGGCGTGGATTCCCGCCAGCAGCGGCTCGGCCAGATAGTCCGTGGCCTCTTGCCCGAATCGGCGACGAACGAAATCCCCGATCGCTTCGTCGTCGACCTCGTCTTCGCGGCGGGGGAGCGCGACCTCGCACGCCATCCTGATCTTGCCGGCCGGTGAAAAGAGTGACGAGCGCGCCAGGGCGCCGACGCTGAGCGGGAAGCCGAGGAACGAGCCTTCGACGATGGGATGGAGCCGGCCGGAGCGGAGCACGTAGGCGGTCCGCGGCGTGAGCGTCGAAACCAGACGGTCGGCAATCCCGAGCTCGCGACAGAGCGCCACCGCCGCCGGTTTCTGCACGAGCATCGAGTCGGGCCCGCCGTCAACCGTCCAGCCGTCGAAACGGTCGGTCTTGATCACCCCGCCTGGGACGTTGGTTGCTTCGAAGACGCGGAAGGAGATGCGGCGCTGATTGAGCTCGTACGCAGCGGCGAGGCCGCTGATACCGCCGCCGACGATCGCTACGTCAATGCTCAATGGTCAATGCTCAATGCCCAATGAATACCCAACGCCGTTGAGCATTGGGCATTCTGCATTGGGCGTTACTTCATCCGGCGCGACGCGCTGTGCACGTATTGGGCAAGCATCTGCACGTGCTCGACCGGCGTCGACGGGAGGATGCCGTGACCGAGGTTGAAAATGTGGCCGGGCCGTGTCCCGACGCGCCTCAGGATCTCGTCGGTCTGCTTGAACATGCGCGGCATCGGTCCGAGCAGCAGCGTGGGATCGAGATTGCCCTGCACCGCGCGATCGCTGCCGATGATCTCCCAGCCTTCGTCGATCGGGATGCGCCAGTCGACACCGATGACGTCGCCACCCGCGGTGCGCAGATCGTCGAGGATGGTGGCCGTTCCCGTGCCGAAGTGAATGGTCGGCACGCGCGACCCGACGGCGTCGAAGATCCGCTTCGTGTGCGGCAGCGCGAACTCGCAGTAGTCCTCGCTGTTCAACGTGCCGACCCACGAATCGAACACCTGCACCGCGTCGACGCCGGCCTCGATCTGGGCGACCAGGTAGTCGGCGACGATGGTCGCGAACTTCTCACACAGCTGGTGCCACGCGGCGGGGTGGCCGTACATGAGCGCCTTGGTGCGCGCGAAGTTGTTCGAGTGGCCGCCTTCGATGGCATACGACGCGAGGGTGAACGGCGCACCGGCAAAGCCGATGAGCGGCACCCGTCCATCGAGCTCGTGCTGAATCTGCTCGATGGCCTGCAGCACGTGCGACAGGGCTTCTCGTGGTTCGAATACACGCAGCCGCTCGATGTCGCCGTCGTTGGCGATCGGCCGCTCGATCTGCGGCCCCTCGCCTTTGACGAAATCGAAGGGGATTCCCATCGGCGCGAGCGGCAGCAGCAAATCCGAGAACAGAATCGCCGCGTCGACGTCGATCCGCCTCACCGGCTGCAGCGTGACCTCGGTGGCGAGATCCGGCGTCGCGCAAATCTCGAGCAGGGTGTGCCGCTCGCGAATGCTGCGGTACTCCGCCATGTAGCGGCCGGCCTGGCGCATGAACCAGACAGGCGTGGCGTCGACCGGCTCGCGCCGGCACGCCTTCAGGAAACGATCGTTAGGCACGCTTTAATTCAGCGAAGACGGATCGGGACCCTTGAGCAGATCGCGCGCGAGCGTCACGAGCTCTTCGAGCCACAGCGGTTTGTAGCGCAACTCCGCGCCGAGCGCCTGGATCTCGGCGGCCTGCGCCTCGTCCAGATAGTAGTCTCCGGTGACGATGGCGACGGGAGTGTTGGTGAGGCCAGGGATTGCGCGGATGGCTCGCAGGAACTGCAGGCCACTGGTCAACGGCATCCGCAGGTCGAGGATCACCGCGTTGGGCCGATGCGTCGTTGCGAGGCTGAGTCCCTCGTCCGCCGAAAGCGCCGCCCACACCTCATAGCCTTCGAGGCGGAGCATTCGCGAAAACGTGTCGGTCACACTGACGTCGTCGTCGACGATGAGAACCCGGGCAGTCTCGCCGGGCGCGGAGGGGGGCACTCGTCCATTGTGGTATCGGGCTTCGGAGCCGTCAAGTGCTCAGGGCGATGGCCCTAACTCAAAGACGGCATTCGCGATTCGTGCTATATTCAGCGCGCTTTAGGCACGTTAGCGTCCGTATGTACTCGTGTCGGAGGTTTTGTTGAGCCCCATCCTCGTGCGGCCGGTCCGCGAGCAGCTCGAGCACGATCGGGTCATCCGCCTGCTGCAGGCGAAATACAAGAGGAAGTACGAGGTTGCGATCAACCCCGGCAATGAGCAGACCGCGCCGGTAGGCACGCCTCCGTCTGTCTGGTATCCAGACCTCGTCCTGCTCTCGACCGAGCGCAGCCGCAAGCTGATGGGCACGGTCGAGGTCGAGACCACCGAATCGATCAACAACCTCGAAGCGATGTCGCAGTGGGTGGCGTTCGCCAAGCTGAAGGCGCCATTTCACCTGTACGTGCCGGCCGGAATGATGGACAGCACGCGGCGGCTGTGCGCGGACCTGCAGATTCCCGTCGCCGAAATCTGGGCGTATCACTCGGTCGGCGATCAGATTCGATTCACCGTCGTGCATCGAGTGCCCCAGCCAGGCGAGAGCCGTCAGGCCCGGCCTGCGGCTGAAGCGCCAGTGACGCCTCGCGCTGCCCGGCCCGCTGTTGCGCCAGCGAAGACGGCGCCGACGAAAACGGCTCCCACGAAAACTCCCGCGAAAGCCGCGGCGCCCGTTGCCCGTCCCGCGGCAGGGGAAAG
>JADMIO011367111.1_pt1 | contig 38449 bp, 24 predicted proteins | sample 8958161 | NCBI WGS metagenome assembly JADMIO01 (sample SAMN16585339, study PRJNA669376) | soil metagenome | isolation source: Crop rotation soil | place: USA: Cullars Rotation, Alabama | collected 2011 | reverse complement strand
GACAGAGGACAGAGGACAGAGGACAGAGGACAGAGGACAGAGGACAGAGGACAGAAGAAGCGGAACTGTTCCAGCGGCACCCGCCCTGCTGTCAGTGGGCCTCAGCCGTTGTGCCGAGCATCCATTATCTTCGATCGGCGCTGTGGCGACAATTGCAACTTGCAACCATCTGGAAATGATTCGCAAAGAGATTCCAGAATGCGCGCCGCCGGCGTATCACACTCGGTGGAAATCGAAGTCGGGCAGGCTCCCGCCGGCGTGAGCCTACCCGACTTCACTCATTTCGCCGGCTGGAAGCCACCCTGGGAACTCCGTCGCACTGGGCAAATAATGGACCTGTCCCCTTTTCTCCGGCGGGGGACAGATGCCGGACGCGACGCTGTACTCGGCTGTACTCGGCGATCCTGCGCGAGATTCAGACCAAGGGGAAGGAGTCGCGGTTCAAGAAAACGGAGCGGGGGAGGTTCGGGCTGGCGTAGCCTACGACTAGCCCACTCAACGCCCCACGTTGCCACGTGCGGGCGTTTTGTCGTTGGACCGCTGGAATCGAAGACGGTAACGTGCCGCTCCCTCACTTCGCCGGCTGGACGGGAGTGAGGGCGACGCGGAAGCCGACGAGCGACAGGTCAAACTGCGGCAGTATGCGATCTTTGCGATTCGCCGAACTGCAAAACCCACCGGGACGCGCCCAGCAGCCGCCCCGAACGACGTGGCTCGCGGACTCCTTCGTCACCTCCGGATCGCGTCCGCCGGGTAGATCGTCGGAATCGAAGTCCCGGCACCACTCCATGACGTTACCGTGCACGTCGTGCAGGCCCCACGGGTTCGGTTTCTTCTGACCCACGCGGTGGGCGTATTGTTCACCGATTTCCCATGCGTTGTCGTAGAACCACGCATACTCGTCGAGGTTCGACTCTCCGTCCCCGAAACTGAAATTGGTTTCCGTTCGTGCCCGACAAGCGCGTTCCCATTGGGCGTCGGTCGGCAGCGTGTATTCCCAGCGGTCTGGGAGCCGCCCTGCCTTGCGTTCCTTGTCCGTCAGCCTGCGGCAGAACTCCATCGCATCGTCCCAGTTGACGTTCGCCACGGGGTAGTCGTCTTCATCTTTCGAGTACTCCTGGCCCTTCCAGGGGCGCGTCGCCATCACTCGTTTCCATTCCGCCTGCGTGAGCTCGTATTTTCCAAGCCAGTAACCCTGAGTGATGATGACCTTCGCCTGAACCATCTTTGAAAGGTTATACCTTGGGGCCCTTCCCGGCGTGGCGGGTGGGACGATCTTTTCCATCACGAAGACGCCCGGCGCACACCAAACCAGCTTCATCTTCGACCCGTTGTCGTCGCGCACGTCGCCCGCTTCGTTGCCGACCATCGAGTCGGCGGCGGGCTTGTCGGCCTTCGCCGGTTCATCCGCTGGCGACCGTGCTGTGGGCAGACAGGCTGCGAGCGTCAGGAACAGCGCGAGATGACGTCCGGTCATGGTCATGGCCGTGGCTCCGGGCCTAGGTAACCGTAGGGCGGGTAGTGGGTCAGTTTGAAAATTTGCGGGCGTCGAAATGAGGGCCGAGTGCGTTGACTGTGGGTTAAGGCGCCTTGAAACGCCACGGGCCGTCACGATCCGTTGCATCCTTTTCGTCTCTTGGACGATGGTGCTTCCCGCCAAGAAACCAGTTGACGTGAACTTGAAGCCCCTTAATTCGAGAGCCTGCGGGTAACCCCTTCTCGTACAGGAACTGCACGTATCCAATAAATGGGATGGCTTCTTCGAAATACTTGGGCTCGCGCTTCACAATCTCGCGGGCCAATGCTTCCTCATCGCTGCTCCAAGGCACGTCGTCCCGACGGGCATACTCCATACGAAGTTCGTTGTAGCGAGCACGTACGCGGTAGGGAACGCGAAGGATTCCCCGAAATTCCTGGGGCATCGCCGATTTTTTGTCGGCCTCCAGCGGTTGCCACGTGGACCAGTGCCGCGCATCTGCACTATAGCGCACATAAAGGATGCCGAGCTCCCCGGGCAGATCCACCGTCGCCCGAACCGCGGCCACGGATGTGGGACGCCAAGACAAGCCGATGCCGATTGGCTCCGTCGTTTCCAGCCAGAAATCGCGAGTCCCCTCGTCCCCCGCTGTACCCCAGCCGAGGCCGTCTGGAGTGATGTCAATCCGTTTTGGATCGGACCATTTGGCTTTCGTCGGGGCCTGCTTCGAGTCAGTCAAGTCGAGGAAGAATGCTGTGCCGCCGTCGATTTCCCCGAAGGCTGGCCATGCCGCCCCAGTAACCAAAATTGCAACGAGGGCGCCGTCAATCGCGCCGCGCCGGATGGCAGTTCGGTTCATTGGAACTCCCCAAAGCCAATAATTTCGAGTCGACAGAACAAGTCGCATGCCCCTACGCAATCGCTAACCGAGATTCGTAATCCGCACATTGCAGGCTGAATCCCAGGCAGTCATAGCCCCGATTCTACCCCAGCCGGCGACGGGCGGGAACCTGAGACCGTCTCGTCTTCGCGCTGTCCGGCGCCCCGCGGTAAACTCACCCGCACGGACGAACGACCGACAAAACGACGGGGCCCGCTGACCTGGCTCGCCGCCAGAACGTGGCGGTTCTGGGTCGGCATGGCGGAGAAGGAGAAAAGGGGTCAGGACTTTTTGAAGGAGAAAAGGGGAAGGAGAAAAGGGGAAGGAGAAAAGGGGAAGGAGAAAAGAAGGAGAAAAGAAGGAGAAAAGGGGAGGAGAAAAGGGGTCAGGACTCTTTGATTCCAGCGATTGGCCTGTTAGGCTGTGCGAATGCCAAGGCCCAAACGAATCTGTCCCGCGGGAGAGGTGTTTCATGTGCTCAATCGAGCCGTCGCGCGGCTGACGATCTTCGAAAAGCCGGCGGACTACGACGCGTTCATGCGGGTGCTCGATGAAACGTGGCAGGAAGTCCCGTTGACGATCTTTGCGATGGTGGCCATGCCGAATCACTGGCACTTCGTGGTGCGTCCGACACGGGACGATCAGGTCAGCGATTTTTTTCGGCGGCTGACGGTCATGCACACCATGAGGTATCATGCGCATTACAAGACGAGCGGGACGGGCCATCTTTACCAGGGGCGTTTCAAATCGTTTCCGATTCAAGGCGACGAGCATCTGCTGACCGTCATGCGGTATGTCGAGCGAAATCCGTTGCGCGCCAGTTTCACGGACCGCGCGGAAAGCTGGAAGTGGAGTTCCGCCTACGTTCGGCTCAAACCGGCGAGCGACCGCCGCTGGTTGACTGATCCGGGCGATCCAGCTCTTCCGCGACGCTGGAGCACGTGGGTGAACGACGCCGAGACCGAAGCAGAACTCAAAGCCCTGCGGTCCTGCGTTCAGCGTGGACTCCCCTTTGGTGATGACCGCTGGACCAAAAGCAGCGTCGTTCGACTCGGACTCGAGACGACCGCCAGACCAAGAGGCAGGCCACGAAAAGAGTCCTGACCCCTTATTCTTCGCCTTATTCTTCGGAGTTCCTGCCGAAAATCACAGTGTTCGAAGGCCGAGTCACTCGTCGCCGGTTCTGGCAGCCAGGAGACGGATACGACCGCAACGTGTTCGAGGAACGCACGCTGGCAGCGATGATCGACTACATTCACCAGAATCCCGTTCGGCGCGGCCTGTGCGAGCGGGCAACGGACTGGGAATGGTCCGGTGCGCGGTGGTATGCGGGAGTCCGACCGGTGCGTTTCGAAATCGATGCGACGTTGCCGATGATCCACGACGCATGACGGGTGCACGAATAGTTCCGTATCGTGGAGACCGAATGGGACAGTCCCGAGACGCCCGCCACGCCCTTCCTGCCGTCAGGGCGTGCCACCCGACCCGTCAATTAAATGGACCTGTCCCCTTTTCTACCGGGTCTCCCGTCGCGGTTGCAGCAGCTTGGCGACGAGGCCCGTCCAGCCGGTCTGGTGCGCAGCGCCGACGCCGCGGCCGTTGTCGCCGTGGAAGTATTCGAAGAAGGGCACGTAGTCGCGGAAATGCGGATCGGTTTGCAGCTTGCCGCTGTCGCCGAACACGGCACGCCGGCCCGAATCATCGCGCAGGAACAGTTTCGACAGGCGGCGCCCCAGCTCATCAGCGACCTCGTTGATCGTCATTTGCTTTCCCGAGCCCGTCGGGCACTCGACCTTGAAGTCGTCGCCATAGTAATGGTGGAACTTCTGCAGCGACTCGATGATCAGAAAGTTCACCGGCATCCAGATCGGCCCGCGCCAATTCGAATTCCCGCCGAACAGCGACGAATCGGACTCGGCCGGCAGGTATTCGACGGTCAGGGACAGGCCCGAGCAAGGAAAAGAGTAGGGCTGCTCGGCATGGAACCGCGAGAGCGCTCGGATCCCGTATTCCGACAGGAACTCGGTCTCATCGAGCATTCGCGCCAGAAGGCGCTTCATGCGGTGTCCGCGGAGCAACGACAGCAGACGCCGCTCACCATGCCCCGGGTCATGCCAGCGCGATACGAGGCGGGCGAGGTGAGGACGATTGCCGAGCAGCCAACGCAATCGGCTGCTGAATTCGGGGACCTGGTCGAGCAAATCGGGTTCGAGGGTCTCGACGGCAAAGAGGGGGATCAGACCCACCATCGAACGGACTTTGAGCGAGACCACTTCTCCCTCGGGGAGCTGCAGCGTGTCGTAGTAGAACTCGTCCTCTTCGTCCCACAGTCCGACGCCGTTGCCGTCGCCACCGATGTTCGTCATCGCCTCGGCGATGTTCAAGAAGTGCTCGAAGAACTTGGTGGCGATGTCTTCGTAGACGTGGTTGTGCAGCGAGAGCTCGAGGGCGATCCGCATCAGGTTGAGGCAATACATCGCCATCCAGCTCGTGGCGTCGGCCTGATTGATGTGCCCGCCGGTCGGCAACGGGGCACTGCGGTCGAAGACGCCGATGTTGTCGAGCCCCAGAAATCCGCCCTGAAAGACGTTTCGGTGGTGGAAATCCTTGCGATTGACCCACCAGGTGAAATTGAGCATCAACTTGTGGAAGACCCGTTCCAGAAAGGGGAGATCGCCGGCGTCGCCCCGCTGCCGGCGATCCATCTGGAACACGCGCCAAGCCGCCCACGCGTGCACGGGAGGATTGACGTCGCTGAAGTTCCACTCGTAGGCGGGCAACTGCCCGTTGGGGTGCATGTACCACTCGCGCGTCAGCATCACGAGCTGCGCCTTGGCGAACTCGGGATCGATCATCGCCAGGGGAATGCAGTGAAACGCCAGGTCCCACGCCGCGTACCAGGGGTACTCCCACTTGTCGGGCATCGAGATGATGTCGGCATTGTCGAGCGTCTGCCAGTCGTTGTTTCGGCCATGCAGGCGTTCGGGAGGAGGCGGAGGCAGTGCGGGATCGCCATTCAGCCATTCCGGCACGTCATAGCGATAATACTGCTGGCTCCAGATCATGCCGGCCAGCGCCTGCCGGTGGACGAGCCGCTTATCGGCATCGGCGATCTCGGCCTGCAAAAAGGCATAGAAGCCATCCGCCTCGCCCTGCCGCGACGCGAAGCACTCGTCGAAATCGTCGAATGGCACGGGCTTTGAGCCGAGCCTCAGACGCAGGCGGACTTGCGTCGAGCCTCCCTTCGCAATGTTCCGGACATAGTGGGCTGCCGCTTTCGTGCCGGTCTCCTGCGAGTTGACGACCCCCTTCATCCCGTGAACGACATATTCGTGGAAGGCGTCCTTGAAGTGCCGGTGTTCCTCGGGCATTCCATAGAGCCGGCGGACGTTCGTGTCGTTGTCGCAGAAGAGCAGCTCGCCCGGCTCCTCGGCGGAGAAGGAATACGATCCCATCGTGTGATGGCGGACCGCGATGCCCCCAGCCCGGTTTCGCGTCAATGACGGCCGGTCCGATGTGTCGTTCCACGACCACTTGTTGCGAAACCAGATTTGCGGAAGCAGATGAATCGTCGCCTCTTCCGGGCCGCGATTGTGCACGGTCATTCGCATCAGGACGTCTTTCGGACCGGCCTTGGCGTACTCGACGAACACGTCGAAATACCGGTCGTCGTCGAAGACCCCCGTGTCGAGCAGTTCGAACTCGGGATCGAGCTTCCCGCGTCGCGCATTCTCGGCCACGAGCTCGTCGTACGGAAACTCGCGCTGCGGGTACTTGTAAAGCATCTTCAGATAGGAATGCGTTGGCAGAGCGTCGAGGTAGAAATACTGTTCCTTGACGTCTTCGCCATGATTCCCTTCGGCGTTCGTCAGGCCGAACAGCCGCTCCTTGAGAATCGGATCGCGCCCGTTCCAGAGCGCCAGCGACAGGCAGAGCCGGCACCGCTCGTCGCAAAACCCGGCGATCCCATCCTCTCCCCAGCGATAGGCGCGGCTGCGCGCCACGTCGTGCGGGAAGTACTCCCAGGCACTGCCGGACGCGCTGTAATCTTCGCGGACCGTTCCCCACTGGCGCTCGGAGAGATACGCGCCCCAATATCTCCAAGGGGCCTGGCCGGCATTCGCGGCGCGCAGCCGCTCGTGTTCAGGAGAGTTCGTCGCGCGCGGATTCGTCATCGGGGCCTTTGCAGAGACTGGAGGTTGCTGAACGGCAAGAACTCAGAATGACGAAATCCGAATGACGAAACAATGACGAAGCCCGAATGACGAAAACGCTCCTCTATCGAGTCGCGGCTAATGGCTAGCCGCGCTCGAGCGTTTTTCGTCCTTGTGCATTGCGAGTGAAGTATCGGTTAAACCGTTGTGAAGAGGGGCGCTGATGCGATACAATCTTTTCCAGCGCGCGAAACGACCATGGATACCTCGTCGAAGTGAGGGGAGGCTATCGGTTGGACATGTCCTCGTCGCCAGGGACTCGGCCTTCGAACGGGCGTCACCAGACGCCTGATCGGCCGACTTCGCCGCTCCTTCGGGCTCCATTTCCACGCTGTCGCCGCATCGGCGGCACTCGCATCTGGCGGACGATCGGTCTCGCGGTTCTGGCGCTCATCGGTCCAACGGCGAATGCTCGGGCGGCCGATCTGGAGCAGATGGTGCGTCTCTTCCGCACCGGTGAGTACGCCGCCTGCGTCGAAGCGACCACCAAGGCGATCACCGAGAATAGCGTCAACCAGGAATATCGCCCGCTGCAGATTCGGGCCGAAATGGAGCTGGGGCGTTACGCCGACGCGGCCAAGACGCTCGACGCCGCGCTGCGGCTCTTTCCGGTGAGCATCGAGCTGCGCTGGCTGGGGCGGGACGTGTTCCGCATGAACAACCAGCCGCAGCGCGTCAGACAGCTCGAAGAGGAAATCACGCAGCTCGTGCAGCAGGCGCCGTGGCGCTACGGCGACGCCGCCAACCGGATCACCGTCGGCCGGTTCCTGCTGGCGCAGGGACTCGATGCGAAGAAGGTACTCGACGGAACGTACAGCATCGTCAAGAAGCAGCAGCCGACGTTCGTCAAGGCCTGGACCGCCAGCGGCGAGCTCGCGCTGGAAAAGAGCGATTTCGCTCTTGCGGCCGAATCCTACGCACAGGCTGCGAAACTCGATCCAAGCGATCCGGATATCCACTTCGGCCTCGCGCGGGCCTTTGCGCCGAGTGACGCCCCGAAAGCCGACGCAGCAATCAAGGCGGCCTTGGAGCGCAATCCGAACCATATCGCCAGTCTGCTGTTCGTCATCGAAGACCAGGTCGATTCCGAGCGGTACGACGACGCTGATGGCTTGCTCGACCACGTGGCGAAGGTCAATCCCTTCCATCCGAAGGCGGCGGCTCTTCGCGCAGTGCTGGCCCATCTTCGGAATCAGCCCGAGCGCGAGAAGCAGCAACGCGAGGCGGCCCTCAAGTTCTGGACGACGAACCCCGAAGTCGATCATCTGATCGGCCGGAAGCTGTCACAGAAGTATCGCTTCGCCGAAGGGGCCGAGCACCAGCGGCAGGCGCTGGCGATGGATCCCAAGTACCTTCCCGCGAAGATGCAGCTCTCGCAGGACCTGTTGCGGCTGGGGGACGAAGACGAGGGTTGGCGGCTGGCGGATGCAGTCTACAAGGCCGACGGCTACAACATCGTCGCTCACAACCTGCTGAACCTGCAGGAGAGCCTGGCCAAGTTCCGCACATTGGAAGAAGACGGATTGATCGCGCGAATGGACGCCCGGGAGGCCGACATTTACGGCCCGCGCGTCCTCGATCTGCTGAAGCGCGCCAAACGCGAGCTGTGCGCGAAGTACGACGTCCAGATCGATCGGCCGATCATCGTCGAGTTGTTTCCGAAGCAGGAAGATTTCGCGATCCGCACGTTCGGCCTCCCCGGGGGGGCGGGCTTTCTGGGGGTCTGCTTCGGCTCGGTGATCACCGCCAACAGCCCGGCGTCGCAGAGCGGCAGTCCATCGTGCTGGGAGGCGACGTTGTGGCATGAGTTCTGTCACGTCGTGACGCTGAGCAAGACGGCCAACAAGATGCCGCGCTGGCTGAGCGAGGGAATCTCAGTCTACGAAGAGCGCAAAGCCGATCCGTCCTGGGGGCAGGCGATCAATCCGCGCTATCGCAAGATGATGCTGGGAGACGAGCTGACGCCGGTCAGCCGACTGAGCGGGGCATTCCTCAATCCTCCCAGCCCGCTGCACCTCCAGTTCGCGTACTTCGAGTCGTCGCTGGTCGTCGAGTATCTGGTCGACACGTTCGGCGTCGAGGCGCTGCAGCACATCCTCGTCGACCTGGGAAAGGGGGTCACGATCAATGATGCCCTGATTCGCCATGCCGGGTCGCAGGAAGCGCTCGATTCGGGCTTTGCCGCTTATGCGCGCAAGCTTGCCAACGAAATGGCCCCGCAGGCGGACTGGTCCGAGCCCGAACTACCCCGCCGAGCCGACTCGGCACTGATCGCGGCCTGGCTCAAGGAGCATCCGCAGAATTACGCAGGATTGCAGCGTTTGGCGCGGCAGCTCATCGCCGAACGGAAATGGGCAGAGGCCAAGGAGCCCCTCGAACAGATGCGCAAGCTCTATCCGAAAGACGCCGGCGGAGACAGCCTGTATTTCCTTTTGGCGGCGGTTCACCGGCAACTGAAGGAGAACCGTGAGGAGCGGACGGTGTTAGAAGAGTTGGCGAAACTTTCCGATGACAACGTCGACTTGTACGAGCGGCTCACCGAATTGGCCTCAGAAGCGGGAGATTGGGAGTTGACGAAGGGCTACGCCCAGCGCTGGCTGGCGGTCAATCCTCTGAAGCCGTTGCCGCACCGCCGCGCCGCAGAGGCGGCCGAGCACTTGCACGACGACCGGCTGGCGATCGACAGCTACCGGGCACTGCTTTTGCTCAATCCGACCGATCCGGCCGACTTGCATTTGAAACTGGCGACATCGCTCCAGCGGACCGGCGATCTTCCGGCCGCGCGGAGGCATGCCCTTCTGGCACTCGAAGAGACACCCCGCTTTCGCCCTGCGCATCGGCGATTGCTCGAAATCCTCAAACAGATGGAGCGGGGCACTGACAACGACAAAGGCGAATCAAGGCTTCGCTGAGGGAAGGAACCCAAGTCCGGAGACTCCAGACACGTGTAAGCCGCGGAGATGGTCGTGAAACGCAAGAAGGCGTATCTGCTCGTGGCACTGGTCCTTGCCGTGACGGCAACGGCGCTCGCCCAGTTTCGGGGCGGAGGCAGGCGTTATCGAAGCGCCGGAATGGATGATGTTTCTGGAGTGCGGGGCGACATGCCCGAGTGGCAGAACCCGATCCGCTTCCGGGCCGATCTCTTCACATTCGTGCGGATCCGTTACACATCGGGCTGGAGGGGACACGGCGGCGGGGGCGGTGGATGGGCAGTCGACTGGCCCGACAGCGACCTGAATTTTCCGTTTCGCCTGCATGAGCTCACGGCACTCGCCGTCGAGCCCAACAGCCGGACTCTTGACCTGACCGATGACACACTGCTCGACTATCCGTTCGCGTACATGATCGAACCCGGGAGCATCTCGCTCGACGACGGTGAAGTGCGCGGGCTCAGGCGCTATCTGCTGAACGGCGGCTTTCTGATGGTCGATGACTTCTGGGGCGAGGCTCAATGGCACAACTTCCGCCAGGAGATCAAGCGCGTCTTTCCCGACAAGGAACCGATCGAGCTCCCGCTCGAGCACGAGATATTCCATTGTGTCTACGATCTCAAGAAGAAGCCGCAGGTTCCGAGTATCAACTGGTGGCGGGATACCGGCACGACCAATGAGCGCGGGTCGGGACCGCCGCATTACCTGGGCCTGTTCGACGACAAGGGACGGATGATGTCGATTATCTGTCACAACACCGATCTCGGCGACGGGTGGGAGCGGGAAGGGGAGGATCCGCGGTATTTTCGCGAATTCGCCGAGAAGTGGTCGTATCCGCTCGGCATCAACATCGTGACGTACGCCATGACGCATTGAACTATTCGTGGGGTGGGCTGTGGCCACCAGGACAGTCATTCAGGCTCTGGAAGAAAAGAGAGAGAGAACGCAGAGGCGAATCGACCAAACGATCCGCCGAAGGAGCAACTGAGGCGCAGGCGGGAAAGCCTGACGCCGCATGCGAAGGGAAGCCGGCTCCGGAACGCGATGGAGATGGAAGCATGACTCGCAAGGCCTATATGATTCTGGCGCTGCTGCTCGTGGTCGCTGCCACAGCCGTCGCCCAATGGGGCCGCGGATTCGGCAGAGGCGGGGGCGGTCGCTTTCGAAACCCCGACATGGTCGATCGCGGCAATCTACCGGTATGGGACAACGCTCCAAGGTTCAAGGGGGACATCTTCACCTTCGTCCGCGTCAAATATTCATCGGAGTATCGATGGGACAAGTGGCTGACCGATTTTCCGGATAGCGACCTGAATTTCTCGTATCGACTCCACGAATTGACGGCACTTGAGGTTGATCCGCATGGAAAGATCCTCGAATTGAGCGACGAGGCGATCTTCGACTACCCGTTCTTGTATCTGATCGAGCCGGGCGACATGTTCCTCGACGAACGTGAGGTCACTGGCCTCAGGCGGTATCTGCTGAACGGCGGCTTTCTCATGGTCGACGATTTCTGGGGCGAGCGCGAATGGTTTAACTTTTACCGCCAGATCAAACGCGTATTTCCGGATCGCGAGCCCGTCGAGTTGCCCCTCGAGCATGAGATTTTTCACTGTGTCTACGATCTGAAGAAGAAGCCTCAGGTCCCCAGCATTCACTCCAACTGGCGAAGCGGCCAGACGAACGACGGTCACTGGGATGCCCCCGAGGCGCACTATAAGGGAATATTCGACGACAAGGGCCGGATGATGGCGCTGATCTGTCACAACACCGACTTGGGCGACGGATGGGAGCGCGAGGCGGAAGATGGAGAGTACTTCCGCCGGTTCTCCGAAAAATGGTCCTATCCTCTCGGCATCAACATCGTGGCGTACGCCATGACGCATTGAGTCGGGTGGGCTTTGCCCACCATCGCAGACTTGCAAACGGTGGGCAAAGCCCACCCTACAAAGGGGAGTAACCGGCGTGGAAGCGGATCGCGACGAATACAAGCTGGAACAGCAGGTGGTGGAACAGATTCGCGGCAGCCGCCGGCGAATCGACGCCGAGCTGTCGAAGGTCATCGTGGGCCAGTCCGACGTGATCGAGCAGCTCTTGATCAGCCTGTTCGCCGGCGGACACTGTCTCATCACCGGGGCGCCCGGCCTCGCCAAGACGCTGCTGGTGCGCTCGATCGCGCAGATCTTCCATCTGAAGTTCCAGCGCATTCAATTCACCCCCGACCTGATGCCGGCCGACATCACAGGGACCGAGATTCTCGAGCAGACGACCGAAGGGCATCGCCAGATGCAGTTCGTCAAGGGGCCGATCTTCGGCAACGTGATCCTCGCGGACGAGATCAACCGCACCCCTCCCAAGACACAGGCCGCGCTGCTCGAAGCGATGCAGGAGCACCAGGTCACGGTGGCCGGCGAGCGTTACGTGCTCGATGAGCCGTTCTTCGTCCTGGCGACGCAGAACCCGATCGAAATGGAAGGGACATACCCCCTTCCCGAAGCGCAGCTCGACCGCTTCATGTTCAACGTGCTGATCGACTACCTCCCCGAGAACGACGAAGTGGCCGTCGTCCGGCAGACCACTTCGCGCAAGCCCGCGCCGATCGAGGCGCTGCTCAGCGGTGAAGACGTCCGCAATTTTCACGATGTCGTGCAGCGCGTGCCCATCGCCGAAGATGTCGTGCGCTATGCCGTGCGGCTGGCGGCGGCGAGCCGGCCCGGCCAGAAGGGAACGCCCGACTTCGTCAACGACTGGGTCGGCTGGGGCGCGGGAACGCGAGCGGCGCAGTACGCCGTCCTGGGGGCCAAGGCGCGGGCCCTCCTCACCGGCCGCAACCATGCCGTGGCCGACGATATCAAGGCGCTCATCCATCCGACGTTCCGTCATCGCATTCTGCTCGGCTATCGGGCCGAGGCCGAAGGCATCTCGGTCGACCATGTGATCAACCGTCTCCTGGAGACCGTCGCCCCGCCCGGGCCGTGATCGGGATGAAAGACAAGAGCGCACCACCGACATCCCCGGCCGAGCCGGGACGCAGCAAGTCTCAGGCCGGGACGTTCATCGACCCGGCAGCGCTGATGCGGATCCGGAACCTGCAGCTCCGCGCGAAAGTGGTGGTGGATGGCTTCCTGAGCGGCCTGCACCGCAGCCCGTTCCACGGATTTTCGGTCGAATTCACCGAGTACCGGCAGTATACGCCGGGAGACGATCTGCGCTTCCTCGACTGGCGGCTCTACGCCCGTACTGACCGCTTCTATCTCAAGCGGTTCGAAGACGAAACCAACCTGCGGTGCTGGCTCCTGGTCGACCTCAGCCGTTCGATGGGGTATGCATCGCTCGGATACGACAAGGCCGACTATGCGCGCACCGCCGCGGCGACGATCGCTTATTTTCTGACCCTGCAGCGCGACGCGGTGGGGCTCATCACCTTCGACCAGGCGATTCGCGAATTCATGCCGGCCCGTTATCGCCGCGGCCATCTGCGGCGGCTGATGATCTGTCTCGAACATGCCACCGCCGGCAAGTCGACCGATCTCACGGCGCCGCTCGAACAGATCGCCCGCACGGCTCGAAAGCGGGGCCTCGTCGTGCTCCTTTCCGATCTTCTGGCTCCGGCCGAAGCGATCGACAGCCAGTTGGGCTGCCTGCGCTCGCAGGGGCACGAAGTGGTCGTGATCCGCGTCCTCGATCCCGCCGAGGTTTCCTTCGAATTCCGCGAAGAGTCCCTGTTCTTCGATCTCGAGACGGGGCGGGAGCTGTTCATCGAGCCACACTCGGCCCGCGTTCGATACCAGCAGCAATTTCAGGAACACGCGCAGGCCATCCAGCGCATCTGCGGCAGCCTCGGAATCGATATGTACGAGCTGACGACCGACAAACCGCTCGAAATGGCCCTGTTCGATCTGCTCAATTCGCGTCTCAGGCAGCGCCCTGTCGCCCGGCGGCATGGTCTACTGGCCGGTACCGGCGGGGGTGAGCGCCGATGAGCATGCTCGTCCCTCTGTATCTGGCGGGCCTGACGGCTCTCGCGCTGCCGATCATCTATCACCTCGTCCGACGGACCCCGCGTGGCCGGCAGGATTTCAGCTCGCTGATGTTCCTGGCGCCGACCCCGCCGCGTCTGACACGACGCAGCCGGCTCGATCATCTGCTGCTTCTGGCGCTGCGGCTGACGGCGCTGGCACTGCTGGTTTTCGCCTTCGCCCGCCCGTTCCTCCGCGAAGAGGCGGCGCTCTCGGTGACCGATCTGGCCGGCCGCAGAGTGGCACTCCTGCTCGATACGAGCGCCAGCATGCGGCGCGGCGATCTCTGGCAGCAGGCGGTGAAAAGGGCCGAGAAGGAAATCGACGAGTTGAACCCGCAGGATGACATCGCGCTCTACACGTTCGGCGATCGCCTGCAGACGATCATCGGATTCGAGCAGGAGCAGTCGCCGCGGACCGAGGGGAAGCCGGCACTCGTCCGCCAGCGGCTCAAGGCCTTGTCTCCCGGATGGGGCGGGACCAATCTGGGAACGGCGCTCGTCGCGGTGGCCGGCGAGATGGATTCGTCGACCGACGTGCGCCAGTCGCCGCTCGAACCGCAGATCGTGATCATCAGCGATTTTCAGAAAGGCGCGCGGGTCGATGCGCTTCAGGCCTTCGAATGGCCGAAACGCATCCCGGTGATTACGCGCCCGGTGGCTGCCGTCAGAAGTTCGAATGCCCATGCCCATGCGCTGACGTCCGAGGAAGAAACCGATCCTGAGGCCGATCTTCGCGTGCGCGTCGTCAATGCGCCCGATTCGACCGGCGACCAATTCTTTTTGAGCTGGGCCGGCGACACCGTGCAGAGCGCGCGGGCCGACGAAGTCTCGCTCTACGTCCCGGCGGGCCAGAGCCGTGTCGTCCGTCTGCCGCGGCGTCTCGAAACGTTGCAGGCCGACCGCATCGTTCTTCGCGGCGACGATCACGACTTCGACAACACCTGGTACGTCGTCCCGCCGCGCAAGCTCGATGCGACAGTCGTCTACGCGGGGGCCGACGCGGCCGAAGACGCGCAGGGAATTCAATACTACCTGCGGCTGGCGGTCGCCAACGATCCGCTGCGGCAAGTCGAAGTCGTCGCGGCGACGAATCCCACGCCTCAAATGCTGCTCGGTGAGCCGGGTCCGCGGCTGGTGGTCGTCTCGCAGCCCGTCGCGGGGGACTGGCAGACCGCGCTCAAGTCATACGTCGACCGCGGTGGCATGCTGATGATCGTCCCGGCCGATCGAGAGGCCGCACGAACTCTGCCGGCGTTCTTCGACGATGTCGATCTTGGAGACGCGAAGGATCCCGACGGTCAGTTTTTGCTCCTCGGAGAGATCGACTTTGCGCACCCGCTGTTCGTGCCCTTCGCCAGCGCCCGGTACAGCGACTTCACGAAAATTCATTTCTGGAAACATGTCCCGGTCACGATGAAGTCCCCCTCGACGACGAACGTCATCGCGAAGTTCGACAACGGCGATCCGGCCCTGGTCGAACGTCTGGCGGGGAAAGGACGAATCCTGGCGCTCCTCAGCAGCTGGAAGCCCGCCGACAGCCAGTTCGCGCTTTCGAGCAAGTTCGTCACGCTGTTCGGCATGATCCTCGACCAGGCCTGCGGGGGAGCCGAGCTGGCGGCCAACGTCGACGTCAATCAGCCGGCAACCTTGCCCAAATTGGCTGATGAAGCCGCGTTCGTCGTCAAAACGCCCGATCGACGAGCGATCACCGTCCCGGCCGGGGAATCGGCCTTTACGGAAACGACCGCGCCGGGAATCTATCGGGCGCAGGCCGGCCCCGTGGAATCCCGATTCGCCGTCAATCTCGCGGCAGCCGAGAGTCAGACCACTCCGATCGATATCACACAACTCGAACAACAAGGGGTTCGATTCGGGACCGGGCTGACCCGCTCGGAGCGGATCGAACGGGTGCGGCAGCAGCGCGACACCGAGCTCGAAAGTCGCCAGAAAGTCTGGCGCTGGCTGATCGCTCTGGCGGTGGGGGTGTTGATCTTCGAAACGTGGTGGGCCGGGCGTGCGGAGCGTATCATCATCAATTCGGCAGGGAGCGTCGCATGATCTACGAACGATTGTGGCTCGAGCTCGACAAAGTCGCCGCGCGCTATCGCCGCCTGCGCTTCTGGCGGGCACTGGCAGTCGCTTGGCTGCTAGCGACGCTGACGGCGCTCTCGCTGTGGGCGGCCGGTCGCTCGGGCGGCCTCACCGTCACCGTGCCGATCCTGTGTGCCATCGCCGGGGCCTGGGTCGCGGCCTGCGTGTGGATGGTGATGCTTTCGGCCCCCGGCCACAACTGGGTCGCCCGGCAGATCGAAGCGGCGTTCCCCGATCTGGGAAGTTGCCTGATGGCGGCGATCGAACAGCGCCCCGACCTTCCCGACGGCCGGTTCGGGTTCCTGCAGACGAGCGTGATCCGGCAGGCGCTCACGCACTCGGAGATTCACGGCTGGCAGAAGGTCGTTCCGGGTCGCCGCATCGCGGCCGCGGTGGCCGTGCAGTTCGCGACGTTCGGCTTGTTCCTTCTGGCGCTGGGGGGCGTGGCGTTCTGGATGACACCCTCGGCGACGGCCGGGTCGACAGGCGGCAATCAGCGCAGCGCCTCGGGCGGCGATGCCTTCGCCGTCACGATCGAGCCCGGCGACACCGAGATCGAAAAGGGAAGCAGCCTGCTGGTGCTGGCCCGCATTCAAGGGGATTTGCCGGCCGAGGCGACGCTCATCTTCCGTCCGGTGACCGACGATGCAGCCGTCGAAACGACACGCACGACGATGTCGCACAGCCTCAACGATCCGGTGTTCGGGGCACGGATCGCATCGGTGCAGGCGCCGCTTGACTATCACGTCGAACTCGGAACGCAGACGACGAAGATGTTTCACGTCAAGGTGTTCGAGTACCCCCGTCTCGAACGGGCCGATGCGCGACTCACTTATCCGCGCTACACCGGCATGGAGGAGCGGCTCGTGCAAGACATGCGCACGGTATCGGTCGTCGAGGGAACCGATGTCGCGATCACCTGCTGGCTGAACAAGCCGGTGGCCCGGGCAACGTTCACCGAATCGGGCGCCCAGCCGATCGACCTCTCGGCAGTGGCCGGCGAGAAACCCGCCTACCTGGCGACGATCCACGCCGATAAGACACGCCGGCTCAAGCTCGAACTGGTCGACGAATCCGGGCGCAAGAACGTTCATCAATCGGAACTGGTCATCAACGTCGTGCCCGATCAGCCTCCGACTCTGAAGGTCGTCTTCCCGGGCCGCGATACCGACGTGTCGCCACTCGAAGAACTGGATTTTAAAGCCACGGTGTGGGACGACTTCGGCGTGCAGCGGATGGGTGTTTCGTATTCGCTCACGGGCCACGAGCCGGTCGACGTCGTGCTCGGCGAGAAAGCCGCGGCACGGCAGCGGCACGAGATGGCAAGCACGATTCGCTTCGAAGAGCTGAAGGCCGAGCCCGACCAGCTCCTCACCTATTACTTCTGGGCCGAGGATTTCAGCCCGGACGGCAGTATTCGTCGCACGATGGGAGACATGTACTTCGCAGAAGTCCGGCACTTCGATGAAATCTACCGCCAGGGGCAGCAACCGCCGGGGGGCGCCCAGCAACAACGTCAGCAACAGGGGCAGGGGGCCAACGCTCAGGCCGCCCAGCAACTGGGGGAACTCCAGAAGGAGATCATCAACGCGACGTGGAAGCTGATCCGTCGCGAGATCGGCTCGAAGCTTACGAATGCCTTCGCCGAAGACGTCGGGCACGTCGCCGAATCGCAGGCGTCGGCATTGGAACAGGCGGGCGGATTAGGCGAGCGGTTGCGCGACGAGCAGTCGCAGGAATATATCGCGAAGGTCGTCGATTCGATGCAGCAGGCGGTCACGCAGCTCAAATCGGCCCGCGAGCAGCCCTCCCGCGACCCGCTGAAGCCGGCGCTGGCTGCCGAAGAGGCCGCCTATCAGGCCCTGCTCAAATTGCGGGCCCGCGAGCACGAAGTCGTCCGCCAGCAGCAGCAGCAGGGCTCGGCCAGTGCGTCGGCCCGCTCGCAACAGCAGAGGCAGCAAATGCGGCAGCTCGACCTCAATAACGAGCAGAATCGCTACGAAACGCAGCGGCAGGCGAATTCGCAGCCCGAGTCGGAGGAGAATCGCGAAACGCGGCAGGTCCTCAATCGGCTCCGTGAACTGGCCCGCCGGCAGCACGATTTGAATGAGCAGCTCAAGGACCTGCAATCAGCCCTGCAGGAAGCGAATACGGCTGAGAAGCGCGACGAGCTCAAGAGGCAACTCAAGCGCCTGCAGGAGGAACAGCAGCAGATTCTGCGCGATACTGACGAGCTGCAGTCGCGGATGGAGACTCCTGAAAATGCCGAGCGGATGTCCGACGAGCGGCAGCAGCTCGAACAGACCCGCGAGCAGGTCCGCCGGGCCTCCGAAGCGATCAATCAGCAGATGGTGACGCAGGCCGCCGCGTCGGGGACCCGCGCCGAGCAGGAATTCGACGAACTGCGCAACGAGTTCCGCCGCCGGGCGTCGGGCGGTCTCGCCGACGAGATGCGCGACATGGTCGACACGGCCCGCGAGCTTGACCGCCAGCAGAAAGAGCTGGGCGAACGGCTTACGAAGTCGGCTCAGCCCGACCCGAAGCAGAAATCGCTCCGCGATGACAACCAGCGTGAAGAGATCGCGCGTGAGTTGCAGCAGCAACGGCAGCGATTGTCGAACCTGACCGAACGGATGCGGCAGACGATCCAGGAAGCCGAGAAGAGCGAGCCGCTCCTCTCCGACAAGCTCTATGAAGTCTCCCGCAATGCCCAGGACCAGAATGTCGACCGGATTCTCGAAGCGACCAGCCGATCCCTGCAGCAGGGACTGGTAAACGACGCCCAGCAGCAGGAGCAGGCGGCCGAGCGGGGCATCACGAAGCTACGCGAAGGAATCGAGAAAGCGGCCGAAACCGTCCTGGGCGACGAGACCGATGCGCTTCGCCGAGCTCGAGAAGAGCTGCGCAATCTGTCGCGACAGCTCAACCAGGAAATCGACCGGAATGCGCCGAACAGCCAGCGCGGGCAACGGGGCAGCGGAGAACAGTCGGCTGATGGCCAGCAGCCAGCCGGCCGCGGCGAGAACGGCCAGGAAGCCGAAGGGGATGCCGCCCGTGGGCAACAATCCGGTGCTTCGAAGCGACCGGCAGCGCGCGGGCAGCGTGGACAGGGCCAGCCAGGTCAACAGGATCAACCGGGCGAAGGTCAGCCCGGCCAGCAGCCCGGAGAGCAACAGGGCCAGGCCCGAGGAGAGGGGCAACGCGGCGAGCAGCAGCCGGGCCAGGGTCAACGTGGCCAGGGACAGCGTGGTGAACAACCCGGCCAGGGGCAACGTGGGCAAGGCCAGCGCGGCCAAGGACAACCGGGAGAAGGTCAGCCGGGTGAAGGACAACCGGGTGAAGGACAACCGGGACAGCAGCAAGGGGGTCAACCTGGCGGACAGCAAGCCGGTCAGCGCAATGGCCGCGCGGGAGCGACGACGGCTGGCGGCGGCAATCCGCGCGGCCCGCAGACCGGCACCGGCAACTTCGGTCCATTCGTGAACGGCGGAGATCGCCCCTTCGCGCCGATCGCCGGAAATGACTTCATCGACTGGTCCGACCGGTTGCGGGATGTCGAAGAGATGGTGACCGATCCCGAACTGCGGGCTGAAGCGGCCCGGATCCGCGATCGGGCCAGGAGCATTCGCGCCGAGACGAAGCGGCATTCTCTCCCGCCGAATTGGGACCTGGTGCGCGTCAACGTCGCCGAGCCGCTCGCCGAATTGACCGATCGCGTGGCCGAAGAGTTGCTGCGGCGCTCGTCGCGGCAGGCGGTGGTTCCGCTCGATCGCGATCCTGTCCCGCCCAAGTACTCCGAAAAGACGCGCCGTTACTACGAGCGGCTGGGGAGCGGTAAATGATCCTGGCCGAGATCACTCTGGGCGCACCCCGCTGGCTGGGCGGGGCGGTGCTGTTATCGCTGGTGGCGCTGGCGGTCGTCGCCTGGTCGTACCTGGCGGCGGCGCGGACGCGCCCCTCCGTGCGCGTTCTGGCGGCGCTCCTCAAAGGCGTCGGGCTGACCGCCCTCGTCGCCTGCCTCGTCGAGCCCATGTATACGGGAACGCGCCCGCGTCCCGGCAGCAATCTGTTTCTGGTCGTCGCCGACACCAGCAGCAGCCTGCGCCTTTCCGATCACGGCAGCCGCAAATCGCGCGGTCAGATGCTCGAAGAGCGGCTGGCCGAGACATCCCCCTGGCTCACGCGACTCGGGCAGGATTTCGAGCTTCGCCGCTACGTATTCGACACGAGCCTGCGGCCGGTCGACAAGTTCGAGAAGCTCTCGTTCGACGGCGAGGCCTCGACACTCAATGGGTCGCTGGCTGCCTTGGCCGATCGCTTTCGCGATCAACCCGTGGCGGGCATTCTCGTCCTCACCGACGGCAACGCCACCGACGCCGAAGAGACCCATCCCGATCGAAAAGGGCTGCCGCCGGTGTACCCCGTGGCGATCGGCGAGGATGGCGGCCTGGTCGACCTTTCGGTCTCGCGTGTCGCGGTCACGCAGACGAATTTCGAAGCGGCCCCAGTGACGATCACGGCGATCGTCGAAGGCCGCGGCGTCGCCGGGCAGGAGATCGGCATTCGCGTTCTCGACGAATCGGGCAAGGTGATCGAACGGAAGATGGTCGCCAGCGCTTCCGACGGCGAACCGATCGTGCAGCGATTTCTCCTCAAACCCGAAAAGCCCGGGATCTCGTTCTACACCGTCGAGACCTTTTTGAAAGGAGAAGAGCCGACGGGGGACAAACCGTCCAAGACGCAGGACGCGACGCTGGCCAACAATCGCCGCCTCGCGCAGGTCGATCGCGGCGGGGGCCCGTATCGCGTGCTGTACGTCGCGGGCCGGCCCAACTGGGAGTTCAAGTTCCTCCGACGTGCCAGCGAAGAAGACGACGAGGTGCATCTCGTCGGTCTCGTGCGGATCGCGAAAAAGGAGCCGAAATTCGCGTTCCTCGGCCGGACGGGTGAGCGCACCAATCCCCTCTTCCGCGGCTTCGGCAACCAGGCCGACGAGCAGGCCGAACAATACGACGAGCCGGTGCTCCTTCGGCTCCGCACCGAAGACAAGGAGGAGCTCCGCGGCGGGTTCCCCAAGAGCGCCGACGAGCTGTTTCGCTACCACGCAGTGATTCTCGACGATATCGAGTCGGCCTTCTTCAATCAGGATCAGCTTTCGCTGATGCAGCAGTTTGTGAGCCGGCGCGGAGGCGGGCTTCTGATGCTGGGGGGGCAGGATTCGTTCGTCGAAGGGGGCTACCAGCGGGGCCCGGTCGCCGAAATGCTGCCGGTGTACCTCGACCGCACGAGCGGCGCCCCGCCGGAGTCGGGCTATCGCCTGCTGCTCACCCGCGAAGGCTGGCTGCAGCCCTGGGTGCGAGTGCGAACCACCGAAGAAGACGAGGAGAAGCGCCTGGCTTCGATGCCGGCCTTCAAGACGCTCAACGAGGTTTCGTCGATCAAGCCGGGGGCCTCGGTGCTGGCACAGGTCACTTTGAGCAGTGGAATGGCGCTGCCGGCGCTCGTCGTGCAGCAGTTCGGCCGCGGTCGCACGGGGGCGATGCTGATCGGCGATCTGTGGCGGTGGAACATGCACCGTGTCGATCACACGCAGAGCGATCTCGAGAAATCGTGGCGTCAGACGCTGCGCTGGCTGGTTTCCGACGTGCCGGCACGCGTCGAAGTCGAAACGCACCGCACCTCGGGCGCCGCGCTGCCGGCCGTGCGCATCGTCGTCAAGGCTCGCGACAAGCAGTTCGAGCCGCTCGACAACGCAAGCGTTACCTTGCAGGTTCGCACCCCCGATGATCGCAAGATCGATCTGGTCGCCGAGAGCAGCGACCGTGCACCGGGCGAATACGAAGCGCTCTTCGCGCCGCGCGTGCCGGGGATCTACCGGGCCAAAATCACCGTAACGGCCGACGACGGCAGCGAGGTCGGCCAACGCGAGGCCGGCTGGACCGCCGAGCCCGAGACCGAAGAATTCCGCCGGTTGACCGTCAATCGCGAGCTGCTCGCGCAGATCGCCAGGGAGACGGACGGCGAAGTCGTCGATGCCGATCGCCTCGAGCAATTCGTCGCCGGCCTGCCGAACCGCAAGATTCCCGTGGTCGAGACCTGGACTTATCCCCTCTGGCACCAGGTGCCGGTGTTTCTGCTGGCGATTGGTTGCCTGGCGGGAGAATGGGGCCTGCGTCGCTGGAAGGGGCTGCCGTAAAGAGAAGGCGGAACGAGATGAACTTATCGGCATTACTCATTTGCGCATCGATGTTCCTCGCCGCCGAACCGCGTCCGGCGGTCATCGTCGTGGTCGGGGCCGAGGGAACGGCCGAGTACGGCCGCCAGTTCCGGCAATGGGCCGAGCGCTGGCAGCAGGCGGCCGAGCGCGGCAAGGCCGAATTCTCGCCGATCGGCCTGGCGGAAGCCGGTCCGACGAACGATCTCGAGCTGCTCAAGCAACGGCTGACGCAGCTTGCCCGACCGGGCAGCGAAGCGGTCTGGCTCGTCCTGATCGGACACGGAACCTTCGACGGCAAGACGGCGCGGTTCAACCTGCGTGGCTCCGACGTCACGGCAGCGGAGCTGGCCGCGTGGGTCAAGCCCATCGACCGACCGATGGCGATCATCCTTTGTTCGAGCAGCAGCAGCCCGTTCCTGAACGAGCTCTCGGGCCCGAATCGGATCGTGATCACGGCCACCCGCAGCGGCCACGAGTACAACATTTCGCGGTTCGGCGACTACCTGTCGGCTGCGATGGCGAATCCAGAGGCCGATCTCGACAAGGACGAACAGACGTCGCTCCTCGAAGCCTTTCTGCTGGCGGCGGCGGGTGTCCGCGAGTTCTACGAGCGCGACGGACGCTTGATCACCGAACATGCACTGATCGACGACAACGGCGATCGGATGGGAACGCCCCCCGACTGGTTCCAAGGCCTCCGGGCCGTCAAGTCGGCCAAAGATGGCGCTGCTCCGGATGGGCTTCGCGCCAGCCAGTGGCATCTCGTCAAGAGCCGACAGGAAGAGCAGCTTCCCGCCGAAGTCCGCAGCCGGCGCGATCAACTCGAACAGGAACTGGCCCGCCTGCGCGAGCGCAAGTCGAAACTGCCCGAAGCGCAGTACTTCGAGCAGCTCGAACCCTTGTTGGTGGAACTGGCCCGACTCTACGAAGGAGCGAGTGCGAACGAGACGAACACCGAGCGGCCCGACAGGAAATAGGCCGGCGATCACGGATTCGCCGCGTGCGGACCAGCATGACGCGGCGGAATCGGCCGCAGGTGCGGTTCCGACGGAAATCGGGCGACGCAACAGAGTTCGTGCCGCAACACAGTCATGAATCCACCCGACGCAGAGAACCAGTCGATTCCCGAGGCGCTTCGCCGCTGGCTGATCGATGCCATCGACGCCGGGGCGTCGGATCTGCATCTGATCGTCGGTTCGCCCCCCGTGATGCGCGTGCATGGCGAATTGTCGGAGCTGGCTGAATCTGGTCTCGAAGCCGATCAGGCCGAGGCGCTCTTCCGAGCGATTTGTCCGCCGGAGGCGTTCGTTCGCCTGCAGGAACAGAAGAACGCCGATTTCTCGTTCGCATTCGACAGAGAGTCCCGCTCCTGCCGTTTTCGCGTGAACCTCTTTTACTCAGGCCGTCAGATGGGGGGCTGCCTGCGCTTCGTGCCGAGTGCCGTCCCGAGCTTCGACTGGGCAGGCTTTCCGCGTTCGGTCGCGCAGAAGATCGTCGGTCTGCAGGACGGACTGGTGATCGTCACGGGAGTGACCGGCTGCGGAAAGTCGACGACCCTGGCAATGCTCGTCAACCAGCTCCACAAGGCCGGCGGGCACCGCATCATCACCATCGAAGACCCCATCGAATACGAGTTCGGGAAGGCCGAGAACTCGGTCCTCACGCAGCGCGAGGTGGGAGTCGACGTGTTGACGTTCGCCGACGGTCTCAAGTACGGGCTGAGGCAGGATCCGGACGTCATGCTCGTGGGAGAGATTCGCGACCGCGAGACGGCGCAGATGGCACTGAGTGCTGCCGAGACCGGGCACCTGGTATTCACGACGCTCCACACGCGCGACGCCAAAGGGGCGATCAGCCGGTATGCCGACCTCTTTCCTCAGGACGTCCAGGGGGACGTGCGGTCGCAACTTTCGCTCAGCCTGCGCGCGATCGTCAGCCAGCGCCTGTTGCCCGACATCGACCGGGGGGCCAAGCGGCACCTCGCGCTCGAGGTCCTGTGGAACACGCACCCCATCGCCAGCGCCATTCGCTCCGGCAAGCTCGAAAGCATCGACAACTACCTGATGACGCACCGCGACCACGGGATGCTGAGCTTCGACGAATCGGTCCGTCAGCTCCTGCGCGCCGGCCGCATCACCGAAGAGACCGCCGTGCAGAACGTTCGCGAGGTGTCGGTGCTGCACCGGTGACGCGGTGCCTGAGCCAGCTCGAGACGCATGACCTGAACGGCGGGCTCAACGCTGCTTGTCGATGTCGGGATTGTTCTTCTTGAGGAACTCGTAAGTCGCCTGATCGACGAGGTCCATCACCAGCCAGTCCCGACCCCATTGCTGCAGGATCAGACCGGCAAAGGTCGCATCCGCTTCTTCGACCGCCTGGGCGATCCGATCCACGGTGGCCGCATCATGGGGCAGTTTCACTACCAGCGCAAAGGCGCGGTTTTCATCGTTGCTGTCGAGCAGCACCAGCTGTTCGGTGACCGCGATCTCTCGAATGCGGCCCAGCAGCGGCAGGACGACCTTTCGATCGATGTCCGACGTCTGGTCGAAGTCGAAGAATCGGCCTCCTTTCTCGAAGAAAGCGATCGCCTCGCGCTTCTTTTGCTGGCCACTCACCAGTTTCTCGACGTTGCGATCGGCAATGACCTTGTAGTCCTTGCCGCAGCCTGCCGCACAAAGGATCAATGCCACGCCAGCCAGCAGGAACTCGCGCATGTTTCGTATCTCGATGTGACTTCGAATGCGAGTCAGGGAAGAGACACCGGCTCGCCGCCACCGATCGTTCCCAAGGCCTCGAAAACGCTTCCGTCCAGGTTCTCATTGAGAAAACGAATCGAACCGTCGGCCATGACGAAATTGGCGCCTCCTGCGTGCTGACTGCCGAAGCAGGATGGATCCGCCCGGGATCCGTTGATGGGGTGTGCTCGATTGGCGTGCAGATACGGAACCGAGCGATACTCGTAGGCGTTTTCGAACGCTACCTGCCCGCACCAGGCCGACGTGAAGGGAAGGCCCCCCCCTGAACCGGGTTGAACCGGTCGCTCCCCCAGAAGCAGCGTCTGCGAGGTGCCGTCGCGAATGTCGGCCATCCGCACGCGCGACATCGCCCCCAGGACCGATTCGGAGCCACAGAAGTTTCCCGAAGCCAGCTCGAACGCAACGCCTTCCCAAGTCGTGCAATGAATCGTCCCTTCGCCTTCATCCGCTGGGCAGCGAAAAACGGCGAGCGGTGTTTCGATGAGCGCCCGATTGCCGCTCACGGCCGTCCCGCTCCGGAAATCCAGCCTCTCGTACAGCGGCCCTTGTTCGACCGACGGCAGGATCATGGCCCCCCACCCCCAGCCGGACTGCATGGGAAAACCGGGCCCCATCAGATAGCTGCCCGGGGGAAACGCGCCGTGTGTTCCGTGATAATTGTGCAGCGCCACGCCGAGCTGCTTGAGTTGCGACTGACATGCGATCCGCTGCGCCGCGGCCCGGGCCGATTGCACGGCCGGGAGCAACAGCGCCATCAGCAGGGCGCAGATGAAGATCGCCACCAGCAGCTCGACCACCGTGAAACCGGCGCCGCTGCAACGTCTGCGAGACATCACGAAGCCCAGGTGCGAGAACCGACTCGCTAGGAGATGGCTCCTCGAAAATCAGCGATCCGCGCTGATTCAGACGTCGAATTCGTCTTCGAGCCTTCCCTCGGCGCAGTAGCTGGCGTATCCATTCCGGTCGACGGAATACAGGCTGCAACTGACGGTGACGAAATAGTAGTTCCCGCCATTCCCGGAGGATCCCGCAACCCCAACGGCGTTGAACAGGTTCACGTTCCGGTAGCACTGGAAGCGGCCCGACGCGTTCGACACTCTCCCCCGGGCGTTGCCGCAGAACCGGCCTGTTCGCGTGTTGATGAGCGCATAGAACGTCGCAGTCTGGCCGTAATACGAGGACAGGTTTCCGTAGCGGTCTACGTTGCTCAGTCGGACATAGAGTGTGTCTGACTCATAACGGGCGTAAGCAGGGCCGGCGATCAGAAATGAAGCAATGAGTCCGATGGCCGCGGTTTGTCGTGCCTTCCGAAACCAATTTCGCATGATGGCATCTCCCGCAAAGCGCCTGGTATCACATCCTGCACTAAGAGAAATCAACTGCGGGTCATACGCACGTCGGACAAAACAGTGGGAGTCCGGCCTTTGGGAAACATAACGAAAACTTCAGGAAGTCTAGCCATGCCTCGCGAGAAACACAACAAAAATCTCCTTCGAATCGCGTCGGTCTGAGACCTCAAGCTTGAGGGCCGCGCCCATTCGCCCAAGGGATCGAGGCGGATCGAAGTCAGGGCCGGCGCCACGGGGGCCCGCGATTTTTTTGGGAATGGCGCTTGACGGACGAGTTCGGTCGTTTTACGATCTTATCGAATTGATTGATATTAGTAATACACATCTATAAACAATTCTTATAGTCCATGCACCTGAGATTCGTCGAGGTTTTCTGCGACGTCGCCCAACGGCGCAGTTTCTCGAAGGGGGCCGCCGCGCACAACGTGTCGCAGTCGTCCGCCAGCCAGGCGGTCGGACTGCTGGAGAAGCGCTTGGGAACGAAGCTCATCGACCGCTCGAAGCGTCCGCTGGAATTGACTCCGGCCGGCCGCGTCTACTACGACGGCTGTCGCGACCTGCTCACGCGGTTTCGCGCCGTCGAGGACCAGGTTCGGCGGATTCAGGATCGAGTGGCGGGAAGGGTGCGCGTGGCGGCCATCTACTCGGTCGGCCTGATGCAGATGGAACAGTCGGAGCAGGAATTCGCGCGGCTCTATCCCGAAACTCAACTGGACGTCGAATACCTGCACCCCGACCAGGTTTACGAACGGGTGCAAAACGGCGAAGCCGATCTGGGACTGGTGTCCTTTCCCAAACACGGCGGCGAGATCGTGGGGCTCGACTGGCAGGAGCAGCCGATGATGCTCGTCGTGCCTCCCGGCCATCGCCTGTCGGGCCGCGAGGCGATCGGCCTGGCGGAGCTCGACGGTGAAGACTACGTGGGTTTCACGCGGGATCTGACGATCCGCCGGGAAGTCGATCGCTGGTTGAAACGCGCCAAAGCCGCCGTTCAGGTGGTCCGCGAGTTCGACAATATCGAGACGATCAAACGGGCGATCGAGATCGGTGCAGGAGTGGCCCTGCTTCCAGCCCCGACCGTCTGGCAGGAGATTTCCGCAAAAACTCTGGTGGCGGTGCCGATCGACGACGCGAAGCTGGTGCGTCCGCTGGGGATCGTCCACAAACGGCACAAGCAACTGACGATTGCCGTGCAGAAATTCATCGAGCTGTTGCAGCAGGATGCCGGCGCCGCCGCGCCCGAGAGTCGCGGTTCGGATGCGACGCGAAACGGAGTCGCCAGCGGAGGCCCGTCCCGCGCCGGCAGCTCTCGCCGCCGGCGCAAACAGCGAGCCGCCGTGTGAGAAGTTCCCCGGAACCGAAAGCGTCGGGTGGCTGTGGCGCACGCGGCGGTGTCCGGGTGGGAGAATCGTGCTGAACCGAGCGCGGCAGTCACGTCGAAACACGAAAGTGGTCGAAGGCAGTCGACCCCGCATGAAGCAGGAATGAGGAATCGAGTCATGGAATCGCAAGTTCATCGCAGCGCACCGGCTGAGGCGCAGGGATTGTACGACCCGCGGAACGAGCACGACGCGTGCGGCGTCGGGTTCATCGTCAATATTCGAGGCGAGAAATCGCATCAGCTCGTGGTCGACGCGCTGCAGATTCTGGTGAATCTGCAGCACCGCGGCGCCTGCGGGTGCGAAGACAACACCGGCGACGGCGCCGGGATACTGCTGCAGGTTCCGCACCGGTTCCTGACGAAGAAATGCGCCGCACTCGGGATTCCGCTGCCGGCGGAGCCGGGCGACTACGGCACCGGCCTGGTCTTTCTGCCCAGCGATCCCGAGCAGCGAAGATTCTGCGAAGAGGCTATCCAGCGCCTGACGGCCGATGAGGGGCAGACGTTTCTCGGCTGGCGCGACGTGCCGCGCGACAATTCGCAGCTTGGGGCGACCGCCCTCAAGGTCGAGCCCGTGATCCGACAGGTGCTGATCGGCCGGGGGCCGGATACGCCCGATGCCGCGGCCCTCGAGTGGAAGCTGTACGTGATCCGCAAGCGGATGGAGCGCCTCGTCGACGAGAGCGGGATCGCCCAGCGAAAGTTCTTCTATGTGCCGAGCCTGTCGAACCGCACGATCGTGTACAAGGGGCTGCTGCTGGCGACGCAGATCGCGCAGTACTACTCGGACCTCACCGATCCCGACATCGATTCGGCGATCGCCATGGTCCACCAGCGGTACAGCACGAACACCTTTCCCACCTGGGACCTGGCGCATCCCTTCCGATTCCTGGCGCATAACGGCGAGATCAACACGGTCCGCGGCAACCAGAACTGGATGCGGGCCCGCCAGACGATGTTCCAGCATCCCAGGTTCGGGGCCGACATCCCCAAGCTGTTCCCGATCATTCCGGAGAAGCTGAGCGATTCGGCGGCGTTCGACTGCGCGCTCGAGCTTCTGCAGGCCACGGGTCGATCGCTGCCCCATGCGGTGATGATGATGATTCCCGCCGCGTGGGATGGGCACGAATCGATGCCCGACGACGAGAAGGCGTTCTATGAATATCACGCATGCCTGATGGAGCCGTGGGACGGGCCCGCCTCGATCGCCTTCACCGACGGGACGGTGATCGGCGCGGTTCTCGATCGCAATGGCTTGCGCCCGTCGCGCTACACCGTGACCAAGGACGGTTACGTGATCATGGCCTCCGAAACGGGTGTGCTCCCGATCGAGCCAGCCAATGTGCTCTACAAGGGGCGTCTGCAGCCCGGCCGGATGTTCCTGGTCGACACGGCACAGAAGCGAATCATCGCCGACGACGAGATCAAGAGCGGCTTCGCGAAACGGCAGCCGTACCGTCAATGGCTGAACGAGCAGCAGGTGCGGCTCACCGATCTACCGCGAAAGGAGGCTGCTCCGTTCGATTTCGACTCGCTGCTCGTCCGCCAGCAGGCGTTCGGTTACACGCTCGAAGACCTGCGGATCATCATGGGCCCCATGGCGGTCAACGGCGAAGAGGCGCTGGGATCGATGGGGAACGACACGCCGCTGGCCGTTTTATCGAACAGGCCGCAGCTCCTTTACAACTATTTCAAGCAGCTCTTCGCCCAGGTGACCAATCCGCCGCTCGACGCGATTCGTGAAGAGATCGTTACGTCGATGGTCACCACATTGGGTGCCGAGCAGGACCTGTTCGAAGAAACCCCGGAGCACTGTCACCAGTTGCGGCTGGAGCAGCCGATCCTCACCAACGCCGATCTCGAGACGGTTCGCGCCGCGTCGGTCGGGAAGATCAAGTCCCACACGATCTCGACGCTCTTCGAGGCTGCCGGAGGCGGCGCAGCGCTGAAGGCCGCCATGGACCGCGTGCGCAGAGAGGCGCACGACGCGGTGCAGAACGGAGCGGCGCTGCTCATCCTTTCCGATCGCGGCTCCAACGAGAAGCTGGCGCCGGTTCCGGCCTTGCTGGCCTGCTCGGGAGTCCATCAGCACCTGATTCGCGAAGGAACGCGAACCCGCTGCGGCCTGATCGTCGAATCGGGCGAGCCGCGCGAAGTGCACCACTTCGCGTTGCTGTTCGGCTATGGCGCGGGAGCGGTGAACCCCTATCTCGCCTTCGAAACGCTGGCCGATCTCTGCCGGCGCTCGTTCCTCAAGAACGGGCAGGGAGATCTCGACTACAAGGTCGCCGAAAAGCATTACATCAAGAGCATCAACAAGGGGGTCCGCAAGGTGATGTCCAAGATGGGCATCTCAACGCTCCACAGCTACCGGGGCGCGCAGATCTTCGAGGCCGTCGGCCTCAATCGCGAATTCGTGAACGACTATTTCACGCACACGGCCTCGCGCATCCAGGGGATCGACATCGACGTGGTGGCCGAAGAGGTGAAGAAGCGGCACGACTTCGCCTATCCGGCGGTCGACGTTCCCGAGAACCTCGACCTCGACCAGGGGGGCCAGTATCAGTGGCGCCGCCGCGGCGAGCACCACATGATCAACCCCGAGATGGTCGCGAAGCTGCAGCACGCCGTCCGCTCGAACAGCAAAGAGGGGTACCGCAAGTACGCCGAATTCTGCAACGACCAGGAGAAGACGCTGGCGACGCTGCGCGGCCTGCTTGAGTTCAAGTTCCCGCCCAATCCCATTCCGCTCGAGGAGGTCGAGCCGGTGGCGAACATCGTGAAGCGGTTCGCCACAGGGGCGATGTCGCTGGGCTCGATCTCGCGCGAGGCGCACGAGACGCTGGCGATCGCCATGAACCGGATGGGGGGCAAAAGCAATACGGGCGAAGGAGGCGAAGACCCGGTCCGCTACCAGCCCGACGCGAACGGCGATTTGCGCCGCAGTGCGATCAAACAGGTCGCCTCCGGCCGGTTCGGCGTCACGAGCGAATACCTGGTGAACGCCGACGAGCTGCAGATCAAGATGGCGCAGGGTGCCAAGCCGGGCGAAGGCGGCCAGTTGCCCGGCCACAAGGTCGACGAATACATCGCCAAGGTCCGGCATGCCACGCCGGGGGTGGGGCTCATCTCGCCGCCGCCGCACCACGACATCTATTCGATCGAAGACCTGGCGCAACTGATCCACGACCTGAAGAACTCGAATCCCGAAGCGCGCGTCTGCGTCAAGCTGGTCGCGGAGGTCGGCGTCGGCACGGTGGCCTCAGGCGTGTCCAAGGGGAAGGCCGACGTCGTGCTGATTTCGGGGTATGAAGGGGGCACCGGCGCCAGTCCGCTGACGTCTCTCAAGCACGCGGGCATTCCCTGGGAGCTGGGACTGGCCGAAACGCATCAAACGCTCGTGATCCACAATCTGCGCAGCCGGATCGTCGTTCAGACCGACGGGCAGATCAAAACCGGGCGCGACGTGGCGATGGCCGCCCTGCTGGGAGCGGAAGAGTTCGGCATCGCGAGCGCCGCGCTCGTCGCCGCCGGCTGCATCATGATGCGCGTCTGCCATCTGAACACCTGCCCGGTCGGGATCGCCACCCAGGATCCGCGGCTGCGCGCCAAGTTCGCCGGCAAGCCCGAGCACGTCGTCAACTTCTTCACGTTCGTCGCCGAAGAGTTGCGGCAAATCATGGCGCAGCTCGGCTTTCGGACGATCAACGAAATGGTCGGCCGAGTCGACATGCTCGATACGCGAAAAGCCATCGACCACTGGAAAGCGAAGGGACTCGACTTCTCGGCCCTGTTGTTCAAACCAGAGGTGCCGCCGGAAGTCGGCGTCTATCGCCGCGAACCGCAGGACCATGGCCTGCGCGGCGCACTCGACAACGAATTGATCCGCCTCTGCCGGCCGGCGCTCGAGCAGGGAGAGAAGGTCGAGATCGCCATGCCGATCCGCAACATCAATCGCACGGTGGGGACGATGCTCGGCAGCCGTTTGACGAAGAAATGGGGCGGCCGGGGCTTGCCCGACGACACGATCACGATCTCTTTTCAGGGTTCGTGCGGGCAGAGCTTCGGGGCGTTCGTTCCGCGCGGGATCACTCTGCAGGTCGAAGGGGACGCGAACGATTACTTCGGCAAAGGGCTCTCGGGCGGCAAGATCAGCATCTTTCCGCCGAAGACCGCGACATTCGTTGCCGAAGAGAACATCATCATCGGGAACGTCGCCTGCTACGGCGCCACTTCGGGAGAGGTCTACATCCGCGGCATGGCCGGCGAACGGTTCTGCGTGCGCAACTCGGGTGCCAAGGCCGTCGTCGAAGGAGTCGGGGACCACGGCTGCGAGTACATGACGGCCGGGACGGTCGTCGTGCTGGGTCCCACGGGAAGGAACTTCGCCGCGGGAATGAGCGGGGGAATCGCCTACGTGCTCGACGAAACGGGGCGGTTTCCGATTCTCTGCAATCAGGAAATGGTCGATCTCGAGCCGCTCGAGCTCGAAGAAGACGCCGAAACGGTCCGGACACTGCTGCGAAGGCACATCGCGGCCACCGGAAGCGAGCGGGCGCGGGCGATCCTCGAAAGCTGGGCCCGGTATCAGCCGAAGTTCGTCAAGGTCTTCCCGAGCGACTATCGCCGCGTGCTCGAAGCGCGACGCAAGGTGGCCGAAGAATCGACCGCGGCGGAGTCGGCGGTGGCAGCCGTGGTGTGATTCGGCGACCGGCTCGAAGACGAAGGCCTTTCGAAACGACCAAGCGACTGTGAGTATCGGGAAGGAAGCGTGATGGGTAAGCCCACGGGATTCATCGAATTCGGCCGCGAAACGCCGGAGCGGCGCCCGGTCGCCGAGCGCCTGCACGACTGGCAGGAAGTCTACAAGCCGTTCCCCGAGCTGAAGCTCATGGAGCAGGGGGCCCGGTGCATGGATTGCGGCGTTCCTTTCTGCCATACCGGCTGCCCGCTGGGGAACATCATTCCCGACTGGAACGACCTCGTCTATCGCGGCCGTTGGGACGAGGCCATTCGCCGGTTGCACGCCACCAACAATTTCCCCGAGTTCACCGGCCGCCTCTGTCCGGCGCCTTGCGAAGAAGCGTGCGTGTTGGGGATCAATGAACCGCCGGTGACGATCAAGAACATCGAGAACTCGATCGTCGAGAGGGCGTTTGCCGAGAACCGAGTCGCCCCCGAGCCGCCCCGGCTGCGCACCGGCAAAAGAGTCGCGGTGATCGGCTCCGGACCATCTGGTCTGGCGGCCGCTCAGCAGCTCAACCGCGCGGGCCACCGGGTCACGGTGTTCGAGCGGGCCGACCGCATCGGCGGTCTGCTGAGATACGGCATTCCCGAATTCAAGATGGAGAAAAGCATTCTCGACCGGCGGCTGGCGATCCTGCAGGAAGAGGGAATCGAGTTCCGAATCAATGCGAACATCGGCGTGAACGTGCCCGTCGAAGGCCTCCAGGGCGATTTCGACGCGATACTGATCGCGGCCGGCTCGACCGTTCCTCGTGACCTGCCGGTTCCCGGTCGGGAGCTGGCCGGGATCCATTTCGCCATGGACTTCCTGCCGCTGCAGAATCGCCGCTGCGAGGGGGATTCGATTCCCGATGCTGATTTCATTTCGGCCAAGGACAAGCACGTGGTGATCATCGGTGGGGGCGACACGGGAGCCGATTGCCTGGGGACCGTGCATCGCCAGGGATGCCGAGGCGTCGTACAGCTCGAGTTGCTGTCCAAGCCTCCGGCGTCGCGCGACGAAACGATGCCCTGGCCGTACTGGCCCACGATCCTGCGGAAGTCGAGTGCGCACGAAGAAGGAGGCGAGCGCGACTGGAGCGTCGGCACCAAGCGATTCTCGGGGACGAACGGGCGCGTCGAGAAGCTGCACGCCGTCCGCCTCGACTGGGTCCGCGACAACGGGCGCACGGTGATGAAAGAGGTACCGGGGAGCGAATTCACGCTCGATGCCGATCTCGTGCTCCTGGCGATGGGTTTCCTCGGGCCCGAGAAGAAAGGACTGATCGAGCAACTGGGACTACAGCTCGATCCGCGCGGCAACATCCAGGCGGATGAGAATTACATGACGTCGGTTCCAGGGATCTTCGCGGCCGGTGATGCCCGCCGGGGACAGTCGTTGATCGTCTGGGCAATCTGGGAAGGGCGCGAAGCCGCTGTCGGAGTCGACAGGTACCTGATGGGCCGCAGCGATCTACCGACATCGCCTCAACTTCTGGGACGCGATGTCCGGGCGGGCGTCTAACGCTGCTCTTGTGCGTCATTTCGGAGCAGCCTCCGGGCATCCGAGTTGCCCGCGGACCGAGCTCGCATTTGTACAAGGCGAAGGTCCAATGTGCCGAAATCCCAAGGCACACTTTCTTTCGGCCGCGGACTTCGTCGGCCTTCCTCGATTCGAATTTCTGCAGTCACAAACGCCGTGATCGGCTGTACTGTGTGTGACCTGCATGCGCAAGCCGGAGCCAACCAGGTCGAGATCGAATCAGGCCCTCCCGGCGTTTCTCGAGTCCGAGTGTTTTGCCGCGACTATGCCGATCCTGACCGCTGAAGCCGACTTGTTCCCGGACGACCTCTTCGAGGACGAAGAGCTCCTGGCAAGCTCCGAGAACAGGTGGTGGGTGCTCTACACGAAGTCGCGCCGCGAAAAGGAATTGATGCGCCGGTTACGGGCGCTGGAGGTTCCGTTTTTCGGTCCGACGGTCGAACACCGCTCGCGGACGCCGGGCGGCCGGGTGCTGAAGTCGTACCTGCCGCTCTTTCCGAACTACGTGTTCATGCTGGCCGATGCCACCCAGCGGTATGCCGCGCTTACGACGAATTGCGTTTCGCGCGACCTGCCGGTGGCCTGCGGCGACGAGTTGGAGTGCGATCTGCGTCAATTGCGGCGGTTGATTCAAACCGGCGTGCCCCTGGTTGCGGAGCGATACCTTGACGCGGGGGTTCGCGTGCGCGTACGAACCGGGCCGCTGGAAGGACTGGAAGGAACGGTTCTGCAGCGACGCGGAGACACGCGGCTCCTGGTGGCTGTTCGCTTTCTCCAGCAGGGAGCGTCCGTCCAGTTGGACGAGTGCGAGCTCGAGCGCCTGACGTAGCGCCCGCGCCGCCGTCGATCCCGATCCGCATCTGCCGAAGCGCCGCTCGCGATTCCGCCGGCGGCCGCCGAATCCGGACCGGCTCTGTTCAGCGCTACCGGCAGTGGAGTATGATCGGGGTCGGTGATTTCTCCCCCCATCTGTCTTTTCCTGCCTCCACAGTCGCGGCCCTGGATCCGCGTGGCGTCCGTCGATCAGTCATGCGGACAGTTCTAGTCACCGGCGCCGCCGGTTTCATCGGATATCACCTGAGCCTGCGGCTGCTCGCCAGCGGCGACCGCGTCGTCGGTCTTGACAATCTCAGCAGCTATTATGACGTGCAGCTCAAACGTGACCGGCTGACGCAGCTCGTCGAGCAGACGAATTTCGAATTCCATCCGTTGGATATCGCCGATGGTGAGGTTCTGAAGGGCCTGTTTGCGACAGCTCGTTTCGACCGTGTCGTGCATCTGGCGGCGCAGGCGGGTGTGCGTTACTCGCTCGACGATCCGCATGCTTACGTCAAGACCAACCTGGACGGGTTCCTGAACATCCTCGAAGGATGCCGTCACACACAGGTTCAGCATCTCGTCTTCGCGTCGTCGAGCTCCGTCTATGGCGCCAATACGACGATGCCGTTCGCCGTGCATCACAACGTCGACCATCCAATGAGCCTGTACGCGGCAACGAAGAAGGCGAACGAGTTGATGGCGCACACGTATGCCCACCTGTTTCGCGTGCCGTGCACGGGACTTCGCTTCTTCACGGTCTATGGACCGTGGGGCCGGCCCGATATGGCCCTCTTCACCTTCACCAAGGCCATCCTCGCCGGCAAACCGATCGACGTCTACAACTACGGCCGGATGCGCCGCGATTTCACGTACATCGACGACATCGTCGAAGGAATCGTGCGGACCCTCGACCGACCGGCTCAGCCGAATCCCGAATGGGATGGCGCGCAGCCCGACCCGGCAACGGCGTCGGCACCCTATCGTATCTACAACATCGGCAACAATCAGCCGGTCGAGTTGATGCACCTGATCGCGACCCTCGAACGCACGCTGGGTCGATCGGCCGAAACGCGTCTGCTTCCTATGCAGCCCGGCGATGTGACCGCCACCTGGGCCGACATCGACGATCTCGTCCGCGATGTGGGCTTCCGGCCGAATACACCCATCGAAGAAGGGGTGCGTCGGTTCGTGGACTGGTACCGCGAGTATTATCACGTCGCTTAAAATGAGACGGGCGAATGGAAGGCACAGGCCAGAGGTCAAAGTGACGTGAAGTCGGCGCAGCCGATGGAAGCGTTTCCTCCACTCTTGCACTCCCCATTTCCCTGGCCCGTGGCTTTAGTGCCTGGGGCCACCTCCGTTCGAATCGGTAATCTGTAGCGATCGTACGACCTTCTTGGCCGCCGAGGCTGCGGGGGACACCGGTTCTACTGAATGCGTCTCCCGGAGCGGTCGAAACCCTAATGAGGGTTGTGCCGCGCGGCGGCAGGCTTCGGTTCCCCCTAAATCGGCTCCCAAGACGTCGCCGAGTCGCGGTTTGGCGCTCATTTCATGGTGTTTCGTCCAGATTCCCCCGGGATTCGGCTGGCTCTGTTGCTCTCGGCCGCCTTTTGGAGCGGTGGATGCCGGGATTTGCCGGTGCCGCCCGCGGTGGCGCTCGTCCGCGAGATTCCCGTTCCCGTCCATCGCCCCCCGGTATCCACGGAAGCCCCCTTGGCGGGCGAGTCGATCGACGCTCCCCCCTCACCCCCAGCCCCTCTCCCGCGAGCGGAGAGGGGAGAATTCAGCTCGCTCCCCGGACCGATAACCCCGATTCGTTTAGTTTCATCCGCGAGTGCCGACGAACCACTCGACCGGGGCGATCCGCGAAGGTCCTGGCTGCGGATACGCCGTGATTCGCCCCTTGCGGGCGTCGAATGCCGTGTCGATTCGAGGGAGCCCGGCCCCTTTTTCACTCAAGGGCCTGCGAATTCGTCGATCGGTCCCTTCGACCCTCCTGCAGACGAAGGGGGCTCGCTGTTCGGCTCCAGGGAGTCGCCCTCCGACTTGTTCGAGCTCGCTGAAGACGACCCGGAGCGCTTCGACTGGGATACGGAGAATTCCCGCGCCGACGATCCCTGCTTCACCTGGCGCGACGATTTCAGGGGCCTGTTGCCGATGCTCGGCTGCGATGCGCTGGCCTGCGTGACATGGACGAACGCCATCATTCTGGGGGCCGCCGCGGGGGGCGCGGTGGCGATTCGCGAGCATCTCGACGGGGATGTTCGCGATTTCACCGCCGACCATCCGTTGCTCTGGGGCCAGGGGAGCGTCGTCCTTCGGCAATTCGGTGAGTTTTCGTATCAGGTTCCGGTCATCGCCGGCATCTATGTGTGGAGCTTATGGAGCCAGAACGAGCGGGCGCACGAATTCGCCAAAGCGGTCATTTCGGCCTATTCGATTTCGGCGGTGACCGTCGTCACCATCAAGGGGCTCACCGACACGCAGCGTCCCACGAATCAGTTTCAAGACGGACATTACGGCTTTCCGTCGTATCATGCCGCCAGCACATTCTCGATCGCCGCGGTCGCTGACGAGTACTACGGCTGGCCGGTGGGATTGCCGTGCTACGTTCTGGCAGGGCTCGTCGGCTGGAGCCGCATCGACCAGCGCGAACACGATCTCTCCGACGTCGTCTTCGGATCGATCCTGGGATTCGTCATCGGGAAGTCGATCGCGGCGTCGCACATGGACGGCTGCACGGGCTGCAAGATCGCTCCCTGGTTCGATCCGGCGACGCGCTGTCTCGGAGCGACGTTTCATCGCAGGTTTTAGGGGAGTGCCTGGTGGGTGCCTCACGAATCTCTACCTACTGCTCACCCTCCAACTCGCCCCGCAGCAACGTGGGAGGGTGAGAGAGTGGGAGGGTGAGAGGGTGCTGACCGCGCCATAGAGTTCCCACCCTCCCACCCTCCTCACCCTCCAACCCTCCCACGTCCCTCGGCCGATGGTGTACACTTCGGCCTCCGACGTCCGACCCGTTGGAGCGAAATCGCCCCCAGTTACCGGCCACTCAGTGAACAGGAAAGCGTCTTGGAACATCCACTCGACGATCTGCAGCAAAAACAACTTCGCCAGGCCGAGGAACTGCTCTTTTCCGGTCCTCAGGAAACGAATTTCGCCCGCGATCTGTTTTTCGGCCGCTTCCTGCAGGAGGCGATCATGCCTTACCCGCGGCCAGCGGCCGCAGAGCAGGCGGCCGGCGATGCGGCGGTCGCCGAAGCACGGGAGTTCGTTCTCCGCGCGATCGACCCGGCAGCCATCGACCGGCAGGCCGACATTCCGGTCGAAGTGATCCGCGGGCTCGGCAAAGTCGGGATCCTGGGGGCCACCATCCCCGCAGAATTCGGTGGTCGAGGGCTCTCGCAGCACAACTATTGCCGCGTCATGGAGGTGGTCGGCGGCCATTGTGCCTCGACGGCCGTCTTCGTCAACGCCCACCACTCGATCGGCCTGCGGGCGCTCCAGTTGTTCGGGACGGAAGCGCAGAAGCGCACCTGGCTGAAGCCTCTGGCGAGCGGTGAGAAGATCGCTGCGTTCGCTCTCACCGAGCCCGAGGCGGGTTCCGACGCGGCAAACGTCCGCACGCGGGCGATGCCCTCGGCCGACGGCCGGGGATACGTAATGAACGGAGAGAAGCGCTACATCACCAACGGGGCCATCGCCCAGGTCCTCACGGTGATGGCCCGCACGCCCGATCCGGAGGATCCTGACGGGAAGGTCACAGCTTTTCTCGTCACCCCGGACATGCCCGGTTTCGAGGTGATCGAGGCCCGGATGCCCAAGTGCGGCATTCGCGGGACGGCCACGGCGCGGCTCGCGTTTCGCGACATGTTCGTCCCGCGCGAAAACATCCTCGGCCGACCGGGAAAGGGGCTGCGTCTGGCGCTGACGGTTCTCGACTTCGGCCGCACGACATTCGGAGCGAGTTGTACCGGGGCAGCCAAATTCTGCACTTTCCAGCACATTGGGATCCTAAGCTTAGAATTCCACGTGGACAAGTTGTC
>JADMIO010607069.1_pt1 | contig 38452 bp, 31 predicted proteins | sample 8958161 | NCBI WGS metagenome assembly JADMIO01 (sample SAMN16585339, study PRJNA669376) | soil metagenome | isolation source: Crop rotation soil | place: USA: Cullars Rotation, Alabama | collected 2011 | reverse complement strand
GTAATAATAATATTCCAATACCAAAGTTCATACTGCAATGCTAAAGGACGAATATGCACTGATCGTCCCGTTCGCTTTTCATCTATAGTTCGGACTGAACGAATAAAACGGGGCAATAGAATTTAAATCAACTACATTATTTTTACTCAGCAGCGGTTCGGGTAAACGAATCACAGAATATCAGCAGAGCAGACAGTCCTGGCCGTTGGCTGCTATACATTCGGACACTTTACGCCATTGACTAAAAAAGGAATTATAAATATGACCATATATAAAATTTCTATTGTCTTTATTGCCGCTGCTTTTTTTTCAGTAAAAGCTTTTGCTCAAATAAAATTCAGTGATGAAACAAAAAAATATATTGAGTATAGCGACTCTATTACAGTATTTAAAAATGCTTTGCTCATTGATGGTAAAGGCAATGCTGCCAAACCACATCAAACAATCATCGTTAGCAATGGAAAAATTAATTGGATTGGTGATGATGCAAAAGGTATCATTCCCAAAGGGGCAAACATCATTGATTTAAATGGCAAAGCTGTGATGCCAGGCCTGGTGATGCTGCATGAGCACATGTATATATCAGCTCATTCCCTTGAGGCGAGGTATCTCAATTTAAAACAATTGCCATTTACTTTCCCACGCCTCTATCTTGCAGCGGGTGCCACTACAATAAGAACTGCAGGTAATGTTGAACCCTATTCAGACATGAATATAAAAAGGGACATCGACGCAGGAAAAATTCCAGGACCTTCTATTGAAGTAACTGCCCCCTATCTCGAAGGCAATGGGTCTATCTTTCCACAAATGAATGAGTTAAAAAGACCAGAAGATGCCACTGCTTTTGTAAATTATTGGGCAGACCGAGGATTTACATCTTTTAAAGGTTATATGGCCATAGACAAACCTACTTTAAAAGCAGCTATTGATGCAGTACATAGAAGGCATTTAAAGATTACGGCTCATTTATGTGCGGTAACTTACAGAGAAGCTGCGGAGATGGGGATTGACCAATTAGAGCATGGATTTATTGTATGCTCCGATTTTGCAAATGATAAAAAAGAGAACGAATGTCCGGCAAATGCACTCAGATCTTTTGGCAACATAGATATTAAAAATGATAGTGTTAAAAATTTAATACAGTTCTTAATTGATAAAAAAGTAATTATCAATTCAACATCTGCTGTGTTTGAAGGGTATACTACAACACAACCTGCACCTTCCCCGGAATTGTTAAGCTATTTTTCTCCTGACAGCAGGGATTTTTATCTAAAATTATTTGCAAGATTTAAATCAGCAAAAGCACCAACGGATTATGATAAAGGATTTGCCAATAATGCAAAAATGGAAAAGATGTTTTACGACATGGGTGGGCTGCTTACAGTAGGTACTGACCCAACAGGTAATGGAGGCACCATCGCAGGCTTCGGGAATTGGAGAGCTATAGAGTTATTGGTAGAAACGGATGGCTTTACACCGTTGGAAGCAATAAAAATTGCAACTCAAAATGGTTCTATTGCTTTAGGCCTTGATAAAACAATTGGAACAGTTGAAACAGGAAAATCGGCTGACTTGCTTGTTATTGATGGAGACCCATCAAAAAACATTAGTGACATCCGTAAGGTTTTGTACGTATTCAAAAATGGAGTGGGATTTAATTCAAAAAAATTATTTGAATCCGTAAAAGGAAAAGTAGGTTTCAATTAGGGAGACACAAACTTGTACAGCAGCCAACATCGGCCTTGGCAATACGGGCTGAAGAATATATCCTAATTGACATGAACACGGATGAGCCCCGATAGCTATCGGGGTCCAGGCAGACTGAACCTGAATTCACCCTACTGCGCAAGGCCGTGGGCGTAGTGTGCAATTAGGTAATTCCCTAATAATTTAATGAAGACATGAAACTTTTTTTAACAAAGAAAAATCGCAAGACCACGGATTTTATTATTCTTGAAACGGAAGACAAATTTCTTCACTACACAATTGGGATAATTGGGAAAACTGGAATAGGAAAATCTACATTAAATGCAGGGTCACCAGAATTATCAATCGCCAAAGCGACTAAAACGGCAACAGAATATCGTAATAAAGGATATATTGACACGGAATTAACTTCAGATATTCTAATTGAAGACATTGTATTTGATAAAGCAAAGTGGCATCTGAATAATGATTTTCCTAAAGAGCTTGAGCATTATCAGAGTTATATCCATTCAGGTATGTTTATTTGCTGGTTGGTCAACAATAATTTTCTGAACGAAGAATTTAAAAAAGAATTACATCAGCCAATTATTGACTTTAAAAACAGGTTGACGCCACCTTCAAAATTTTATCAGGACTACTTTGATGGTATTTTTTCATCCGATGGTTTTGATATGGAAGCGGTAAATTTTTCTAAGTCATATTTCGATTTCAAAGACGGACAGTATGTAAATGATTATTTAAAAACTTTTGACCCAAACGATGAGTTACCATCAATCTTTCATGTAAAAGACACATGGGAAAACTATGATAAGTTAAAGGACATGATAACTCTTAGATATAATGAATGGAAAAAATCAACGAATTAACTGCACACAACATTGGGGTTTATGCAAGTTGGGCGTTATTTTAACGGCGGACAAAAATTCTCAATATCAATGCTCAAACTCTTCGCTGTACAAATCCAACTGAATTTAATAAAATGGTACTTAACTTTATTAAACAAGCATTGAAAGGCAGTTGACGAACGGACTAAAGTAAAAAATTTCTCCCCGTGTATGCCAAATTCCTGAACAGCTTATTCATCTTCATCTTCTTCGTTGTATCAATCGGAACAGCGCAGGAGGCAGTATCCTCTAATGGTAAATTTGCAACCATTAATGGTTTGAAAATTTACTACGAGGAATCTGGCACGGGAACGCCTGTTGTATTGTTACACCATTACTTTGCCACTGCCTCGCAATGGAAGAGCTATGTACCTGAACTGGCTAAAAAATACAAAGTAATTGCCGTTGATCTCCCGGGGCATGGTAGGTCTGATTATATGGACACCACAAAAGTGTTTCTACATAAGAAGGCTACAGAATATATTATCGGACTGATTGACTTTCTGAAATTAGACTCAATCTATTTGATGGGTGCGAGTTCAGGTGGAGTTATTACCTTATATCTTGCAACACTCAGACCTGATCTTGTTAAGAGAGCAATTGTAATAGGAGGGTTTATCTATCGTCCAAAACAGGTAAGGGAAATAGTGGCCGGCTGGAACAAGAATCCCGATGCTAATGAGATTGCCGCACATGGCAAGGAAAAGGCTATGCTACTTCATAAACAGTTTACCTATTTCAGCCAGCTTTATGGTGATCCATCCTTTACACCAGACGTACTATCTGCGATAAGTGCAAAAACATTAATTATTCATGGTGACAATGATCAACTTGCTCCGACGACTTTAAATGCGTTGGAGATGTATAAGTATATCCCAAACTCTAATTTATGGATTGTTCCGAACGGAGGACACTTTTGTTTTCCTCCCTATTTAGATCCGAAAAATGAAACTGACTTTATTAAGCGAACTATGGAATTCTTCAATGGGAACTGGGATAAAAAGTGAAAGAAAAATTACGAAACCAATAACGGCACAAAGTGATAACCCAGGGGCAGCACGAACGCACAACAGGGGCTTTCTGCGATGCTGGCACCATAACATATGCTCATCGACATATCGCTAATCAACTGCTGCCCTATCTGAACGACAATAACCGAGATTTGGAGTATACCATCAGCTTTATATCTTTGATCAGCAACAGTCCAGCTGATGTAATACAGACTATCAGCACGGCAGAAAGACCTGGGCGGTGCTGGCAATTAATTAGCATACATTATGAAGTTTGGACTTTATATAGGTAGTGCTGCAGGGACAGACAAAGACCTTGCTGTGGGCGTGCCGGATGACGCGGCGGCTATTCACGATACTTTGCAAAAACTTGAAAATAGCTTACATCCGCTTATCATCAGGGGATATATTCATTATCTAGGTAATGGGAAGACAGGAAATGAAGCTCCCGATGACATTATTCAATATGCGACACCATCAAGAAAAATAGATTTGGTTCTATGCTACCGTGCAGTACACTACAATTCAGATGACTGGAAGGCAACCATCTACCATATAATAAAAAAATATGGCGATGCTGTTTGTTCCCTGCAAATAACGGAAGAGCCCAATTTAAAAGATGCATATGCCGGAGATGGAAGTTTCGAAAATGTGGACAAAGCACTTTTTGATGGAGTTGTTTTTGCAAAAGAAATAGTTCGCACACTTAGCTACCCGATTAAAGTCGGCTTTAACACGGTCCTTTCTTTTAATTCGGGGGATGAGTTTTGGAACATTGTTGGCAGCCAGGATCACCAGCTTTTTAGGGACATGGTTGATTATGTTGGCCTTGACTTTTTTCCCGACGTATTCAGACCCTTACCTGACGAAGGCTTCCCTGATAACCTGAAAAATGCAGTCAAACATGTTTTAAGTCATTTTCGCAATACACTTTCCAACATTGGAAAAATCCCAGTTTCTATTCCAATTTACATAACTGAAAACGGTTGGTCTACGGGTGTAGGAAAAACATACGAAAGACAGGTGGTTATATTAGAAACTATTATAAGGGCATTAAACGACATAAAAGTTGAACTGAATATTGAGCGATATGAATTATTTGGTCTTCGCGACACTGACACTAATAATGACAACTTGTTTTATCAATTTGGTATTGTAAAAGATGATTACACTGCCAAACCTGCGTTTTATAAGTTCCGTGATTTGATACGGGAACTTAGCGAAGACTAAACTGCCACCAACAGTGCATTTATGTAAGTGTGGCTGAAATGTTACTTATGGAATGGTTTGAATTCGGTTCATGGGAACGCACGTTCAGTATGACAAAATTGATGCGACGACAATATAAAATTTACACAAATGACAATTAAACCTATAAGGCGAAAAAAGATTATCAGGCTGCTATGAAGAGACTTTGAGGTCATCTTTGATGCAAAACCTGGAACTCCTGCGGGCGACGAACTGGAAGTTTTGGGAATTCTTGTAGACAACTATGAACATGAGTTTTATCCGATTGAGAATCCAGATCGCCTTTGCTATCGCTTCGTCGATCATGGACGAAATTCCCGTACTGCGCAAGGTCGCAGGCGTTGTGCGTCATTCCCCTGGCATTTTTCACTATGCCACCTGGCCAAATCAAAACTACCTAACTTCAGTTCCTGATATAGTCAGCACAGATTTATATTATTAAATAACCATTGATAGATAAAACTAATAAATGTTATAGTGGACAAATCTTTCACTTATAATTTTTCATCATGGACTAAAAAAGTATCCACAGTAACGGAAGTCGATTGGACTGAACAACTACGTATTTTGAATGAGATAGCGGAATTAATAACCTCACAGCTTTCATTAGAAGATATCATTAAAGCAATTTATCAGAATGTAAACCAATTAATGGATGCCTACCAGTTTGGTGTTGGAATCTATGATGAAAAAGAGGCTCTTATACACTATAAAGGAATGATAGAAAACGGGAAAAGATTTCCAGATTTTTCGTTTAAAGCATTAGATAGTGGTCGGCTTGCATCATGGTGTATTCGTCATGAGCAAGATATATTTATGAATGATTTTGATAAGGAATTCAGCAGATATCTTCTGGTAAAACCAGAACCACTGGCAGGAATTGAACCTCAGGCCGCCATATATTCCCCCTTAAAATTAAATAATAAGCTGGCGGGATTAATAGTAGTGAGAACCATACATAAAAATGTTTATCTGCCGCATCATCTCTTTATATTAAAAACCGTCGGAAATTTTGTGGTACGTGCACTGGAACTCGGTCAAATATTCTCCATGCCCTCTGTTCAGGGAACCGGAAGAACAAAAGAATGGCGGTGGACTAATTCGGATGATTTAACAGCAAATTCGAAAAAAATATTAAATACACTTACTGAAAGAGAGAAAGACGTTTTGTTTTTGCTAATAACCGGCGCTTCCAATAAAAAGATCGCTCAAGACCTTTTCGTTTCACCCGATACTATTAAAACGCATACCTTAAATATTTACCGGAAAATGAATGTAAGCAATCGGGCTTCAGCAATTTTGAAAGCAGTAGAATGTAAGTGGGTTTTCTGAAAATCCACCATTTGGTGGAGAGATTAATATTTATACACAGATAACTTCGGTGAAAATATTTTTATGTTAGATACATTATTGCGTTCAGCAGTTTGTCAAAAGCCAACTTTGGATAACTCTATCCATTATATGGCTCATACATTTTCCTTTTTAACAACAGGTGAGGACACGGAAAATGCATTTACACTCATCCATTGTTTTTTCAGAAAAGATTTTTTCCCGCCTCCACATATTCATCAGAATGAAGATGAATCGTTTTATATCCTGGAAGGAATATTTGAATTCCAGGTAGGAGAAAGTAAAATCACTGCTGGGCCGGGAGAATTTGTTGTTTTACCCAAAAATGTTCCTCATAGTTTCAACCTTCGTACAGAAACGGCAAAAGCACTCCTGCTGATTACGCCTGCAGGTCTTGAGGTTATGTTTAAAGAATTCAGCGTACCGGCGATCACATTAGACCTTCCACCCGTTCCTGAGCCTGTGCCGGAAGGGAGGTATGCGAAAATGGCCAAACGCAATAGCGAACTGGGTATAATCTGGATGCCACAAATATGATGACTCTGAAAATATTATCTCTTTCCAGAAGGAACGAACGCTCAACAAGGGGCTTTCTGCTATATTCCGGCAGGCAGGTGCGGGCTTTAGGATAAATCCTCATCCAGGTAGGGCTTATCAGCTACAGTTCCAGCTGACGAACACAACCGAGCTTTGGAATATACCTTCAGCTTTCTATCTTTACTTAGCAGAAGTTCCAGGCTAAAGTAACACCGACTATCAGCACAGCAGAAAGTCCCGGGCGTTAACAGCTATATCATGAAAAACCTGAAGTTCATAATTACACTTTTTCTGTTTGGATTTTATTCCTGCTCGGATAAAACAGTTAACCAGGAACCTGACACCGCTGCAGTGAAGCTTAATGACCAGGCAATGTCGCTGGTTTCTTTCATTGAAAATCCTGACAGTTCCGGAAAAGCAATCTTACTTCTGGATAGTGCAACCGCAATAGACAGTAATTATTTTTTGGGCCATTATCATAAATTGATGTTCTATAGTCAGCTGAACCTCCATAGTGAAGGTTTCAGAACACTCAATAAATTAATTGCCATGCGGCCATATGCACATGATTTATACCTGAAGGCTGGATTATGGTATGAAAAAACAGGTCACTCTGATTCATCACGAAGATATTTTGAAGAATCTTTATCGATCTGTAGCAAAATATCAGACACTATGGGTAAAAAAAACAAAGACTACGTAATGTTAATGGGAAACAAGGCTATCAATTTGATAATGCTAGGCGACTCTTTAAACGCGAACAGTCTATTAACGAATCTGTATGATGCAATACCTGATGATCCAACCTTTGGAAATGCTCAGAAAGAATACATTAAATCTTTAATGAATAAATCTAAAGCTGAATTGCTAACATCATTCCCTGCAACTAAATGATACAGCCGCTAACTACCGTTTTATGCAATGCAGTCGACTGTACAAATTCCAGCTGACGGAATTCTGACTCGGCAACATATCCCCTGCCTTTGCTTTTCAATTTTAAGTTAGTACTATTGTAACCAGCCTTCCGGCAAACAGTCGCCTACGCTAACGCCTGGTCGGCGAGTGAACATGAAATATCCGTTCTGCGTAAAGCTGTGGGCGTTGGCGGTGATTTTACAGCATTTTTTATGTTACAGACAATTAAAGTTTCCTTTAAACCAACACTCCTCTTTTTTTCAGCAAACGCTTTATCTTATCCTTTGCACGAAGTGTTTCATGCTCTAACCGCTTATTTTCTCAACGTAAATTCTACACTTTACCATTTCTATGTGGATATTGACCATACCGGCACGTCGGATAACGACAATATTTTAATCGCTGTTGCAGCACCTATTCTAAGCTTAGTTTTTGGTCTTCTATTTTGGGCGGCTTATAAAAAAAGTAAAAATTCCACATATAAATTGTTAATGTTTTATGCAGCCATTGCAGGCATTAGTATTTTTTTAGGGAATGTCTTTTCAACTGCCTTTGCAGGAGACTTTCATACAGCGGCTATAGTAATGCGATTCTCTTTCTGGCTTCAGACATTTGTCACTTTAGCTGGATTGATCCTACTGTCAATATTTATGTATAGGATAGGAAAAGAAGTTTTATTTCTTTCTTTCAATAACGAAACTACTTTCAGGGTAGTGATTTCAAGTTTTTTGCTTAGTCCCTGGATTTTGGGAACACTATTCTTAATCCTTTGTTTTTTACCACTTCCAAACTATTTTATTACAGGAATGATTTCGAGTTCAGTTTTCTGGATAATCTCCGTAGTTTCTGCTGTTATTAATAGGAAAAAAATTAAAGCTGTTGAGTGTATATTGCCAACCCTCAATTTTATTGACATTATTCTGGTTCTGTTTTCAGTTCTTGTTGTAAGAAGTTTGATTTCAGGGGTAAGATTTGCACACTAAAAACCACCGCTGACATTGCATTGGGCCTGCACTGCCGCTTCGGCAGGCAGGGGTTTCAACAGACGAATAAAGCCGGGCAACAGAACAAACAATGAGCTTTTGTATCTTTAATGAGCAGTGACACCAGGCAGACCGAAGAAAGAATACCCTTACATCACCTACGCTTTAACGTTGTACCTAATTTGATGAAACAGATTCAATTTTTGATCATTTTAATTTTTTGTGTCTTTGCATTTATGTGTAAGACTGGCCAATCATTTATTAAAAAAACGCGAAAAGAGACTATTTTTCTGTCTGAAGTATCAAGTCCCAAGATTTCATTCTTGCTTCAGAACAATGATACTCTGAAGTTTGCCAACAAAGATGTATGTAGTGAAATTGAATACTCTATTAAGAGGGAAATAAAATCAGTAGGTTATTTAGTTAGTAAGGATCTGGCGAATATTTCTCAAATGCTTAGTACAAATTACCTAGACACTCTGGTGTATCAGAATCTGTCTGCAGTTGATATTAAGACATAGAGTGGAAATTTGGATATGTGGATTGCCAGAGAATTATTATTAAAAGGAAAGGGAGAAGTGTGCCTTAATTCTGATACTCAGAAAATTTCAAAACTAAAGTATGTTTACTCGAAAGACAAACTGAATGGAGAATATGGAACATTTTTTACGGAAAATGGACGGTTAGTTTTTTCTACAACCATTAGCCTTGGCGAATAAATTGCGCACAACACCAATTTGAAGCAATACGGGCGAAAGAATATGTCATCTTCGATAGGAATTCTGACCCTACAGTAAAATCCCGGCCTTTGCTTTTCATTTTTCAGTTAGTACTATTGTAACCTCGCACCCATCAGACGATGCCTTCACTTTCCCTTCCTCGACCATCGAAAATACAATCCCCCTACTGCAACAAGCCGTGGACCGTTGGTGTCAATGCAGATGTCTCCCGGATATTTAAGGAGATGTTTGCTTGAATCAACTTCAATTTTCTGACCCGGTTAAACCTTGATATCACCTTCTAAGGCTCCATCATCCGTTTTTCCCCCTGTCAACGTTTTCAATCCGGCTTTCAACATACCAATCAGATGTCCGTCTTTTTCATCCCAGTAGTGGCCACTAATTACACTTGCCCTTAACAATGAAATTTGGGGATCCTGCTTTCCTCCGGGAAACCAGGCTTTCATAAAATCGTTCCATAATTCATCTACCTTCTGTTGATCATCTACAATTGCAACTTCAGTAGTTAAAAAAAGAAAATGTTGCTTGCCGGATTCAATGAACGAAAGATGAACTTCAGGATCTATCTGTATCTGCCGGTTCTTATTGCTGTTTCTTGGACTAAAGAACCAGATATCGCCAGATTCATCCACCTGCGAAGCACCCATTGGTCGGGACTCGAGTTTTCCATTTTCTTTAGTACAGAATAAACACATCTTTCCTTCAGCCAGGTTCTTAAGCTTTTCAATAGCCTCTACATTGCTTAGATTCTTTGTGGTTGGCATAATAATATTTTTCCAATGTTGATCATAAAATATACCACCTGATTGCGACACAGTTTTGTTTAATTCAATAAAGGATTTATATCAGAAAGTTCACACACAACTATAATTTTGTAGGCAGGTGTTGCTATTTATGTGGAATAATTACGCCAACTCATTACAGAACTTCCCTGCAGACCGAAAAAAAAATTACGTACTGCGCACAACCGTGGGCGTTGGTGCTATGCAAATGACAATATCCTTCGGATCGGGCTAAGTCGGCCAGGTATAAAATACTGAATGATCTTTTAGCTGAGTCTTATTCTGCTTTTCCTTATATAACGCAGACATTACGGGCAGCTCCGTATATTATTTAATTTCCTGGTGAAGTAATTACTTTGTATCCATCAACCATTATCCACTTATAAAATTCACCAAACCATTTACGCCAATAGTTTTCGTTGTGCAAAGCTTCAGGGTCAATGACTGAGTAGATTTTTGCAGATGAATTTTTACGAATCTTTCCATAAATACGGTTCATGTCTTCAACATAAGCCCCTCCCTCCTTTCCGCCCATATAGAAAAAATATTTTCCTTTGAGCTTATCATAGCTGACATCAGTTAGTGAATCGATACCGCTGGCTGTCCAGAATGCCGGAGAAAAAATTCCAGCCTTACCAAATACTTCGGGGTATTTTATTACAGCGTAATATGAAATAAGTCCTCCCATAGATGAACCAGCTATGATGGTATTCTCTTTTGAAGAAAGCGTGCGGAATTTTTTATCGATAAATGGCTTGAGTGTTTTAACGATATCATTTAAATATTCGTTTGCTTTTGGAGGGAATATGACGGAATCTTTTTCATTTTTGTAGGTGAATGCAAAAGGGTTGTATTCGCTCAATCTTTCATTTTGCCCGTTTTCTATGGCTACCACAATGGATCCGGGTTTTCCATTTGCAATCAAAGAATCCAGCCATTCATCCACGCCCCATTCTCCGGCATATGCATAGTATTCATCAAATACATTCTGACCATCATGCATATACATTACGGGGTATCGCTTTTTAGTTTTTTCATAACCGGGTGGTAAATAAACCCAGATGCGTTTTTGCCTGTGCAAGGATGGCATGTCAAATTTTTCTGAAAGCAATTGCACATTACGGGAAGCAGTATGTTTTCTTTCGGCAACAGGAAAATCATCCTTCCATGCGGCAATCGAAAAATCAAGAACGGTATCACTGTTTATCTGTATCGAATGATTTCCTGCATCACTCCCACCTGCATTAGATTCCACTTTGGCCCAGGTACCTCTTGTAAACTTGAATTCATGATTGCCTGCATTCAATTTTAGTACAACCGAATTACCACGGATCTTGTAATCATCATTATCTGGTTTCCATCCGTTAAAAGAACCGGCAATAAATATAGTATCATTCTTATGCTTCCCGGGAGTGGAGCGCAGTTTTATGGTCACATTGAATTGTGCGGAAAGCTGAGTAGAAAAAAATAAGAGATAAAAAAACAGCGAAATTCTATTTCCTGCAAATCTGTTAACAGCCGTTATTAGTGTTTGTATTTGCTGGTAGAATTGGCAGACATCTTTTTTGCCAGGTGTCTTTTTATTATTGTTATGCTTCATAATTCTTTGGGTAGGCTTTAACTTCCTAGTGTTTAGCTTCGTTTAATGGAACAACGGATAGGTGCAGTTACATTTTTTTGTCAACCCAAGTTCGTATAAAAATTGCTTTCACGACGGTCGGGTTGTTTTCAGCAAATAATAAATTGCAGGCATCCCGGCTTTGGCTTATCAAATTTAAGTCAGTACTATTGTAACCGGGCGCTGGTCAGATGGTTGCCTTCGCTATCGCTTCGTCGACCATAGATCTGAATTCCCGTACTGCATAAATCCGTTTAACGTTGCGGGCAATGCTGACCGCCCCGGTTGAATGGCACTGTAAACTTGAAATGACACGTCCGAACCTCTTGGTAAACACAGTTTCTAATGCAGGTGCAACAAGTAAATAAAAACAAGCTTAGTTTTTTTACAGCCATAGCAGTACTCGCCATTATTGCTATACTGGTTGGGTTTTTAAAAACATTTATCATCCCTATAATATCCGGAACAAAAACATGGCCGTTGGCAATTTATGCTCATGCCGGTTTTGTTTTTGTCTGGGTGTTGACATTTTTAACTCAATCACTGTTAATACAAAACAGAAAGTATAAGACTCATATTTCAATCGGCAGATGGGCTGCTTTCATTGCAGTTGGAGCAGCAGTATCAATAATCCCTGCCTCACTTTATCAAATCGAAAGAGAATTAAAAGAAGGTTTAGGGCAAACTGCTATTTCATCTGTTGTAGGTTCACTTATTTCAGCAACTATGTTTTTGACATTGGTGACATTAGGAATTGTTTACAGAAAAAGACCACAAGTGCATAAACGACTAATGTTGCTGGCAACCATTCTTTTAATTTGGCCGGCATGGTTTCGGTGGCGTCATTATTTCCCTTCTGTTGAACGGCCTGACATTTGGTTTGCAGTAGTATTAGCTGATAGTTTAATCATTGTTGCTTTTATTTGGGATTGGTTAAAAAGGAAACGCATTCATCCTGCATTATTATGTGGTGGCCTTTTTATTATAGCTGAAAATGTTATAGAAATCTTCTTGTTTGACAGTAGCGGGTGGAGAATAATAGCGAATGCAGTTTATAATTTCCTGAAATAAATGTGGGTAAGAAGGTCAGTTTTTTAACCGCCCGCCTTCGCTCCGCTACTGCGGACTGGCAAATGACGCGCCCGCAAATCACGAAAAAAGCTTTTAAGCAACAGCAGGATTGCATTTTATCAATCGTCTTTCGCGGAACTTGCGGGCTGTTCGTTTGCGCAGCTTGCCTGCCCGCCGGAACGAAGTGAAGGTGGGCGGTTAAATTTTGGCAATTTGAACCGAGTGCTGTTTAAATTCAAGTCAGTTTTTTTAACCGCCCGCCTTCGCTCCGCTACTGCGGACAGGCAAATGACGCTAATTGAACAGCCCGCAAATGGCGCAAAAAGCTTTTCCGCCACAGCAAGACTGCATTTTATCAATCATCTTTCGCGGAACTTGCAGGCTGTTGATTTGCGCAGCTTGCCTGCCCGCCGGAACGAAGTGAAGGTGGGCGGTTAAATTTTGGCAATTTGAACTGAGTGCTGTTTAAATTCAAGTCAGTTTTTTTAACCGCCCGCCTTCGCTATGCTACTTCGGGCAGGCAAATGACGCTAATTGAACAGCCCGCAAATGGCGCAAAAAGATTTTCAGTAACAGCAATACTGCATTTTATCAATCATCTTTCGCGGAACTTGCGGGCTGTTGATTTGCGCGACTTGCGGTTAAATTTTGGCAGTCAGGTATGTGCTGATCGAAAGTTATTCTCCCGATAGCTATCGGGACAACTTTTGTATATTAGAAGAACCTAAGTAATACGCAACGATTGTAAACCCATTGGTATGAAAAAAAATCTCAGCCTGCCGTTTGTCAGAAAAGCTAAGTCTTTTTTTTACTGCGCCTGGTTCATCCTGATAGCTTCAATCGTTTTTGTTTCGTGTAAAACGACAACGAAAGAGGTAAGCATAGGAAACAACGACATCGGCGGAACCGTTACCGGACCCAACGGTCCCGAAGCCGGGGTGTGGGTAATTGCTGAAACCTACGACCTGCCAACCCGCTTTGCGAAAATTGTAGTGACCAACGATTCCGGGCAGTACCTGCTTCCTGAACTTCCGGCAGCAAACTATAAAATATGGGTCCGTGGTTATGGGCTGATTGATTCAGAAAAAAAAGATGCAAAACCCGGGAGCAATCTTGATCTCACTGCCGTAATTGCTCCTTCTGAAAAGGAAGCTGCACAATACTATCCTGCAGGCTATTGGTTTTCGCTTCTGAATGTTCCTGATAAAAGTAAATTTCCAGGTACCGGGCCAGCTGGTAATGGTATTTCTCCAAACATAAAAGTACAGGCTGATTTTCTTCGCAGTATTAAGTCAGGAACCTGCCTTGCATGTCACCAGCTCGGCAGCAAAGGAACGCGTGAGTTGCCGCCCTCACTTGGAAAATTTACAAGTTCGGTAATGGCATGGGAGCGGAGATTACAGTCGGGCCAGGCAGGCGGGCAAATGACCAGCAGCATGATGACATTTGGTCGTGAACAGATGTTAGGTATGTTCGCAGACTGGACAGATCGGATTGCACAGGGCGAACTTCCATCAAAGCCAAAACGGCCGGAAGGAGTCGAACGCAACGTTGTCATTACACAATGGGACTGGGCGGATCCAAAGGCTTACCTGCACGATGTAGTGTCCACAGACCGGAGAAATCCGACAACGAATGCGAACGGTATGGTTTATGGTGCTACGGAGTTGAGTACCGACTATCTTCCTGTGCTTGATCCCATGACAAGCAAGATCAGCCAGGTGCCTCTTTCTGTTCTTGACTCCAATAGCCAATCGGTATCAGGAGATGTAGTGCAACGGTCGGCATACTGGGGCGACACAGCGATATGGAACAGCAAAACCAATGTGCACAATCCGATGTTTGACAAAGAAGGGCGTGTCTGGATCACGGCAACAGTTCGTCCAACAGACAATCCTGACTTTTGCAAGGAAGGTTCTGATCACCCGTCTGCAAAAGCTTTTCCGGTTGACAAATCAAACCGGCAACTCGGTGTCTATGATCCTAAGACAAAAAAATACACTCCGATAAACACCTGTTTCAGCACGCATCACCTCATGTTTGCTGAAGATGCTAACAACACGCTCTGGACCAGCGGTGGTGGACAGGTGATCGGTTGGTTTGACACGAAAAAATATCTGGAGACAGGAGATGAAAAAGCAGCGCAGGGGTGGACCCCGATTATTCTTGACTTTAATGGCAATGGTAAACGTGATGCATACACGGAGCCTGATGCACCTGATGACCCAAAGAAAGACAAGCGAATCACAAAAGGTTTATATGCGTGTTCACCTGCGCCTGATGGTTCTGTATGGGGATCCAGTCTCGGTTATCCCGGTGCGTTAGTCCGGTTAAATCCGGGAACCAATCCTACTGAAACTGCCCTTGCAGAATATTTTGAGCTCCCACTGAATGAAAAGGGTGAGCCGGTGGAAGGATTTTCTCCGCGGGGCATGGATGTAGATCGGAACGGAGTGGCCTGGGTGGCTCTGGCCAGCGGACACCTTGCCAGCTTCGATCCCCGAAAATGCAAAACACGGAACGGTCCAACAGCCACCGGACAGCATTGTGCTGAGGGCTGGACCTTTTACACAGAGCCCCTTCCACAATTCAAGGGTCTGAATATTCCAGGCAGTGCGGAGTCCAGCTACTATACCTGGGTGGACCAGTTCAACGCATCGGGATTGGGAGAAAATACGCCTATTAACACGGGTAATGAATCTGAAGCCCTGTTAGCATTGAAGGATGGGAAGTGGGTGGTGTTGCGTGTGCCTTACCCCTTGGGATTTTATACCAAGTGGATGGACGGGCGGATTGACGATCCTGGTGCCGGATGGAAAGGCCGGGGAATCTGGGCGACGATAAGTACACGCGCACCTTTTCACATGGAAGGTGGAAAAGGTACGCCGAGTAAGGTTTTCAAGTTCCAGATAAGACCGGATCCGTTAGCGAAATAGAATGATACGTGGGTGCTGTTGCTATCAATTCCAGAGACAAAAAAAAGGTAGTTCAGACATTGCCATTTTGTTGCCATTAACAGGTGTAAAGTTCGATCGTCATGAACGCTGAATTGTCTTTTGTCGTTTGAATTATTAAAATCAGTTTGAACCGGAAACGTTCGCGTTAGTATTTCATTTTTAATCAATTTCGTTTCATACGTGGGCAGTTCCCGCATTGGACCCAAGGGCTTGCTGTTAGTTGAGCCTCCCTATGACCGCATCACAGCCATCGACATCAAAACCGGAGAACACCACTGGATGATTGTCAATGCCGATTCTCCGACTGGATCCGCTATAATCCCGCCCTGAAAGGACTAATATCCCGCTTATTGGTATGCCCGACCGTGTTGGCCTGCTAGTCATGATCACACTACTCTTCGCCGATGAACGTGCCAGTCTCCATGCTTCGGCTGGGGGTGGTAGTAAATTCGGGGTGCTCAATTAAGTTACAATTGCAATTATTTCCGACCTGAAGATGCCAGCACTTCTGACTTTAAAAACAAAGTCCACCTGCAACATTACTCAATATAATTAGTTGATTTTCATTGATTTCTAGCCCCTGCAGAAAATAAACGATCAGGGTTATTGCCATTTGTAGCACCCCTACTCGAAAAATAATTTTGTCAATTTACCAAAACACCTTATATTTGTAACCGATGTACTTAAATAAATAATTTGCAAACTCGCCTCAAAAATATCGCCACACTTCAAACCGGACTATTTGCGCAACCAATTAAGAACGGAGATTTAGTCTATCTGCAATCTAAACATTTTGACGAAGACGGACAACTACAAAAGGGCCTTAAGCCTGACTTATTGGCAGGTGAGATTGGCGAAAAGCATATTTTAAAACCAGGTGACGTTGTTTTTGCAGCAAAGGGAAACAGGAATTTCGCCGCAGTTTTCGAGAACCATAATGTTTCGGCAGTAGCCTCCACTTCATTCTTTGTAATCAAACTAACAGACAATAACATTCTACCAGAATATCTTGCCTGGTTTCTTAACGCTAGTGCGACCCAGGCTATATTAAAGGATCAGGCACAGACAACATCAATACCTTCAATTTCAAAGATTGTTCTGGAAAACCTTGAAATCATTATTCCAACCATCCATGCCCAGAAAATAGTTCTGGAAGTTGAAAAACTTCGCAGGAGAGAGAAATTGCTCAGAAAAAAGATCGAACTGTTGCGTGACAGCCTTACACAGCAGCAAATTCAGAAATGTATAAATATAAATGATAATGAGAATTAATATCCCATGTCCGAATTGCGGATGCCAGTATTGTGACGCTGAAACTAAAGCAGGAGAAAAAGTTAAGATTGAAATCTGCAGATGTGATGATGGTAGTGGTGAATTTGAAGTTGCCATATTTCATGTTGCTACCAATCACTATGAGAATCAAAAATATCAATGTACTAAGGACGAGATCGCTGGATGCCTGAACTCTAACTTTAATATTGACCTGGATAGCATGAATCACAAATGCTTTAATTAAAAATTCTATGGCTAAAATAACGCAGAAAGACATAAACGATGCAGTTTGGAAAGCTTGTGACTCATTCAGGGGAAGTATAGATCCCAGTGTTTATAAAGATTATGTGTTGACCATGTTGTTCATTAAGTACCTCAGTGATGTGCATGATGATAAAATGGAAGGCTATCTGAAAAAATACAGCGGAGATAAGGAACGCGCTCAACGTGCCATGCAGCATGAGCGGTTTATAGTACCCGATCAAAGCCATTTCAAATACCTCTATAACTCTCGCAATGAAGCCAATATTGGTGAACTGATCAATATTGCATTAACAGATCTTGAAGAGGCAAACCGTGAAAAATTATACAGTGAAGATGGTGCCGGGATTTTCCAGAACATAGATTTCAATAGTAGCAAACTGGGTGAACCAAAAGATAAAAATACCCGCCTGAAAAATCTATTACTGGATTTTAACAAGGAAGCACTGAACCTGCGCCCGTCTCATTTAGACGGTGTGGATATCATTGGTGGCGCGTACATGTTCCTGATTGAAAACTTTGCAAGTGATGCAGGCAAAAAAGCAGGCGAATTTTTTACGCCGAAAGAAGTTTCTACACTTATCGCCAAACTTACCAAATCGAAACCCGGTTCACGCATCTCTGATCCGACTTGCGGATCTGCGTCATTGCTTATTAAAGCCGGGGAGGAAGTTGGCTCGAATAATTTTTCACTTTATGGACAGGAAGCGAATGGAAGTACCTGGGCGCTGGCGGTGATGAATATGTTCCTACACGGATTTGACAATGCAACCATCCGTTGGGGAGATACAATCCGCAATCCTAAACTAAAGGAAGGTGACCAATTAATGAAGTTTGATACTGTAATAGCCAATCCTCCATTTTCGCTGGACAAATGGGGGAAGGTAGAGGACAAAGATGAAGACAAAACTACCGTCAGCTATGATCCGGAAACCGATAAATATAATCGTTTCTGGCGTGGTGTACCTCCTAAAAGTAAAGGTGATTGGGCTTTCATCAGCCATATGATAGAAACGCTGAATGAGCATGGAAAAGCAGGTGTGGTAGTTCCTCATGGAGTTCTCTTCCGGGGCAGCAGCGAAGGCCGGATTCGTCAACGAACTATTGAAGAAAATCTTCTGGAAGCAGTTATTGGCTTGCCTGCTAATCTGTTTTTTGGTACAGGTATTCCTGCAGCCATTCTTATTTTCAACAAAGCTAAAACAAGCAATAATTTTCTTTTTATTGATGCCAGCAAACATTTTGAAAGTGCTAAAAATCAGAACAGGTTACGTGCTGGTGATATCGAACATATAGTAATTACTTACAGGGATTTTACGGCCAGCAATCTACAGCCAGGCGTAGTGGAAGACAAATTCAGCTATGTGGCAACTTCAGAAGAGATTAGGGAAAACGATTTCAACCTGAACATCCCCCGTTATGTGGATACATTTGAGGAGGAAGCCGAAGTGGATATAGCAGCTGTGCAAAAAGAAATTGGAGTACTGGAAGAAGAGTTGAAAACAGTACAGGCAGAGATGGAAAAATACCTCAACGAATTAATGAAGTAAGATGAACGAAAGCAGTATCATCATTTATCAAACAGAAGATGGGCGGACAAAAATCGAAACACGTCTGGAAGATGAAACTGTTTGGCTGACCCAAGCTCAATTATGCGATCTTTTTCAAAAGTCGAAGGCCACCATTAGCGAACATATTAAAAACATTTTTGAAGACGGAGAATTGGAGGAAGGCTCAGTTGTTCGGAAATTCCGAACAACTGCGGTAGACGGAAAGGCATACGATACCAATTTTCACAATCTTGATGTGATTATTTCAGTAGGATACCGGGTAAAAAGTCACCAGGGTACAAAATTCCGGCAATGGGCCACTGCACGATTGAAAGAATATATCGTGAAAGGCTTTACCATGAATGACGAGTTGCTGAAACAGGCAGGGGGTGGTAATTATTTTGATGAGTTGCTTGCGCGTATACGCGATATCCGCAGCAGTGAAAAAGTATTCTGGCGAAAAGTGCTGGACATTTATGCAACCAGTATCGATTACGATCCAAAACTGGAAATATCGGTGGGGTTTTTTCAAACGATACAAAATAAAATGCACTGGGCCGCTCATGGCAGTACGGCAGCAGAAGTAATCTTTAAACGGATCGACGCAGCCAAGCCTAACCTGGGTTTAACCAGCTTCAAAGGCATCAAACCTACTAAACAGGAAACGGAAGTAGCCAAAAACTATCTCAACGAAGAAGAACTCAATATCCTGAACCGCATGGTAACGGCCTATCTCGAGTTGGCTGAATTACAAGCATTGAACCGCAAGCCCATGTATATGAAAGACTGGATCTGCAGGCTGGATGATTTTCTGCGGATGACAGGTAACAATATTCTGCAACATGCAGGTACGATCAGTCATAAGCAAGCTTTGAAAAAAGTGCATGACGAATTTGAAAAATACAAATCATTAACAGCAACTGATCTCAGCGAAGCAGAAAAGCATTTTGTGCAACAGCTGGAAAAGGGGACTCAAAAGTTGTCTGAAACAAAAAAAAGTGATGGTGGCAGAAAAAAAAGTTAAAGCGCTTTATAAAGCTGAAATTCCGATTGATTGGTCTGTCAAGCGAATTGGAAAAATGACCAAAATTCTAGCCGGAGGTACACCTTCAACAGGCGAAAATGCATATTGGGGTGGTCAGATTAAATGGATGAGCTCGGGAGAACTTAACTTAAAAAGAGTATATGATGTTGAAGGTCGAATTACTGAACTTGGCCTAAAGTCGTCGTCAACCAGACTGATTCCACCAAGATGTATTCTAATTGGTTTGGCTGGTCAAGGTAAGACAAGGGGTACCGTTGCTATGAATATGATCGAGTTATGCACTAATCAGTCTGTTGCCGCCATTCTTCCTTCTGATCAATTTGATGAAGAATTTTTGTACCAAAACTTGGATTCAAGGTATGACGAATTAAGGCAACTTTCTACTGGAGATGGAGGTCGAGGAGGGTTGAATTTAAATATAATTAATTCAATCCAAATTCATCTTCCTCCTTTCCTCGAACAGCGTGCCATTGCCTCCTGTCTCAGCACATGGGATACTGCAATCCAAAAAACCGAACTACTTATAGCCCAAAAAGAACTTCACAAAAAATGGCTGATGCAAAATTTGCTGACGGGGAAGATGAGGTTGAAGGGATTCAACAATGATTGGAAATTCACTACTGTATCGAATCTTTTCAAACCAATCGACAGATACATTAACTGGAATGAAGATGAGTTATTCAACCTGATTAGCATTCGCAGGCGCAATGGTGGCGTATTTTTCAGAGAACCGCTTTATGGAAATCAAATCGGCGTCAAAAAATTAAAGACAGTTTTGAAAGATGATTTTGTTATATCAAAACGACAGGTTTCCCATGGTGCCTGGGCGATTATTGAACCAGAGTTTAATGCAGCGAAGATTTCGGATGAATATGATTGTCTTGAAATTGGTGATAAACAACAATTAATTGCAGAATTCTGGAAATGGTATTGTCAGATCCCAATCCTTACCCATTATGCAAATGTAGATTCGGATGGAGTACATATCGAAAAATCAATCTTTGACTATAACCTGTTTAAAAAAAGAAAAATAAGATTACCTGATTCGATTGAAGAACAAATTGCCATTTCCGCAATATTGAAAGTTGCAGACGACGAAATCAGATTGTTGAAAGCCAAAGGTGATAAGTTACGGGAGCAAAAGAAAGGTTGTATGCAAGTGTTGCTGACAGGAAAGGTCAGGTTAAAAATAAAACTGGATTAACACTATGAATACATCCGAAATTTTTAAAGAATTTTTAAATAACATAAAAATCAGTGATGAAAAAGCTGATGATATTTCTTACCGGTATGGTCGAATTACGAAAGCATTAAACCAAGAATTTCGTAATACCGAGTCCAAAACTGCTAATAGCTTGCAAGTCGGTTCATACGGCAGATATAGCGGTATTAATGGCATTTCAGACTTAGATATGATTTTTATAATCCCCATGTCAAAATGGAATGATTATAATAAATCAGGTGGTCAAACTAAGCTACTTCAAGACACAAAATCCGCAATTTCCAATACTTATCCTTCTTCGGACATTAATGTAGACAGATGTGTTGTAACGGTTAATTTTGCTGATTCTCATATAGACATACAGCCCGTGTTTGATGTAGAGGACCAAGATTACAAATATCCTGATACCTATGGAGATGGTGCTTGGAAAATAACCAAGCCAAGAAAAGAAATGGATGCGATGGTTGAATTCGAGGAGAATAAGAATCGAAATCTCAGGCGACTTTGCAAAATGGCCCGATCTTGGAAAAACAAACATGGAGTATGTATGAGTGGTCTTCTCATCGATACACTGGCTTACAACTTTATAAAATCATCAAGTAATTACGATGACAAAAGTTACACTTACTACGATGAAATGTGTAAGGATTTTTTCTTCTATTTATATGAACAACCTAAAAGCCAAACAGAATATGGAGCACTTGGGAGTAAACAACGCGCGAAAGTGAAGAAATCTTTTAGAAGGAAAGCGAAAAAGGCTTACGAATTGGCGATGGAAGCAATTGATGCAAATTCAGACAGAAGGAAACACAATAAATGGAGAGATGTTTTTGGAAATAGTTTTCCAAAATATGACAGCGAAGATAAAGAAGCAAGTACTATCAATGAAAGTTATAGTAATACAGAAGAGTTTATTGAAACATCCTACAGGATTGACATTCGTTATGACTTGAAAATTGATTGTGAAGTAAAGCAAAATGGATACAGGGATGGATTATTACGCGAATTTCTCCGAAATAAAATTAGGTTGCTGCCAAATAAATCTTTGAGATTTTATATTGATAATATTGATGTACCTGAACCATATGCCGTGAAGTGGAAAGTAACTAATCGTGGTGAGCAAGCTATAAAAAGAGATTGTGTCAGAGGACAAATAATCGATGACTTAGGAAATTTAGAACGCAAAGAAAGTACAAATTTTAAAGGAAGTCATTTTGTTGAATGTTACATAATAAAAGATAATGTAGTAGTCGCAAGAGATTTTATTGACGTTCCTATTGCAGAATCATTAATTAAAGTATAATGAACGAACAAAAATATATAATCGAATCTCAGATTAGAGAGCTGTATGGAAGAGTAGTTTACACCCATAAAACTCATGAAAAATGCGCAGATGTTCTTAAGGAAAGAAATGATTGTTTAAAATTTTTCGAAATTTTACTTTCTGCAGCAACTACCACTAGTATTCTCATTGTTGTTTTAGGTGACGGAAAAGCATTTCAATTTGTTGCTGCACTTTGTTCTACGATTTTGTTAGCAATAACTCTTTACTCAAAAGATTTTAATCTATTAGCTATAGCAGAAAAACACAAGCAAGCTGCTCTAAACATACTGGAAATAAGGGAAAATCTGCTGTCACTACTTGTTGACATCAGAATTGGAAATGAAGATATCAAACAACTTCAGCAAAGAAGAGACGAATTAAACGAACAGCTTATTAACACATATAGAGGAGCACCGAAAACAATTAATAAGGCTTATCAAATAGCATCAGAAGCTTTAAAAAAAAATGAAGAGTTTACATTTACTGATGCAGAAATTGACAAGTTTTTACCAGAATGCTTAAGAAGAATAAAATAACATGAACACCCCTTCTTTCAAAGAAGATCATATCAGCCAAATCCCCGCACTACAGATGTTGGTGAATATGGGCTACTCTTATCTAAGTCCGGCAGACGCTGAGCGGTTACGAGGTGGAAAAACAACAAATGTAATTCTCGAAGACGTGCTGCGGAAACAATTGAAAGAGATCAACAGTATCCGGGTAAGTGCTTCAAAAACCAGCATTTTCACCGATGACAATATTGAGCGTGGAATACTGGCATTGAAGAACCTACCAATGAACGAAGGGTATATTTCCGCTTGTGAAAAAGCATACCACCTGCTTACCCTGGGTCATGCACTGGAACAAAGTATTGATGGAGACAAAAAAAGTTTTACCCTGCAGTATATCGACTGGAAAAACATCAGCAACAATACATTTCACGTCAGTGAGGAATTCAGCGTAATGCGAAGTACAAGCAAGGAACATTACCGACCCGACCTGGTATTGTTTGTTAACGGCATTCCGTTTTGCATTATTGAATGCAAGCGCCCGGATATGAAAGAGCCACTTTCGCAAGCCATCAGTCAACAACTGAGGAGTCAGCAGGAAGATGGAATCCGGAATCTTTATGTTTATACGCAACTGCTGCTTTCCATAAGCTGCAACGAAGCTCTGTACGCAACCAATGGCACACCGGAAAAATTCTGGTCGAAATGGAAAGAGAAGTTCGCGAATGAGGTAGAGGAAACAGATTACCATTTAAAATTACAAGAATTCAAAAATTGCCCACTCCCCATATCTGCAAAAAATCAATTGTTTGCTGACCGCTTTAAATATGTTCGCCAGTATTTTGACGCTTTAGAACATGAAGAAATTATTCAAACTGTACAGGATACCTACCTATACGGAATATGCCGCCCTGAAAGATTGATGGACCTCGTATTCAATTTTATGCTCTTCGATAACGGAGAGAAAAAAGTTGCGAGGTACCAGCAGTTTTTTGCCATTAAGAAATCAATGCAAAGAATTAGGAACATCGAAAACGGGAAAAGAAAAGGTGGTGTAATATGGCATACGCAAGGGAGCGGAAAATCCTTAACCATGGTGATGTTAGCCCAGGCAATTGCAATGGAGGCGAGCATCCAAAATCCAAAAATTGTATTGGTTACTGACCGAACCGATCTGGACAGTCAACTAACCGGAACATTCCGTAAGTGCGGCAAATTTGTAGAGAACGCTTCCACTGGTCAGCGTTTGGTAGAATTGCTGGAAAACAAAAGTGATGCGGTAGTAACAACCATAGTAAATAAGTTTGTGGCAGCTGTTAAAAAAATTGATCAGCCATTGGAAAGTCCTGACATCTTTGTATTGGTAGATGAAGGTCACCGTACACAGCATGGAACGTTCAATATCGATATGCAGAAGACTTTGCCTAATGCATGCTTCATTGCAATGACCGGAACACCACTTTTCAAAAGAGATAAAAACACTGCAGCTAAATTTGGCGGGATGATTGATGCATACACCGTTGACCAGGCAGTTAGCGATAAAGCAGTAGTACCATTGCTATATGAAGGAAGGTTGGCCTTGCAGACGGTAAACGCAGGTCCATTAGATACTTTTTTCAGTATGGTGTCTGAACCACTGACAGATTATCAAAAAGCTGATATCAAAAAGAAATTCACGCGGCATGACCATTTAAATTCTGCAGAACAGAAAATCTATACGATTGCCTGGGACATCAGTCGTCACTTTAGAGACAATTGGCAGGGAACTCCATTTAAGGCACAATTGGTCTGCGATAAGAAAATCAATGCCATCAGATATAAGGAGATTTTGGATCAGATAGGAATTGTAAGCAGTGAGGTTTTGATTTCATCATTTGACGATCGGGAGGGTGAACAAAGTGCGTATGAGAAATCTCCGGAGAAAGTTAATCAATTCTGGAAAAAGATGATGGAAGAACATGGCAATGCAAAAAGCTATGAAAAAAACATCATCAGCCGTTTCAAAAATCAGAAAGATCCGGAAATCATTATTGTGGTGGATAAACTACTCACCGGGTTTGACGAGCCGAAAAACACAGTTCTTTATCTGACCAGAAATTTGCAGGGACATAAGTTGCTTCAAGCCATTGCAAGAGTCAACAGAATTTATGAGGACAAAGACTTTGGATACATTATTGACTACTATGGAGTAATTGAAAACCTGGACGAAGCCTTGCAGTTGTATTCTTCCTTTAAAGAATTTGACGAAGAGGATTTATCGGGTACACTCGCCAATATTTCAGCAGAAATCAATAAGCTTCCACAAAAACACGCTGATCTGTGGGATATTTTTAAAGCAGTTTCTAACAAAAGAGATGCAGAAGCCTATCAGCAGTTATTAAAGGATGAAGCAATTAGGTCTTTATTCTATGATAAACTCGCCATTTATGCGAAGAGTCTAAAGCTTGCTTTATCAGCCATTCAGTTTCATAAAGAGTTCGATGGAAAAACGATCGACCGTTACAGAGAAGACCTCGCTATGTTTCTGAAATTGCGAATGGCAGTTGTGGAAAGATATAGTGACGAAATCGACTATAGGCAGTACGAAGGGCAAATTCAAAAATTAATTGATACACATATAACAACGGAGAAAATTAAGGCTATAACCGATCTGGTTAATATTTTTGACAAAGAAAAATTTCAAAAAGAAATTGAAAATACCGTTGGGGATGCAGCAAAGGCAGATAAAATTGCAAGTAGAACAGCGAAGCACATCTCAGAAAAAATGGACGAAGACCCTGCATTTTATAAGAAATTTTCTCAGATGCTCAAGGAGACTATTTCTGAATATGAAACCAAACGAATCAATGAAGTGCAATACCTTAAAAAAGTCCAGGGTATTATGACTTATGTTGTAGATCAAACGGATGTAGACATCCCTACACAATTAAATGAAAAAGAACTTGCAAAGGCATTTTATGGTATCACGTTAAATGCACTCTTAGAAAAATTTCAGGATGAAGCAGTGCGAAAAGAAATTTCAACACAAATTGCTTTACACATAGACGACCTAATAAAGGATGCCGTGTTTGATGGCCAAAAACCAGTAGTTGATTGGCAAATAAAAACAAATATAACAGGCAAACTCCTGATAAAAATAGGCGATTACCTTATCGACGAAGTAAGGGATAAATACAAAATAGAGTTATCATTTAGTGAAATGGACAAGATTGCTGAAGATTGTATGGCAGTTGCAAAAATCAGATATAATTGATAACTGAAAATATTCAATACGGAAATAAATCAATAGATTTTAGTCTGGAATTTTCAAACAGAAAATCTTTGGGGATTACGGTAACTCCCGAAATGGAGGTTGTGGTAAAAGCACCAAAATCTACTTCGCTGGAAAGAATTAAAGAGAAACTTCGAAAGAAAGCTCCGTGGATAATAAAACAGCAAAGTTTTTTTCTTTCTTTCAATCCAAAAACGCCGCCCAGAAAATATGTCAGCGGAGAAACTCATTTGTATTTAGGCAGACAATATATTTTACGAATTCACTCAGGAGATGAAGAATCAGTAAAGTTGAAAGGGAAAATTATTAAAGTAACCTGTCGAAAAAAATCAACTGCAAAAGAATTACTTGAAGAATGGTATTTAGTTAATGCAAAAACAAAGTTTAATGCTTTTGCGCTACCAATAATTGAGAAGTTTCGAAAATATAAAGTGGAACCCAAATCGATTGTGCTAAGAGAAATGCGTACGCGCTGGGGCAGCTGCACAACAAAAGGGAAAATCATTATAAATCCTGAGTTGATCAAAGCTCCCAGGGGTTGTATTGAGTATGTAATTATACATGAACTGTGTCACCTCATTCATTATGATCATACTCAAAAGTTTCTAGATCTTCAAACCAGAGAAATGCGAGATTGGGAAAAATGGAAGACAAAGTTGGAAAAATTGATGGCCTAGTCTTTTTGACTAAATCGGGGAATAGAAAAAATTCGAAAAACTTATAGAAAGTAATAAAATCCCTAGTTTCTCAAAGACTATTAATTCAGCTGTAAACATTGGGCAGGGTCTTCATTTTGATTCGGCTTCTGAGAATATGCTAACTTAACCTTAATGAGAACGATTTCCAATGGCAATGCGGATCTGAAAATAATTTTTAATTTGAAGATACAAAATCACTCATGATCCTGTCAATCGAAGAACTACAATGGTAGAAAATTCACACATAGGCTGTTCCATCGTCAATTGGCAAAAACTTTGGCAGACACTATCAGCTGTTAAATTTGTCGTCGGTAACCTTACAGCCAGTTTAGAAGTCCTATGAAAAAAACCGACATGGCCCAAAAGTCGACACTACTCTCAAATCTGCCCCGTCATATCCAGGATCTGTTCAGAACTCTCCATCACCCCGCCATCCTCAAAAACTACTTCAAAACCGCTACCCGCAACCTCTCGAAAAACAAATTTTTCACCACCTTAAATGTCTTTGGCCTGGCAGTCGGCATGTCGCTCAACCTGCTGTGGGTTGCCATGGTGGTATTCATCTACCAATTTGACAACTTCCATCCCAATAAAAAGCAGATTTTTCGGATCATTACACATGTCCGCGACCGGGATGAGAATCCCTCGTTTGCATCAACGCCCGTCAGTACTGCTCAATTGCTGGAAGGCAATTTCTCCGGTGTACAGAAAGTGGTTCGGATTAATCAATCCCTTCCCAAAACTTTTCGCTATGCGGAATTTGATTTTCAGGTAAAAGGATATTTTGCCGATGCGGCATATCTCTCGATGTTCAACTTTCCTATGCTGCGGGGCAACCCTGCGACTTCGCTGGAAAAGCCCAATACGATGGTGATTACCGAAGCCGCAGCCGCCCGGATTTTCGGGGAAAAAGACCCGATGGGCGAACTGGTCAACATCAGGCCATTTGGTGATGTGATGATTACCGGGATCTTGAAAGACATGCCGAAGAATACACACCTGATGGCGGAGGCACTGGTTTCATATGCCACGCTCACATCACATCATGGCACGGCTTTTACCAACGATGAAAAAAACTGGAGTAATTTTCACAATTCATACGTTTATCTGCAGCTCGCTGACAACTCAGGTCCCGCTGCCATTGAAGCCTTCCTCAATCGGGTTGCAAAAGAAAAATATACGAAACCTGAGTATAAAGCATCTTTCGAATTGCAACGGTTCGACAAAATTGTTCCCGGTCCAGAGCTTGACAATGACATGGGCAATGAATGGAGTTACCAGGAAATGCTGCTCATGGGAGTTCTACCTATGATTATACTCCTCGCTGCCTGCAGCAATTACGTCAGCCTTGCTATTTCCCAGTCACTGAAACGGATGAAAGAGATCGGCGTGCGTAAAGTGATGGGCGCACAGAAGCGTCAGATCTTTACGCAGTTTGTAATGGAAAGCACGATCATTATGCTGCTGGCCGTAATACTGTCGTATTTTTTCTTTCAGATCATCCGCAGTAATACCGTCTCGCTTATCGCCGAAACTGATATCGATCTGAGTCCTGGCCCGGGAACCTATGCTGGCTTTATTGCCTTCGCCATACTTGTTGGCCTGGTGTCGGGCATTGTTCCTGCGCTCCATTTTTCAAAGCTCGGTGCGATCATGGCACTGAAAGGGAAGGAACTGCACACAAAAAGGAGCGGCCGGTTTTCGTTACGTAAGCTGGTGATCACGCTGCAGTTCATGCTGTCACTCGGTTTTACTTTTGCAGTAGCCGTAATGGTGCAACAGCATCGGTACTCCAGAAATTATGACCTGGGATTCGACCAGCAGAAAATATTCAACGTGGATCTGCAACAGGCCAATCCGCAGTTGGTGAAAAATGAATTTGGAAAGCTTTCCTTCGTTTCTCCGATCTCTATGTCGTCGCACGTTCCGGGCGTCGGAAATGTGCCAGTCTTGTATGTAAAGCGCATGGCCATTGCAGACTCCATAAAAGCAAATGCGATATCGATCGATGAAAACTTTATTACCAACATAGGCCTGCACCTGGTGCTGGGTCGAAACTTTACGAACGATGCCGGTGAAAATCCGCGTTTAATTATCATCAATGAAACATTTGCAAAAACGCTCAGTCCGAAGGATGCTTCCAAAGCACTTGATCAGATGCTCATCCTCCCCGACCTGCCTGCCGGCAGGCAAGGTAAAAGAGAAGTGCGGGTGGTGGGTATTGTGAAAGATTTTCATTACGCCAGCCTGCAATCTCCTATAGGAAATTTCTTCTTTGAATATGCACCTGAAAAGTTCAGCTATGCTAATTTTCATCTGCAAACTACCAACAAGCCCCAGGCTTTTCTGGAAATGGAAGCAGCGTGGAAATCTGTCGGGAACCGCAACAAGTTTAAAGCTGAATTCCTCGCCGATCAGATCCGCGATGCCTATTCGTTTTACAACGGCGCGATGAAGATGTGGGGATTCCTGGGACTGTTAGCTATCACCATAGCCTGCCTGGGATTATTAGGCACGGTCGTGTTCACCATCAAAAACCGGATCAAAGAAGTTAGCATCCGGAAAGTGATGGGCGCTTCTTCCGGAAACCTGGTGTACCTGTTATCAAAGGACTTCATTGTGCTGCTGGCCATCGCAGGTGTCATTACCATTCCGGGTGTCTACATTATAATGGAGATGATGCTGCAGGAGGCACAGTTTTATCATGCGCCTATTGGTGCCTTTGAGAGTGTAATCAGCCTGGCGGTCGTGTTAGCCCTTGGACTGACAACCATCTTCTCACAAACCTGGAAAGCTGCCAATACAAATCCGGTGAATAATTTAAGGATGGAGTGATTCCAATCATTTAATGCCTAACCACTGAGAATATTCCGGGCCGTAAATATTTCATTTCCCGATAACATTAGTTTGAGCTCATCAGAAAGTTATCAGGTGTCTTCATATCTTTTTTCAGCCCAGGAAGCTATTCCTGTTTCTGACAACAGGTCTAAAATTTAAGTATTGCACAAGGCCCTGAACGTTGCCTGCAACCCTTTGCGAAAAATTGCTTCATAGATTTTGCCATCTTCAAATGTGGCATATTCAGTTATATGTATCTTTATCACGGAGGTAATATGTCAATGGAAAAGAAAGCCATTACATATAGTCGGCGTTGGCAGCTATTTTGACAAATGATATTTTCAAAATATTCTTAGTATGAAGATCCTGATTATTTGTTCAGCAGCATTGTCAAGTATTTTATTTGGATTTTCCCAAACACCTAAAAAAGCCGAAGTTGTCTCGTTAGATGGATCGAATGTGTACTACGAAGTCTATGGAAAAGGGGAGCCATTGTTTCTTCTACATGGATATACTGCTTCCACAAAAATATGGCTCGAGTTTGTATCTGCATATCAAAAGAATTTTGAAGTATATCTTGTAGATCTAAAAGGACACGGTAAATCAGGTATGTTTAAAGAAACGCTGTCAATCAAATCAGCGGCAGTCGATTTAGACAAACTTATCCGATATCTGAAGCTTGATACTATTAAGGCTATCGGACTTAGCTATGGGGGAGATATTTTGTTTCAATTAGCTTTATTGCATCCCGGCCTGATAAAATCTATGATTTCAATCGGTGCATGTGGAAGTTGGAATTCAAAAGATTATCCGGATTGGATCGATAATTTTTCAAATAAAAAAATAGATAGCACCAATCTTAAATGGATACAGTCGCAACAAACAAGTGAAGCACAGTGCAAGGCTATCCTGGATCAGTTTCCTAATTACCATACTTCAGTCAGCGACGAAGAAATGAAAAGTATTAAGGCAAAGACACTGTTTATACTAGGAGACAACGACTCAAGCATTCCCTTAAGCTGCATTTCAAGCGCGAGACTTAACCTCCCGGAATCCTACCTATGGATATTACCGAACACAGGTCATGTTGCACATGTTGAGAAAAATAAAACTGAGTTTATTCGGATTTCAAATGATTTTTTTGCAGGCGATTTCTATAAATAACTTATAGATGGGCTGATAGCATTAACTTCTTGCTCAATACGAGCTGACGTGCATATTGTCATAGACTTAAAAAGTTGCTATCATAATCAGCGAAAAAGAAATTAAATCTGGAAGTATTTATTGATGAAACCCGGTGTTACGGAAACAAAAAATCCAGCCCACAATCATAACTGTATAAGGTAAAGGTGATGGGTGCTTCTTCCGGAAACCTGGTGTACCTGCTATCAAAGGACTTCATTGTGTTGCTGGCCCTCGCGGGTATCATTACCATTCCGGGTGTCTACTTTATAATGGAGTTGATGCTTCAGGAGGCACAGTTTTATCATGCGCCGATCGGAGTCTTTGAAATTGTCATAAGCCTGGCGGTCGTGCTGGCACTTGGACAGACCACCATCTTCTCACAAACGGTGAAGGCGGCCAATACAAATCCTGTCAATAATCTTAGAATGGAGTGATCAAAATAATCAAATGCATTGGCAATTTGCCTGGGCTGCTGCTTCGGTTAATGTCGTTAGGTTTAGTCAGTTAGTTTAATACTAGCCGGTAAGACGGTAGGAACGGGAACGAATACACGGGAAGAATGTTTAATTGTAGAGACGCCATGCATGGCGTCTCTACAATTAAACAACTAATTTCTTTCGATGTTTTTTCACTTCCAGATTGCTTCCCCCGCCTCCATTTCATTTCGTCGGGCAGGCGTTCTTTCCGTCTTACCGGCTATGCATTTTAAACATGTTCCTTAACTTAAGCACATTGGCCACTTAGGTAGGCAGGGATGATTTTCTTTCTAAAGAGTTTTTATATACGCCGCGCATCCCTGCATTACCGATGGGTCAGATTCCATCTCAACGAAAATATATTTAAGTCCGCCAACTTTTGCAGCTGCGAAAAAATCCGGCCAGTCAACAATGCCTGTACCCATCACAACTTCTTTCTTATGATCGGAAGGACTATAATCCTGCAGATGTGCTGAAATAAACCGGCCCGGATATTTGCGGAAATAATCCTGTGCCTTATATCCTGAGGTGATAGCAGCTACCTGGAACTGCATTTTTACCAACGCAGGATCAACATGCGCTAACATAAAATCATATTGCGGGACGCCATTGAATTTTTCGTCAAACTCGCCGTTATGGTTATGGTATCCTGCCATCATGCCCCCTTTCTTTACCAGTTCACCGACATGGTTCATCTGGTCGCAGCGTTTCTTCACATCATCCTCTGTTTTCGCCATCAATCCTCCTGAGCAAACCATCTGTTTCAAACCTAACTGGTTGGCAAATTCAATACGTTCTGCAAGGCTTTCATCATTCATCATCTCCTTCCATGTGAAATGGCAACTGGTTGTTTGCAACCCGGAGTCATTGGTAATCTTTTTAAGTTCCTTGCCGGAATATTTCACCAGCGGGGCGAAAGGACCCTGGTATCCTTTGGGGCTGCACCATTCAACATTTTTGTAACCAAAGCTTGCTAAAAGTTTCATAGTCTCTTCTGGTTTCTGACCGATCACATCCCGGTAAACATAGGACTGAAAGCCAAGCGGCATATTAATGCCTTTTCTATACGGCATTGCAAGGATGGAATTGGGTAAAGCACTAAGAAATCCTGAAGCAGCGAACCCGGCTGCGGCATTACCTAAAAAAGATCTTCTGTTCATCACAATCGTTTTATATGTTCTAATTTAAAATAGTGTAGTATGGCAAAGAGACAAGAATCGGTAAACTTAATGATGGCAAAAGGTAACTATTAATGGCCGTTCTTCCATAAACAATGTATGAAACTCTTTAAGCAAAAAGGAGAATAAAGGCTAAGAAATGGTATTTGCCACTATGCAGAAACTCCCCCTTATTTTCATTTTCTGAACCAGCTCCGATTGTATTCATTTTAATTTGAAGACAATTGCGTATTATGCTGGTGTTTTTCTGTAAATCGCTTTTTCATGTTATTAAAGTATAATGTTAAAAGCAAGGTATTCAAATCAAAACCTTGTCAGATAATTTTAAGGTCAACAAATTTTAAAACAGGCAAAATTCTAAGTATGAGTCATAGGTACTTTTTTGGATTTTTTATTACTGCAATAATGTTCTGCGTCAACGCGGATGCACAAACAAAAAAACTGACACTGGAAGATATTTATACAAATAATCTTTACAGGTCGAAAGGTATCGGGCAGATCCGCTGGATGAAAGACAATAAAGGCTACTCGACTTTGGAATTTAATGCTGCTGCAAAAGGAAATGATATTGTTCGTTATGATGTGCTAAGCGGGAAAAGAACAATCCTGGTAAATGCTACACAACTAACACCCGCCGGAACTGACAAGCCACTGTCAATAGATAACTATACCTGGTCTGACGATAACAGCAAGCTCCTGATTTTCACCAATACCAGAAAAGTGTGGAGATACAATACCAGGGGTGATTACTGGATACTGAATCTCGCAACGGGTAAATTAACGCAGTCGGGTAAGGGCCTGGAAGAATCCACACTCATGTTTGCAAAATTTTCGCCGGATGGAGGAAGAATAGCCTATGTAAGTAAGTTGAATATCTATGTAGAAGATATCGCAACAGGAGCGATAACACAATTGACAAAAGATGGCGGTGATAATATCATCAATGGCACTTTTGATTGGGTATATGAAGAAGAACTGGACGCAAGAGATGGGTTCCGCTGGAGTCCTGATGGAAAAACAATTGCATACTGGCAATCAGATACAAAAGGTGTGGGCACATTTTATATGATCGATAATGTTGACTCCAATTATTCGAGGCCTATCCCACTACCCTATCCGAAAGTCGGCACTACTAATTCTGCTGTAAAGGTCGGTGTTGTATCTGCAAGCGGTGGCGCAACAAGCTGGTTTGCCATCCCAGGAGATCCTCGTAATAATTATTTAGCGCGAATGGAATACATACCCGGTTCTGATGAAGTAATGATTCAACAGTTGAACCGATTACAGAACACCAATACGGTTTGGGTAGGCGACACAAAAAACATGTCGATAAAAAATATTCTGACTGATAAAGACGAAGCATTTCTCGACATACATGACAATATTGTTTGGCTCGACAATAATAAGGCTTTTACCTGGACAAGTGAAAAAGACGGATGGGAACACCTGTACAAGGTTTCGAGGGATGGAAAAGATATGAAGCTGATTACCAAAGGAAATTTTGATGTTGTAAACATTAACTGCATAGATCCTGCCGGAGGTTATGTATACTATATCGCGTCACCGCAAAATTTTACACAGCGTTATCTCTATCGCAGCAGACTGGATGGAACAGGAGAAGCACAAAGAGTATCCCCGGCAAATATGCAGGGTCAGCATTCCTACCAGATTGCGGCTGATGCAAAATATGCCATACATAGTTTTGAAAGTGCAGCAACGCCACGTACAATCTCACTGATAGATCTCAGTACACACAAAGAATTAAAATTACTGGAAGACAACAACGCATTAAAAACCAAAATAAATGAACTGGGATTAAGGCCAAAGGAATTTGTAAAAGTGGATATTGGTGAGGTTGTACTGGATGCATGGATGATAAAGCCGATCAGTTTCGATCCGCAGAAAAAATATCCCATAATCTTTCACGTATATGGTGAACCTGCCGGCTCAACGGTACAGGACAACTGGGGCACGGGCGATAATCTCTGGCACCAATACCTCGCGAATGAATTGGGTTGCATCGTGATGAGTATTGATAACCGAGGCACAAAGGTACCCAGGGGAAGAAGTTTCAGAAAATGCATTTACCGGCAGATTGGATTACTTGCGGCAGATGACCAGGCAGCCGCTGCAAAAATAATAATGACAATGTTTCCTTTTATTGATTCCAGCCATACAGGCATCTGGGGTTGGAGCGGCGGCGGACAAATGTCATTACATAGCATTTTCCGTCATGGTGATGTATTTAAAACTGCCATTGCTGTTGCCTTTGTTTCGCTACAGACATTGTATGATAATATTTACCAGGAACGATACATGGGCTTACCGGCTGACAATGTGGAAGGTTACAGGGAAGGCTCTCCGATTACGCATGCAAAAAAACTACAGGGGAACCTCCTCATCATTCATGGCACGGCCGACGATAATGTACATTACCAGAATTTTGAAATGCTGACGAATGAATTGATTAAACACAATAAAATGTTCAGCATGATGAGCTACCCGATGCGGGACCATGGCATTTATCAGCGCGAAAACACCACCTTGCATCTGAGGAGAACAATGGAACAATATTGGAAAAAGAATTTGTAGCTTACTGTACAATAAAATCAGGTAAGGATGGGCAATTATCCAAGTATATTCAATGACGTTATCGGCCCGGTCATGCGCGGACCTTCCAGCTCTCATTGTGCCGCATCCTTACGCATAGCCCGCCTTTGCAGGGACCTAATGGATGAGAATATCAAAGACATTCTGATTGAATTTGATCCCAATGGCTCACTCGCTACAACGCATAAAAGCCAGGGATCGGATATGGGCCTGTTTGGTGGATTTTTAGGTTGGGAAGCAGATGATGAACGTTTACCTGAATCTGATAAACATATTGTAACAGCAGGAATCAATATATCAATCAGTATCACTGATATCGGGAACGGCCATCCGAATCTTTATAAAATAACGCTATCAAATCAAAGAGAAACAAGAAAGCTCACAGCCATTTCTACAGGTGGTGGTATGATAGAAGTGATTGCTATTGATGATATTCCTGTTTCCATGGCTGGTGATTATTTTGAAACACTTATCTACTGCGAAAAGCAGGAAGATATCCTGCAATTCTTAAATGCATCAGTAACCTACGATGATATTGAAGTTCACCAGGGTTCACTATGTTTTATTGAAATTAAGTCGCAGTCCTTTTTTGATAAAGCGATTTATAATGAGCTCATGGCGATGGAAGGCGTTTTATTTATCAAGCAACTGCGCCCCGTATTGCCGGTAATGGCGAGAAAAAACTTAACCGTACCGTTCATTACCTGCAACGAAATGATGGAATACAATGAAGGTAAGAACAAGGCATTGTGGGAGTTGGCAGTAGATTATGAAATGGCAAGAGGAGCTATTTCTGCAGCAGAAGTGGTGGAGAAAATGCGGGGCATTATTCATATCATGGGCAATGCGATTGAACTTGGTCTTAAAGGCACAAAATATACTGACAGGATTTTAGGAAGTCAGTCACCACAGTTCCGCGAAAAAATGGATGCCGGAAAATTAGTGGGCGGCGACGCCAATAACCGGATCATCATGTACACAAGTGCCATGATGGAAGTGAAGAGTTCCATGGGCGTAATTGTGGCGGCACCAACGGCGGGTAGTTGCGGTGCTCTTCCCGGAGCTTTGTTTGGCACTGCACACTCACTCGGGTTAGCCGAAGATGTACTTGTAAAAGCGATGTTATCTGCGGGACTGATCGGCGTATTTATAGCAGCCCATGCAACCTTCGCAGCGGAAGTCGGTGGATGTATGGCGGAAACCGGTTCTGGCGGGGGAATGGCAGCTGCTGCAATAGTTGAAATGAATGGAGGTACATTGGAACAATCCATTGCTGCGGCTTCTCTGGCTTTGCAGAATTCACTGGGCATTATCTGTGATCCGATCGGCAACAGGGTTGAAGCACCTTGTCTTGGTCGTAATGTAATGGCTGCAACCAATGCTGTCTCCTGCGCGAATATGGCCTTATCAGGTTACGATCACCTGATCCCCCTCGATGAAGTAATAGAAACAATGAAAGCTGTCGGCGACAGAATACACCACAGCTTGCGCTGCACCAACCTCGGTGGACTATCGGTTACGAATACCGCAAAAAAGATAGAAGCGATGCTGGAAGGTGAGGTACGGTTTTTTTCCAAGAGTTGTTAGCAGGAAAAAATTGCGCTCAACTCTTTTTTAACGGTGGAAAGAGAACATCAGATTAGCGTATCTGCTTTCGCTTTTTTAGCAGAAGTTGCAGACAATTTTTTCTCTCTACTCAAAAAACGAAGTTATACTTGTTTAATATTCATTGTTTAGTGGTCGGAGGATTACATCGGTTTGCGTATATTTATCGTTGTGTGCAACCCATCTTTTCAATTTCATAGTTTCATGAAAGTTTTTCTTAAAAATCAGACTAAACATTTTTCTAAACATTTGAAATTCTTAAAAAAGGAACCGACAATTAACTATAGTGAATCATTGTTGACAGAAAAGATTTCAATCGCCAATATCGAGACAAATCTATCTTTCAAGAGTCTGAATACTGAATTTATCTTTGCCTATAAGATTTTCCCAAGTAATATAATGACTTATTTGACCGAGTGGGAATTTGAAAAGCGGGAAATGCGTGTGGGCGACACTGTTGTTCAACAAGTATTTATTCCTCCAATTCCTAAATTGTCTCAAAAAATAATTTTTGGTGTTAGAATCAAAGAAGTCATAAGAGAGGTTGATCGTGTTGGATTTAGCTACGAAACATTGAAAGGACATGTCGAAATGGGAGTTTCCACATTTACACTTGAAAAAGAAGGAAATGGAACGCTAATTTTTAAAATTCATACTTTTTCAAAGCCAGGAAATTTGTTATCCAAACTTGTAGGGCCTTTATTTTCTGTACCATATCAGACTTTCTGCACTAGACAAGCATTGCTGCATGTGAGAGGTCAGTTAGAAAGAGTATGAAAGTGCAGGGCAGCACACAACATCAGCTTCACGCAATACGGGCGACAAAATAAATCCTGGTCGACAGTAATTCTGACCCAGCGACAGAATCCCGGCCTTGGCTTTTCAATTTTAAGTTAGTATTTTGTCAATCGGCCGCCGGGCAAACGGAACATGAAATATCCGTACTGCGAGAAGCCGTCCACGTTGTACAGCATTTTATCTGTCAATTAGTAGAACCGTTGCGATAATTAAGTACCCAAGACATATTGCTAAATGAATTCTAAAATTTATTGGTTAAATACTTTTGACAACTTTTCTAGAATTGGAATAATGGCTAGACCGAGAAGTGGTGAATGGTTGGGTGATGAAATACAAAATCTGAAGAGGCAAAATGTCGGAATTTTAGTTTCACTTCTGGAAAAAAATGAGATTGTAGAATTAGGACTCGAAAATGAAGAGCAAATTTGTTCAGATTGTCAAATTGAATTTATCAATTTTCCAATTCGCGATAGGAGCATACCAAAGAATTCTCAAGAAGTTGACAGAATCATCGATTATTTGAGTACATGTCTTAAAGATGGAATTACAGTTGTAGTCCATTGTCGTATGGGTATCGGTCGATCATCGATCATCGCAAGTTCAATTCTTATGTCAGATAAAAGAAACGTAGACGAACTATTGGAATCGATAAGTAGTATTCGTGGACTAAAAGTGCCAGATACCGACGAACAAGTTAAATGGCTTCGGTCGCGACAATAAAATGCCGTACAACATCGGCCTGTGCGCAATACGGGCTGATTTCTATGGAATAAAAAAATGTATTTCTGCCTTTAATTAAGCCACAATA
>JADMIO011411882.1_pt1 | contig 38457 bp, 36 predicted proteins | sample 8958161 | NCBI WGS metagenome assembly JADMIO01 (sample SAMN16585339, study PRJNA669376) | soil metagenome | isolation source: Crop rotation soil | place: USA: Cullars Rotation, Alabama | collected 2011 | reverse complement strand
GGCAGGTCGTCCTGGCCGAGGTGCACGCCGTCCGCCCCGGCGAGCACGGCCAGGTCGGGACGGTCGTTGACGAGGAACAGGGCGCCGGCCGCATGCGCGAGCGGCCGGATCGCGCGCGCGGCGTCGAGCACCTCGCGCGGAGTGGCCGGCTTCCAGCGGAGCTGCAGGCAGCGCGCGCCACCCGCCAGCAGCGCCTCCGCGAGCGCGACCGGGGACGTCCCCGTGTCGAGCGGGTCGACGATCGCGTAGAGCCGCGGGAGGCGCAGCACTACCGCGGCGCGGGCCCGCGCTTCAGCTCGATGCCCAGGTCGGTGATCTTCTTCCGCAGCGTGTTGCGGTTGATGCCGAGCATCTCGGCCGCCTTCACCTGGTTGCCGCCCGCGCGCTCGAGCACGACCTCGATCAGTGGGCGCTCCACCGCCGCGATGAGCGTCGTGTGCAGGTCGCTCGGCGTGGCGCCCGAGTCGCCGGACAGCACCTCGGCCAGGCGCCGCCGGACCGCGTCCTCCAGCGGCAGCACCTCGGCCGACTGCACGCGCGTCTGCCCCGCCAGGGCGAAGTCCTCGGAGACGAGCGTCCGCCCGCGCGCCAGCACGGCGGCACGAAGGAGCGCGTTCTCCAGCTCGCGGACGTTGCCCGGCCATGCGTGGCGGACGAGCATCTCGCGCGCCTCCTCGCTGACGCCGACGATGGCGGTGCCGAGGTCGCGGTTCACCTTGTCGACGAAGAACTCGATCAGCTCCGGGATGTCGCCGCGGCGGTCGCGGAGCGGGGGCACGCTGATGCGCACGACGTTCAGGCGGAAGAAGAGGTCCTCGCGGAAGCGGGCGCCGTGGACCGCGGCCTCGAGGTTCTGGTTCGATGCGGCGACGATGCGCACGTCGGCCCGCAGAGCCTCGCGTCCGCCGACGCGCGTGAACTCCCGCTCCTGCAGTACGCGGAGCAGCTTGGCCTGGAGGGCCAGCGGCATGTCGGCGATCTCGTCGAGGAAGAGAGTGCCGCCGGCCGCCGTCTCGAACTTGCCGATCCGCCGCTCGACCGCGCCCGTGAACGCGCCGCGCTCGTAGCCGAACAGCTCGCTCTCGAGGAGCTCGTTCGGGATGGCCGAGCAGTTGAGCGCGACGAATGGGCCGCTGCGCTCCGAGTGGTAGTGGATGGCCTTGGCGACGAGCTCCTTCCCGGTGCCCGTCTCGCCCTCGATGAGCACCGTGGCGTCGGTGGGCGCCACGCGGCCGATGACCTTGTAGACCTCCTGCATGGCCGGGGTGCGGCCGATGACCAGCTCGTGGTGCCGCTGCAGCTCGCCGCGGAGCCGCTCGATGTCGCGCGTGAGGCGCCGGAGCTCGAGCGCGCGCGAGACGAGGAGGCCGACCTGCTCCAGGTCGAAGGGCTTCGTGAGGTAGTCGTACGCGCCGCGCTTGGTCGCCTCGATGGCGTTCGCCATCGTGTTCTGCGCCGTCATCACGATGAAGAGCGTGTCGATGCCCTCCTCGCGGGCGCGGGCGAGCACGTCGAGCCCGGACAGGTCGGGCATCTTGATGTCGACGAGCGCGACGTCGAAGCTCTTCTCGCGGAGCGCGGCCAGCGCGTCGTTGCCGCAGCCGACGGCCACGACCGTGTGCCCGTTCTGCGCGCAGGCGCGCTCCAACACCCAGCGGATCGAATCCTCGTCGTCGGCGACGAGGATCGTGCCGACGGGAGGGGCGGGACGCGGCTCAGCTGTCGACATCGACCTCGCTCGCGGGCAACGTCACGCGGAAGCAGGCGCCCCCGGTCGGCCGGGGTTCGTAGGCGATGGCGCCGCCGTGCTCGCTGACGATGCGGTGGCAGACGGCGAGGCCCAGGCCCGTGCCGGTCCGCTTGGTGGTGAAGAAGGGGGTGAAGAGGTGGGGCTGATCGCCCTCGGGCACGCCGGGCCCCGAGTCCTCGACCGACACGACGATGAAGTGCGCGCGCTCGTTGCCGCGCCGGAGATGGAAGCGGGCGTCGAGGCGGGTGGACACCTGCAGCTCGCCCTCGCCGCCGTTGGCCTCGAGGCCGTTCTTCACGAGGTTCAGGAACACCTGGGTGAGCTGCGCCCGGTCGCCGCGCACGGGGGGTAGGCTCGGGTCGAACGCCGTGTGCAGCGTCGTGCCGCCCCACGTGGGCGCCTGCTTCTGCAGCGCGAGGACGTCGTTCAGCACGCGGTGGATGTTGAGCGGACCGAGCTGGAGGCGGGGCGGCGTCCCCAGCTCGCGGAGCTGCTCGACGAGCCCGTCCAGCCGCTCCACCTCGCGGACGATGACGTCGGTGCAGCGGATCATGTCCGGGTCGGCGAGCTGGCCGCGAAGGAGCTGCGCGGCGCCCTTGATGCCGCCGAGCGGGTTGCGGATCTCGTGCGCCAGGCCCTGGGCGACGGCGCCGAGCGCCGTGAGGCGGTCCGCGCGACGAGTCGCCGCCTCGAGCGTGCGCTGCATGCTCAGGTCGTTCAGCACGATGACGGCGCCGCGCACGGCGCCGAGCGCGTCGTCGAAGAGCGGCGCGCAGGCGGCGCGGACCGGAATCTCGTGCCCGTGCGAGAAGAGGGGGCCCTCGTTCCGCCGCCGCGCGACGCCCGCGTCGAGCGTGCCGCGCGCGGCCTCGCCGATCCACGGGCTCATGCGGAACAGCTCCTCGATCGCCATGCCGACGGCCCCGGCCGCCGATACCCCGAGCAGCTGCTCGGCCGCCGGGTTCATGTCGGTGACGCGGCCGCCGCCGTTCACGACGACGACGCCGTCCTCGAGGCTCGCCAGCACGTCGGCCCAGGGGGCCGAGGGCGAGGCGGGCGGGTCGACCGGCGTTGCTCTGCGGGGTGCGCTCAAAGCTAGACGTCGTCCCCGTCGCCGGACGACCCCGCGTCGGAGCCATCGTCGTCGCCGCCGGCCTCGAGCTCGTCGACCATCTGGTCGAAGTCCTCGCCCGCGTCTTTGCCGAGCTCCTTGCCCATCTTGCGCATCCAGCGCGCCATGCTCTTGGGGTCGCTCTCGTCGAGCCCGGACAGCGAGGACGGGTCGGAGAGGTCGTCCATGCGGCTGTCCTCCGATCGTACGAGCGCGAAGCGCGACATGAGCCGCGTGAGCTTCCGGCTCCCGCAGCGGTCGCAGACCGGGTCGACCTGCTCGCTCACGCGGAGGGTGAGCACGGACATTTTCCGCTGGCAGTCGGTGCACCGGTACTCGTAGATCGGCATGGCCGGCGGATTATAGCCACGGCCCCGGGGCGGTGCGACCGGCGCCCTCCGGTGCTTATTTCGCGGCTTTCGCCGAGAAACCGCGGTCGCCGAAGGTCAGGAAGGTCCGCTTGCCGTTGATGCTCGTCTCGAGGACGACCTCGTGGCCCCAGAGGCGGTGCACGTAGCCGAGCGTCTTCTCCGCGTACTCGAGCTGGAGGTCGCGGCCGTCGTGCGCATGGACCAGGAGCATCGTCCGGTTGTGGTTGTAGTCCGCGTCCTCGACGCGGATCACCGGCTGGGAGGCCATCCCGACGCTCTTCAGCAGCGTCTCCTTCACCTGCCGCCAGCCGTCGTCGTCCGAGACGTCGCTGACGACCATGTCCTCGCCCTTGGGCTCGTAGCGGAAGAGGTCGAGGTCGCGCATGAGCTCCTCGTGGAGCCAGCGGCGGAGAAAGGAGGAGTCGCGGTCGACCTCGCGCGTCTCGAAGAGGAGGTCGCGCCCGGTCTTGCCGGGCGGCAGAGTCTCGCGCTCCTCGGGCGTGGGCCTGTCGCCGCGGCGCTCGATGTCCTCCCACAGCTTGAAGCCGAGGTGGTACGGGTTGAGGCCGCCCGGGACGGGACGGAGGACCTGGTTGTGGCGGACGATGAACTCGATGCGGATGTCCTGCGGCAGGTCGAGCGACTCCATGATGCGCTTGTGGAAGAAGCTCGCCCATCCCTCGTTCATGATCTTCGTCTCGATCTGCGGGATGAAGTACTGCGCCTGCTCGTGCACGATGGTGAGCACGTCGCGCTCCCAGTCGGCGAGGAACGGGTTGTGGTCGCGGACGAAGAGGAGGATGTCCTCGTCGGGTACGGGTGGCACGCGCCGAAGGTCGGGCTCGGTGGGCTGCTTGCGCGCGTGGATGCTCTGGAAGGGGTCCGGCGCGGGGATGGACGCGGCGGCGATCCGGTCGCGCTCGGCCTCCTCGGAGAGCTTCTTCACCGCCAGGTTGCGCCGGCACTGGAGCGACAGTGCGTGCGCGGCGTCCATGAGGCTCTCGACCTTGTCGTAGCCGATGCTCGGCCGGTCGACGTAGCTCCGGACGCGGTCGGCGTGCGCCTTGAACGTGCCGATCGTGTACTCCGCCCGCGTCGACTTGAAGGTGAAGTTGTTCTTGAAGAAGTCGTTGTGGCCGTAGACGTGCGCGATCGTCAGGATCTGCAGGCAGAGGGTATTGTCCCGCATCAGGTAGGCGAGGGCGGGGCTGGAGTTGATGACCATCTCGTACGGGATGCCGGAGACGCCGTGGTCGTAGAGCGTCTTCAGCTTCTCGTAGGCCTTGCCGTACGACCAGTGCGGGTAGTGCGACGGCATGCCCGAGTAGGCCATGTACCCGAGCATCTGCCCGTGGTCGCAGATCTCGAACTCCTGCGGGTAGCAGTCGAGGCCGAGCTCCTCGACCTTCTCCCGCACGCGGACGTCCCAGTACTCGAGGTCTTTTAGGGTGTAGTCCGTGCCCACCGTCAGTCGTCCTTCCCGCGGTCCTTCGCGAGGAAGGCCTTGAAGGAGGGCCAGATGTCCTCTTTGCGCTCGATGAGGACGGTCTGGAAGTTCTCGGCCTCGAGGCGGCGGAAGATGTTGAGCATGGAGCTCTCGTAGTAGCGGGAGCCGAGCGGCTTGATCTCGCCGTAGCCGAACAGGTTGCACACGTCCGTCAGCTCCTTGGCCGTGCGCAGCGCGGTCGGGTTGTCGGAATCGAAGTTGTCGCCGTCCGAGCAGTGGAACGCGTAGATGTTCCACAGCGACGGGTGATAGCGGGCCTGCACGATGTCGAGCGCCTTCTGGTAGCCGGAGGAGATGAACGTGCCGCCGGACTCGCCCTTGTGGAAGAACTCCTCCTCGGTCACCTCGTTGGCCTCGGTGTGGTGGGCGATGAAGGCGATCTCGACGTGGCGATACTTGGTGCAGATGAACTGGTAGAGGAGGAAGAAGAAGCTCCGCGCGAGATACTTCTTCATCGTGTCCATGGACCCGGACGTGTCCATGATGCACATGACGACCGCGTTCGACTCCTTCTTCACGTCCGTCGTCATGTGGCGGTAGACGAGGTCGCGGTCGTGGAAGGGGAAGCGACCGGTGGCCTGCCGGCCGGCGGCGAGCGCCGCGGTAGGGTTGGCCTTGTGGCGGCGCGACGTGGCGAGCTTGCGTTTCACCCGCTCGCGGACCGTGCGTCGCTTGTCGAGCCGAATGCGGATGCCGACCTGGCGGTAGCCCTTCCGCTTGGCGAGACGGTACGCCTCGATCTGCCGCAGCGCCTTGCGCTCGAGATCCGGCAGCTCGAGGTCCTCGAACATGATGTCGATGAGCTCCTCGAGCGTGACGTCGGTCTCGTAGTAATCGGTGCCGGGCGAGTCGCCGGCCTTGCCCTCGCCGGAGCCCTGCTGCCCCTTCGCCTTGCCGACGACCTGGCCCTGCTGCGACTTGCCGTCGCCCTGGCCGACGCCGGGCGTGTTCTCCCCGTAGACGAAGCGGAACTCGCGGATGCCGCGGATCGGGACCTTGATGATCTTCCCGCGGTCCTTCCCGATGATGGACTCCTCCGCGATGATGTCGGCGATGTTGTCGCGGATCGACTCGCGCAGCTTGAGCCGGTGCCGCGCACGATCGCCGGCGGAGCGGTCGCTCCGCTCCGCGTCGGCGGGAACGAAGGGGCGGAAGATCGAGTCGGTCGGGCGGCTCACAGGCGGGTGAACGCCGGCCGCTGCAGGCGGCCGGCCGTCAGTCCTTCCAGAGGTTGTTGGCGGCGTACTTCAGAACCACGTCGACGCAGCTCTCGCAGTAGCCGGAGTCGAGGAGGTTCTTCACCATCGCGTTGTACTTCGCCGTCTGCTCCTCGTCCCGGGTCCGCGCCTTCGTGATGATGCGACTGATGTCGCGGACCGAGGTCATGAGCTTCTTCTCGATCGCCTCTTTCAGCGGCTCGTAGGAGCGGTAGGAGACGCGCTCGCCACGGCGGCTGGCGGCCCACAGATACGCGATGACCTCCTGGCGGAAGCCCTCGGCGGCCGAGCCGATGATGGCGATCTGCTCCTCGATCGACTTGAGGAAGCCCTCGTCGGGCTGGAGCTCTTCCTTCGTGTTGCGGTCCTTGACCTTCGTCTTGTTGACGAAGGCCTCGGCGTGATCGAGGTAGTTCTGGAACAGCGCCTCGGCCTGCTCCTGGTAGGAGTAGACGAACGCCTTGGTGATCTCCTTCTCCAGGAGCTCGAGGTACTCCTTGTGGAGCACGTCCTGGAGGAATTCCAGGTACTGCTTCCGCGTGTCGTCCGGGAGGTCGCCCTCCTTCACCATGTGGATGATGGCTTCGCGGACGTTGATCGGGTTGATGCAGTTGCCCTCGACGTTGTCGGAGAGCGCGTTGTCGAGCGACTTCATGATGAAGCGCGTGGAGATGCCGCTCATGCCTTCGCGCTTCGCGTCCTCGCGCAGCTCCTGGACGTCGATCTTCTTCGTCTTGCCCTTCTCGACGACTTCTTCGCCGTCGTAGAGCTTCAGCTTCGTCACCAGGTCGCACTTCGCGGTGGGCTCGAGGCGCGAGAGGATCGCGAACATCGAGGCGATCTCGAGCGTGTGCGGCGCCACGTGCGCGCGGAAGTCCGAGTGGCGGATGATCTTCTGGTAGATCTTCACCTCTTCGGAGAGGCGCAGGTTGTAGGGCACCTTCACGACGACGATGCGGTCGAGGATGGCCTCGTTCGTGTGGTCGGCCTTGAACTTCTGCCACTCCGCCTCGTTCGAGTGCGCGACGATGACCGTGTCGACGTAGACCATGCCGTGCCGCCCCGGCGCGGGGATGACCTTCTCCTGCGTCGCGGTGATCATCGCGTGCAGGTACTCGGTCTCGTTCTTGAAGACCTCGATGAACTCGCACATGCCGCGGTTGCCCACGTTGAGCGCGCCGTTCAGGTCGAGCACGCGCGGGTCGCCCTCGGAGTACATGTCGAGCTTCGAGATGTCCTCGCTGCCGATGAGGACCGAGGTGTCCTGGTTGTTCGGGTCGACCGGGGGGACGACGCCGATGCCGATGCGGTTGCGCTTGGAGAAGAGCCGCGTGGAGATGGGCACCTCTTCGTAGCGCCCGCTGAACTCCTCCTTCAGGCGGAAGCGGCACACCGGGCAGAGGTCGCCCTCGATGTGCACGCCGAGCATCTTCTCGAACTCCTTCCGCAGGTGGCGCGGGATGAGGTGGAGAGGCTCCTCGCTCATCGGGCAGCCCTCGATGGCGTAGAACGCCTCCGACTCCTCGTGGCCGCGCTGCAGCCGCTCGACCAGCGAGCTCTTGCCGGAGCCGACCGGACCCATGAGGTAGAGGACCTGGCGGCTCTCCTCGCCCTTCAGCGAGGCGGAGTGGAAGTAGCGGACGATCTGCGCGACGGTCTTCTCGATGCCGAAGAACTCGTCGCGGAAGAAGTTGAAGACCTTGAGGTTCTCGTCCTTGTAGAGCCGCTTGATGCGAGGATCGTCCGTGTCGTGGATGTCCTCGGTGCCCACCCGCATGAGGGTGTCGTAGACGCGGGCGTGGGCGAGACGTGGAAGGCCGGGATCTTCGCGGACCAGATCGAGGTATTCGAGGAAGGTACCGCGCCAGGTTTTCGATTCGCGCGCGGCTCGGTCTTCTTTGATCAGCTGCTCGAAGGAGGGCCTGTCCATAGGGCTACGCTCCTGTGTTCTGGCGTCGCTTCAGGGCCCGTCTCGGGGCGGCAGAGTGCCCACGGGGGCCATCATCGCAAGGGTTGTGCCGTTCCCGCCGTGCGCGCCGGCTCCTCCGGCCGCCGCACGGCCACTGGCAATACGACCCGGCCGTAGGTCGAGGATTGAAACCTCAGGAAAGTCGTGGTGCCTTCTTTCAACTCCGCTCCTCCCCCTCACCACGTCGTCTGCCGGGCAGCTGTCGGGATGTCCCAACACGGAAACCGAAAAGGAGGGTATCGGCTGGCACCATCGGTGTCAAGTTTATGGCGCGCGCGCACGACGAACGCCATGCGCTTGGCGCATCGGTGCAGCGTACCGAGAGCGACGCCCGTCAGTGCGATTCGACGATCGACGAGCGTGCAGATCCGGGAGGAGTGGTCCCAGGGGGAATCGAACCCCCGTTACCGACGTGAGAGGCCGGCGTCCTAGCCGCTAGACGATGGGACCTTCCCGAAGGAGGCTGAGGAGGGAGGACTCGAACCTCCAATCGCCTGATCCAGAGTCAGGTGGCTTACCAATTAGCCGACTCCTCAAGCGGCGCGGAAGGTAGATTATGGGTATCGGGGAGTCAAGATCGAGCTCGCCGTTTCAGGCACCCGCGAGCGCGGCGGTCGCACGGCGCAGGCGCGTGAGCGAGCGGTCGCGCCCGAGGACGGCCAGCACCTCGTAGATCCCGGGGCTCACCGTGCCGCCGGTCATGGCGACGCGGACGGGCTGCGCGAGCTGTCCGAGCTTCATCTCGTGCGCGCCGATCGTCGCCTGGAACGCCGACTCGATGGCCGGCTCGTCCCACGCGGAGAGTGCCGCCAGGCGCGCGTCGAGGTCGGCCAGCGCCGGCGCGACGGCCGCGGTAAGGTGCTTTGCGGCCGCCTTCGGGTCGGGCTCGATCGTCTCGACGAGGTAGAAGCGGCAGAACTCCGCCAGCTCGACGAGCGTCTTGGCGCGGTCGCGGAGCGTGGCGACGACGCGCGCGAGCCAGGCGGCATCCGTAGGCACGGGGAGTCCGGCCTTCTCGAGGAACGGTGTCACCAACCGCGCCAGCTCCTCCGGCGGAGTCGCCTTGAGCAGCTGGAAGTTCACCCACAGGAGCTTCTCGGGATTGAAGACGCCCGCCGACTTGCCCACCTGCTCGAGCGCGAAGTGGGTGACGAGCTCCTCCACGGTGAAGAGCTCCTGGTCGCCGTGCGACCAGCCGAGGCGCGCGAGGTAGCTGACGAGCGCGTCGGGGAGATACCCCATGTCGCGATAGGCCGTGACCGACGTGGCGCCGTGCCGCTTCGAGAGCCGCGCCTTGTCCAGCCCGAGGATGAGCGGGACGTGCGCGAAGGCCGGCGGCGTCGCGCCGAACGCGCCGTAGAGGAGGACCTGCCGGGGCGTGTTCGCCAGGTGGTCGTCGCCGCGGATGATGTGCGTGATCCGCATCTCGATGTCGTCCACCACGACGCAGAAGTTGTAGACGGGCGTGCCGTCGGTACGGGCGATGACGAAGTCGTCGAGCTCGGCGTTGCGGAAGACGACGCGACCCTTCACCCTGTCGTCGACGACCGTCTCGCCCTCGAGCGGGGTGCGGAAGCGGAGGACGTAGCCCTGGCGACCGCCGGGCGCCGCGGAGAGGTCGCGGCAGCTGCGGTCGTACGCGGGCGGCCGCCCCGCGGCCAGGGCCGCCTGCCGCCGCGCTTCGAGCTCCTCGCTGGTGCACCAGCAGCGGTATGCGAGGCCGCGCTCGAGCAGTGCCTGCGCCTGGGCGCGATAGGTGTCCGTGCGCGCGCTCTGGAAGAAGGGCCCCTCGTCCCACGCGAGACCGAGCCAGCGGAGGCCGTCGAGGATGGCCTCGATGGACTCCGGCGTGGAGCGCTCGCGGTCGGTGTCCTCGATGCGGAGGACGAACGTCCCCCCATGCCGCCGTGCGTAGAGGTAGCTGAAGAGCGCGGTGCGCGCGCCCCCGATGTGCAGATACCCGCTGGGGCTGGGGGCGAAACGCGTCCGGACCGACATAGAGGAGCGGGACCTAATCGGATGGGCTTCCGCAAGTCAACTTCTTGACGCAGTGATGGGGCATGATTGGTTTGAGACACTGTAGGTCGCTCTGCATACTGAGCATGCGCACGGGTGCGCAGCCTACAGCGTAGGAGTGGACGGATGGCCCTAAAGAAGATTCTCGTCGTCGAGGATAACGAGGACAATCGTCGCATCCTCGTGTACCGCCTGCGGAAGATCGGGCAGTTCGAGATCCGCGAGGCGACGAACGGCGAGCAGGCCGTCGAGGCGGTGAAGGCCGAGCGCCCGGATCTCATCTTCATGGATCTGAAGATGCCGGTGATGGACGGTTGGGAGGCCACGCGCCGCATCCGCGCGATGGACGGCGGCCGCACCATCCGCATCATCGCGCTCACCGCGCAGGCGATGGCCGGCGACGAGCAGAAGGCGCTGTCGATCGGCTGCGACGACTATCTCGCGAAGCCCGTCGTCGATCCGGACCTGGTGCGCCAGAAGCTCGAGCGCCTGATCGGAGCAGCCGCCTGACCGACGCCACGCGCCGCGGGACGTTCACGGCCAAGCTGCTGGCCGTCGCGGCGATCGGCTGCTCGGGGATCCTCGTCGCCGGAGTGCCGTCGCGCGGGCAGCGCGGCGAGGCCGTCCGCGTCGCGAAGGACCATCGTCCCGCCGCGGGTGCGTGCCGGCCTTCGTGGTACGTGAACGCGTGTGCGTCGGCGGCGCCGGGGTGTGATGCGCCGCGGGCGGCGTGCACGGTGCCCGGCGGGCTGCAGCTCAGCCGCGGAAACTGAGCCTCGGCCCCCACGGGCCGAAGGGCCCAGGCCGTCGCCACCGAACCGCGCGCAGTATCGGTCGCTGGTCCCGAGGCTCAGCGCGATCCCGATGTCCCGCGTGAAGGGTGGCTCACGGACATTTCCCGTCGCTACCGGCGTCGTAGATGTCCTCTATTTCGGAGGAGGTTAGCGCTCGGTCGTACAGGGTTAGCTCGTCCACCGCTCCCATGAAGGGCTGAGCGCCGGTGGGAGTATCGAGCGTACCGCGACCGATGAATAGGCGAGTAGCATTGTCCAAGGTTCCCAGCCCCGTGGCGTCCGCGCTTTCATTCAGAATGCCGTCCACGTAGATGCTGAGAGAGTTCGCGCCTCGGTCCAACGTCACCGCGACGTGGTGGAAGGCGTTGTCGAGAATCGGATTGCTCTTGACGGTGAGAGCATTCGTGCCGTCGTACGCTGTAAACTCGATGTGCCGCGTCGGCGTGATGGGCGGGCTGTCCACTTCCCAAAGGTAGCCGTGGCCGGTCGTGTCGCGCTTGTCCATGATGCGTCCGCGCCGAAGGAGGAGCTTCCGTCGACGCGAATCCACGCTTCAAACGTAAACGAGTCACTCGGGCCAAAGTTCAGGTTGGCGCTGTTGGATACGACGACGTAGTCCGTCCCGCCACTGAACTTGAAGGCTTGCCCGACTTCTCCCGTGACGAAGGTCGGACCGTTCACGAGAGAGCCGCTGTTGCCATCAACGATGTCCGTGGCGGTGCCCTCGGCTGGCCACCAGGACACGACTCCCGACGGCAGGTTTGCGCATGGGAGTGTCGTCGTCGTCGTGCTCGGCGGAACGGAACTTGAAGTCGTCGAAGAGGAGGACGTGGTGGTCGTGAAGCTCGTGCTCGTGCTTCCGAGCGTGCTCGACGTAGACGTAGTAGGGGCGCCGCCTCCAGACGGGCAGACACGAGGATGAAGCTCACCTGCGCGAGCTATTGGGATTCCCGAAGATCGAGAAGCAGAAGTTCACGGCAAACACTTGCTGGGAGGCGAGCCACCGTCGTCGGCCCATCGATCGAAGGGGAAGGTCAACCGTTCCGTTTGTCGGCATACGGACTGCTCCTCGCAAACGGAGCCTTCCCTTTCGTTCCTCTTCAGCGAGGCAGCACGGGAGCCACCGCCGCTCGCACGTGATCTCACCCACGCCGAAGCGCGAGCGGACGTAATGCGCATGATCGAGGAAGAAGAAGCCGAGGCACGCGCATTCGCATCACGCTCGCAGAAGGCGCGCGCGATCTCGTGGCTGACTTGAAGAAGCAAATCGCGGCCGATGAAGGCTTCTTGTCCGATCCCGCGCGCGTGCAGGCGTTGCGGCCATCTGCCGAAGTTCCGGAACGCCTTCGCCACGAAGTAGAGACTCGCCTTCAGCGCGGTTGGGACGTGGGGCAGCGGCAGGCCTCGACGCGATCGACGCGGCGCGACCGGCAAAGGAGTAGTGCCCGTGCCGCTCGTCTCGCGCACGCCGCATCCCTTTCCTTTCCCGTCGCGCTTCATGGGCGCGTGCACGTTCGCGTTCCTTGGCGTCAATAGCGCCACGCTCGGCGCGGTTGGGCCGTCGCTGGTACACAGCCGCGCGCTCGGCGCCGGTACGCAGCCGCATTACACCATCGCCACCAGCGCCGCCGTGCGGGACGGCTTCAGTATCGCGGCCACGTTCACCACGAGTACGAACTTCTTGACCGTGTGGGCATGGACGCGGCACCACGCGTTTCAGAACAACGGCTGGGATGTCACTGTGGGCAGCGCGTTTGTTGGCTTCACGCTCGCGGGCAGCGACATCGTGGCGGCGCAGCCCTTCGTGAGCGTCACGTTGTCACCCGACGCGCGCGGCACGCATCGTGTGGAGGCACCTACCGCGCGCCATCCTCGACGGTGGCGAGCGGCTACATCGCCTTGTGGGTGGACGGCACGTTGACGGCGAGCGCGGCGGGGTCCGTGGCGTGGACGTTCGCGCACACGTTGACTCTGCACGGGCGCTCGCTCGATACCGCGACGTACGTGTGGAGCGGCACGACGAAGGCATTCGCGATCTTCAACCGGCCGGTCAGCAGCGCGGAAGCGTGGTTGCTCGATCGGGCAATGCGGGGGCTGTAGGTGCCCGCGCGACGAGGCCGGCACGACTTCTTCAGCCAGCGCAGGCGTGCACGTGAAGTCCACGCATCGCTGCTCCCTTTACGCTCCTCTTCTGTCCGCTACTGCCGATTCTTCGGTCGGCAGATTAGATTGGGGTTGGGCGCTTCTCCACCAGTAGCCGGTGTTAGGGTGGCGCTGACCGGAGACTCCAACTGGTGCTGCACGGGCTCATTCATCATGTCCACGATGATGCCCGGTATGAAGATGAGGTTGCCGAACACCCACGGGTTCCCATTCCGCGTACGGCAGAGTGGGACGGTCGTGTCCGTGTAGCCCGCCTTCTGAAACCGCACCACGTAATCGTGCTCCCGCCGGAGGACCGCCTCTCCCGGCGTCACCGCTGACGCAGTTGAGGCGGTTTCGGGAGTTACCACCGTCTCGTCGATCATGCCCTTCTCGACGACTTGAGAGTTCGCGCGATACACGGTGAAGGAGGCGCCGTCCGGCACCGACGTGATGGGCACGCGTTGCGTTGTCCCGCTCACGATCGTCGCGCAACCAGAGGCGAAGACGCCGAGACACCCGACGATGATCGCGAGAAGTCTCATTGTCCCGTCTCTGTGCGGACTGCCCACACCGTATCCGCGCCGTTTACGCCGTGCGTTCCCCACGTCGCGGTAATCGCAAGCATCTGCCAAATCTGGCCCGGCCCAGCAGTAGTCTGAGCGGTCGCGGTCCATATCGCGCTGATGTTCCGAAAAGGGCCAAAGATGGGGTCCATGCAGACGGCGTTATTCGCCAAGTGACACGGAGGAGCTTGGACTAGCGTACTCTCCAATTCGCTCACGCCGCACGGAGCACATCCGTTGTTTCGGAAGGAGCACAGGTTGCAGCCCTGAGCGATCGGCAGTCTCCAATCGTTGTGTCCCGCGAAATTCGCGTCGTTCAGCCCCGTGAGCCAGTCCCACACCGTCGTCAGCGCGTCAAAAGGGGTGAGGCATGGCCCTGCCGCGCACATCGCGCACACCGGGCTATTGTTTGTGGCCGCCGCGCACGCTGCCGATGCAGCGGTGGTCGGCTGACAAGGAATACTCGTCCCACTGCACGTGCCCGCCCACGCGTAGACGTTGCCACTATCATGCGGATCGGCAGGGTTTTTGGGGCCCTGATTCGAGGGCGATCCCGTCTTCTTCTCCCACTGCAGCCCCGTACACACGTCATGGACCGTGCCGTCGCCGTTGTCGATCCAGCAATTGCCGACTTGGAGAGTCGTGGTTGTCGTAGCGGGCGCGGCGATGGTCGTCGTAGGCAAGCCCCCAACGGTGATAGTCGTGGTTGTGACTGCGACCGCGCACGACGGAAGTTGCCCATCACTGCAAGTACAAGCGCCCGCGCTGCAGGCGGCGCGTAGCTGCTTCTTGCACTTCCGCTTCGCCTTTCCGCGCTGACCAGCGCACACGGTCTTTACCTCGTACTTGCAGCTTCGAGCACTGCAGGGCGAGCGGGCATCAGCGGGCTGGCCCGCAACCAGAATGAGCATCGCGATCACGACAAGTATCGCACGCCGGAAACGTCGTCGCGGCATGCTGGCGCCCATTGTCCCCCCGTGTACGCGCATCGTCGTGCCCTTCTCTCAGTTGCCGCCCACGGCATAGTCCGCCGGATCGCAATCCCAATCGCGCAGAACTGCTAACGCGTCGTCGAGCGGGATAGGCGCGGCGGCCAGTGCGCCTTTCGCACGAACGCTCGTCCGCCCGTAGATGAATCGGGCGCTCAGCTTCGCGTTGGTGTTGAGCGTGAACAGCCCACCATCGCCCGCTTGAAGCACATGGCGGTAGACCTTCACTTTGGGCTTGTTGGTGCTGCTAGTCAGGAATGAGTTGTTGTAGAGACAGCGGGCCAGCGAGAGTTGCTGCGGGGGATCCCACTCAGACGGAAAGGCGGGTTGCAGGATCAGGTTCCCCTGCTTCCCCTGAGTCCACGTGCCCGGCTCGCAACCACCACCCCTTCCACACGCGAGGAACCCGACCGCGATGTACGTGCCGTCGTCGAAGATCGCGAGGGTCGAGTCGATCGTGGATGTGCGATGCTCCGCGCCGCGCAGTTCAACGGTGCCGGTGACGCTCCACCCCCCAACCTGACCGTGACTAGTCTCGACCGTGATCGTCAGACACCCGACCACAACGAACGGCACAAGTCTCGCGAAGCGAACGCCAATGGCCATTGCCATCCCCCCTAGTGGCCGAAGTGCGGGGAGGATTACCCTAGCCGGGAAGTCAGCGTCAACGATTTCTTGTCAGCGAAAGAGTGGGGGCAGCGCCCTTCAAAAACGGTCCAAGCTCCCGCCCCAGCCCACCGAGCACTCGATGCCCGAGACGCACTGGGTGACGATTACTATCGCGCCGTCCGCGTGATCCCCGAACTGATTCGTCGCACGAATGCCGGAGCTTCCACAGCAACTGCCCGTGCATCGCACCGCGCTCAGCATCTGCCAAGACGACGGCCCAAGAATCTCGCCGGACATGGCAAGCGAACCCGCCGTGCCCGAGAGGAACCGCCCCGACTGGTTCACGACGATCGTCGAGGAGAGGAACAAATCTGCATCAAGGCCGCAATCGTTCAGAAGTAGCCTCCCCTCGAAATCCCACACGCCACTCGCGTCAAGGATCGAGGGCACGGTGGTGGACGTTGTGGTGGGCGGAGGCACGAACCGCGTCGTGGACGTGGTGGGGGGTCTGAAGAACGTTGTGGTCGTGGCGATAAACGCGATCGTGGTGGTCGGGTTGGCGATCGGTGTCGTTGTCGTGGTCGTCCCGACCGTAACAGGCGGGAGACACGCGGCGGCGCCGTTGAGTCTGCAACCCTTCACATACTTCTTGCGGCAGTATTTCCAACCAGCGCCGTCAAAGACGCAGTCGACGATCGCATCGTCGCAAAGACGGCGGCACCGCTTCACGCCGATCGCATCGGCATCGACTGCCGCGAACAGGAAGAGGAGTAAGACACTAAGCCGCGTCACTGTGGCGCGGGAAATTAGCACGGCGTGATGAGTGCATAGCAAGCCCTCACGCGCGCCGCGCCGCATAAAGCGGGCGGCGAGCAGCGGGACCGCCGTCCTTCGGCTTCGGTAAACCTCGCGGGCGCCAGTCCAGGAAAATGGACACACCCTCGCGTCCCGCCGGACCTGCCGATCAGGTGCGCGCTGTGGTTCGTGGCCCCGCGCGTCAAGGCCGTGTCTGCGATGCGGCTTCGTGCGGTACGAGTCTGGCGTGAGTCGAGGCGAAGCCGCTTCCTGTCAGGAAATCGGCTCGAACCCCGCGATGCATTCTTCGCAGATGTAAACCCGCCCGTGTCGTCGGCGGCGGGAAACGCGAGCCGAGCCGACGAACCCGGAGCTTGTCTGCGGGTTCTGCGGCAAGGATCGTAGGGCAGGCGCGGTCGCAGGCCCGTGCCGTGCTCGGGCTGGCGGCGCTCGGGCTCACCCCGCCGATCGGATCGCCGGCGCACCGTTCTCCGTCGCCTTCGGCGTCGGGAGTTCGGGGATGCCCGGTGTCGGATTCGCCGACGATGCCGGGACAATAGCCGCGGGCGTTTTCCGTTTCCGCTGGTGTGCGGCGACTTCTGCCCGTCTATTGCACAACCAGACCCTTGAAGTGCTCCAGTGAAGCCGCTAAGTCCGCGACAAGTCACGCACGAGCCGTTAGCTCAGTCGGTAGAGCATCTGCCTTTTAAGCAGAGGGTCGCCGGTTCGACCCCGGCACGGCTCACTCGCAGGTGACGGCGACGACCGTCGCCACGATACGCGCCGAGGAGAGCCTGATGTCCCAAGAGCTGAACCCCGCCCCCATGCTAGAGCTCGCCCGCGGCTTCATGGGCTCGAAAGCCCTCCTCGCCGCCGTGAAGCTCGGCGTCTTCGACGCGCTCTCCGACGGCCCGCTGACCGGCGAGCAGCTCCGCCAGAAGCTGGGCCTCCATCCCCGCGCCATTCCCGACTTCCCGGATGCGCTCGTCGCGCTCGGCATGCTCTGGCGCGACGGTGACGGCACGGGCGCGCGCTACGCGAACACACCCGAGACCGGCACTTTCCTCGTCCGCAAGAGCGAGCGCTGGATGGGCGGCATCATCGAGATGTACAACGACCGCCTGTTCCGCTTCTGGGGCGATCTCGACGAGGCGCTCCGGACCGGGAAGCCGCAGAACGAGCTCAAGCAGACGGGCACCTCGATGTTCGAGGAGCTGTACCGCGACCCCGCACGCCTGGAGCAGTTCCTCGCCGCCATGAGCGGCATCTCGCGGCGGAACTTCGAGGCGCTCGCCGCCGCGTTCGACTTCAGCGCCTACAAGACGCTCTGCGACGTCGGCGGCGCCGCCGGCGACCTCTCCTGCGCCGTTGCGGCCCGCCATCCCCAGATCCGCTGCACGTCCTTCGACCTGCCGGTCGTCGAGCCGATCGCGCGCGCCGCCATCGCGCGCCGCGGGCTCTCCGACCGCGTGCAGACCGCGGGCGGCGACTTCTTCCGCGACCCGCTGCCCAAGGCGGACGTCGTCACCATGGGCATGATCCTCCACGACTGGAACCTCGAGAAGAAGCGCGCCCTCATCAAGGCGGCGTTCGATGCGCTCCCCGCGGGCGGTGTCTTCATCGTCGTCGAGAACCTGATCGACGACGAGCGCCGGCGGAACGACTTCGGCCTCCTGATGTCTCTCAACATGCTCGTCGAGTTCGGCGACGCCTTCGACTTCACGGGCGCCGACTTCCGCGGCTGGTGTCTCGAGTCCGGCTTCAAGCGCGTGGACGTCCTGCCGCTCGCCGGGCCCGCGAGCGCCGGCATCGCGCACAAGTAGCGTCGGGCTAGGCGGCGCCGCGGTCGGCGGCCACGGCCGCCGTCGCCAACGCGGGGTAGGGTACCGCTCCGGGGTGCTCGATGCGGAACGAGAGCTTCGGGAACGCCTTCGGCAGCCGGATCACGTTCCACACGAACACCCCGGTCGCCATGCGATCGAGCCAGGACGACGTCGGCCAGCCGACGTGGATCGACACGTGCCGGCCGCCCAGCTCCTCCTGCACGAGCGCGAGCAGGGCGGTGATGCTGCGGTACACGCCGCCCTGGATCGGGAACCGGTAGTGATGCTCGGTCGCGCGCTCGGGGATCGGCGCACGCGGCGAGAAGAAGGTCACGAATGCGGTCCCCGGGCCCGTGTCGGCGTGGCCGAACTCCCCGGGACGGCGGAGATGGATGTGCAGCGGCCCGTCCGCCTCGCACAGCGCGAGCAGCATCTCGAGCGGGTAGTCGCTCCGGCGGACCTCCTTCGCCTCCGGGCCGTAGCGGCGCGAGAACGGGATGCCGGCGGCGAGGAGCAGGCCGACGACGCCCGCCCAGAGGCTCGTGCCGTACGGCTTGTGCACCGCCAGGTACGCGAAGCAGGCGACGAGCATCGCCTCCAGCGCCAGCGTGCCGGCGCGCGACGTGACGTAGCCGCCGCGAATTTCCTTCGTCCCCTGGAAGAAGCGGTAGATCAGGAGAGAGCCGATGTTGATGACGAAGCTCGCCAGGAGGCCGATCGCGTACATCTCGGCGAGGATCGCCTGCGAGCCGCGCGTCAGGAAGATGATGCCGGTGTAGAGCGCCGCGTTCAGCAGGTGGACGCGGTAGAGCGAGTCGCGGCGGTTCGTCGCCAGGAGCCAGGCGAAGCGATAGCGGTGGCCAACGCGCTCCAGGAGCTCGCTCGACGCGACGTACGCCGTGTTCACGGCCATGATGAGGATCACGCTGCCGAGCAGGCCGACCACCAACGCGAACGGGGCGTTCGCCACGTGCTCGGCCCAGGCGGGGATGAGGTCGCCCTCGTGCTGCGCGAGGTCGATGGGGGCGGACAGGGCGAGCGCCGAGATGACCGGCGTCGCGATGCCGACCGTCAGCGCGAGGAACCAGTACGCCTTCGAGATATCGCGCCAGCTCGAGACCAGGCCGGCGGTCTGCAGGACCGACTCGATGCCCGAGTACGCCAGCAGGCAGCTGGCGACGCCGATCGTGACCGCCGCCACCGCATGCGGCAGGCCGCCGTTGCGGACCTCCCCGATCACGCCGCTCGCGCTGCCCATCATGGTCTGCGCGCTGCCGGGGGCCATGTGGATGATGCCGAGGGCGATCAGGTTGAGGAACACCACCGCCGTGACGAGGAAGATTCCGAACGTCACGCGCGCGTTCTCGCGGATCCCCAGGATGTTCAGCCCGGCCACCGCCCAGATGATGGCGACGACGAGGGCGATCTCGACCCCCGCCGACATGGGAAAGAAGATCGTCCCGTTGATCACGGCGCTCACCGTCGAGATGCAGGCCGTCAGGATGTAGTCGACCATGATCGAGGCGACGGCGACGAACGACGCGACCGGTCCCAGGACGAAGTACGAGAACGAGTACACGCCGCCGCCCCGGATGCCGTGCAGCTCGAGGATCTGCGCGATCTCGACCATGCGGCTCGAGAGAACGCGCATCAGGAGGGACGTCGCGGCGATGAAGAAGATCGCCTGGGTCCCGATGAAGCGGTGCGCCTCCGCCGGCGCGTAGAAGATCGACGTCGACTCGTCCATGAACGTGATGACGCCGATGGAGAGCCACGTGAGGTACCAGCGGCCCTCGCGGGCGTAGCCGAGGAGGCCGGGCCGGCGGACGACGAGGACGACGGCGACGACCAGCGCGACGTTCAGGGCGAGCAGGATGGCGACGTGCACGGCGGTACGATGCAGTGCGCATGCCGAGCCGGCCGGCGCGTGGGCGCGCCGGAAATCCGCGGTGAGCGGCCCGGAAGCCGTGCATGGCGCACGCCGAGCCTTGCGAACTGCACGATCCTGGCGCCGTCTGGCGCCGGCGGGACACACGCGATAGGAGCCGCGCCATGACGCTCAACCCGAAGGGCCGGGGAGCGGCGCGGGCCGCCGTCGGCCTGGCCGTGGCGCTCGGAGGGCTCGCCAGCATGGTCAACGCCTCGCGTGCCGGAACCGTCTCGCCGAAGACGCAGGAGCTGCTCCAGTCGTCGTCGTACATCTACACGGCCACGGAGCGGAAGGACGGCGCGGTCTCTCAGTCGGTGCCGATCTGGTTCATGTGGGACGGCGACAAGGTCTTCTTCACGACGAGCCCGGACAGCTGGAAGGCCAAGCGCATCGCGCGCGGCAGCCCGGTCATCATCAACGTCGGCAGCAAGGACGGCCCGAAGCTCATGGGGAAGGCGACGAAGGTCACTGATCCCGCGCTCATCGACCGGATGGGGCAGGCGTACAACGACAAGTACTGGATCGCCTGGATGGGCTTCTTCCGTCCGCGCAGCGACCGCGTGACGTCGGGGAAGACGGCCGCCTACATCGTCGACGTGCAGGAGCAGTAGCGCCGCGCGCGCGTCCCGACGCAAACGCGATCGCCGCGCCGACCCTTATTGACCGTCTGGACGGTTAAGCGTAGGCTCTGCGCGTGGCCGGCCGGACGCGGAACCCCGAGCGCATGCGCGAGGCGCTCCTCGACGCGGGGCTCCGCGTCGCCGAGCGCACCGGGCTCGGGTGGCTGACGCTCGACCAGGTCGTCGCCGAGGCGAAGGTCGCCAAGGGGAGCCTGCTGCATCACTTCCGCGATCGCGCGGGCTACCTCCTGGCGCTCCACCGCCGCTTCCATGACCGGCTGCTCGAGGAGATCGGCGAGGCCACGGAGGGCCTGCCCCCGGGCCGCGAGCGCCTGCTCCGCGGCGCCGCCACCTATCTCGACGCGTGCCTCCAGCATCGCGGCATCCGGGCCCTGCTGCTCGAGGCACGGGCCGAGCCGCAGATCGCCGCCGAGGTGCTGGCGCGAAACGCGCAGATCGCCCGCCGCGTCGTCCCCGACGTCCGCGCGCTCGGCTGGCCGGACCCGCCGGAGACCGCACGGCTGTGGGTGGCCATGGTCGCGGAGGCGGCGCTCGTCGAGTTCGCGGCCGGCGGGCGGCGCGCGCCCATCCGCCGCGCGCTCGAGCATTTCCTCGACGCGGGACACAAGCGTCGCACGAGGTGACACATGCCGATGATTCGCACGTCGCAGGGGCCGATCGCCTACGAGCGCCACGGGGACGGGCCGCCCGTCGTCCTGCTGCACGGGAACGCGCACGACCGCCACGACTTCGACGCCGTGCTGCCGGCGCTGGCGCGCGAGTTCGCCGTCTTCGCGGTCGACTGGCCGGGCTGCGGCGAGTCGCCGGCGCCCGCGGCGCCGCATCTCTCGAGCGCGTGTGCGCTCGCCGATCTGCTGCCGGAGATCGTGGAGCGGCTCGGCGCGGCGCCGGCGATCTTCGTCGGAAACTCCGTCGGCGGCTTCTCGTCGGCCCGGCTGGCGCTGACGCATCCGGCGCTCGTACGGGCGCTCGTGCTCGTGGACAGCGGGGGGTTTACGGCGCACAACCTCGTGTCGCGGGCCTTCTGTCGCCTGCGGGGGACAGAGCTCGTCGCGCGGCTCGTGGCCGAGGCGTTCCCGCGCTTCTACCTGCGCCGTCGGACGCCGACCGTCGAGGCGATGCTCGCGCGCGCGCGGGCGCACCGGAGCGACGCGGCCGGCATCGCGATCGACGCGGCGATCTGGCGGAGCTTCACCGACCCCGCGCACGACCTCCGCACGCGCGCGTCCGCGATCCGCGTGCCGACCCTCCTCGTGTGGGGCCGGCACGATCCCGTGTTGCCGCTGCGCGACGGCGAGGCCGCGCGCCGCGCCCTGCCGCACGCGGGCTTCGTGGAGATGGACACGGGGCACGTGCCGTTCGCGGAGGACCCCGAGGGCTTCCTCGCGGCGGTGCTGCCGTTCCTCCGCGAGGCGGCGGCTCAGGACGCGGGCGCGATGCGCACGGCCACGGAGCGCGACGTGTCCTGAAGGAGTCCGACCCACCAGTCGGCCAGGCCGTACTTCGCGCGCAGGAGCGCGCGCAGGTGGCCGTGGGGCTCCGGCCCCGGGACCGGCTCGGCACGCACGCGCGCGGTGGCACCCCCGCGGATCAGCTCGGCCTCGGGACGCGCGAGCAGGTCGCGATAGAAGTCACGCTCCGGCGTGGCGGCCTCGATCCACGCATGGTCGCCCTCGTCGACGATCCAGACGCGCGTCTCGCGCGGCGTGCGGTGTTCGCCGGCGGTGCGCAGGACGACCACCTCGTGGCCCTCGAGCGCGTACAGCGTGACGGCTCCGAACAGGAGCAGGACGGCGATCGCGAGGGCGAGCAGCGTGCGCATGGAGCATGCGCATACACTCCCTGCAGCCTGCCGCCACTGCGGCGCCCTCCGAGGAGGGGGACCGGGACAGGGCCGGCACTCGCGGCCCTGTCCCGAAAGGGCTGGCGACCAACCAGCCATCACCGTTGTCTCACATGGCCCCGCCCTGGAACATCGCGGCGGGGGGTGAACCTGCGGACAAAGATGGGTGACGCGGGGCGAAGGCAAGACGGGAGATGCCGGCCCCGTCGCGCCTTCGCCCGTTATTTCACCTATCTAGCCGCTCAGCCGGTGAGGCCCGCCCGGAGCGTCCGCGCGGCGCTGAGGGCGCCGTCCGCCTGCTCTTTCAGGCGAGTCCCGAGCGTCGCGTTGATCTGGTTCTTCTTGATGCTCTTGGCCAGGAGCTTGCCCAGCTTGGCGAGCTGACCCTCGGCGCCCTTCAGCAGCTTTCGCTGCCGCTTCACCTTGGTCTCCGTCGCCGCGTCCCCGAGGCGGGTAGAGGCCCCGCCCGCGAGCTTCAGGATCTTGGCGCGCGTCTTCGTCGGCAGGTCGGCCACCCCCGCGGCGTCCGCCGCCGTGGTGATGAACTCTATGCGGCACGTGATGCCGGGGAAGCCCGTCTTCCGCGGGTGCGGGCAGCCGCCGACCGGGTTGCAGGCGTCGTCGGTGCACGGGTCGTCGTCGTTGCACGTCGGCGACGAGCCGACGGTGCACTGCGCGTCGGTGTCGGTCGGGACGCAGGCCTCGACGCCGTTGCAGTCGTTGCCGTCGTTGCAGGTCTTCGCGGTGACGTTGCTGCATGTCCCGTTGAGACACGCGAAGCCGGCGCAGCGGCCGGTCGGGGCGCAGTCGAAGTCGGACGTGCAGGGGCAGTCGGTGCCGCTGCCGATGGCGCACGTCTGACAGAACCCACTGCAGCCGGCCTGGGTAGCCGGATCCATCGGATCGCACTGCTCGCCGCACGCCGTGTCGGTGAACCCGTCATTGCAGACGTTCGCAGGGCGCGAGCAATCAGCGGCGCAGTTGCCGTCGCACGCATCGCTCCCGCCGTCGTCGCACTTCTCGGCGCACTCCGTCACGTTGTTGCCGCACCTCTCGGTCCGGCACAGCTTCGAGCAACCGTCGCAGCTGACGGTGTTGTTGTCGTCGCAGTCCTCGCCCGCGTCGATCATGCCGTTGCCGCAGCCGGGCGGGGACTCTATCTGGCAGCTCGAGTTGCAGCCGTCGCCGTTGGTCGTGTTGTCGTCGTCGCATTCCTCGTTGCCGGTGACGCGGCCGTTGCCGCAGGCCGTCGGCGTGCAGTTGGAGTCGCAGCCATCGCCGTCGACGACGTTGCCGTCGTCGCACTGCTCGCCGCACTCCTGCATGCCGTTCCCGCAGCCCTCTTCCTGGCAGCAGCCCGAGTTGTGGCAGGTCATGCCGTTCGAGCCGCCCGAGCAGCCGTCGCAGCTCGTGAGATTGCCGTCGTCGCAACCCTCGACGCCCGTCGGCTCGCCGTCGCCGCAGACGGTCGGCGGGGGTGGCTGGCAGCCGGCCAGCGTACCGTCGCGCACCGGCGTCGCGAGCGGGTCGATCAGGCCGGCGATCACCGGCGGCTTCGTCTGATCGCGGAACTTGATCAGGTTGGTGCCCGCGGGACGCGCCAGGACCTGGCCGCCCGCGGCGATCGTGAGGAGGCCGCCGGCGCGGATGTCGTTCGACGACTTGTCGCCGAAGTTGTTGAGCACGCCGGTCGGCTGGATCGTGACGTCGCAGCCCTGGACGCCGATGCTGCCGCCGCCGCTCACGGTGGCGCCGTCGCCACGGGCGCGGAGCGCGCCGCTGATGACGATGTTGCCGGAGACCTGCGGCACGCCGAGCACGAGCCCGTCGAGCTGGATCGTGCCGCCGCTGCCGTCGACGCCCTCGCCGCTGACGATGATGTCGTTCTTCGCCTCGAGCGTGCCGCGCGCGTTGGCCGCGAAGTCGCCGCCCTGGTTGCTGCCGCTCACGTCGTTCGGAGCGGCGAAGCTCAGCCGGCGGCCGGCCGAGTACGACACGTCGCCGCCGATGCCGCCCGGCCCGGAGCCGACCGCGAACACGGAACGGTTCTGGAGAATGTCGACGTCGGCGATGAACGACACGATGCCGCCGAACCCTTCGGGGGTGCCGCCCGAGGCGTCCACGACCTCGTTCAGGCCGATGCTCGCGCCGGCGTTCATGTCGATGTCGCCGCCGCTGCCGCCGCCCTCGGTGAGGGAGCCGGCGCCGGTGGCGACGATCTTGCCGCCGATGGTGATCGAGCCGACGACCGTCATGATGATGTTGCCGGCGAGGCTGCCGCCTGCCGTCCCACGGACGTCCAGGGTGGCTGCCGTCGAGAGCGACTCGTTGGAGCTGAGATCGATGGTGCCGCCGTCGAAGCCGCCGAACGCGCTGATCGGCCCGTTGACGACGACCGGGCCGTTGGCGCCGACGATGATCTCGCCGCCGGAGCCGATGCTGCCGCCCGTCAGGTTGAGGGTGCCGCTCAGCGTGATGCTGCCGCCGGCGTCCATGTCCATCAGCCCGCCCTCGGCCTCGGCCAGCGTGCCGTTCGCGCGCAGCTCGCCGTCGACGACGATGTTGCGGCCCGCCGTGAACTGGATGCTGCCACCGACCTGCGTGCCCGGGACCTCGATCTTGGCGGGAGAGCCCAGCGCCGCCTTCTCCAGAATGATGTCGTCGTCCGCGGTGATCGCGATGCTCGCGCCGGTGGCGGTCGCCGCGTTGTGAATCTGTGAGGCCTGCCGCATGATGACGGTGCCCGCCTTGAGGGTGAGCTGTACGCCACCGGTGACGTTGATCTCGCGCGCGTTCCCGATGATCAGCGTGCGGCTGCCGAAGTCGAGCGACGTGTTCGCGTCCACATTGAGTGGGCTGCCCTTGAACTCGCACGGGTCTGCGCCGGCGGCGCAGAAGTCGTTGACGGTGATGGCGCCCGCCGGTGTGGCCGACAGCAGGAAGAGGCTCAGCAGCGCGAACGATCTGATGAAACGCATCGAGTGTCCCTCAGTGGGTGGATCGCGGGGCGGCCGGCGGGAGGTCCCCACACGATAGAATCGCGGGGAATCTCCCTGCATTCGCCCCAGGCGTCAATCCTCAATCGGAAGAGTGTGACACCGCAGGCGCTGTGCGGGGCGTCGGCGCACCGATGGAACTGCGCGAAAACCCCTCTGAAAGCGGCGGGCGGCGAACGCTATGCGTGGGGCCGAGGCGACGGGTCCGTCGCCTCGCGTGGGTGCGGTGCACACACGATCGCGAGCCGGCTCTCGATGTCGCGCGCCAGGCGATGGTAGCGCAGCGTGGCCTGCAGGGCGGCGAAGCACGCGTCGCACGCGGCGGTGCCGTTGCAGCGCTCGCAGCGATCGGTCGCGTCGACCAGATCCTCACCGATGCGGCACACGAGGGTCACGAGCGTGCGCCCGAGGGCGGCGAGCTCCTCGCGCGAGAGGTCGTGGACCTCGTGCCGTGCGGTGTTCATCTGAGTCCCTCCGCGGTGAGCGTGGCGCGGTGCAGGTGCACCTCGATCCCACGACGCGTGAGCCGCTTGCGAACGTCGCTCAGGCGGGCGATCCATTCGTCGGCCGCCGTCTCGGACACGGCGAGATCGAGCGACGCGCCGGCACCGACGTGCAGCGCATCGTCGACGATCTCCTCGACCACGTAGGGCGTCAGCGGTCCGCCCCATTCGACCGCGCGCGGCATTCCGTCTGCCGGCAGCGCCAACGTAGCGCGAACGAGCGGTCCCCTCTCCACATCCTGCGTCTTCATGCGCGCAAGAGAACCACAGGCGGAAGCCGCCGACAATTCGGCAAAGGTTGGGTTTTCGCTCCGACCTTGGTGCCAGACTCCCCTACGCCCTTTCGCCAGGCGCTACGGGGTGCCGCAGCGGGCAGAGGAGGCGGGCGTGCGCTGGCAGGCGAGGGAATCGGTCACCCCGGACGCCAGGAGCGCGCACGCGTTCGTGTGGGCTCCGTCCCGCGCCTCGCTCTCGGTGGCGGCGTCCACGCTCCGGCAGGCGTCCCGACCGCGGAAGCTCACGCACACCTCGCAGCGTACGTCCGCGACGCGGAGGCTCGAGAGGACCACGAATGCGCCGATGCCCACGAGCACGACGGCGGCCAGCCAGGACGTCCACTTCATCGGAGGGCGCGAGTCCTAGCGTGGCCCCAGCCCGGCCGCCAGGGGCGCGGCCGTCGATGCCGCCCGGAACGGTCGCGACGGTGGGGTCTCGGGTTGATTAGAAATCGCCCCGATCGGACTACGTGTCCGTGGGTGTGGACACTCCTCGCTGCACGCACCCTGGTCCTATTGGCGGTTTGACCGGGCACGAGGGTTGCTCAGCGGGCCGGTCATGACGCCAATCGACCGTCGATTTGTCCCCCGGGTTCCCCTGCTGCTCTTGGCCGTGCTCTCGGGGGGCTGCTGCAAGATCATCCCGAGCCTGTGCCCGAAGCCGCCGACGCCCACGCCGTGCGCGAAGCCGACGGTCGACGTGGACCGGTCATTGGTGGTGCATGATCCCGCCGCCCTGGCGGCCGACTTCTCCCTCAAGAAGACGCTGCAGAAGATCATCGACACGTCGGGGGGCACGGCTACGACGCCGGAGGTCGTGCTGCAGTCGCTGCTCTCGAGCTTCAACGCGATGACGTTCACGAACCCGACCAGCCTCAAGACCGTCCCCGTCGATCAGCGGCCGAACGAGGCGGCGCAGCCGGCCGACCAGCTCCTCGATCCGGCGACGTCGATGGGATTGGTTCCTGTGGGACTCTTCAACCGCCTCGACTTGGCGCCGGACGACGGAAGCAACTGCGGGGAGTATCGGATCGTCTACGCGAAGAAGCCGGGGAATCCGCGCTTCTTCATCATCTTCGAGAGCAAGCTTCCGAACCCGAACCTCGCCAGCGGCCTTGCCGGTTGCCAGCCCGTGGCGAAATTCTGGGCGGACCTGAGCAACGACCCGAACCCGACGTCGCGCATCGCCGCGCTCGAGAAGTTCTACTACCAGGGACTGCCGTCGTTCGACCCGGTGGTCTCCTTCAAGAACTACGGGAACCCCTTCGGCCAGGTGCGCACGAATTTCTTCGTTGGCTTCCCCTGGAGCCTCCGCGAGCACCGGACGGGCCTCGATGGGGTGGGTCGGGCGGTGCTGATCGCGGACACGGTGAAAGACAACCCGCTGGTCGAGCTGTACCGCGCCCCGAGCCTGCTGCCGATGGGCTTCACGCCCGCGGACCAGACGGCCTTCCGTGGGCACCTCCTCAGCCAGCCGAGCTGCAACCTGCTGCGGCCCGATCGCGCCAACGCATCGGCGACGCAGTTCGAAGTCGTGAACGGCATCGGCGCGGGATTCGCGGACGACTGGAACGAGTTCCAGTCGGTATCGGACAACTCCGACGATCCGGCGTCGACATTCCCAGACCCGACAGATCCCCCGCTGGTGACGCAGATCGCGGCACGGCTCACCCAGCTCTCCACGCCGACCGTCAGCCCGGACCAGTTCCTGAACCGCGCCGGGGCGATGTCGTGCGGCGGCTGCCACCAGTTCTCGAACGGCAGGCAGCTGAACAGCGCGGGGCACGCGTGGCCGTCGAGCCTCGGCTTCGTCCACATAGACGAGGGCGCGAACCTCTCGCAGACGCTCACTGCGTTCTTCCTCCCGCGCCGAAAGCAGATCCTCGAGCGCTTCGTCTGCGACCCGACGGCGGAGCCTGTGGCGTCGCCTCCGTGCCCGCCGCCTCCGGGCGGTACGGTCACGGGTACAGGTGGCGGCAGTGGCTACGGCGGCGGCACGCCGCGGCCTCCGTCGGGCGCCGCCGGCATGCAAAAGGCGAGCGTGCTCCCGAGCGTTCTCAGGGTCGACGAGGCCCGGACCGCGCTCCTCGCGGCGATCCGCCGTGCGACGACCGCCGTCAAGCGCGAACAGCCATCGGCTCGCCGAGAGGTGACCGCCGCACAGGCCGCACTGACGTCGGCTGTTCTCGCGGCCCGCGCGGAGGAGGTGCGCAAGCCGGGCGCGTTCGTCGCCGCGCGCCGGACGCACTGACTGAGGCGTCGGCAATCGGACGGCCCGCGCGACGCGGTGTTCGAGAGCAGGCGCAGCTCCTCGACGCGCCGCCACGAGGCGAACGTCTCGATGCCTCGTTCTTCTCGCTGCCGGAAGGGCTGGGGCGGGGGCCCCTCGCACGCGGGAGTCGGTGCCCCCACACTCGGTCCGCCCCTCCACTCCTCCATCCCGCCCTGCGAGGGCGTCTCGCCGGCGTACGTGCAGCGGCAGCTCGGACATGCCACCATCACGCTGACCGTGGACACGCTCGGGAAATGGCTCCCCGCTGTGGACACAAGGCCGCCGTCGACCGCTCGACGTGCCGTGCGAGACGCCAATCGGTAGCAGAACGATAGCAGACGCCGAACCGGCGCCCGGCGCCGGGCTCACGGGGGAGACGTGAGTACGGGATGTCCCGTCTTTATCGGCTCGGGGTTCGTCGCCAAGTACCCGACCGGCGGCGGCAACTTCTGGGTGCCGCTCCAGTACGTCCTCGGCCTGCGCGCCCTCGGCGTCGAGGCGTACTGGCTGGAGCTTCTCTGGCCCCAAGGCGACGTCGAGCGCGCGCGTCGCTTCGTGCCGGCGTTCCGCGCCCTCGTCGAGGAGGCCGGCGTGGCCGAGCACACGGCGGTCGTCCTCTTCCCGGAGAACGAGCGCGACGATGCCCCCGGACGAGAGGAGCGGATCGGCGGCCCGACCGACCTCTGGGAGCGCGCCCGCGACGGCATCCTCCTCAACATGGCGCACTCGGTGCCCGCACCCCTCCGCGACCGCTTCGCGCGGCGCGTTCTCTTCGACATCGACCCGGGACAGTTCCAGCTCTGGGCCCGGCAGTTCGAGCTGGGCGTGGGGAGCCACGACGCCTACCTCACGATCGGCCACAACCTCGGGGCGCCGGACTGCCCCGTGCCGCTCGACGGGGTGCCCTGGCAGCGCGTCTGGCCCGCCGTGCACCTTCCGGCGTGGCCCGCGCAGGCCGGCGCGGGCCGAGCCTGGACGACGGTCACGCAGTGGTGGAGCGAGGGCTGGACGATCCTCGGCGACGAGGTCATCGAAGGGCACAAGCGCACGAGCTTCCTCCGCGTCGTGGACCTGCCGCGGCGCGTACCTGCGACCGCGCTCGAGCTCGCGGCCAACATCCATCACGACGAGACCGCCGACCTGGAGCTCCTCCGGAGCCACGGCTGGGCCGTCGTGGATCCCGGGAGGGTCGCGGGGACGCCGCGCGACTTCCGCGCCTACGTGCAGGCGTCGTGGGGCGAATTCGGCTGCGCGAAGCCGTCGTACGTCCGCACGCGTCCCGGATGGGTCAGCGACCGCACCGTCTGCTACCTTGCGAGTGGCAGGCCGTGCGTCGTCGAGGCGACGGGCGCGGAGACACACCTGCCGACGAGCGCCGGCCTCCGCTTCTTCACGACGACGGACGAGGCGGCCGCCGCGATCGGGGCGATCGAAGCCGACTATGCAGTCGCCTCCCGCGCCGCCCGCGCGCTCGCCGAGGACGTCTTCTCCACGAGGGCGACGCTGCCCGGCCTCCTGCGCGCGGCCGGTGCGTGAGCACCGCGTTACGCCGGTATGACGCGGAAAAACGTTGCGCGTCACGCGTCCGCTTGGTAGATGGCAAGCAGCCCATGATCATCATCGTCATCTTCGCGTCGCACTGGATGCTCGCCGCCTTCTTCCAGTCCGCCTTCCATCACCGCTACGCCTCGCACCGCATGTTCACGATGTCGCGCCGCAGCGAGCGGGTGTTTCACCTCCTCACGTACATGTCGCAGGGCGCGTCGTATCTGTCGCCGCGCGCGTACGCGATTCTCCATCGCGAGCACCACGCCTACAGCGACACCGAGCGTGACCCGCACGCGCCCGGGTTCTTCAGCAACGTGTTTCCCATGATGTGGCGGACCGCCAAGCGCTACGCGGCGCATCGGAGCTTCAGCTCGACGCCGGAGCCCCGCTTCCTCGGCGGCTACCCCGAGTGGCCCGCGCTCGATCGCGTCGGCGCGAGCTGGACGGGCCGCTTCGCGTGGGGCGTAGGCTGGGCGGTGCTCTACCTCTGGCTCGCGACCGCGTGGTGGCAGTTCCTGCTGCTGCCCGTCCACTGGATCATGGGGCCCGTGCACGGCGCGGTCGTGAACTGGTGCGGGCACCGCTACGGCTACCGGAACTTCCGCACGACCGACGCGTCGCGGAACTCGCTGCCGCTCGACCTGCTGATGCTCGGCGAGCTCTTCCAGAACAACCATCACCGCGCCGCCGGCCGCCTCAACTTCGGTGCGCGCTGGTTCGAGCTGGATCCGACCTACGTCGTGCTGCGCGCGCTCGGACGGACCGGCGTCATCCGGTTCCGCGGCTCCGCGCTGGATCCCGCCTAGCTACGCGGGATCGACCAGCACGCCGGGATTGAGTATCCCGGCCGGATCCAGCGCGCCCTTGGCGGCGACCAGCGCCGCCGCGAAGCCCGCGGGACGCTCGCGGTCGTACCACGGCCGGTGGTCGCGCCCGACCGCGTGGTGGTGCGTGATGGTGCCGCCGAGGCGGATGATCGCCTCCGAGGCGGCTGCCTTGATCGTGTCCCACTGCTCGATCTGCGCGCCGCGCCGGCCGGGCGCGAGGACCGTGTAGTACGGCGCCGGGCCGTCCGGGTAGACGTGCGTGAAGCGGCACGTGACCTGTCCGCTGCCGCAGACGCGGCGGAGGGCGTCGCCGACCGCCTCGCGCACGCCCGCGTCGAACGCCGCGAACCGGTCCCACGTGATCGCGGTCTCGAACGTGTCGCTCACCATGCCCATCGCCGTGAGCGCGTCGCGCAGGTAGGGCGCATCGAGGAACGCCTTCCGCCACGCGCCCGCGGCGCCCTCGCGCGCCCCCTCCTCGGCGACGCGCGTCGCGCCCGCGCCGGGCGGCACGCGCCCGCCGTGGTCGGCCGCGCACTCGAGCGCGCGCGCCATCCATGCGTCGAGCGGATGATCGGCGGACTCGAACGCGATGATGAGCACGTGCTCCTCGCCGCTGCCGGCCCCGGAGTTCGCGGCCTCGCCCGCGTCGAGCAGGCGGCAGTTCGCGGGATGGAGCCCGGTCTGCGCGATGGCCCGGGCCGCCGCGGCGCCCGCGGCGAAGTCGGCGAACGTCACCGACGCGCCGGCGCGGAAGCGCGGGCGATCCTGGAGCCGCATCCACGCCTCCGTGATCACGCCGAGGATGCCCTCGGAGCCGATGAACAGCCGATCCGGGCTGGGGCCGGCGCCGGAGCCGGGGAGGCGACGGGTCTCGACGGGCCCGCTCGGGGTGACGACGCGCATCGACTCCACGAACTCGTCGATGTGCGTGTACAGCGTCGCGTAGTGGCCGCCCGAGCGCGTCGCGATCCAGCCGCCGAGCGTCGAGAACTCGAACGACTGCGGGAAGTGCCGGAGGGTGAGACCCGCCGGACGGAGCTGCTCCTCGAGCGCGGGGCCGAGGACGCCGGCCTGGATGCGCGCGGCGCGCGACGTCCGGTCGACCTCGAGCACGCGGTCGAGTCGCCCGAGGTCGAGCGAGACGACGCCGCGCCAACGCGCGTCGTCGAGCCGCGCCTCGACGCCGCCGACGACGCTCGAGCCGCCGCCGTACGGGATCACCGCGACGCGCTCGCCCGTGGCCCAGTCGAGGATCGCCGTCACGTCGGCCTCGGTCCGCGGCAAGGCGACCAGGTCCGGCGGATGCGGGTACTGGCGCGCGAGCGCGCGGACGACGTCGCGGAACGCCTTCCCGTACGTGTGGCCGGCGCGGTCCGTCGCGTCGGCCGAGAAGAGCTCGGCGAGCGCGCGGGGAGGGGAGACGCGTGGCGCGCGCAGTGCGATCTCCTCGATGCGCGGCGGCGGCGTGATCGTGACGTCGCCCAGCCCGAAGCGCGCACCGAGGACCTGCGCGATGCCCTGCTGCTGCTCGGGCGACGGGCCCTCGCCCTCGCGACCCCAGCCCCAGAAGCGCCGCGGCCGGATGCTCACGGCGGCTATTCGAGCTCGGTCGAGAAGCGGATGTTCCCGGCCTTGATGCCGTCGAGGACGATCTGCGTGCCGCCGCTGCGGAGCATCCACTCGAGCCGGTGGTCGCGGTACTCGCGCTTGAACATGCCCGAATTGACGAGCGCGCCGACCTGATCGAAGCTCGGCATCACCGCGGCCGCGGCGTCGAGCGTCGTCTTGACGCTCGCCCGCTCGCTCGCGCGTCCGAGCCATGCCAGAAGCTTTCCGACCGCCGCGCTGGCGGCGACGACGGGGATGGCCGACAGGTCGCCCCAGCCGAACTGCGTGCCGTTGAACCAGGGCTGGTCGCCGAGCTGGCGCTCGAGCCAGGCGTTCGCGCCCTTCCGCTGCTGCGACGCGCGCGCGAGCAGCTCCTGCGCGAGGCCGCCGGTCGCGCGCTTGAAGATCTGGATCTCGAACGTGGCCCAGTTGATGGCCTCGTAGTACGTGTCGCACATCTCCTCGATCATGCGCACGCGCGCCCGCGCGGCCGGCTCCGCGGGCAACAGCGCCGGCTTCGGCCAGCGATCCTCGATGTACTCGAGGATGATCGTCGAGTCGAAGATGGTGTTGCCGTCGTCCACGAGCGCCGGCACCTCCCGGCGTGGGCTCACCCGCGCGAAGTCCTCGTCGCCGCCGAGGAGGTTCGGCATCTGCAGGTCGAATTTCACGCCCTTCTCGAGGAGGGCGATCTTGACCTTCTGCGCGTAGGGCGAGAGCGGGTGCTCGTAGAGCGTCGTCATGCGCGCACCAGAGCACAGGTCGCTTCGCGCGCGCAAGACGAACCGAGCCGTCAGCTGCGGCCGGGGGCGAGGCCCTCCAGCGTCCGCCAGACGGCGGCCTCGTCGAAGAGGAAGGGATGGATCATCGGCGTCGTGACGCCGGCCGCCGCGAACTCCTGCACGCGCGCGCGGCAGTGCTCGGCCGAGCCGACGATCGCGATGCGGTCGATCATCTCGTCCGACACCGCGGCGAGGTTCGCGGCGCGGTCCTTCGCGCGCCACGCCGCGTCGATGGCCTTCGCGGCCTCGGGGTAGCCGCACCACGCCAGGAACGGGTTGTAGACCGACGTCGCGAGGTACGGGCCGAACATCTGGCGCAGCATGCCACGCGCGCCCGCGGCGTCGTCCGTCACCGCGGTCTGGAGGCGCGCGACGACCTCGATCTTGCTCGCGTCGCGCCCCGCGCGCGCGGCGCCGATGCGGACGTGCTCGAGCATGCGCGGCACGGCGGAGGCCGGCATGAAGTTGAGGATGACGCCGTCCGCGATCTCGCCCGCCAGCTCGAGCATCGGCGGCATCAGCGCGCCGACGTAGATCGGCACGGGAGCCGGCGGCGGCGACATCAGGCGGAAGCCGCGAGTGCGGACCGTGCGGCCCTCGACCGTCACGCGCTCGCCCGCGAGCATCTGGCGGAGCGCCAGCACCGTCTCGCGCATCCGTGTGAGCGGCCGCCGGAACGGCACGCCTCCCCACGTGTCGACGATCGTCTCGCTCGACACCCCGAGCCCGAGGACGACGCGCCCGGGCGCGAGCTGCGCGACGGAGCCCGCGCCGGCGGCCATCACGGGCAGCGCGCGCGTGTAGATCGGCACGACGGCCGTCCCGAGGCGGACCTTCTTCGTGACGCTCGCGGCGACGGCGCCGACGACGAACGCGTCGGGGCCGGCGCCCGTGTCGGCGATCCACAGGCTCTCGTAGCCGAGCGCCTCGGCCCGCTCGGCGACGCGGCGGCACATGTCGAGGTTGGGAGGGACGGGGAGGCTGGTCGCGATCGGCATGGGATCACCACTTCTCGTACTGTACGGCCCGCCGCTCGTAGCCGTCGCGGCGGAGCAGGTCCCGGAGCGTGCGCACGATGTCGCCGACGCCGCAGATCCAGAAGTGCCGTCGGCGGTCGTGGTCGGCCTCGATCCACCGGCGTACGACCTCGTCCCGGAGGCGGGCGCTCGGCACGTGCGCGACGTCTAGAAGGCGGTGGCTGCCGGCGAGCGCGGTCAGCTCGCGCCCGTAGAGCGGCGGATCGTCGCTGCCGTGGAGCAGGTGGATGGGGTGCGCCGCCGTCTCGAGCGCGCGGCGGATCATCGGGCGGATCGGCGCGATGCCGGTGCCGTCGGCGATGAAGACCGCCTCCGTGTCCGGGGCGCGGTCGAGGACGAAGGTTCCCCACGGGCCGGTGAGACGGACGACCGCGCCGGGCGTCAGCGCGAGGAGATACGGCGACCCGAGCCCGCCCGGCACGAGGTTCAGGCACAGCTCGAGCTCCTCGTCTTCCGGGCTCGACGCCATGGAGTAGGGACGGATGAGCGGGGGCCGGTCGCCGAGGGGCAGCAGGCACGACACGAACTGCCCCGGCCGGAACTCCATCCGTTCGCCCGGCGGCAAGGTGAGGAACAGCGAGCGCGTGTCGGCCGCGTGCCCGACGACGCGCGCGAGCCGGGCCTCGTACTCAGCCATGCGTGCCGGAGATCTGGTTGATCGTGTAGCGCGGGACGACGATCGTGATCTCGGCGTTCGGGTCGGTCACCACCGCCTGGCAGCCGAGGCGCGACGTCGGCGTGAGCCCGGGCGCCTTGTCGAGGAGGTCGTCCTCCTCCTCCTCGTTCGGCGTGAGCGCGTTGCCGCCCTGCTTCACGACCACGTGGCAGGTGGTACACGCGCAGTTGCCGCCGCAGGCGTGCTCCAGGTTGATGCCGTTCGCGAGCAGCACGTCGAGGATCGAGCCGGGGCGGCCGTCGTGCTGGAACGGCGCCTTCGCGGGATCGAACTCGATCACGCGCTCGGGCTCGCCGCTCTCGAAGAGCACTCGGATTCTCGCCATGGGGCCCCGACCCTAGCATCCGGGGTGCGCGCATGCGACGCCGGTGGGGGGCCGTACGCTCCAGGGTGGATGAAACGTGACGGACGTCAGGTGACGAAGCGGCCCAGGTCGAACCGGCCCTTCGTGCGGAGGAGCGGCGCCCAGAGGTCGCCGCGCCGGCGGAGCCGTGCGAGCGCGTTTCCGACGTGGAAGTCGTCGATGCGGATGCCGCGACGGAGCTCCGCCCACGTCACGGGCATCGACACGGTCGCCTGCGGCGTCGGTCGGACGGAGTAGATCGACGCGAGCGTCCGGCCCCACTGGTTCTGATTGAAGTCGACGAGCACGCGCCCCGCGGGCCGCTTCGCGACGCGGTACTCGACGGTCATGAGGTCGCGATGGCGCGCGGCGAGCTCGGTGCCGAGCGCCTTCGTGAACTCCCAGACCGCGTGCTGCGTCGGCCCGCGCACGATCGGCACGTAGATGTGGATGCCGCGCGAGCCGGTCGTCTTCGCGTGGCTCGGCATGCCGAGCCCCTCGAGCGCGTCGTGGACGATCAGCGCCGCCTGGCTGAGCCGCGCGAACGACACGGTCGCGTCGACGGGATCCAGGTCGAAGTGGAGGTAGTCCGGTTGATCCTGCGCGTCGCAGCGCCCGTACCACTGGTTCAGGTCGATGCAGCCGAGGTTCACGACCCACACGAGCGACGCCAGGTCCTGGATCATGGGGAAGTCGATGACGCCGGCGTTGCCGTGGTCGATCGTGCAGGTCTCGATCCAGGGCGGGCGCGGCGTCGGCGCACGCTTCATGAAGAAGAAGTCGCCGGCCGCGCCGTTCGGATAGCGCTTCATCACCATGGCGCGGTCGCGGAGGTGGGGGAGGAGCCACTCGGCGACCGACACGTAGTACTCGATCAACGCTCCCTTGGTGATGCCCAGGTCCTTCCAGAAGAGCTTGTCGAGGTTCGTGACACGCACCTCGCGGTCGCCGAGGCGGAGGACGGCGTCCTTCACGCCCTTGGGCAGGATGCGGGCCATGTGCCGACGCATACCGTGCGGCGCGCGAGCCCGTCGACCCCGCCGGTACGCCATGGTAGGCCGACGCGCATGCAGAAACGGTTCGACGGCAGGGCAGTCGCGCTCACCGGCGGCGCATCGGGCATCGGGGCTGCGACGGCGGGGCGGCTCGTCGCCGAGGGCGCGCGCGTCCTCATCGGTGACGTGAACGAGGACGGCGGCGCCGGGGTCGCGAAGAAGCTCGGAGGCGCCGCGGCGTTTCGGCGAGTCGACGTCACCGACCTCGCCGACGTGCAGGCGTTCGTCGCCGACGCGGCGGAGCGCTTCGGCCGCCTCGACGTGCTGGTCAACAACGCCGGCACCGCGGCGTACGGTCGGACGCCCGACCTCGACCCGCAGCTCTGGCGCATGGTCATCGACGTCGACCTGCACTCCGTCTTCCACGGCTGCTACGCGGTGATCCCGTACTTCCGGAAGGCGGGTGGCGGCGTGATCGTCAACACGGCGTCGATCTCGGGCCTGCACGCCGACTTCGGCCTCTGCGCGTACAACGCCGCCAAGGGGGCCGTGGTGAACTACACGAAGGCGGTGGCCATCGACCACGCGCACGAGGGAATCCGCGCCAACTGCGTCTGCCCCGGGCCGATCGAGACGCCGCTCATCCATCCCTTCATGGGGAACGAGGGCATCGCGAAGGACTATCTGCGCTCGGTGCCGCTCGGCCGCCTCGGCCGCCCCGAGGAGGTCGCGTCCGCGATCGCGTTCCTCGCCTCCGACGATGCGACGTACATCACGGGCGCCGCGCTGGTGATCGACGGCGGCGTCACGGCGTCGACCGGGCAGCCGAACTTCAGCCGGTTCCTGGGCGACGTGTAGGCGGGAGACCGCCTCACTTCAGCTTCGGCCCGATGTGGTCGAGGTCGAGAGACTCCACGAACTTCTTGTCCCGGTAGAGCGCCATCAGCGCGGCCTCGCTGACGGGGCCGAGCTTCGTCTTGGCGATCGCCTCGCCGTTGCCCGCGGTCCACGCGCCCTGCCAGATCTTCGCGAGGACGCGGGCGCCGTCGGCCATCACGTCGATCGTCTCCTGGCCGAACTTCGCCCACAGGGCCTCCTGCACCGCCTTCCGGTTCTTGCCGCCGGCGGCGATGTAGGTGTCGACGAGATCCGTCGGGGGGATCGCGGTGGCGCTGCGGTCCATCAGCCTCACGATGGCCATCGCGGCGTCCCGGCCGGACGAGATCGCCGGCAGCGCCGGGCCGTGGCCCAGCTGCTTCGGGATGCCCGCGACGATCTGCTCGCTGAAGCGATCGATCATCGCGGTCTCGAAGGTCGAGTGCACCCCTGCGCCCTCGTGCGAATCCTCGTTGGTCACCGTGCCGTCGCGATGGTGGACGACGACCGTGGTCGGTCGATCCGCATAGCCGTCCGCGAAGCGGGATCCGTGCAGCGGCTGGCAGGCGTCGCCGACGTAGTGTGCGAGCACGCCGGCGGCGCAGAGATACGCGTTCGAGTTGCCGACCTTGGCAGCGTCGACCATGGCGTCGAAGAACTGCCAGACGCGGAACGGGAGCAGCCCGCGCTGGTTCTGCTTGTCGTGGTTCATGCCGTCGTAGAAGCTCGCCCAGAACGCGACGCTGAGGTTCGCGGGGTTCTCGAGCACCAGCTGGCGGAGCGTCTTGTGGTCGGACGGCCGGGGCTCGTCGATGTCCGCGTAGTGGCCCGGATGCTCGGGGCCGCTCGGGCGGAAGCCGTTCCGGGCGTCGTCGCGGCCGCCCTTCACCTTGCTCGGGAAGTTCTTCCAGACGATGTCGGGGACGTCGGCGAGCGGAACGAAGTCGTCCTGCTCCTTCGCGTCGCGGATGCGCTGCGTGATCGTGTTGGGATCGAGCTCGCCGAGCCTGAAGCTGATGCGCTCGATGTTGGCCTTGATGAAGCCCTGGAGCTTGCCCGCCGGCGGAAGCGCGTCCGCGGCGAACGAGGCGATGCTGTAGTGGCCCGTTTGCCCCCAGTATGGGCGGACGCCGGTGTTGTGCTCGACCACCAGCTCCACGTCGAGCGCCTGACACACCGAGGTGAGGCTCGTCGCGAGCGCGAACGCGAACCGCTCCTTGTCGGCGCCGTGCGCGAACACCTGGCCACCCCACTGCACGCAGAGCGGGCGCAGCACCGCCTGGTCCGGGCTCTCCGGGTGGCTGCCCTCCGGGTGCGTCACGAGGTGCCAGACGGCCCCCGAATCGCCGGGCTGGGTCTGCGGGCTCGCCGTGCGGCCGTCCGTCTGGTCGTCGTCGGACTCGAGCCGTCGCGGGCCGATCAGGAAGTCGGCGACGTAGTCGTAGCCGCCGACCGACTTGTACCGGTAGAAGAGCGCCTTGATGCGGCCCTCGAGCAGGCCCGAGGCCGCGCCGGACGCGACGACCGGCGCATCGATCAGGCGCAGCGTGATGTTCAGCTCGTTCAGGTTGGCGAGCGCGCCCGCCGCCTTTCCAGCACAGTGGGATCCGAAGCTTGGAATTCACGTGACTTGAAGTCGCGGC
>JADMIO010768780.1_pt1 | contig 38457 bp, 25 predicted proteins | sample 8958161 | NCBI WGS metagenome assembly JADMIO01 (sample SAMN16585339, study PRJNA669376) | soil metagenome | isolation source: Crop rotation soil | place: USA: Cullars Rotation, Alabama | collected 2011 | reverse complement strand
CGTTGACGATGGTTGGTCTCTTCGGCGTGCTCTCGCATGTCGTGACACGCCGCTCGCGCGAAGTCGGCGTTCGCATCGCGCTCGGTGCCGAGCCGCGGCAGATTCTCTCGCTGGTCATTCACGAAGGGCTGCGTCCGGTCATCGCGGGGGTGGCGCTGGGTGTCGTGCTCGGCATCCCGGCGCGCGTGTTGGCCAATGACGCCCTCGATGGATTCTGGTCGGTCGAGCCGTTGCTTTTCGTGATGGTCTCGGTGCTGCTGGTCGCGTGCGGCATCGTCGCGTGTTACTGGCCCGCTCGCCGCGCATCACTGGTTGATCCCATCGTCGTCTTGAAGGACTCTTAGGCATTGGACGAAGGAATTCTCGGACTCTCCCGGACTCTCCCGGACTCTCCTGGACTCTCCCGGACTCTGCGGACTCTGCGGACTCTCCGGACTCTGCGGACTCTCCGGACTCTCCGGACTCTCCGGGACTCTCAGGACTCTCGTGAACTCGTCGTACTCTTCGAACTCTGTGAGGACTCGTGAAGTACCTGTTCAAAGAAGAGCCAACAAATTACTCCTACGACGCCTTCGTCAAGGACGGCAAGACGACGTGGTCGGGTGTGAAGAATCCGGTGGCGCAGAGGAACCTGCGCGGCGTGAAGAAGGGCGACCTGGTCTTCTACTACCACACCGGCGACGAGAAGCAGATCGTCGGCATCGCCAAAGCGGCCGGCGACGCCTATCCCGATCCCGCCGACAAGGCCGGCAAGGCTCACGTCGTCGACGTCGTGCCGGTCAAGAAGTTGAAGCGTCCGGTGACGCTCGCAGAAATCAAGTCGAGCGGGCGCTTCAAGGACTTCGCGCTGACGTACCTGCCGCGTCTCTCGGTGATGCCCGTCACGGATCCGCAATGGGATTCGATCGTCAAGATGTCGGAAACATGAGCGCGTTTCGAGCGCGATGGCGCGCGATGACCGGCACGCGGCCGTCACAGGCCCAGAAGGGCTTGCACCGGCGACCACGCAGGGTATGCTGACGGTCCGCGATGTTCTCCGCCGTCTTCGGATCGACTTTCCGCATCCTCGCGCGTCCCGCGTTCGGTATCCCCGCGATCTTCGTTGCCGCCGCCGTTGACGCCGCCATTCGCCTGAACGGCTGGCCGACCGCGAACCTCGACACGTGGCCACGGGAGCGGCAGATGACGATCGCCATCGTCGTGCTGCTCGCGCGCGGCTGGCTGGACCTTACCCTCATCGCCGTCGGGATCGCGATCGCACGCGGTCAGCCGGCTGGGCTGTTGCGGCAGTGGGTGCACGTGCTCACGGCGCTCAAGATTGGCGCCATCGGCGTCGTCATGCTCGCCGGCATCGTGCTGGGCGCACTCGTCGTGGTGATTCCGGGCGTGTACTTGATGCTGCGATGGTCGCAGGTGCTGCCGTCCCTGGTTGAAGGCCGCACGCGTGTGAGCGACGCCATGATGTACAGCGAGACGATCGCGAGCGCGCACTACCTGCGCATCCTCGTGATCTGGGCGCTTGCCTGGGGCGTGCCTGCGCTGGCGGCGTACGCGGTTCGACACTTCGTCAGTCTCGACGTGTGGCCGAACGCCGTGGCGATTGAGACGCTCTCCGACGTGGCCTGGTCTGCCGTGCTGCACGCGTTCGGTTTGGCTCTAATAGCCGCGCTCTACGTCGAGCTGGACAGCCGCGCGTATGTGAAGACCCGGCCGTAGCTCGTGCGCCGGCGTCTAACGTCGGCATCATGCGAACTTCCGAACGCGGCTTCACCCTGATCGAATTGCTGATCGTCGTCGCCATCATCGCCGTCATCGCGGCATTGGCCGTCCCCGGTCTGATGCGCGCGCAGGCCACCGCCAACGAAGCGTCGGCCATCACGTCACTCAACGCGACCGCGAAGTCTCAGGTTGGCTACTCAACCAGCTGCGGTAGCGGCGGGTTTGCCACCAGCTACCTCGTGTTGGGTGTCGCGCCGTCGTCCGAAGGTCGTCCATTCATTTCGCCCGATCTCGGACTGCAGGCCACACCGCAAAAAGCCGGTTTCAACTTCACGATGAACGCCGGCGTTGCCGGCGCCGGCCCCACCGACTGCATCGGCCGCCCGACGAACACCGGCTACTACGCGACAGCGGTGCCGATGACCTTCGGTTCGACCGGCAATCGCTCCTTCTCAATCAACGCTGACGCGACGATCTGGCAGAGCTCGACGAACATCGCGCCGCCGGAACCGCTGACGATCACAGCCACGACGGCGCCAATCAGGTGAATGTGTGATTCGCTGATTCTGTGATTTGTGAATCGTTGTGAATCTCAAATCACTGAATCACCGAATCACGAATCTCAGAGTTCCCGAAGGGTCACATTCGGATCGACGCGAGCCGCTCGCCGGGCCGGCACGAGACCGGCGGCCACTCCGGCGGCCAGCATCAGCAGCGGTGCCGCGATCCACATCGTGATGCCGTTCGGCATGATGCCGAAAATCTGATGCTCGAAGAGTCGCGTGCCGAGGCTCGCGATGAGCACGCCGGGCAACAAGCCAATCAGAATGATGTGAATCGCGTAGTCGACGACCAGCTTGAGAATCTGGCGCGGCACGGCGCCGAGGGCGAGTCGCAATCCGAACTCCCGCGTGCGGCGGCTGACGAAGTAACCCACCACGCCGTACACACCAAACATCGCGAGGCCGAGGGCGAGCAATCCGAGTGACACCGTCAGCACCCGCTTGGCGCGCTCGAGCGCCACGCCCGCGAGCAGGAACTCATCGACGGGGCCGGCGTCGAAGACCGGCACGTTCGGGTCGAGTGTGTGAATCAGCGCGCGCATCGCATCGACTTGCCCGGCAGCGTTTGCTGCGCGAACGACGATGAACCGCTCGTCCTGGCCGCTTTGTGCCACAGGAAGCAGGACGAAGTTCGAGTGACGCGTCCACGGTGAAGTGTCCGACGAGCTGACTGGATCCTCGGCGACGCCGACGACGGTGATTGGCTGACGTTCCAAGCGGCAGCAATGAATGATCCGTCCGATCGGATCTTCGTTTGGCCACAACCCATCGGCCGCGCTTCGGCTGAGCACGGCCACACGTGACGTGCCAAACCGATCGTCTGGTTGGATGCCGCGGCCCTTCAGCACTCGAACGCCGATGGTGTCGAGAAACTCAGGCGAGACCGTGATCCACGAGCCGTCGAGTCGGCGCGGCACGCCCGTCGTGTTCTGCGGCCGGTCTGCGGCCTGAAGAATGCTCACGGCGAATTGTGGCGCCGGCGCAGTGCCACCGGGCAGGGCATCCGTGAGCGCAGCGGATTCAACGCCCGGAAGCGCGCGAGCACCTGCGACTAATGTCGAGAAGAACTCCTCACGGCGGGCGCTCTGTGCTGCGCGCTGCTTTTCGAAATAGCCTGATACTTCCGCCGGAGGCATTGCTCTGAGGCGCGCTCGAAGAGCCATGGGATCTTCCCAAGGCGCTGTCCAGACGATCCGCGCCGCGGCCAGCGTGGAGGTGTCGTAGTGCACCCGACGATCCAGCGCTGCGCGCGTGTTCTCGAGAAACAACCCTGCGCCGATGAGCAATAGCACCGCTACGGTGATTTGCACTGACACAAACGTGAGCGGCAAACCACGACGCCGTGACGAGACGACGCTTGTCGTCGTGCCGGCACCGATGCCGCGGACGACGGTCACGCGACTCGAGTGCCACGCGGTCAGCAATCCAATCGCCAGCGCTGCGAGCGACCCGGCGCCGAACGCAAAAAAGAAGATGCGATAGTCGGGTGACAGATCGATCGTCACACCCAGATTCTGCGCGAGCCGGAATGTCGGAAATGCCGAAGCGAAGGCCGTCGTCGCTGACAACGCCAGCGCAAGCCCGAGCGATGCCGCCAACAGCGCGATGATCGCTGCCTCACCGAGAAACAACCCGAAGATGTCTCGAGTGCTCGCGCCGAGCGAGCGCCGGACGGCGATCTCACCGGTCCGCTCCGCACCTCGTGCATAGAGCATGTTCGTGAGATTCGCGCACGCGGCGAGAAAGACCAGGCCGGAGAACGACAGAATGCCGGCCGCAAGCGCGACGAGCTCCGAGACTCGGAGTGCCTCGGCGCCGGGCCGAACGGCGAGCGTGGCCGCAGCGGGATCCACCTCCGGCTGACCCTTGAGCAGCGCCACGATGTCTCCGGTGAGCTGAGCCGCAGAAATGCCCGGCCGAGCGCGGACGAAGGTGATCACCGATCGGCTTTGCGCGTAATAGGCCGCTGCACCGGGCCGGTCCGGCGGAGGCACTGGCCGGACCAGCGGCCGCCAGATTTCGGTCGGCGCGAGGCCAGTCTGGATTCCACGAAATCCCGGTGGCGCCACGCCGACGATCCGATGCGGTGTGCCGATCGTGATCGACGCGCGACCCACAATCTCGCGCTCGCCCTTGAACCATTGGCGCCAGAGTCGATCGCTGATGACGGCGACGGCGGTGCCCGGGTTCGCGTCGTCTTCCGTGAACCAGCGGCCGACCTGCGTGTTCAGGTCGAACACGCGGCTGTAGCCGGCCGTGACGCGCTCGCCGAGCACGTACTCGGCGCGCCCTTCGATTTGGGCCAGGCTCGTGCCTTCACGACTCGGCAGCGAGATCGACGCGACGGCGGCGACCGATGCCGGGGGCGTGCGCTCCAGCGCTTCCGCATCCATGAATCGGAGCGCCTGCGTGCGTGAAGACTGCGTCGCGTCCCGCTGCGTCAGTGCATAGACCCGGTCGAGATGCGCGATCGCCGTCGGCCGGAAGACGACGGCGTCGACGAGGCCGAAGAACGTCGTGTTGGCGCCAATCCCCAGCGCCAGCGTGACGATGGCGACGACGGTGAATCCCGGCGTCAGCCGCAGCCGCCGCCACGAATAGCGCAGGTGTTGGAGCAGGCGGTCCAGGGAGCGGGGCAGCATGGGCTCTTTACGTTGTTTCGGCGCTTTTCGTTAGACTCACCAGCGTTGTGTCGTTGTCTTTCGTCGACTACGCGGTGATAGCCGGCTACCTGGTCGCCATCACCCTGTTTGGCTCGTGGTTCGCCAGGTTCCAGAAGACGACGCGTGATTATCTCCTCGCCGACCGATCGGTGCCGTGGTGGGCCATCTGCTTCACGGTCGTCGCCACTGAGACGAGCACGCTGTCATTCATCGGCGTGCCGGCGGAGGCGTATGGCGGCAACCTGACCTTCCTGCAGCTCGCGTTCGGCTACGTCATCGGTCGCTTCCTCGTCAGCATCCTCTTTATACCGGCGTATTTCCGCGGGGAGCTGGTGACGTCGTACGAGTTGCTCAACCGGCGTTTCGGACCCGAGGTCAAGACGGTGGCGTCGGGAATCTTTCTGATCACGAGGTCTTTGGCAGACGGCGTGCGGCTGTTTGCGACGGCGCTCGTCATCGCGGTCGTCACGCACGTGCCGGTCACGTGGACGGTTGTACTGCTCGGCATCGCGATGATCGTCTACACGGTGCGCGGCGGTGCGGCGGCCGTGATCTGGACCGATGTCGTGCAGATGTTCGTCTATATTGCGGGCGCGGCCGTCGTGTTCATGGCGCTCTTGAACCGCATTCCCGGTGGGTGGGCGGAGGTGATGTCGGTCGCCGCGACGGCCGGGAAGTTTACGGTGCTGAATCTCTCGACCGATCCGCACGTGAAGTACACGATCTGGGCGGGCCTGATGGGCGGCGTCATGTTGACGCTTGCGACGCACGGCACGGACCAGTTCCTGGTGCAGCGGCTGCTGGCCGCTCGCTCCTCGCGTGAAGCCGGCCTCGGGCTGATGCTGAGCGGCGTCGTCGTCTTTGCGCAGTTCACGTTGTTTCTGGTGATTGGCGTAATGCTCTACACGTACTACCAGCACACGCCGGCGCCGGTGCTCAACCGCGCGGACGAGATTCTGCCGTCGTTCATCATCAACAACCTGCACGGCGGTGCGGCCGGATTCATCGTCGCGGCGATTGTGGCGGCGGCGCTGTCGCCGTCGATCAACTCGATGGCGGCGGTCACCGCCAATGACTTCTACAAGAAGTTCGTCCGCCCGGATGCCGACGACGCGACGCTGCTGGCCGTGGCACGACGCGCGACGATCGGCTGGGGCATCGTGCAGCTCGTGGTGGCGATTGGCGCGCAGTGGATGGATCGTTCGGTGCTCGACGCCGGGCTTGCCATCCTGTCGCTGGCCAGCGGTCCCGTGCTCGGCGCATTTCTGATCGGCACACTGACGCTGCGCGTCGGCACGCGAGCGATGCTCGCGGGCATGCTGGCCGGCGTCGCCGTGCTGAGCTGGGTCTGGTACGCGAACCTCACGGCGTGGACGTGGTACGCGTTCATCGGTGCCACGGTAACCGCGGGCGTGTCGCTCATCGTCGCCGGCGTGACCAAGGGAGGTCGGTAAATGCGTCGCTGGGTGAAGTGGACGATCGGTGGCGTCGTGCTCGTGCTCCTCTGCTTCGGGATCCTCGCCGGCGTGAGCGGCTACATGTTCGTCCGGCATCTCAGCACGGCCACGGCCGAGGAAGCCGAGACGCTCAAGAAGTTCGATGAAATCCGCGCGCGCTTTGGATCGCGAGCGCCGCTCATCGAGGTCATCAACCCGCGCGCCGGCGACGTGCGCGTCAATCGCCTCGAGGATCCCCAGCATCGTACCGTCAACACCATCCACATCCTGGCGTGGCAGAGCGAAGGCGGCCAACGGATCGAAGCCGACCTGCCGCTGTGGCTGATGAAGTTCAGCAGTCTGAACATCCTCTCGCGGTTGGGCGTGGCGCCGGAGCGCTGGCGGCTCACTGTCGCTGATATCGAGCGTTACGGTCCCGGCATCGTCGTCGAGCTGCGCGAGCCGGGCGAAAAAGACGTCCTCATCTGGGTTCAATAACTCTTGCGATGTGCGATGTGCGACGTGCGAAGGGGATAGCTATGAAGCCGCTCGATATTGACGAGGCGATTCGTTGGGAAGGATCGGGGCCTCATTCGCGCGAGCGCGGGTGGGTGTTGCGGTTTAACGCAGCCAAGGGGCACGGACGAATCAAGGCGGACCGCGATGGGGAAGTGCTCATCGTGATGTTCCATGAGATCCGGGGAGAGGGCTTTCGTTCGCTGGACGAGGGACAGCGCGTAGAGTTCCTGCGCGTTCCGGCTCCGAATGGCTGGCACGCGCAGGATGTGGAGGTGCTGCCGAATCCGGCCTCGACAGCGCAGGCTCCGCGAGACGCGGCGGCAGATTACAAGGCCAGGATTCTCAGCTACCAGGCGGGATCAGATTTCCTTGCTGTTCAGGCGTCCGCGCCGGCGAGACTTGCATCCCTGATCGACGGCCTGTCCGCGGAGGAAATCGCGCGCCGGCCTGCGCCGGATAAGTGGTCCATTCAGGAAATCGTGGCCCACCTTGCAGACGATGAACTCGTTGGTGGCTATCGGATTCGTCTGATCTTGTCCTCGCCAGGGACAGAGATTCAGGCCTTCGATCAGGATGTGTGGTCTCGCACTGGACGATACGACCGGACAGACGTCCGCTCGTCCTTGGAGCTGTTTCGGGTGTTACGAGAGGCCAATCTCTGGTTGTTCCGGTCGCTGCGCCCGGAAGAATGGGACATCTCGGGCGTGCACGCTGAGCGCGGCGTGGAGTCAATCCGCGACATCGCGATGTACTACGCCGGACACGACATCAATCACTTCAAGCAAATCGAAGCCATCCGGTCGAGCGAACGGTAGCCGGATCAAACTCCGATGAGTTGCGCGCGCTGCCGGATCTGAACGTCGCTCCTGAATGTTCGAGGCGATATGATGACGGCGCCGTTTCCCAGGAGGCTGTCATGCCGCGGGTATCACGTCTCGCCTCAGGAATTCTCCTCGCCGCCACTGTCGCCGTCCTGGCCGTCCCGACGGGACATGCACAGGCAGGGCGCGCGTTTACGACGAACTTCACACTGAAGGAATTCGCCGCTCGCCGCGCGAAGATCTACGACGCCATCGGTCCCGAGGCTGTCGCGCTGATGCAGGGACTGCCGACCGTGCACTCGTCGGCCATCTTCCGTCAGTCCAACGAGTTCTTCTACGTCTCCGGCGTCGTCGCGCCGCAGGCGCTGATCCTCATGGACGGCGCGTCGAAGCGCACGACGCTGTATCTGCCGAAGCAGAACGCGGGACGGGCGGCGACGGAAGGCGACCTCTTGTCGTCGGACGATCCGGCCGCGACGGCAAAGATCACCGGTGTCGACGAGGTGAAGCCGCCGGATCAGCTGGAGGCGGATCTCAAGGCGCGGACGGCGGCCAAGACGGTCTACGTGCCGTTCGCGCCGACGGAAGGGTCGAGCGAAAGCCCGGACGGCGCGCGCCGGCGCACGGCGGATGCCGCCGCCGATCCGTGGGACGGACGCATCAGTCGCGAAATGCATCTGCGTGAGCTGCTCAAAGCGCGCGCGCCGGCGCTCGAGATCAAAGACCTGTCGCCGATCCTGAATTCGATGCGCGAGATCAAGAGCGCCGAAGAGATCGCGCTCATCACGCGCGCGTCCAAGATCGGCGGCGAGGCCGTCATCGAGTCGATGCGGAGCACCGAACCGGGCCTGGCCGAGTACGAGATCGACGCGCTCGCGCAGTTCATCTTTGTCCGGCACGGCGCTCAGGGTGAGGCCTACCGCGACATCGTCGCCAGCGGACCCGTCGCGATGAACGCGCATCACCGCGCCGGCGAAAAGATCATGAACGCCGGCGAGCTGGTCCTGATGGATTACTGTCCCGACCTCGGGTACTACCGCTGCGACATCACGCGGCAGTGGCCGGTCAACGGCAAATTCACCGCGGATCAGCGCGACCTGTACGGCTTCTACCTCGGCGTGTACGAAGCCGTGCTGTATGCGATTCAGCCGGGGCTGACATCGCAGCAGGTCCTGCAGAAGGCCCTGCCGAAGATGGATCAGGTGCTGGCGTCGATCCAGTTCTCGAAACCGCTGTATGCGAACGCGGCGAAGCAGTTCGTCGAGCGGTACCGGACGTCGGCGACGTCGACGGGCGGCCGCGGCAATCTCGGACATGCCGTCGGCATGGCGACGCACGACTTCGGCGGCGGCTCCGGCATGATGCGGCCGGGGCTCGTGTTCACGATCGAGCCGGAGTTCCGCATTCCTGAAGAACAGATCTTCATCCGCCTCGAGGACATGATCGTGATTACGCCCTCGGGCGCGCAGATACTGTCCGACTTCGTCCCGCGGAGCATCGCGGCGGTCGAGAAAACCGTCGCGGAACCTGGTCTGCTGCAGCAGTACCGCCGCCTGCCTCGCTGAGTCCATTCATGCGTCACCTTGCGACGACGATTTCCATGACGTTGGTGTTGATGTGTTCGGCGGGTCGCGCATTTGCGCAGGCCCCGCCCGCAGGTCCGGTCGTATTGCGCGTTCCGGCCACGCCGCGCGTGGCGGCGCTCGGCAACGCGTGGGTCGCCGGTTCCGACCGCGAGGTCATCTTCTACAACCCCGCGCAGATCGGCAGCGCGCGTACCGGATTCGATCTACCGGTGACCTTCACGGGATCTGACAGCACGCTTGTCACGCTCGGATCGACGTACACCGCCGGCAAGTGGTCGCTCACTCTTGGCTGGGGCGCGGAGTTTCTACGCTTTAGTCATGACCCCTCAACGGTCTATCCGTTTTCGCCGGACATCCTGACCGCGACCGGCTCGGCGAGCGCCACCAGCGGCGCGTTCGCCGGCGGTGGCGTCATTACTTATAAGGGCTTTCGCATCGGCGGCGCAGGGAAGTACGCTTTCGATACGACGACGTCGGCGGCGTTGGCAAATGGCGTCGCTCCGGTGTCGCAAGGCGTGTTCGTGCTGGACGTCGGCGTCGCACGCAACAAGTTCGGCGGTACGTTCGCCGGCTCCGTGCAGAATCTGGCGCCGAATCCGACAAATGGATCAGGTCTCGTGTTGCCGCGCCAGACGCTGGTGGGTTACTCGATGACCCGCGCTGCCGGGCCGCTCGACCTCGGCATGTACTCGCAGCTGATGTTCCGTCACGACTGGCGCTCGCCGGCGGCGGGTCTCGAAGCGGGCTACAGCTGGATCGAGGGCTACAACGTGGCGCTGCGTGTCGGCGCGCGCCGGCCGGAGACGACGACCGAGAAACCGATTGCATTCGGCGCCGCCATCACCGCGGACCGATTGTCGCTCGAGTATTCGCTGCAGCTGTTCGACGGCGGTCGCGCTGCGCATGGAGTCACGGTGCGATGGCGATGAAATCTCGTACTTCCTTTTTCCTTTTTCCTTTGTCCCTTGTCCTCGTTCTCTCCGCGTGTTCGCGGAAGTTGCACTTCATGGCGGACGACTCGGCAGAGATTCTGTCGAAGCAGACGATCGCGGCGCCGAATCCCGGACTGGCCGGCACGTACGGTGTGAAGACGTTCTTCTACGGCTCCGGAACCGATCAGAAGCGGCCGGAGTTCGGCAAGAACGTGAACGTCAAGACCAAGACGGTGGATGTCTCGCCGTTCGCGTCGATTCCCGCGGCGCAGGCCAAGTCGCGCAAGGATTTCTGGGGCTTCGATCTCAAGAAGGCGCCCATCAACGGACGCGTGTGGTATCCCGACGGACCCGGTCCGTTTCCCCTCGTGCTCATCGTGCACGGCAATCACAACTGGAAGGAATTCTCCGACCCCGGCTACGCCTACCTGGGCGAGCTGCTGGCCTCGCGCGGATTCATCCTCGCGTCGGTGGACGAGAACTTCATCAACGGTCTCAGCGCCGAGAACGACGGCCGCGCGTGGCTGCTGCTGAAACATCTCGAGGCCTGGAAGCAGTTCAATGACACCGCGGACAACCCGCTCGCGCATCGGGTGAACATGGACGCGATCGCCGTGATGGGCCACTCGCGCGGGGGCGAAGCCGCGGCACTGGCGGCGACGTTCAACAAGCTGAAGTACTACCCGGACGACTTCAAGCAGCAGTTCAAGTTCAACTTCAACATTCGCGCCGTGGTCGCGATTGCACCGGTGGACGGCCAGTACAAACCATCCGGACAGTTCACGCCGCTCGAAAACGTGAACTACCTGCTCATCCACGGCTCGCACGACGGCGACGTGTCAACAGCCGTCGGGCTCCGTCAGTACGAGCGGCTGCGGTTCACGGACAACGAGCCGCACTTCAAGTCCGTGATGTTCATGTACCGCGCCAACCACGGCCAGTGGAACACCGTGTGGAACAACAAGGACAGCGGCCCGCGCAGCGGGCGCACACTTGACCTGCGCACGCTCATCGATCCCGACGCACAGCGGACGTTCGCCAAAGTGGTCGTCTCCGGTTTCCTCGAGGCGACCCTCCACAACCGCCGCGAGTACGTGCCGATGTTCCGCGACCATCGCACGGCCGGTACCTGGCTGCCGAAGACGATGTACACGACGCGGTTTCAGGAGGCGGGCTATCGTTCGCTCGCCGAGTTCGATGACGACATCGATCTGACGACGGGCACGGCGAAGGGCGTCGTCATCTCGGGCGAGAACCTGTCCACGTGGAACGAGAACATGATGATGTTCCGTGGCCGTGGCAACGATCCGCAGAACCACGCCGGTGTCTGGCTCGGATGGAACAACCGTCTCGCCGGATCGGATAAGGATGCGGCCGCCACGCCGGAGACGCCGGCGCCGTCAGGTCGCGCCGCCGGTCCCGGCCGAGCGGGGACGCCGCCGCCCGCATCCGCAGCCGCGGCAACCGCACCGAAACCAGCCCCGGCCAGCGCGACGCCGCAGAAGCCGGAAGAGAAGTTGAAGCTTGGTCCGCCGGCCTCCTACGCGATCTCCGTGCCGGCATCGCTGCTCTCGGACTGGAACATCGGCTCCGGCAGCATGGTGTACCTCTCGCTGGCCGCGACGAATACCAAACCCGGTCCGCGGCAGCCGCCGCGCGATCCCAAGAAGGAAGAAGAGGAGAAGCCCGCGCCGGAAAAGCCGGCCGCCAAGAAGCCGGCCGCGCCAAAGCCGCCGCCGAAGCCGAAGGAACCGCCGAAGCCGAAGGAAAAGCCGGACGAGACGCCCGTCGATCTCACGATCGAGCTCGTGGATACCGCGGGACACATCGCGCGGCTGCCGCTCAGCAAATTCGGCATCGCGCGTCGTCCGCTCGATTCGAAGATCTATCGCCGCGAGGGCCGCGACGCGCAGCGATTTCAGAACACCTTCGAACTGATCCCGCAGACATTCGTCATGCCGATGGCGGACTTCTGCGAAGCGATGACGGCGTTCGATCCGCGCCAGCTCGCGACGATCCGGCTCGTGTTCGATCGCACCGAAGCCGCGACCGTCGTGCTCGAACACGTGGGGCTGTCGACACCGAAAGACGCCGCCGTGCTCGCGTCACCGCTGCGATAAGATTCGCAGCATTCAATGCCGATTCACGTCCCTCGCGCTGCGGTGATCGTGTTCGTGTCCGCGGCGGCGGCCGTGGGCTGCTCGAACGCGCCGGATGAGCCGCCACCCAGACCACCCGCGTCCGTACCGGCGGTCTCCGCGCCCGCGACACCGGTGGCCGCGCCGCCACCGGCAGCCGCCTCGACGCCAGCGCCGGGGCCGGTAATCGACGAGAAGTCGTCCCGCTCGCCGGCGCAACGGAAAATCAATTCGCAGGTGCTGTACGAGGTGTACCGCGCGCAAGGTGTAGCGGCCGCGAAGGGCGTGCCGTCCGGTCCGACCGGCGTCGAGCTCGACAAGAACAAGCGCGCGCTCGTCGACGTCCGCGCCGTCGTCACGCCGGCGCTCGAGAAGACCGTCCGCGAGCTCGGCGGCACGGTCGTGTCGACGTCTGTCGAAGCGCATTCCATCATCGCGTGGATGCCGGTGTTGGCGCTCGAGCGTCTGGCCGGTGATCCCGAGGTTCGTGCGATCGAGCCCAGAGCTCGTGGGGGTGGTGGCCGATGACTCGAATTCGTCTGCTCGTCGTCGTGCTCGCGATCGCGGCTGTCACCGTGTGGCCGGGCACGCGCGGGTCCATGGTCAATGGACAGGCCGACATTGAGCCGCAAGCAGCCGCGCAAATCGAGGCGTTGTTGCGCGAGAAGGAGTCGCGGTCGCCGGTCGAGCGCAAGATCGATTCGCAGCTCCTGTACGCGCTGAAGATGTCGCGCGGCCAGCTGTTTGCGGCCGGCGTCGCGATGGCTGCGCCGGATTTGCCGCACGACGCGGGCAACCGCGTGATTCTCGACGTGCGCGGTGAGGTGACGACGCCCCTGCTCGACGGGCTGCGGGGTCTCGGCGCGCGGGTCGACCTGGCGTTTCCGGAATACCGGACGCTGCGGGTCGCTGCGCCGCTCGCGGTGGTGGACGCGATCGCGGCGTTGCCCGACGTGAAGTTCGTCGCGCCCAAGGAGCAAGGCGGGGGCGCGTCGTTCCGGAGCCGCGTGCGTGACGCCCTCCAGCAGTTCCAGCAGATCTCGGGCGGCGGTGTCGGCTCAGCGACATCGCAGGGTGACACGACGCATCGCGCCGTGAATGCGCGCACGAACACCGGCATGGATGGCACCGGCGTGAAGATCGGGCTGCTGTCCGATGGCGTGAATCATCTCGCGGCCAGTCAGGCGGCCGGCGATCTGGGGGCGATCACGATCGTGCCCGGTCAAGGCGGCAATGGTGACGAGGGCACGGCGATGTTGGAGATCGTTCACGACCTCGCGCCGGGTGCCGAGTTGTTCTTCGCGACGTCGGCCAACGGCATCGCGAGTATGTCGTCCAACATCCGTACGCTGCGGTTCACGTATCACTGCGACATCATCATCGACGACTGGTTCTACTTCGCCGAAACGCCGCTGCAGGACGGCCAGGCATCAAACGTCTTCTCGACCAGCAACGGCGGCCTTGTCATCCAGGCGGTGAAGGACGTCACGGCCGACGGTGCGCTGTATTTCGCAGCCGCAGGGAACGAAGGCAACCTCAGCGACGGGACATCCGGCACGTGGGAAGGCGACTTCGCTGATGGTGGTGCCACGTCGAGCCCGTTGCCGGCCGGCACGTTGCACAGCTTCGGTGCGCAAACGTTCAACACGATTACTTGCACGTGCCAGTGGGGGCTGTACCTTTTTTGGGCAGATCCACTTGCGGGATCTGGTAATGACTACGACCTTTTCGTGCTCGACAGCACCGGCACGAGTATCGTCGCGAGCTCAACGAACTTTCAGACCGGAACTCAAGATCCGCTCGAGAGTATTTCCAACACTTTGTTGGCGACGGGGAGGCGGGCGGTTGTCGTCAAGAAGGCGGGTGCGGCAGGCCGCTTCTTGCACCTCACGAACTTGCGCGGCCGCCTGGCCATCGTGACATCCGGTGAGATCAAGGGCCACTCATCGGTGAACTCGCAGCTCGCGTTCGGCGTCGGCGCTTCTCCAGCCGGCGCTGCCTTCCCGGGCCCATTTACCACCAATAGCCACACCGAAACCTTTTCATCGGACGGTCCGCGGCGAATCTTCTTCAACTCCAACGGCACAGCCATCACGCCGGGCAATTTCAGCGCGACAGGCGGTCAGGCGCTCAATAAGCCCGACATCGTCGCTGCCGACGGTGTGTCCATTTCTATTGCGAGCACGTTCGGTAACGGTACGTTCTTCGGTACGTCGGCAGCAGCGCCGCACGCAGGTGCGATTGCCGCGCTGATCAAGGCCGCGAATACGTCGATGACGCCAACGCAGATTCGGGCGGCAATGATTGCGAGCGCGATCGACATCGAGGCGCCGGGCCTCGACCGCGACTCCGGCGTCGGCATCATCATGGCCGACGTCGCAGTGACCTTGTTCCCGCCGGCGATCACGTCGCAACCGGCGGACAAGGCGATCGTGATCGATCAGAACGCGACCTTCACCGCCGCGTCGAGCGGCAACCCGGCGCCGACGTGGCAATGGCAGGCTTCCACGGACGGCGGGTCGAACTGGACCAATCTCTCGGAGGGGGCGCAGTACACCGGCGTCTTCACGCCGTCGCTGACAGCGGTGGCTCCGCTGCTCGAGACCAGTGGGACGAAGTACCGGGCGCTCGCGATCAACAGCACGGGGTCGGCGGTGACGAATGTCGTCACGCTCACGATCGCGTTGCCGGCCGACGGCAACATGGTCCAGAACGGGACCTTCTTCAATGGCCGCACGAAGTGGCTCTTCTTCGAAGAACCGGACATCGTGCACAACAGCGGCGCCGGCGGCGTGTTCGAGTACCACAAAGCGAATCCGACGACGACGGCGTCGGGTCAGGCCGTGATTTTTCAGAACACGGGCCAGGCCGTGGCCGCGGGCGCGCCCATCGTCGCGCAGTTCGACATCGGCAACGCCGACACCATCCGCAAGCGCATCAGCGTGCTCGTCATCGACTCGGACTTCAGCGATTTGTCCGTCTGCACGTTCTGGTTGCCGGCGAACAGCCCGCTGCAGACGTACCAGATGAAGACGCATCCCACCAAGGCGTGGGCGAACGCATCGATCTATTTCTACGCCGCGTCCACGGGCACCGGCAATTACCGGCTGGACAACGTGACGGTGAAGCCCGACGCAGCTGGATCGTCCACGCGGACGACGTGCGTCGATCCGATGCGGCCGGCGCCAACCCTGGATCCGGCTGGTCCGAATCTCCTGACGAACGGCGACTTCAGCACGGGCCTCGGGCCGTGGGGGCCGTTTTTCGATCTGACGCATCAGTTGACAGGCGGCGTCTTCGAGTTCATTCGACCGGGCACGCCTGGCGTGCCGGCCGGCGGGATTCTGCAAGCGACGAATCAGGCGATGACATCGGGCCAGATCCTGAGCGCGTCCTTCAAGCTGGGCAACAGCAGCGGCGTCCGTAAGCGTGTCACCGTACTCCTGCACGATGGCGACTTCCTCGATCTATCGGCGTGCACGTTCTGGCTCGCGCCCGGTCAAGTGCTCTCGACGTATGCCATGCGCTCATACGCATCGAAGGCCTGGACCAACGCGACGCTGTCGATTTACGCGGCCACCACGGGGCTCGAGCAGTGGACCCGCGTTGACGATGTGACATTCCAGACCACACCTGCGGCGACGGCCTTGGGCACCGAGTGTCTCGAGCCGCCGGTCGGCACGTTCCCGATAGCGAACGTGGGGGACGTCGCCGCGTCATTCGCGGGCCGAGATGTTCCGCACGCGCAGCTCATGAGCATCGCGCCTGCATCCGACGGCTGGGCGTTCGGCGCGGCCGGATGGGCGAGTGGACAGTCGCGAGGCGTCTGGCTCGAGCGCGTCGATCTCACAGACACGACAACGGCGTCATTGACGTTCTCATCGCTGCTGTTGTCACGTGGCTCGACCGCGTCCGTGCAAGTCAGCGAAGACGGCGTTGAGTGGACGACCGTCGCCGGCATTCCACCGGGCGATGGCTGGGCCACCATTGCCGCCGACCTCACCGTATTCGCCGGCCGCGTGATCTACCTGCGATTTGCGTTCGACGCCGTTGAAGGCGACATGGGCGCAGCGCCCGACACGTGGCATGTGATGCACGTGACGATCGTGAAATGATTCTCACGCGACACCGCAGGCTCTCTTCGCGACCTTCGCCCCATTCGCGATCTTCGCGTGCCGCAGTAGACTTGCCCAGTCAGGAAGGTGCTGTGTGAATACGAAGCTGATGCGGGGAATCGTGGTCGGGCTGGTGCTGGCGGCGGGCGCGGCGGCGTCGATGCGAGCGCAGGGGGCGGCGCCCTCAATGTATAGCGAGATGCGCTGGCGGTCGATTGGCCCCACGCGGGCGGGGCGCGCGCGAGCGCTGTCCGGCGTGCCGAGCCAGCCGAACGTCTTCTACATCGGTTTCGACAACGGCGGCGTCTGGCGCTCAACCGACTTCGGATCCACGTGGAAGCCGTTGTTCGATGACCAGCCGACCGGATCCATTGGCGCTATCGCGGTCGCGCCCTCGGACCCGAACATTATCTATGTCGGCTCGGGCGCCGGCATCATTCGGCCTGACCTTGCCACCGGCGACGGGATGTACAAATCCACCGACGCGGGCAAGACGTGGACGCATCTGGGGCTCCGCGACACGCAGATGATCGCGAACGTCGCGGTCGATCCGAGGAATCCGAATCGCCTGTTCGTCGCGGCTCTCGGTCATCCGTACGGTCCCAATGCGGAACGCGGCATCTTCCGATCGACCGACGGCGGCGCGACGTTCCAGAAAGTCCTCTATAAAGATGAGTACGTCAGCGGCAACGACGTCCGCATCGATCCCAGCGACCCGAACACGATCTACGCAAACCTCTGGCAACAGCAGCAGAGCTATATCGAAGGAGGCAACTTCGGCGGCAACACGACCTCGAACGACGGCGGCATCTTCAAGTCGACCGACGGTGGCTCGACCTGGAAACAGCTGACCACCGGACTGCCAGGCGTGCTGCAAGCCAATCTCTCAATCGCGCAGAGCAATCCGAAGGTGGTGTACGCGATGGTCGCGTGCATCGGTCCGTGCGTGCCGCCGGTCGCCGGCGCGGGCGGTGTCGGCGGCGGTGGCGGGCGCGGCGGCGGTGGCGGCCAGACGATTGGACTCTTCAAGACGACCGACGGCGGTGACCACTGGTTCCTCGCCACCGAGGATCCGCGAATCGCCGAGAAACAGTCATCGCGCATTCCCGCGGATCAACGTCCGCTCGGCCGTATCGGCGGCGGCGATCTGCCGACGGTGACCGTCGACCCGAAGAATGAAAATGTCGTGTACAGCTGTTCGACCGTGTTCTGGCGGACGGAAGACGGCGGGCTGACGTGGTCGGCCGTGCGCGGCGCGCCGGGCGGCGACGACTACCAGAAGACCTGGATCAATCCCGACAATCCCAACATCATTCTTGCCGTCGCCGATCAAGGCGGCGTCGTCTCGGCGAATCGAGGCGAGTCGTGGAGCAACTGGTACACGCAGCCGACGGCCGCGATGTATCACGTGACCGCCGACAACGCGTTTCCGTACCGGCTGTGCGGCGGCCAACAGGATTCCGGATCGGCCTGCGTGGACAGCCGCAGCAACGACGGCCAGATCACATTTCATGACTGGCATCCGGTGAACATTCAGGAATACGGCATCGCCGCGCCGGATCCGAAGAACCCGGACCTCGTGTTCGGCAGCCAGCGAAGCGGTGTGTCGCTCTACAACCGCGAGACAGGCCAGACCGCCGCGGTCGGACCACCAGCCGACGTGCGTGCTGCGTTCGGCCGCAACGTGCGCACGATGCCGATCCTCTGGTCGCCGGCGGATTCAACGGTGCTCTTCTACGCGCAGAACGCCGTGTTCAAGACCATCGATCAAGGACACAGCTGGACGCGCATCAGTCCCGACCTCACGCGTCAGATCTGGGCCGTGCCGGCGAATACCGGCAAGTACGGCGCCGGCGTCACCCCGTCGCCGGCGGGATCGATCACGGCGCTCGCGGCCTCGCCGAAGAGCGTGAACGTGCTTTGGGCGGGCACCGACGACGGCGTCATTCACGTCACGATGGACGGCGGATTGAAGTGGACGAATGTCACGCCGCCGGCCATCAAGCCGTGGGCGCGTGTGTTCAACATGGAAGCGGGACAATTCGACACGCTCACGGCGTACGCGGCCGTGAACACGATGCGGCTCGACGACATGAACCCGCATCTGTGGCGCACGCACGACGGCGGCAAGACGTGGACGGAGATCAACACCGGCATCGCGCCCGGTGCCGTCACGAATTCCATCCGCGAGGACCCTCGCAAGAGGGGTTTGCTCTACGCGTCAACCGACACGCAGGTCTGGTTCTCGACGGACGACGGCGATCACTGGCAGTCGCTGCGGCTGAATATGCCGGCGATCTCGGTGCGCGACATTCAGGTGAAAGACGACGCGACGTGTCACTGCTCAGATCTCGTGGCCGGCACGCACGGCCGCGGCTTCTGGATCCTCGACAACATCACGCCGCTGCGGCAGCTGGCGGAGGCGCAGGCTGCGAATGCGCCATACCTCTTCAAGCCAGGCACCGGTGTGCGCGTGCGATTCGGGATGAACGATCCGACGCCGTGGCCGCCGGAATTGCCGGCCGGCGAGAATCCGCCGCCCGGCGCGCTCGTGGACTACTACCTGCCGGCGGCCGCGCGCGGTGAGGTGAAGCTCGAAGTGTTGAATGCCGCGAAGCAGGTCATTCGGACGTACTCGAGCACGGAGCCGGTGCGTAATCCGGATCCCGCGAAAGATCCCGTCGCCTACAACAAGCTCTGCCAGGCGACGCCGACGGCGCCCGATTGCGGTCTGCCGCTCTATTGGCCCGCGCCGCAGCAGGTGTTGATGACGACCGCCGGTCATCATCGCTTCTCGTGGGATTTGCACTACGACCCGCTCGGCGGCGGTGGGGGTGGACGCGGTGGCGGTGCCGGCGGTGCAGTGCCGCATCGCACGTATCCCGGCGTGAATTCGCCGTGGGTGGCGCCGGGCACGTACACGGTGCGTCTGACGGTTGACGACAAGAGCATGACGCAGCCGATCACCGTGAAGATGGATCCGCGCGTGCGAGACTCGCTCGCCGTGCAGCAGATCTACACGTTGACGACGCAGATGGAAAACGGCGCAATGACGGCGGCGGCTGCCGCGACGCAGGCGAGAGAAGCAATCGACAAGCTGCGTCAGAAGCCGGCATCATCGGCGAACGAGGCATTGATCAAAGACCTCGACGCGATCGCACCGGCCGCGCCGGCACCGGGCGCCGGCGGTGGCGCCGGTGGCGGTGGTCGTGGTGGCGGCGGCACTGCGGCACCGGTCCCGACGTTGACGACGATCGGCGCGGAGATGGTCGCGGCCGCGATGGCGTTCCAGGGATCCGAGATGCCGCCGACTGCGGCGCAGCTCAAGGCGTGTCAGCAGCGTCAGGCCGAGTTCATGGCGCTGATGGCGAAGTGGACCGCGCTGAAACTGAAACTGAAGTAGGGCGGACCGACTTTGTGGTCCGCCGGATCCACGTCATTCATGACCGGCCGCCGCGACCCGGCGGCCGGTTCGTCCTCTATTGGATGATCGGCGCGCGCCGGCTCGTCTGGAACTTCGCGCTCGATCGCGCGGTCCATTGGGCCAAGGCACTCCGGCAGCCGCTCGTCGTCTTCGAGGCCCTCCGGGCCGATCACCACTGGGCCTGCGATCGCATTCATCAGTTCGTGATTGACGGCATGCGCGACAACGCGCGTGTCTGCGCGCGTGCGGGCATCGGCTACGTCCCATACGTGGAGCCGTCACCGCGAGCGGGCGCAGGACTGCTGCGTGCGCTGTCGGCGCAGGCGGCGGTCGTCATCACCGATCGCACGCCGGTCTTCGATCTGCCGGAACTCGTCGCAGCAGCCACGCCGCAGATCGATGCCCGCTTCGAAGAGGTCGACAGCAACGGCATTCTGCCGCTCGACGCGCCGCCTGAGGGCGTCGTGTTTCCGACCGCGTATGTGTTTCGACGGTATCTGCAACAGGTGCTGCCGGCGCATCTCGAGGCGCGACCGAAGTCGACGCCGGTTCGCGCGCGAACGCTGCCGCCACCGCCGGCGATCACGGCGGACATCCGCCGGCGCTGGCCGATGATGAATCTCGACGACGTGCGGATCGCGGCGTTGCCGATCGATCACGCGGTGCGGCCCGTCGCGGCGACCGGCGGCGCCTCCGCCGCACGCGCCTGCCTCGACGCATTCATCGAGCGTCGTCTCGACCGGTACGGCGAGGGTCGCAATCATCCTGACGACGACACGAGCTCGGGGCTGTCGGCGTATCTGCACTTCGGTCACGTCTCGGCGCATGAGATCGCCGGCCGTGTGCTGGCCGACGCGCGGTGGACGCCGCGACAGATCGCGAGGACGTCGCGCGGTGCCAAGGCAGGCTGGTGGGGCGCACCGGCGCCGGTCGAGTCGTTTCTCGACCAGCTCATCACCTGGCGTGAGCTCGGATTCAACATGAGTGCCCGGCGGCCGGATCACCGGACGTTCGAGTCGCTGCCGCACTGGGCGATCGCGACGCTCGACAGACACGCGGGCGACCGTCGCAAACATGTCTACTCGCTGGACGAGTTCACGGCCGGGGCCACGCACGATCCGCTGTGGAATGCGGCGCAGCGTCAGCTCGTCACCGAAGGCCGCATCCACACCTATTTGCGCATGCTGTGGGGCAAGAAGATCCTCGAGTGGAGCGCGTCGCCGCGCGAAGCACTCGACGTCATGATCGCCCTCAACGATCGCTTCGCGCTCGACGGCCGCGATCCCAATTCGTACAGCGGCATCGGCTGGGTGCTTGGACGTTACGACCGTCCGTGGGCGCCCGAGCGGCCCATCTTCGGTTCGATACGCTACATGAGCTCGACGAACACGGCCCGGAAGCTGAGGCTGAAGAAGTACGTCGAGCGCTTCACCGGTTCGGGACGATAATACTTGCCCGTGCGCACGGCACTGACGACGCTGATCGCGGCGACGCTGGTCGTGATGATGTCCGCGCGTCAATCGACGACCGAACGAATCGGTACCGGCGCGATCACTGGAACAGTGCTCGAATCTGCGACAGGCCGGCCGGTCGCCGGCGCCACGCTCATGCTCGAGGAGCGCGGCAAGCCCGGGACCTTTGGCCGCACCCGTTCGCAAGTGACGACGCCGAAGGGACGATTCGCGTTCGTCGACTTGCCGGCATTCGACAACTTCATTCTCACCGTCACGAAGACCGGATACCTCGATGGCGGATTCCGGCGCACCGATCCGCGCGGTCCCAGCGCTCCGATCATCCTCAAAGAGGGTGAGTGGCTCGACAACGTGCGCATTGATCTCATGCGACCGGCACCGTCGTCGATGAGCGTGGCGAGCCCGTCGTCGGAGCGCATGTGCGCGTGTTGCCGCAGATGCTGATCGCCGGCCGCCTACAATGGCTCGCGGGGCCGTCAGCTGTCACCGACGATCGCGGCATGTATCGGATCGCCGGGCTCGGGCCAGGTAAGTACGCGGTGTCAGTGCCGTCGGTGCAAGCGACGTTGCCGACAGGCGCCAATATTCCCAAGCCCGGCGCGGTCGCCGGCAGTGCCGCTGACATGAAAGCGATGAGAGACGACATGCAGCGCGAGAAGCTGTTCGTCGACTCCGGCAACGGTCAGCAGCTGATTGTCGGGCGATTTGCTACGTCGCCGCCGCCGTCGATCGATGGTCAGCGGACGGCATATCCGATCGTGTTCTATCCGAACGTCACTGCGCCCACGGATAGCGCCGCGATTGATCTCGGGCCTGGCGAAGATCGGTCATCCATCGACGTACAGCTCGTGCCCGTGCGGGCGGTGCGTGTGTCCGGTGTCGTCGATGGTCCGCCGGCTGCGGTCGCCAATCTTCATCTGCGGCTGGTGCCGATCGGTCTCGAGGAACTGGGACAGGGCAGTGAAGTGGCCACGACAGTTACGCGCGGGGACGGGCGATTCACGTTCGTGGATGTGCCGTCCGGCAACTACGTGCTGGAAGCTCACCACTCGTCGACCGAAATCTCGGCCTCCGCGATGGACAGCGCGTACACAGGCGTACCGGCGGCGGTGCCACTGCCGACGGTCAGCGCGACGTCGTATGGCGTCGCAGCTGCGCCGCCCGGCGTCAATCTCGTAGCGCTTCGCGACAGAGAGCCGCCGTTCTGGGCGCAGCGTCGTCTGGATGTAGGCAATCGTGACATTGACGACATCGTGCTACCGCTACAGCGGCCGATCTCCATGACGGTGCGGCTGGCCTGGGCGTCCGGCACGCCGGATTCGCGTCCCATGCCGGTGCTCGAGCCGGCGGACGGACGCCGCTCGCTGGGACTGCACGTGCCGCTCGCGCTCGGGATGGGTGCATCGCAACTCTTCACGCTCGAGGGTCTGAAAGCCGGGTCGTATCTGCTGCGCCTCATGAATGCGCCTGGCATCACCATCGAGTCGATTGTGTGGGACGGGCAGGATTACTTCGAGCGGCCGTTCGACACGACAGGCGGACGCGACATTGAGAACGTCCTCATGACACTGAGGTCCGCGGCGTCCTCGATCAGCGGCACGGTTGTCGAGACCGGCCCGGTCAGGACCTCTGCCGCCGTGATTGCGTTTCCGGTCGATCGCGACCGCTGGTCGAACTACGGATTCAATCCGTTGCAAATCAAGTCGGCGATGGTGCGCACGGATCGCGCATTCCAGCTGGACGGCCTGCCCGCCGGTGACTACTACGTCGTGGCCGTGCCTGCCGCACAGGAACGCGCGTGGACGACGCCGGGTTTCTTCGAAAGTCTCACCGGCCGTGCGACTGTAGTGCGTCTGCAGAGCTACGACACGAAGATTCCGAACATCGTGCTGAGCCTCGTCAAATGACGCGCCGACACTTCGGGATGGCGTGCTCGCTGTGGTTGCTGGCGGCGATGTTGTTGTCTGGCTCCGCCGAGGGTACGACGGAGATCTCGGGTCGTGTCATGAGCGCGACATCTCCGCCGGCTCCGCTGGCTCGAGTCTTTGTCACGCTGGCCGGTAAATCGCTGCAGCCGAGTCGCACGGTCATCACGGACGGCGAGGGCCGGTTCGTGTTCGCGAATCTCTCGACCGGCAGCTTCACGGTCACCGCGTCGCGGCCTGCCTTTATCACCACGGCGTTCGGGGCGAAGCGCCCTGGCCGGCCGGGCACGCCGATCACGCTCACGGCCGGTCAACGCATCACGAACGTGACGATCGCGCTCGCGCGCGGTGCGGTCGTCACCGGGATAGTTCGCGGCATCGATGGTGCGCCCGCGTCGGGCGCCGAGGTCACGGCCACGGCGTCTGAAACCGCGTCACCGCTTGTCGCCATGACCGACGATCGGGGCGTGTATCGGATTTACGGTCTCGTACCCGGCAAGTACGTCGTCAGCGCCAAAGTCTCTGGGTCGCCGATGACGACGCTCCGGCAGACCTCTGATGAGCAGATGGACGCATTGCTCGCGAGACTGCAGCGTCGCGGTGTGGCGTCGTCGGGAGCGACGGCGCCGGCGCCGGGCAATACGTCGGGGCCTTCATCGAGCGCGGCAACGCGAGTTGCGACATATGGCTACGCACCGATCTATTTTCCGGGCACAGCGGACGCGGATGAGGCGACGACGTTGACGCTGGTGGCGGACGAGGAGCGCACGGGCATCGACATTGGGATTCGGCTGGTGCGAAGTGTTTGGGTTGAGGGGCGTGTCGCGTTGGCGACGGGCACGCTGCCATCGGACACGCAGGTGGTGCTCACGCGGCAAGGTTTGCGCGCAGGCGGGCAACCGAACAGTCTGGCGTCGCCGGCGATGCTCCGTCAGCCGGACCCGACCGGCGCGTTTCGATTCCCGGGCGTGTTGCCCGGCAAGTACAAGGTCATGGCGCGCGCGAGCGGCGTCTGGGCGCTGACGGATATCGCCGTTGCGGACGATGACGTATCCGGGCTCGACTTGCAGCTGCAGCCGGCGCTCCGGCTCACGGGGCGCGTGACGTTCGACGCGCGCACCCAGACGCCGCCGGCGAATCTTTCGGCCGTCCGATTGCGCGTGACGGATCTGAACAACCCGACGTTTGTGGTGAACGGCGCCGCGCGCCCTGACGGCACGTTCGAGGTGAGCGGCATACTGCCCGGCACGCATGCCGTGGGCGCACCCGGCGTCGACGGCGGCTGGTGGCTGCGCTCCGTCGCGATCGGCGGGCGTGACGTACTCGACTTTCCCCTGGAGATCACATCTGCCGATGTCTCTGGCGCGGTGGTCACGTTCACGGATCGCCACACTGAACTGGCGGGGTCGCTGCAGAGCGCCCCGAACGTGCCGGCGCCCGAGTATTTTGTCGTCGTGTTTCCTGCAGATCGCGCGTTCTGGCGCCCCGGCGCCCGTCGCATTCAGGTCACGCGCCCTTCGACTGACGGCCGGTTTGTATTTCGTGATTTACCGGGGGGCGACTACCTGATCGCGGCGCTGACTGACAGGGAGGCGTCCGATCTGGCCGATGTGTTGTTCATCCAGCAGCTGGTCCCGCTCGCCGCCTCCGTCCGTATCGTGGACGGCGAGCAGACGACCCGCGATCTCCAGGTCGTGCGGTCGTCCCGATCTTGAGCGGCTCGGCCAATGACTCAGTCCGTGTCGGCCAATGAACGAGCGCGTGTAGGCCACTGACTGACTGAGCGAATGGTGCCGCCGACAACCCCACTCGGCACGGTCGTTGCAATCACGCCAGCACCATCTCCATGAATAGCCGGGAGTTTTTCCGCAAGGCGACGACGTGTCCGCCTCGTCGTCGTCCTCGAAAGCGGGAGGTTGGTGATCCCGAGGCTCGTGCGCTGCCTCGCCGGCCGTCGGGCACGCTCGACGACAATCCCCTCACGGACCCACTCTTCGAGATCAAGCGTCCGCTACGGGCACTGAATGGCCCAACGCCCGGCGCGTCGCACGTGGAGTTTGAACCGATCGACATCCTCGATCTGCGCAAGAAATATCACGCGACTCAACGGCACTTCGCGGCGATGTTCGGGATCAGCGTCGAGACCCTCCGCAACTGGGAGCAGGGGAAGCGGAGACCCCAGGGGCCCGCTCGCGCCTTGCTGCGTGTGGCCAAAGCGCATCCGGAAGCGGTCGTGCAGACGCTGTGGCGCTACCGGCGCGTCTGGTGGATGGACTGATGGGACTGCCCTCGGAACTGATCTCGAGTGGCCGGCCAGGGCCGGTGACCTCCTATGCGCGGGTCGTTCATCGAACGACGAGCTCTCGGTCAGCGACCGACACGGCGTCGGTCAGTGACCGAGACGGCATCGGTCAGTGACCGACACGGCATCCGTCAATGGCCGACTCGGCGAAAAATCAGGACCACACGGGATCGCCGAGGCGCGAGTTGGTATCAGCGGCGCGGCGCTGGTGGCGTCGCCCCGGAGTCGCTCATTGACCGACGGCTGGTCGTTCACTGACCGATGACGTGTCGGCCCATGGCCGACGCAGCCCGAAACCAGGATCCACATCGGGTCGATCGCCAGCGCGTGAGCCGGTTCCTTGCCCGCGCGAGCCTCTCGAGCGCTGAGTCGTTCAGTGACCGACACCGTGTGGGCCAACGACCGATACGCACTGGGTCATGGGCCGAGACGGGGTGGGTCACTGGCCGACTCGCGCGACACAGCCGCGCTACACTCTCGGCCCATGCACCTCCAGCCCATCGACTGGGTCATCGTCGCGGCCTCGCTGTTCATCTGTTTCGTGCCGGCGTTGTTCTTCGGCCGCCGCGCCGGCCAGAGCACGTCGGAGTTCTTCGCGTCGGGACGCGCGGTGCCGTGGTGGCTGGGCGGATTGTCGATGGTCGCGACGACCTTCAGCAGTGACACGCCGAATCTGGTGACCGACATCGTGCGGCGCAACGGCGTGGCCGGCAATTGGGTGTGGTGGGCGTTCGTGCTGACCGGCGTCTCGACGGTCTTCTTCTACGCGCGGCTGTGGCGCCGATCCGGCGTCCTCACCGATCTCGAGTTCTACGAGTTGCGGTACTCGGGCACGGCGGCGTCGGTCGTGCGCGGATTTCGCGCGGTCTATCTCGGCCTGCTCTTCAACTGCATGATCATGGCGACCGTGAATCTGGCCGCGTGCAAGATCGCGGGGATTCTCTTCGGCCTCGAGCGATGGCAGACGCTCGCGCTCGTCGGCGGACTCAACGTCGCCTTTGCCGCGATGTCGGGCCTGTGGGGCGTGCTCGTCATCGACATGATTCAGTTCTTCATCAAGATGTCCGCGGTGATCGCCGCGGCATATTTCGCGCTGCAGGCGCCGCAGGTCGGCGGCTTGCACGGACTCATGGACAAGCTCTCGACCGTGCGCGGCCCCAACGGCCTCAACTACCTCAACGTCCTGCCGGACTTCACGAACGACTGGGACCTCGCCGTCGCCGTCTTCATCATGCCCATCGCCGTGCAGTGGTGGTCGGTGTGGTATCCCGGCGCGGAACCCGGCGGCGGCAGCTACATCGCGCAACGGATGCTGGCGGCCAGGTCCGAGAAGGATTCACTCGGCGCCGTGCTGTTCTTCAACATCGCGCACTACGTGCTGCGGCCGTGGCCATGGATTCTGGTGGCACTCGCGTCGTTGCTCGTCTACCCGCAACTCTCGGACATCCAGACGGCGTTTCCAAATCTCGATCCGAGCCTGCTCGGCCACGACATCGCGTATCCCGCCATGCTGAAGTTCCTGCCGACCGGCTTCATCGGCCTGATGGTCGGCGGCCTCATCGCGGCCAACTCGTCGACGATTCTGACGCACCTCAACTGGGGCGCCTCGTACCTCGTGCACGACTTCTACCGCCGCTTCGTCCGGCGCGACGCGGCCGAGCATCACTACGTCACCGTCGGCCGCGTGACGACGGTCATCTTGTTTCTGTGCTCGTCCGCCGTCGTCTACCTGATGGACACGGCGAAGGACGCGTTCGACATCATTCTGCAGATTGGCGCGGGCACCGGCCTCCTGTATCTCGTGCGCTGGTTCTGGTGGCGTGTCAACGCGTGGTGCGAGGTCGTCGCCATGACGAGCTCGCTCGCCATTTCCATCGTGCTGTTGCTGCTGGCGAAGCAGGGCATGCAGATCAGCACGCATGCCGCCCTCATGATTACGGTCGCGACGACGACGGTGTGCTGGGTGGCGGCGGCGTATCTGGGGCCGCAGACAGACCGCTCCGTCCTCATCGCGTTTTACAAGAAGGTGCGGCCCTTCGGGCCCGGCTGGACGCGCATCCGTCAGGACGCCGGCGTCGGCGCCGCCGAGGCCGCAACCGGCCACAACATTCCCCGCGCGCTCCTCGGCTGGGTCGCCGGCTGCACCGCGATCTGGTCGGCGCTGTTCACCGTCGGCAATTTCCTGTACGGCCGCATGCCGCAAGCCTGGGGACTGCTCGTCGTCTTCGCGATCAGCTCAGCGGTGCTGGCCAGCGTCGTGCGCACGCTGTGGGCTGACAAACAGCAAGCCACGGGTGCTTGATCGCTCGGCCTCAGGTCTTGCCCGCGAAGTAGCCTGGGCGCACGCGTACCGTGCCTTTGCGCTGCTTCAGCCTGATCTTCACGTCGTGCCAGCCGTCGTCTCCCTTCACGCCGGTGGGCGTATAGGTCAGGACATATCCGGCGCGGAAGTCGTCGAGCAGTTTCAGGAACTGCTGCGTCAGCTTGTCGTGTGACTCCGCTTGCATCAGTGTGCCGCCGGTGGCCTTGGCGGCGGCTTCCATCGCGAGGAACCCTGTTGAAGGGTCGCGCGGCATCACGACGTTGACGACGGCGTCCGAGCGCTGGAGTGTCTCGAGCGCGGACTTCTCCTGCAGCCAGCTCGTCGTGTCCTGACCGTCGGTGAAGAGCAGCACGAGCGACCGGCCCGCGGTGCCGTTGACCAGCGAGACGCTCGCAAAGAGCGCGTCCCACATCGACGTGCCGGCGCGCGCTGTGAGGCCGGCCAGCACCTTGAGCAGGTCCATGCGCTCGCTGGCCGGCGTGGTGCGCAGCGTGAACTGATCCGAGAACGTCACGAGCCAGGCGAGGTCGTCGGGTTTCAGCGCGCCGACGACAGCTTCGCAGCTCGTGACCAGATCTTTCAGCGCGTCCCCCTGCTCCACACTTCCGCTGACGTCGAGCGTCAGGGCGACCGCGACGTTACCGCTCGTCGGCGCCAGACTCGGCGTCTGCGCGACGCCGTTGTCGACGACCTCGAAGTCGCCCGCCGAGAGCCCGCTGATTGGGACACGGCCGTTGGTCACGAGCACATCGAATCGCACGACATCCGTCGACCCGCGGAACACGGGTGTCTGCTGCGCACGCAGGGGCAGTACCGCGGCGACGAGCACGAGGGCGATGACGGAAGCACGTAAATGCATCAGATCGACTCAGAACTGAGAGCTCGAGACTTATCGGGAGCTCGGAACCCACCTTCGCCCGGCGCTGACGGTGTCCGGGGTTTCGGTGGCCAAGCCCCCGGAACCTCCGGAAGCCTGCCGTGTCATGTCCCGCATGATCCGAATCCGGCTCGCTTCCTGCCAATACTGCGCGCCGCGATAGATCGACCATGGGTCGAGCACGGCGGTACCGCCGTGGCCTTCGTCGCCGAACATCGCGCGAGCGGCGGGCCAGCCGGCGCTGCCCCGGCCGGTGCGCACGAGCGCCTGACCCAGGGCCACGGCGGCCGTGTGGGCGCGCGGATACGCGGCGACGGCCTCGCGGTAGTAGGGGATGGCACCCGAAAGATCGTCCTCGAACTCCGCCATCTCACCGAGGAACAGCGCCGACAGATATCTGCCGAACAGATGTCCGCTCTGTTGCGCTTCGCGCCGGGCCTGCTCGAGCTCGTGCCGTGCTTCTTCGTTGCGGTTGAGCATGAAGAGGACGCGGCCCAGCCGAACGCGCGCTTCGACGAGCGACGGCTCGAGCTTGAGCGCCTTGCGCAGCGCCCACTCCGCTTCCTGGCGCTCCGGTCCAAAGATGCCGTGCGGCGTGGACAGCTCTCCGAGCGCCACGGATCCGAGCTGCATGCCGAGGAAGTCCTTCGAGAGCCCGTTCATCAGCGCCTCGGCCGTCGCGCCGTCGAGCAACGCCATCTCTGCATCATCTGAAAACTCGTGCAGCGCCTTCTGAAACAGTCCCCCCGCGCAATCGAGCTGCCATCGTAGACAGTACGAGATCGAGACGATGTACCAACTGCGCGCGAACGCGATCATCCGCTGGTCGTCGTCCTCTTTCGCGCGAGCGAGGAGCGCGTCGACGATGCGATAGGCGTTGAGCGAGTGCGGCTCGAAGACGTTCTCGAGGCCCCAGCTGCCGAGATGGATGAAGTTGGGCGTGTCCTTGCGGAACTTGCCGAAACTGTCGTTTCGAAAGCCGGCCTCAGTGTGGAACACGGCAAGCGCCGCGCGGGTCCAGCGGTCGATGGCCGGGCTCGACAGCCGCGCGTCTTTGGCGACGCGATCGTCCGACCACCCCGAAAAGGTCCTGGCGGCACGTTCGGCGTCGCCTTGCCGATAACGGTCGAACAGCTGCTGGAAGGGTTCGCCGGATTCGGCACTCTGGCCCGTGACGGCCACACCCGTAGCCGAAGCAAGCAGCACCGAGAGCCACACGCACCGTATCCGCATCGCCGGCCCGACCAGGTGCGTAGTGTGCGGGATCGGGAGCTCAAAGTCATTCGGGTGAATCCCGGAAGTCGACCATAACGCAGTTCTACGTTATGATTACGCCATTCAACGTAACGGGACGAACATGTCCGACAATCCCTTCGTGTACGGCGAAATCGTGCCCCGGTCGGCGTTCGTGGATCGCGAGACCGAGCGGGACCGGTTGGTGACGGACCTCGGCGACTGCCAGAAGATCTTCCTGATTTCGCCGCGACGGTACGGGAAGTCATCGCTCGTCCGGCACGTGTTGACGACGCTCGGGAAGCAGGGCGTGGCGACGCTCGAAGTCACCGTCAGCAGCTTCAGCTCCTACGTGGCGTTTCTCGAGGGCTACACGCGCGCGCTGGTCGAGCTCGACACGACCACGGAGCGGGCGCGGTCGTGGATTCGCGACCTGTTCCGCGGCATCAAGCCCGAGTTGCGCGTCGAGGCCGGCGCCTCGGGCGGCGGTCTATCGGTGTCGTTTCCCGCCGTGCGCACGGCGCGGGACGCCGCCAAGCTGGCCGAAGAAGTGTTTGCGCTCCCGGCGAAGATTGCGACCCGCCTGGATCGCAAGCTCGCCATCGCGCTCGACGAGTTCCAGGCGATTGCCAGCTACAACGGCGGCAGTGTGGAGCAGGCGCTGCGCGCCGCCGTGCAGCAGCAGCGTCGCGTCGGCTACGTGTTCTCAGGCTCCGAGCCGAGCCTGATGGAGCAGATGATTGGCCCGCGACGGCCGTTCTACAAAGCCGGCCCGGTCATGCGTCTCGGCAAGATTCCGGCCGACGTCTTTGCCGAGTTCATCGAAGGACGATTTCGAAAATCCGGGATCGCCCCAGAAGCCGGCCTCGGCGCGGCCATCGTCGACCTGTCGGCGAACCTCCCGTACGACGTCCAGCGCCTCGCTCACGAGGCGTGGGACGACGCATCGGTCGCCCGCAAGCGCAACGTGGGTCTCGACGATCTGCACGCGACCCTGCATCGTCTGCTCGCCGAACAGGAGACGATGTTCGAAGCGATCTGGCAGCGGCTGACGCTGGCCCAGCGCGCCGTCCTCCGCGCCGTCGTGCTCGAACACGGTGCCGGCGTTCTCGGCGCTGAAGTGCGTCATCGTTATCGCCTTGGCGGCGCATCCAGCGTGCAGACCGCGCTCACGGCGCTCCAGCGCGAAGACGTGATCACGCGCGAAGATCAGGGCGGCTACGCGGTGGTCGACTCACTGATGCGGGAATGGGTGGCCAGGAAGACGTACTGACACTTGCATCGGGAATCGGCTGGCGGCTATTGGCGATCGGGATTGAGTTATCGGGTCAGCAGACCATCGGATTCCGAGTCGACAACCGATCGTCGATAGACGATTGCCGGATCTCACAATTCTCTCAACGCGACATTGGGATCGACCCGAGCTGCCCGGCGGGCGGGAACGTAGCCCGCGACGATGCCAGCCAGCAGAATCAGTGCCGGCACGATGAACCAGGTCGGGATCGCCATCGGCGTGAACTGGTTGAATCGCGACTGCGTGAGTCGTGAGCCGATGCTGACGAGGAAGACGCCAGGCAGCAGGCCGATGAGCACGATGTGAATCGCGTGGTCCACGACGAGCTTGACCACGCGGCCGGGCGTGGCGCCAAGGGCGAGGCGAATGCCGAATTCCCGCCGTCGCGTACTGACGAAATACGCGACCACGCCGTAGACGCCGAGCATCGCAATGCCGAGCGCGACCGCGCCCAGGCTCGCGATCAAGGCATCGAAGGCACGACGCACGCTGTCGTTCGATCGGAAGTAATCGTCTGCCGTTCTGGCATCGAACACGACGACGTCGGGATTGATCGCGTTCACCGCTTGTCGCAGCGGCTCGAGTATGCCGTCGGGGGACGCGGAGCGGACGACGATGACGCCGCCGTCCTGGTACCACTGAGCCAACGGGATGAACATCGTGTTCGACGGCCGCGTCGGTCCGCGGTCGGTAGACGTCACCATGTCGGCCGTAACGCCGACGACGGTGACCGTGGCATACGGACCCATCTTCACGCGCTGACCGATGGGATCCTCGCCGTGCGGAAACAGATGCTCCACGCCGCTTTCGCTGACGAGCGCGACCTTCGGTGCGTCGTTCGTGTCGAACGTCGTGAAGTCGCGGCCGCGAATCAACCGGAGGCCGAGCGTCTGCAGGTAGCCTGGGGACACGCGTGACGTGTACAGACGCGCGAGCGTGGGGGAGCCGACGCGTCCCGTGGCCGGCGGCTCCGGCTCGACATTCGTCAGGCCGCCGGCCCAGAGCGAGGCCGTGAGGGCCGCCGACTCCACGCCGGGCAGGGCGCGTGCCCGCACGAGCAACTCGTCGTAAAAGGCGCGTCCTTGCGCTTCGTTGAACTTGACCAGCTGAAAGTCCACGCTGGCGCTCGCCAGTCGGCTCGCATCATAGAGCGGCGTCGAGCCCCGCCCATTCTTGTCGCGATCCTGTTGGTAGTGCTCGACGGTCACGCTGGCCGTCATGACGATGCACACCGCGGTCGTGATCTGAATGGCGACGAGCGCCGTTCGTGTGCGGCCGCCCCGTACGGTCAGCCCGCTGCCCGCGCCGGAACCAGCCAACACACGGAGCGGCGGCACACGGCTGACACGCCATGCCGTGGTCACACCGACGACGAGGGCGGCGAGCGTGCCGGCGCCGAAGGCATACAGGAACACGTCCAGGTCCGGCGAGAAATCGACGGAGAGCCGAGCGAACGCGTTTGTACCGAATGCCGGCACCGCACGCCCGAATAACGCCATCGCGCCGATGGCGATCGCGAGTCCGAGTGTCGACGCAGCGACGGCGATGATGGCCGTCTCGGCCACGAACAATCGAAGCAATCGCGCTGTGCCGGCGCCGAGCGATGCGCGCACCGCGACTTCGCCTGTCCGCTGCAGACCGCGTGCGTAGACGAGGTTCGCAAGGTTCGCACACGCGGCCAGTAGAATCAGGCTCGTCAGCGACGTCGCAAGCCACCACGGACCGGACGACCTGACGCCGCCGTACGCCGGGAAACCGGGCCCCAGACTGCGCATGCTGACGACCCCAACCGTGGCCGGCTCCGGCGTCGCCTTTGGGCCGACGGGGACCGTTGACGCCGGCAGGACGGCACGAGCATCTGCACCGAGTTGCTCGGCCGTGGCACCGGGACGCGGGCGGATGAGGATCGCAATCGGATCGTACGAATCGAGGCCGAGCGCCTCTTGGCCGGTGATCATCGCCATGTTCGAGAGTGGCAGCCAGAGATCGGCGCCGCCCGAGACATCGCCGGGCAGCCGAATCACAGCCGGGGCGACGCCGATGATCGAAAACGGCTTCAGATTGATGCGAATCGACGTGCCAATGGCTTCCGGCCTGCGATTGAACCACGTCGACCACAGCCGGTCGCTGATCACCGCGACCCGATTGGCGCCAAGGCGGTCGTCGTCTGCGGCAATCCAGCGTCCGTGCTGGGGTGAGATCGAGAAGAAGGATCCGAAGCTGCCGGGAATCAGCAGCGTCTCGAGTCGCTCGGCGAGGCGTGGACCCTGTGCGATGGTGCGGTACCCAAGGCCTTCGGCAGTGATGGCCGCCGCGCCGGCCGGCGGGTGCGCCTCGAGGGCACGGAGCTCGCTGATACGCATCCAGCGGTACGGATAACTCTGTGGCTTGGCGGTCGTCTTGACGGTCGTGTAGAGATCCTTGACAGACGCCGTCAGCTGCGTGGCTTCGCTAATCGCGTTCAAGATGCCGAACAGCGCGGTCGCCGCACCGATGCCCAGCGCCAGCGTCAGCACCGCCACGACCGTGAACCCGGGCGAGTGCCGCAGTTGTCGCCACGCGTACCGAATGTCTTGAAGCGTATTTCGCATCGTGTATTACTCCGGGATATCGGGACGTAGCGCGGACCGGGTTATGGTCCGCGGAATGGCGGACCGGGTTATGGTCCGCTGGTCGGCGGACCGAAGTTCGGTCCGCCCCACGATAGAGTCTCCGCACTATGACGCGTGCCGCCCTCGGGTTGGCCTTGGCCATCACGTGCGTAACAGTCCCGCACACGCAATCGCGCGCCGGCCTGCCCCCGGCCGTGGTGTTGTCGTCGGGCTGGCTGATGCAGGACGTTGCGCACGTCACGGCCGGCGGCGACACGATTTCGACGCCGGCATTCGCGCCGGAGGTCTACACGCCGAAGCCGTACGTGCCGCCCCCGACGGCATCGGCAAATCCCCAAGGCACTCCCGGCGCCAATCAAGACACACGGCCGCTACTCTCGTCGCACTGGCAGCAGGCACCCGGTCCCTCGTCGTCTGCGTGGTACCGCGCGACGGTGCCCGGCACGGTGCTGACGACGCTCGTGAACAACAACATCTATCCCGACCCGATGTACGGCGAGAACAACCGGCCGAACATCATCCCCGAAAGTCTGTGCCGCACGTCGTACTGGTTTCGCGCGGAGATGACCGTCCCGGCGACGTTCGGGTCACGGCGCGTGTGGCTGAACTTCGACGGCATCAACTACATGGCTGACGTGTGGGTCAACGGCGCGAAAGTCGGCGACGTGCGCGGCGCATTCGCGCGCGGGCAATTCGACATCACGTCGCACGTCACGCCCGGCAAGACGGCGGTCATCGCCGTGCTCATCAAGCCGCCGCTCATTCCCGGCGATCCGGAGGAAAAGACGCAACTCACGGGCCTCGGCATCAACGGCGGCGTCATGTCGAAGGACGGCCCGGCGTTCATCGCGACGCAGGGCTGGGACTGGGTGCCCGGCATCCGCGATCGCGACATGGGGATCTGGCAGAAGGTCAGCCTCTCGGCGACCGGTCCCGTCGTGATTCGTGACGCGCGCGTTGTGACCGATCTTCCGCTGCCGCGGCTGGATTCGGCCGACGTCTCGATCGACGTGCCGATTCGCAATGTCGGCGAGTCGTCGCAGACAGGCGTGGTCAGCGGCAGCCTGGGCAACGTCAAATTCAAATCAGCCCCCATCACGCTGGCGGTGGGCGAGTCGCGCACGGTGAAGCTCGCGTCTGACTCGCTGCCCGCGCTGCGCCTGAAGAATCCGAAGCTCTGGTGGCCGAACGGCTTCGGCGATCCGAATCTGTATCTCCTGCGACTGACGTTCGAGACAGGCGGCGTTGAATCAGACGCGACCGAGTTCAACGTCGGCATTCGCGAATTGGGTTATCAGGCCGGAGCTTCGGAGAACCTCGTGCTCATTGTCAACGGCGTCCGCGTGTTTGCGAAGGGCGGCAGCTGGGGACTGGACGACGCGATGAAGCGAGTCCCGCGGGAGCGGCTCGACGTGATGATGCGCTTCCAGCGGGAAGCCAACTACACGATCGTGCGCAACTGGGTTGGTCAGAGCACCAGCGAGGACTTCTACGATCTCGCCGACCGTTACGGCCTGATGATCTGGGACGAGTTCTTCCAACCGTACGCGGGTCTCGATGCTGGTCGAGCCGACGGTGAGAGCGGCGAGAACGACATCACCGACGTGCCGATGTATCTTGCGAACGCGCGCGACAAGGTGCTGCGATTTCGAAATCATCCGTCCATCGTCTTGTGGTGCGGACGTAACGAAGGTGATCCCGCGCCGAAGGCGCTCGCCGCCGCGCTCGAGTCGATGATGGCGGAGTTGGATCCGACACGCCTGTACCAGAAGAATTCCGACGCCGGCCGCGGCGTGCGTTCGGGTGGCCCGTACTATTGGCAGCCGCCGCAGGCGTACTACGGCGAAGGACGCGGCGGTCGAGGTGCGCTGACGCCCTTCAAGACCGAGCTCGGATCGCTGTCGATTCCGACGATCGAATCGATCTACGGGATGATGCCGGCCGCCGACGCCGAGAGATTCCCCAACGATGTCTGGGCCGAGCACGATTTCGCCGCCGGGCGGGGCGACGCCAACCAGGCCGGCACGTACATCGAGACCCTGCGGGCCCGGTACGGTCCGGTCGACACGCTGCCGAAGTTCGTGCGTGCGGCACAACTCGCCAACTACGAAGCCTTCCGCGCGCTGTACGAGGGACGGCTTGCAAAGTTATTCGATCCCGCCAATGCGGTTATCACGTGGATGAGCAATCCGGCGCAACCCAGCTTCACCTGGCAGATCTACAGCCACGATCTCGAGCCGTTCGGCAGCTTTTTCGGCGCCAGGAAGGCCTGTGAGCCCGTGCACGTGATGCTCAACGAGCGCGATGGCCAGGTCATGATCGTCAATCACACGCCGCAACGGCTCCGCGGACTGTCGCAGCAGGTCACCGTAATCAACCTCGACGGGTTCCTGGCGGGCCGAAGGACAACGGTCAATCTCGATGTCGAACCGGGTTCTGCGACGGGTACCGGGCCGCCGGAAGCCTCGTCGCAGATGTCGATCTCGAATGTGCACTTCGTGAAGCTCGAGCTTCGCGACGAGCACAAGAGGCTGATCTCGTCGAACTTCTACTGGCGCAATCGCACCGACGCGAACGACCTGACGGCGCTCAACGGCCTGCCGTCCGTAGCGTTGCGGACGTCGATCAAGCGGCGGTCAAAGGATGGCAAGGTGTACGTCGACGTCACGCTCGAGAACCCGGCGAAGGTCGTCGCGCTGATGACGCATCTACAACTGCGCAACGCACGCACGAACCAGCGCGTCCTGCCGGTGTTCTACTCCGACAACTACATCTCACTCGTGCCAGGCGAGAAGCGCACCCTCACCGTCGAGGCGGCTGTCCGTGATCTCGGCCCCGAAGCGCCGATCCTCGCGCTCGACGGCTGGAACATCATTCCCACCATCCTGCGTTGAACTTTCTGCGACCCCGCGGGCGACGACGCGTTGCAAGAACTGCGACGCGTATGCGAGCTCGCAGGGTCTACCGCCAATCAGGACGGCACGATTCCTGCGTTGTGACGGGGTCTACCGATCCTGCTTGCCCAGGTGGGCTAGACGACGGTAGGGTGAGAGAGGCTTTGTGGCGGTGACGGAGCTCGGCTGGCGGCCATCGAAGACCGGGTTGGGGAGAACGAGACGATGGTTGAATCGATTCGCGGCGACATCATCAGGCTCGAGACCGATATGAACCGGCGCTTCGACGCGATGGACGACAAGATGTCGCGTCACTTCATGTGGCTAGCCGGCATGCTCATCACGACGCTGGCCGCGATGTTGGCCGCCGTCGTAATCCGCTAGGTCGACGCGATCACTTCAGCACCGCGAGCATCTCCTTCGAGGACTGGTACCCGACGAGCCGCTTCAATTCTTTCCCGGTCGCGTCCAGCATCAACATCGTTGGATAGCCTGAGACCTTGAAGCGCGTGACGAGCGCTTTCTCGATGTCGCCGTCGAGCTTGACGCCGACGTAACCGGCCGTGAGCAGTGGGGCCACGTCCGCGTCGGTCCAGATCCACTCGTCCATGCTCTTGCAGGGACCGCACCACGTCGTCTCGAAGTCGACGAACACTTTCTTGCCGCTGGCCTTGGCTTTTGCGAGCGCGTTCTCGAACTTGTGCTCCCACGTGAACGGCGTCGCCGTGCGCGGACGGCCGCGCTCGGCGGCGAGCATGTCGTCGGGCGCGCGGTCGGCGGCCTTCGTCACCGGCTTGTTGACGATCGCGAGCGTGACTTCACGGCCATCGGGGCTGAACGATCTGAATTCGAGCACGAGCTCCCGCGTGCCGTCTTTGACGAACATGAACCGGTTCGTCGCACGCGCTTCGGCCAGGGACAGCACGGCGCGGTCCGCGTTGGGTGCCGACGCTTCGAGCACGCTCCAGCTGTCGGCCTTGTTGAAGATCGCGTCGTTGTTGCCGTCCATCGCCGCAACGTACGCACGGACGCCGCCAATCGTCGCGCTGCCGGACCGCCATGAGCGCACCGAAAACCGGATGATATCGGGCACGGCCACGGGTTTCTCGGGCGCGGTGTCTTCGCGCACGGCCCAGAAGTTGACCAGATATGGTTCGGTCACGCTCGCCGAGTAAGGGACCGAGACCTCGACATTATTAAAGGAGCTCCACCACGCCTTCGTCTTGTCGTTCTGGGTCGGCGGCGCGGTCAGTGCCGGGCCATCATCGGTGAAATTGCCGTTGCGATTGCGGTCGACGAAGAGCCGGCAGAGATCTTTCGGATGCTCGGCGTCGGCCGTCACGAGAATGGGCACCCACGCGCGCTCGCTTGTCCCGATCTTCATCACGCCCGTCCTGGCAGGGACTTTCGAACCTGCGGGGAGCGGTGTGCCCTCGCCAATCGCCGTGAGCGGCACCTGCGTCCCGTACGGGCTGAAGTTCGGCGCCGGTCCGTTGCCGGGCGCGCGATAGTCGAGCGTCACTCGAACGACTTGTTCCTGGCTCGACAGGGAAGCTTTCCAGCACAGTGGGATCCGAAGCTTGGAATTCACGTGACTTGAAGTCGCGGC